>Ga0181519_10001521_pt1 | contig 20435 bp, 15 predicted proteins | sample PEATcosm2014_Bin_26_FD_121102 | JGI IMG/M metagenome (GOLD analysis project Ga0181519, IMG submission 121102) | Peatland microbial communities from MTU Mesocosm Facility, Houghton, MI, USA - PEATcosm2014_Bin02_10_metaG | ecosystem: Environmental > Terrestrial > Soil > Wetlands > Peat | place...
GCCACCGGAATATATGCGCTTGGCCGCCTCATCATTGCGCCAAATGTATTCGTGTCCTGTTCCATCTTGCCTCCTCGTGTTGGGTTGACGTGCTCGTGTAGCGCCGACCACACACTGTCGGCAACCGTGCCAAGATCGCCCGGGCCCATCTCTAGCATTGCTTCGAACTCCTCGCCATAACGATCTCGCCAGGCAGGTGGATAAAGGCGTGTAAGCATACGGGCGAGCCTTGGCGTCATAAGGGTTCCAGCCTGCCCAGTCCCGTTTTCGCAAACTGATGTAGGGTAGTCAGTCTTGCTCGGAGAACGCGTAGGCCCTCTGCGGTAATGCGATACGGCCGGCGCCGCTCCTCCGGCGGAAGCGGCGCGATCCATCCCTGCTGCTCCAGCCGAGCGATCGCCCCATACAGTGTCCCCGGTCCCAGTCGTGTTCCACACAGGCGCACAATGTCGTCGATCATGGCGTGTCCATGCTTTGGCCCGTTGGCCAGGCTGGCAAGTACAAGCAGCGGAGGGTCGGAGTAGTGCCCCAATCCTGGACCGTCTTCACTCTCTACTACGTTTCGAGTACTACGCATGACGTAGTTATCGCACACTCCCAAGCATCCTGCAAACGTTTTTTTACCGGCCATGTAATCCATGCGGCGGGTTCCCCGTCTATGGCTGCTGAACGGGTTGGCATCAGCAGACCCTCCAGGGAGAGTCCCATGAATCTTCGCAGCCTTATTTGCATCACTAAATCGACACGTATTCTTGGCGTTACCGGCAGCTTATGCCTTGCCGCTGCTATGGTGACGGGATGCTCCAGTTCGGTTACGCCGGGCACGGTCAGCAACATCGGTACGTCCTCGTCCACTGTCCCGGTGTTGATTACCGATGCGCCCAGCGACCAGCTCGTGGCCTTCACCCTGACCCTGAACAGCATCACTTTGACTGACTCCGCCAACCAGACGGCCAGTATCCTCCCATCAGCCACCACCATTGAGGTCTGCCATCTCAACGGTATTCAGGCTCCGTTGGTCACTGCCAGCATTCCACAGGACACCTATACTTCGGCCACCATCACATTCTCCAGCCCGCAGATCACCTATATCAACAGCTCGGGCCAGCCGGTCTCCGTGACGCCCACTCTTGCCACTACCTCCTTCACCTTCACCTTCCCCACGCCGTTCACGGTCAACAACACCTCCACCTCGCTTCTGGTCGATCTGCTGGCCGGGAGGTCGGTCGCCATCTCCGGCACCACGGTGACGGTCACCCCGGTCTTCAGCATCAAGCCCGTGCCGCCAGCCGCTGCCGCGCCTCCTCCCAGCCAGAACGGCACAGGAATGCAGCAAATGGCCACTGTCGTATCTGTCAGCGGCACCAGCGTCACGCTCCAACCAGGCTCCGGCCCCAACTTCACCGTCAGCACCAACAGCTCCACCATCCTCCAGGGCCCGAACTTTACCTCGCTCTCAGCGCTCACGGTCGGCGAGATCGTACAGGTCGACTTCATCGTCCAGTCCGGCGGAACCTATCTCGCTACCCGTATTCAGATACCGCCGCCGCCATCCAACGGTCAGCAGCCCAACATGATCTCCGGCCCCGTTACCTCAGTCGGCTCTGGCAGCTTCAAGATGGTCCTGATGCAGGGTGCTGGACCGGCGGTCAGCCCAGTCGCCGCCTCCGCAGTCTCTGTTCTCACTGTCACCACCACCGGCTCTACTACCTTCGCCATTGCGCCGCAGTTCGTTACCCTCACCGGCCTGCCGTTTACGCCGTCATTCACTTCGTCCAATCTCGTCGCAGGCCAGACCGTCGGCGTTGTAACCTCTGCTTTCTCCGCATCCGCGGGTACAGCAACGGCAACCACCGTCTACCTAGCTCCCCAGACAGTGAACGGAACGGTGACCGCTATCGCAACCAGCGGAGCCTACACCGCCTACACATTCTCCCTGGCAAGCGGCTCGGCCTTCAGCTCTCTCAGCGGAGCCACTACCATCACTGTCTACACCGGCGCGGCAACAGCGCCTCCGCCTGCATCTACCGCGACGGGAGCCACCGCGCCACCGGCCATCGCTGTCGGAAGCACAGTTCGCTTCAACGGCCTCATCTTCAACCTCGGTTCCGGCAGTTTCGCCATGGTCGCCGGATGCTCGCCCGACGGTCCGCCGGGAATCTAACGCCGTTTGTGGGTGGGCAAACAAACCTCCCAGGTCTCTAACCCCACCACAAATAAAACCGGGAGACTGCCAACCGCAGACTCCCGGTTTCCTTTAAGCAGTATCCCCAAGATGATCGTCATTCTGAGCTATGCTCAGAATCTCCGTCGTTGTCTTTTGGGTGCCTCACATCTCGCTTCTGAGATGTGGGATTTCGGCAACTAAATCTGCGAGCACGCCAGCGGACTCAGATAAAGATTGCTGATGTTGCTCACAATCTCCGCGTCCGTATTGCCCGGCTTGCGCGATAGCTCCTTCCACGCCGCATCCGCCCCGAACGCCGCCCACTTCGTCGTCAGTTCCGCCCTGTCCGCAAAGGTCAGCATATAGGTCAGGCTAGGCATCCGTGTCCCCACCAGCGTCTCCGCAAAGAACACCGGCGTCAGCCCTGTGCGCACAAAGATCGCAATCTCCGCCTCGTTGAACATCGCCACTTTCCGCGCATGTGCCGCCTGGCTCGGACTCTCATACGTCCTTAGCTGAAAGATGCGCTTCGGCAGTCTCCCATCTACCAGCTTCGGCGCCACCAGCTTCGGCCATCCCGTAAACGCACCCAGCAGCGTCCGCTCTGCCCGCTCAAACGCCGGGGCCGTTGCCGGCGCATCGCGAAACCCAGCCGCCGCCTTAACATACTCCGCATCCGCCCCGAGCCGCGCATCCAGCTCCACCAGCGCAGCCGCATCCGTCGCCGGGATCAGCACATAGTACGTCGGCGTCTCCGGCCCAATGTCCAGCTTGAACGCCCCCACCGGCCCCATTCCCATCCGATCCAGGGCCGGAATTAGCGCCTGCTCAAAGTATCCCTGGGTCAGCGCAGTCTGCGGCCCATTGCGCAGCGCATACTTCCGCAACTGATAAAGTTCATGACCACCCCTGCCGTTGTCATCCTGAGCGGAGCGCAGCGCAGTCGAAGGACCTGCGGTTATCGTTTGTCCCGCCAACGCCTTCTCCTCAGCGCCAAGCGCTCCTGCACCCATCCCCGCCACCACCGCCGCCCTGACAAACTCTCGTCTCTCCACCGTATCCACTCCTACTGGCGTGCCCCATGAACACCGCGAACCGGTTATCGTGGGGTTGGTCTCTACCCGCCATCCTACCCGATTCACCTCGTCGCCGGGTGCCCCATCCTTTCACGGTTCCACGTGAAAGGGTGGGATTTCAGCTTTAGCGCCTGCCAAATCTTGCGAGCAAACAAAAAGCGAATATAATGGTTGGCGACGGAGGCCGCATGGCCGATACCCTCCAACCCGACCGCTCCGGGGTCCCCGGCCAGCTTGCTGGCTGGGGTGGTGACCGCTTCGCCTTCATTCACGTCGATCTCAACAGCTTCTTCGCCTCGGTGGAGCAGCAGTTGCATCCGGAGTATCGCAACCGTCCGCTCGCCGTTGTTCCCACCAAGGCCGATACCACCTGCTGCATTGCCGCCAGCTACGAGGCCAAGGCGCTCGGCATCAAGACCGGGACCCAGGTCGGCGAGGCCAAGCGCATCTGCCCCCAGATCATCCTCGTCATGGGCGAACACGGCGTCTACGCAGAGTACTCGCGCCGCATTGCGCAGGCTGTGGAACGCTGCTGTCCCGTCGCCCACACGCCCTCCATCGACGAGATGGTCTGCCAGCTCATGGGCCGCGAGCAGGAACCCCCTCGCGCGCGCCAGATCGCCCTCGCCATCAAGCAGGCCATCCGCGACGACGTCGGAGAATCGCTGCGCTGCTCCATCGGCATGGCGCCCAACCGTTTGCTGGCCAAGATCGCCAGCGACATGCAGAAACCCGACGGCCTCATCGGCCTGCTCCCGTCACAGCTCCCCCGCGCCATCGCACACCTCGAACTGCGCGACCTTCCCGGCGTCGGCGCGCGCACCGAGGTGCGCCTCAACGCCAAGGGCATCCATACGATGGAGCAACTCCTCGCACTCGACCGCAAAGGAATGCACGCGCTGTGGAACTCGGTCTGGGGCGACCGCCTCTACCATTGGCTGCGCGGCGCTGAAACCGGCGACGACGGCGCTCCCGTCGACTCCGGCGTGCAGAAGTCCCTCGGGCATTCGCATGTGATGGCCCCGCGCTACCGCACTCCCGATGGTGCCTGGGCTGTGGCCCATAAGCTGCTGCACAAGGCCGCGATGCGCCTGCGCATGGAGCGCCTCACCGCTAGCGCCATGCAGGTAACCGTTCGCTACGCCCTCACCCAGGAGCAAGTGGCGCGCAGGCAAGCTTCCGGTAAAAATGCGAAGCGCCACTTCAGCGGCCTGCGCCACGCCGGCTGGGGGATGGAGGCGCGCTTCCCGCCCTGCCAGGACACACTCACCTTGCTGCAGGCGTTGCGCGGCATGTGGGACATGCACCCCCAGGGGGCCGAGTTTGCGCGGCCCTTCCAAGTCGCCGTCACCATGCACAACCTCATCGCCGAGAGCGATCTCCAGGCCTCGCTCTTTGCCGATCCGGACCACCGCGCAGATTTGGCCGCGGCCATGGACAAGCTCAATCTGAAGTATGGCAACACAACCCTGCACTTTGCCGGAATGCTGCCGGCAAGGGAGTCCGCGCCAACCCGCATCTCCTTCACCCAGATCCCCGTGAAGTACGGCGTGGATTACATGTAGAACAGCTTCACAGGTTCGTTAATAACCCTACTGCGGCGGTGATGCGGGTTGAGGTGGGGCGGGCTGAGATTGCTTGCTGTCGCCGCCGCCGCCAAAAATCTTCTCCAGGATGTTTTTCTTCTTCGGCTCGGTTGTGTCGGGGGCGGTTGTGGACTGCGGTGCGGTCTGTGGCTGGGACTTGTCGCCGCCAATACCGAAGAAATCCTTGATGGCGGTCAGGGGTGATTCGCCAGCCACGTGGCTGCATGAGTTGGCCGGAACTGTGCCATCCAGAAAGGCGAGACTGTAGTCATCGGGGCAACTGGCGTCGGCAGGCAGCCAGGTGTTCTTGTCGATGGAAACGATCTGCACTCCATCGGGCGAGCTGAACGGCTTCATGTCGGAGTACTGTGGTAGCTTGATGGCGCGGTTCATGAACTCCGCCCAGATCGGCGCCGCAGTGTCCGCGCCCTGTAGTGAATGGGTCAGTCCAGTCGAGATGTCCGTGTAGTCGTCGTTGCCTACCCAGATGATGCACAGCAGATTGGAGGTGTAGCCCGCGAACCATGCATCGTGACTGGTGCCTGTCTTGCCCGCGCCCGGAGCGGAGAATCCATGGCCGCGCACAGCGGACGCTGTTCCATAGCTCATGGTGAATTGCAGCAGGCCCTGCGTCAGGAAGGCGGCGCGAGGATCCAGCACCTGGTGGGCCTCCGGGGCGAAGTCGGCCACGATATCGCCATTGGCGTTGCGCACGCTGGCCAGCATCCACGGCTTCAGATGCACGCCGTTGTTGGCGAAGACGGTGTACGCGCCCGCCATGTCGATGGGCGTCGCGTTGTAGGTGCCGATTGCCACCGAAGGCGTGCCCCGCGCATTGACGATGCCTGCCGTGCGCGCCAGCGCCGCCACGTTCTCATAGCCCACCTGCTCGGCCAGATCGATGGTGGCAATGTTCAGTGAGTGGGCGATCGCTTGCGCAGCCGTCACCATGCCCGGATATTCGCCTTTTTCAAAGTTGCCGGGATCATACGGCTTGCCATCGAACATGAACGTATGGGGATCGTCGTTCAGCTTGGTGAGCGCGGTAAAGATGCCGTTGCCACCCAGGTCCATCCCATTGAGGCTGGTGTTGTAGGCCGTGGCGTAGACAAAGGGCTTGAAGATGGAGCCGGTGGGTCGTTCGGCGGTGGCGTGGTTCAGCTGCGAGATACCGTAGTTGCGCCCTCCCACAAGCGCCAGGATCTGCCCGGTGTGCGGGTTCAGTGCCACCAGAGCCACCTGCGGGTAGTTGATATTCGCGGCATTCTTCTTGTGCAGCTTGCGCACCAGGTCGTCCACGTTCTTCATTCCCGCATCCACAGCCTCGGAGGCGGCGCGCTGCAGTTCAGGGTCCAGCGAGGTGTAGATGCGTAGCGCATCGTGGCCCAGCTCCTGGTCGCCGATGCGCTGGGATAGCTGGTCGTGTACCAGATCGACGAAGTAGGGCGCTTCCGCCGCATCGATGTTGGGCGTTGCAAGCCGCAGCGGCTCTGCCTTGGCGCGGTCGGCCTCGGTTTGCGTAATGGCCCCGGTCTCCACCATGGAGTCCAGCACCAGGTTGCGCCGCTCCATGGCCCGGTCGGGATGGCGGTAGGGATTGCGCCAACTTGGGTTCTGGATCAGCCCCGCCAGCAGAGCGCACTCCGCCAGATCGAGCTGTCGCATGTCCTTGCCGAAGAACGACTCCGCGGCTTCGCCGAAGCCGTTGATCTCGAACGATCCGCGCCGCCCAATGTTCACCTGGTTGGCGTACATCTCGAAGATCTGTTGCTTGTTGAAGCGCGCCTCGAGCTGGAACGTGATCATCAGTTCGGCAAGCTTGCGCGTGATGGTCTTGTCCGGCGTGAGGAAGAATCCGCGGGCCAGTTGCTGGGTCAGAGTGGAACCGCCGCAATCCTTGCGCCCGACCAGGACGTCATGCACCACGCATTCGATGGTGCGGCCGTAGTTGATGCCGCCGTGCTCAAAGAAGCGGCGATCCTCGATGGCCAACACCGCCTGCACCATGTTGGGCGGAATCTCCTGGTAAGTCACCAGGCGGCGCTTGGTGCGGTTCTCCCCGGAGAGTGCCGTGATCAGCTCCGGTTCCAGCTGGTAGGCGGCCAACGGCGCGCCGTTCTCTGCTGTGATGGACTGCACCACCGGGCCGGAGCTGGTATTTGTGCCGATATCGTAGCTCGGCACGGTGGCAATGGTGGCCCCGTCCGTGGAGTGGTAGCTCTGCGGGCCGGGCTTAATCTGGATGCTGTTGCCGCTGAGCGTGTAGGTTCCCAGTTGCGGATTGCTGTTGTAGCCCGCGCGGCGCAACTCCTGCGCGATGAACGATACAGTGAGCCGCTGACCCAGGCGCACCTCGCGCGGCGCGGCGTAGATCTGCGCCACGTTGGCAAAGATCGGCCCCGAGGCCAGCCGTTCGTCCACAATGGACTGGTACTTGAAGTAGAAGATGCCAAGCACGCATGAGCCCAGAAGCAGGCAGGCCAGGCCGCCGATCAGCAGCACACGCAGCAGGCGATGCTTCAGGCCGGAAGGATGTCCGTCCTTGTTGCCCTTGCCGCCGAGTTTGAGTTTGATGGCCATGAAGAACAGTTGCGTGTTGTTCGTTGCCGAAAAATCTCTGAAGAAGTATCCGTTTTGATAGTCCGTAAGCTGAATGAATCCTGGGTTTTGATAGGGACTGGCTTTAGCCCGTCCGTAAAAGTCGCAAAATCAACCTGGCTTTAGCCCCCGAGGAAAGTTCTGTCAATTATTCAGGTCTCCTTGGAAAGTGCCAGTGCGGCCTGCATGTGTTGGACGGCCTCGCCAGTGGGAATGTCGTCGGTCCGGTTGGTCAGCCGGTTCAGCAGTTCCACCTTGCCCTCGGCCAGCTTCTTGCCCACGGCGATGCGGAAGGGTACGCCGATCAACTCTGCATCCTTGAACTTCACACCGGCGCGCTCGTCGCGGTCGTCCAGCAAAACGTCGATGCCAGCGGCACCCAGCTCGGCGGCAATCTTCTCGCCAGCGGCCAGCAACTCAGCCTCGCGCACGTTGGTGATCGTCACCACCACCTGGAACGGCGCAATCGACGGAGGCAGCGCGTAGCTCTCAGTCGCCTTGGGATCGCCAGCCTGCTGCGCGGCAAACCTCGCCGCCGACTGCTCGATCGCCGCCGTCAATATGCGCTCGATGCCGATCCCGTAGCTGCCCATGATCGGCGTCGTCTCCTTGCCGTCGCGGTTCAGCACCGTCGCGCCCATCGACTTGGAGTACTTGTAGCCCAGCTTGAAGATGTGGCCAATCTCTACCGCCTTGGCGATCTGCAGCGGCTGGCCTCCGACGGGGTCCAGCTCACCCTCGTTGACGCTGCGCACGTCGGCCACCATCGTCGGCTTGAAGTCGCGCATCGGCGTCACATTGCGAAGGTGGTACTCCTCCTTGTTGGCCCCGGCGATCAGGTTTGTGCGGCTCTCCAGCGCTGCATCGAGAATAACCAGAGTTCCAGGTTTCTTTGGGTGCGGTGCAGCCACCAGCCCGACTGGCCCAAGGAATCCGGCAGGCGCGTTGAAGGTGGCAACAATCTCGTCCGCTTGCATGGGGCGAAGCTCTCCGCCCGCGATGCCCGCAAGCTTAGTCTCGTTGATTTGGTGGTCGCCGCGCAGAAACACAACCACGGCGCGCGTCTTGCCCACGGTCTTGATCTGCTTCTCGTCGCCTTCCGGATGTTCCACGATATACGCCATCGTCTTCATCTGGTGTACCGGATCGACGCCCAAGAACGCGCCAACCTCATCGATCGTCTTATGCCCCGGCGTATGCACTAACTCTGGCAATCCGTCGCCGGTCGGCGCAAGCTCCTCAACAGCCGCGAGCTTCGAGGTCGCCTTCTCCACATTCGCCGCGTAGCCCGAACTGGAGCTTGCAATCAAATCCTCGCCCGCCTCGGTCGAGACCATGAATTCCTGCGAGCCCGTCCCGCCCATCGCCCCGGAGTCGGCCTCCACCACCAAAAAATCCAGCCCGCAACGCGTGAAGATGCGCCGGTAGACCTCCTCGTGCTTGGCATAGCTCGCGTCCAGCCCCGCCTCGTCGATGTCGAACGAGTACGCGTCCTTCATCAGAAACTGGCGCACCCGAAGCAGCCCGGACTTCGGCCTCGGCTCGTCGCGGAACTTGGTCTGGATCTGGTACCAGATCTGCGGCAATTGTTTGTAGCTGCGCAGCTCGGAGCGCGCAATCGTAGTCATCACCTCTTCGTGGGTCATGGCCAGGCACAGCTCCGCGCCCTTGCGGTCCTTCAGGCGGAACATTGTGTCGCCCATGCCGGCCCAGCGTCCGCTCTCCTCCCATACTTCCATCGGGTTCAGCGCGGGAAGATAGAACTCCTGCCCAATCGTATCCATCTCATCGCGTACGATGGCCACGATCTTGTTGATCGCCCGGTTGCCCAGGAAGAGGTAGCTATAGATGCCCGCGCCCAATTGGCGGATGTAGCCCGCGCGCAGCAGGAGCTTGTGGCTTGCGACCTCGGCGTCGGTGGGCGCCTCGCGGAGGGTAGGGATGAAGAGTTGCGACCAGCGATGCATGAGTTGTGAGAGAACGCTTTCCGGCGAGATCTAGCGCCTGCACCCTGCCAAGTGAGCGAGGCGCGGGCACGATTGCGCCAACATCCATTCTAAACCGGCGAGGGTGACGACATGGCCGCGCGCGCTCGGCGATCTCAGTGGATTGCGATGTTACCGGAACCGGTAGTGGCGCGCAGCGTGGGCCCACCGCCATTCACCGTCCCGACGATGTGCTGTCCGTTGCGCGTGCCTTGCGACAGCAAGGGCTGTTCGACGTGGATGGAGCCGCTGCCGGTCTCGGCGTTCAGGTCGAACTTGGCTGTACCGCCCACATTGGCGGAAATGCTGCCCGAACCGCTCTCCAGACGCCACTCGGCTGTTGGACTGCCAGTGACCTCAATGTTTCCTGAACCAGCTTCGGCATGAAGTCCACCGCTGAGGCCACCGATGCGGATGGAGCCACTACCGGTCTGTGCCTTCACGTCACCCGCGCCGCTCAGATCGAGATCGAGGTCGCCAGAGCCGGTCTGCAGTGTCGCCGCGCCATGCACATTGCTGGCATGGATTGTGCCGCTGCCGGTTTCCAGCCGAGCATTTGCGCCAATATTCTCCACCTTCATCTCGCCCGAACCGGTCTCCGCAGTCACCTCGCCTGCTATGCCGCCGATCTCCAGGTCGCCGCTTCCCGTCTCAGCCTTAAGTGTGGTGTTGTTCGGCGTGGTGATCTCGTAGTCGATCGAGACATTGTTAAACAGGGAGGATTCGCCGCGCTTGGGGCCAATGGTAATCGTGTTGCCCGACTGTTGGATGGGCGGATCGGCCACAATCTGCTTGAGCTTGGCCTCCGTATCGCCGCCGAACAGAGTGGCCCGAACGTGGACGCGGCCGATGATATGTACCTGGCTGCCTGGGCTGGAGTAGACATGCACATATCCTGCGCCGGTCGCGACCGCGAGGCTCGGCGCATCGCTTACAGCAAGCGTCTTCTCGAAGTTGCCCTCGGCTGCATGCGCGGCGGTTACAGTCAGGGTTAGAGCGGCGATTAGGACAACAATGCGATTCATAGCGACTCCTGTCAGGTGCGGTGCGTGTGCCTATCCAGCGTTACGCAGAAGGAGTTGCAGCGGTTCCATAAAATATGTTCAAGCGTATTTGCGCAGGATTCCCAGCACTTTTCCCTGGATCGCGACGTTGGATGCGGGCGCGAAGATCGGAGCCATCTCCTTATTCGAGGGCTGTAGGCGCACCATTCCACCCTCGCGGTAGAAGCGCTTCAGAGTCGCGTCGTAGCCATCCACCAGAGCAACAATGATCTCGCCCTCGCGTGCGGTAGCAGTGCGCTCCACCAAGACGTAGTCGCCGCTCACAATATGTTCGTCGCGCATCGAATCGCCGCGAACTTCCAGCGCGAAGACTTCGCGGTTGCCGATGATGTCGCCCAGCGAGATGCTCTCCGCCATCTCGATGGCCTCGATCGGCTTACCCGCCGCGATCCGCCCCAACAGAGGCAGGCGCTCGAATCCCTTCTTGCTGGAGCGCGGAGGCAGTACGTCGATCGACCGGCTACGGTTGTGCGCCCGCTGCAGCAGACCCTTGTTCTGTAGGTTGGTGACGTGCTTGTGTACGGTCGCCAGCGAGGTAAGGCCCAGTCCGTGCGCAATCTCCTCGTACGAGGGCGAGTAGCCGTTCTTCTGCGTGAAGTTGGTGAGAAAGTCGATGACTTCCTTTTGCCGCCGTGTAATAGCCATGCGCCGATTGTAGCGAATAAACGGCGAATTTTGGAAGGATTAAATATTTATTTACTTGTCGAACCCGGTTCGCCCCGCCGGGACGATGCCAGATAGGCCCGCTGGAACCCGCCGATCGATCCCACAATCTTCTCCACGGGAATCGTCAACGACAATCGAATGTATCCGGAACGTCCAAATCCCGTGCCTGGAACGGCAAGCACGCCCTCTTCGGCAAGCAGTTTGGTAAAGGCAATGTCGTCCGCGAAGGGAGTCTTGAGGAATACGAAGAACGCGCCTTCGGGCCGCCTCACCTCGTAGCCGATTGCCTCCAGAGCATCGCACAGAGTGTTCCGCCTGTGTTCGTATGGCGTCGGATCGATCGCCTCATCCATCGACTCCAGCATCACCCTCTGCCAGATTGCCGGCGCGTTGACGAATCCCAGCGTGCGGTTGCTGAAGGCGCAGGCGCGGCGCAGGTTCTCTCTATCCTCCAGACGCGGTGACAGCGCCAGGTAGCCGATGCGTTCGCCCGCCAGTCCCAGCGACTTCGACCATGAGTTGCAGATCGCCGTATTGGCGATACACGACGCCAACTCCGGTTGCCGCCCTCCGTCGTAGACGAAGGACTTGTACGGCTCGTCGCTAAGGACCGTGATGGGCTGGCCGGAGCGCTGTAGCATCTCGTCCAGATCGCGTAGGACGCTCTCCGGATAGACACGGCCAGTGGGGTTGTTGGGCGTGTTGAGAATCAGCGCGCGGGTGCGCGGTGTAATCGCCGCGGCAATCCGCTCCGCGTCCGGCAGAAACGAAGCGTCGGTCTCCACCGGAACCATGCATCCGCCGTGGTTGGCGATGTAAAACTGGTACTCCGCAAAGTAGGGCGACAGAACGATGACCTCATCGCCGGGATCGAGAATCGACTTCAGGATCACATTGCAAGCGCCCGCCGCGCCAACCGTCATAAACACATCTTCGCCCGTGAATCCCAGGCCGGTCTCTCGCCGCAGCTTGTTGGCGACAGCCTCGCGTACCTCGGCATAGCCTGGGTTCGGCATGTAACTATGCGATCCGAGCCGGTTGTCATTCACTACGCGCCGCAGTGCGTCCAGCACAGCGGGCGGCGGTTCCAGGTCCGGATTGCCCAGCGAAAAATCGAACACCGCGTCGGCCCCGCGTTCGCGCTTCAGCCGGATGCCCTCCTCGAACATGCGCCGAATCCAGGATGCGTTCTCGAGTTGTCGTGCGATGGTCTTTGCAACCGGCATAATGGTGGGCCTGTTATTGCGTCAGCAGTTCTTCGCTTGCCAGTAGATTAATCCCCGCCGCCTGCAAGCGCGCAATCGCCGCATCCGTATCGGCGAAGCGAAAGATCAGAATGGCCTCATCGCCGCGAACATCGGAGAAGGCATACATATACTCGATGTTGATTCCGCTCCCGTCCAGCGCCTCCAGCACGTCGGCCAGGCCTCCTGGACGGTCCGGCACAAAGATGGCCAGCACGTCCGTCACCTTCACCACGAACCCATGGGCTTCCAGCGTGCGCGCGGCCTTCGCCCAGTCCGACACAATCATCCTCAGAATGCCGTACTGCTGCGTGTCTGCCAGGTACAGGGCGCGGATATCGATGCCCTCCTTCGCCAGTAGGCGCGTTGGAGAGACAATGTGGCCCGGCTTGTTTTCGACGAACAGTGAGATCTGATGGATCTTCATGATGTCCTCCTGTCGATCACGCGTTTTGCCTTGCCCTGGCTTCGCTCGATAGTATTCGCCTCCACCAACGCGACCTCCACCCGGATTCCAAGCACATGGTCCAGCGAGCCCTGCAGCCTGTCGTGTAGCCCTTGCAGCGCGCCAATCTTGTCGGTGAACATGTGCGGCGTCACCTCCACCTGCACCTCCATCTCATCCAGTCCATGCTCGCGGGTCAACACGATCTGGTAGTGCGGCAGGGTGCCCTCAATCTGTAGCAGCGCGGCCTCCACTTGCGATGGAAATACATTGACGCCGCGAATAATCAGCATGTCGTCGCTGCGCCGTCCGATGCGTCCAATCCTCCGCAGCGTTCGCCCGCACTCGCACCGTCCCGGCAGGATCATGGTGATGTCGCGTGTGCGGTAGCGGACCATGGGCATCGCCTGCTTGCTCAGGGTGGTCAGCACCAGTTCACCCTCTCTGCCGTCGGGCAGCGGTTCGCCCGTCACTGGATCGACGATCTCCGGATAGAAGTGGTCCTCGAAGATGTGCAGCCCTTGATGCTGGCGGCATTCGCAACCCACCCCCGGCCCAATAATCTCCGACAGCCCGTAGATGTCGAACGCCTCGATCCGGCTCATGCTTTCAATGTGCCTGCGCATGGAGTCCGTCCAAGGCTCGGCGCCGAAGATCCCGGCCCTCAGCGGCAGCTCCTTCATCTCCACGCCAAGCTCCGCGGCGCGGTCGATCAGGTGCAGAAAATATGTGGGCGTACAGCATATCGCGGTCACCCCAAAGTCCTTCATCAGCATGATCTGCCGGTCGGCGTTACCCCCCGAGGTCGGCACCACCGTCGCCCCCAGCGCTTCCGCGCCATAGTGCGCGCCCAGTCCGCCGGTGAACAGGCCGTACCCATAGGCGACCTGAACGATGTCTCCTTGGTGCAACCCGCAGCCGGTCAGGCAGCGCACCATCACTGAGGTCCACACATCCACATCTTCCTTGGTATATGCCACCACGATGGGCTTTCCCGTGGTTCCGCTGGATACGTGCAACCGCACAACATCCTTCATGGGGCTGGCAAACAGTCCGAACGGATAGGTGTCGCGCAGATCGCTCTTCACCGTGAACGGCAGCTTGCCGATGTCTTCCAGCGTGCGGATATCCTGCGGCGCAAGACCGCGCTCCTCCATGCGTGTGTGGAACAGCTCAACCTGCTGCCACGCTCGCATAACCACCGCCTGCAAGCGCTGCAACTGCAACTCGCGCATTCGTGCAGTCGGGATGTAATCCGGCGCGCTCGCGGCGTTGCAGTCGGCAACGGTTGCTTCCAGCGTTGAATTCATCTTTCCGGCCCGTTGACCAGCGCACTGCTCCGCCCGATCGTCCGTCCCATGGAAAACGCCTGTAGATTCGCATCGTGCAGCTTCTCCGGTAGGTTACTGCGCAGAGCGGCAGTCCATGCCTCGATGGGAAATTGCAGATAACAGCTCAACACTCCCAGCAGCGCTACATTGACACTCTTCTTGTTGGGCAGGCTGGACTCGTCGATCTGCGACGGCTCAATCAGCACGCCGCCGGGGCGCAGTGCCCATGCATTTACCGTGACTTGGTCCTGCGCAATCACCAGCAGGTAATCCGCCTCTCCCTCCGGCACCATGGGGCTGCACACGTGCTCGCCGAAGCGCACATCGCTGGAGACGGAGCCGCCGCGCTGGCTCATCCCATGCAATTCGCTCTTCTTCACATCCAGGCCCGCGCTGAAGGCAACGTCGGCCAGAATGTCGGATGCCTTCAGCACGCCCTGTCCGCCGAGCCCCGCAATCACCACATTCGTCGGTTTGCCGTTCGCGCCACTAATCGGTTGGTTGCTCATAATTCCTCTCGTACTCGCGGATGGAGCGGTTTGCCAGAAGACAGTTCCGGCGGGCAATCACCACGGAGAGTTCCGGCCGGTTCAAGCAGTCTTGTATTGTCTTCTGAAATCTTTCGGGCTCTGCCGTGGGATCGATCACAGCAACACTGCGTATGCCCAACGAACGCGCCAGTTCCTCGAAGACCACCTTGCCCGTCTTCGCATGGACAAGATTTCGCCCTGTCCCCGGATGCTCCTGCAAGCCCGTCATGGCGGTTGTCCCGTTGTCCAGAATCACCACGACATGGCCGCTCTCCGGCGGGTTATACACCATCTCGATCAGGCCGGTGATCCCGCTATGCACGAAGGTGCTGTCGCCAATCACGCTCACCACTCGCTTCGCCGCCTCGGGCGGCAGGGTATAGCGCATCCCCAGCCCCACGCCGATGGACGCGCCCATACATATCATCGTGTCCATCGTCTCGAAGGGAGGCAGTGCCCCAAGCGAGTAGCAGCCGATGTCGCCGGGAACAATGCAATCCAGGTTCTTTAGCGCCGTGTAGACGCTGCGATGCGGACAGCCGGGACAGAAGGCAGGCATCTTGCCGGGGACCCGCTTCGGCTCCGGTGCGCTATCGCCCTCCAGAATGCGGCGTACACGGGCGCAGTTCAGTTCGCCGAAGCGGAAGCTCTCCGGCTTGCCCTCCACCGGGATGCACGCGGCGCGCGCTCCCTCCACCAGGTAGGGATCGCCTTCTTCGATTACGAGGCAGCGCTCTACACTGCCGGCAAACGAGCGCATCAGTTCCGCCGGTAACGGGTAGGTCATCCCCAGCTTCAGCACGCTGGCCTCAGGCGCAACCTCGCGCACATGATGGAAGCTCACGCCTGAAGTGATTATTCCCAGCTTGATGGAACCGGGGACCAGTTGGTTCGGCCCCGAGTCTTCGTTCCAGGCGGCCATCTCAGCCAGCTTCTTGCGCAGCCGAGGGTGTGCCGGACGCGCGTAGGCCGGAATCATCACGCGCGAGGGAAGGTCGTGCTCGAAGTGCGCCGCGCGCGGCGGTGGCGCAACAATCGTACCGCGCTGCACAACCGTCTTGGAATGGCACACGCGCGTGGTCATGCGCAGCAGCACCGGCGCCTGCCAGCGCTCGGATATCTCAATGGCGCGCACCATGAACTCGTATGCCTCCTGCGAGTCCGAAGGCTCCAGCATGGGTACGCCGGCGGAGAGCGCATAGCGCCGGTTGTCCTGCTCGTTCTGGCTGGAGGCCATTCCAGGATCGTCAGCCGATACCACCACCAGAGCACCGTCCAGCCGGGTAGACGCCACCGTGAACAACGGGTCCGCGGCCACGTTCAGCCCCACATGCTTCATCGTCACCAGGGCGCGTCCGCCGGTAAAGGCGACGCCGATGGCAACCTCCAATGCCACTTTTTCGTTGGGCGACCACTGCGCCCGCCCACCCTGAGCCGCAAACGTTTCCAGTATCTCCGTCGAAGGAGTGCCTGGATATCCCGTCCCCAGTGTCACCCCGCAGTCTATTGCCGCCATTGCGACGGCTTCGTCGCCGCTCAACAGTGACAATGCATTGTGTTGTTGAAGAGTATCCAAGTTGACGTCCTGTGTACTGCAAGTGTTGAGCTGCGTTAAATGAGCATGATTCCGACTCTCATGTGATCTGGCTGAATTTGCTTCGTACCTGGCTAAAATCCGCCCGCCCCAGACCGCGCCTCTCGGCCAGATGGAGATACGGCAATGCATCCGGGTCGATGTTCCAGTAGGTCTTGGCGACATAGGCATCCACGGCCACCGGGTCGGTGCCTGCGACCAGTGTCTTATGCAGGGCGACATCCTCCAGATTGCCGCCCGTCGGCCCGTTCCGCAGCAGCACGCGGTAACAATCCATCAGAGTCAGCGTGGGCAGCATGAACGCCGCCAGGTCCACCAGGCTCTGATGGATCTGTTGATGCAGCCGGTTGCGTTCGCCGCCAAGGATTCCGTACCAGTTCTTGAATCCCAGAGTCGCCCCGGTGAGGTCGTGTTGTTTGGCGATCGGCAGATTGATGACCTTGTCGGCCTCCAGAAACGGCCCGAAGACCTGCCAGTCCTGTAGCACCTCTCCGCCCAGATTCACCTCGCGAAAGCGCGACGGATCGGGCAGAATCACCTCCGCGCCCTCGCCGCGCGCCGCCGCTGCAATGCCGGAACGGTGAAAGCAGCGCTCGGCTTCGTTGCAGCTTACGTCGGTCACAATCACCCGCTTCGCACCCGCCTGTCGGCACTGCTTCACCACCTCGGCCACCAGGTCAGGATTGGTGTTCGCCGCCTGCTCCGGCGTGCGGTCCCACGCAATGTTCGGCTTCAGCACCACCACATCGTTGCGTGCGATGAACCGTCCCACTCCCCCCAGGTCGTCGAAGGCACGCCGCACCAGAGCGCGCGGATCGTCGCCCTGCACCACCACCACCTCCGGCAGCGCCGCGTTGGACTCCACCGTATGATCGCGTCGTGCGTTTGCCGCTGTAGTCGAGACCGGCAGCGCACTGTGCTTCGACAGCCACACCGCCGCCGCCGCCGTCCCCGCGCCTGCCGCCGTTAACCCAAGCAGCCGCGCCATCGCCTCGCGCCGAGTCATCCGGTCTTTCGCGGTTGAAGCTCCGGCGGCCGAACTCTCGGAGATCGATTTGTCGGCAGCCGGATTCTCGGAAGCCATCCCTCGCTCCTTACCCAATTCGTTGCTCGATCAGCGCAATCCGTGCCGGATCGTTCGTTCCCAGCTTGTGTTGCGCATCCGCCGCGGTCGCCAGGTAGGTCAGCGGCGTGCCCTTCTGCTGTAGCGTGTTCAGGCCCTTCTCGGCGCGTTTGTGCTCCACAATCTGCGCGCTGATGGTGTCGATCGCCACCTGGTCCTCGCCCACAATCAGGCCGTCCTCGTTCCACGCGTACTCCGGCCGGTAGCTCGGTCCGCCCTCGTACACCGCGGTCATCATATCGCCCACCGTAAAGCGCACCCTCTGGCGGATCTGCGGGATCATGTTGAGGTCCGCGATATATGGGTTGCACGCCGAGCCGTGCATGGTGCTGGGATTGTTGATCACGCCGTACATGTTCTTCATCGCCATGGTGACACCGATAATATTGTGGTTCTTCAGCACCGGCATGTTGATCAACACATCGCACCGGGTCAGGATCTTCGCCAGCCGTGTTGTCACCGAACCGTAGCTCACGGCCGTCTCCTCGTAGCCCTCCGTGTCCGATCCCAGGAAGCGCACTGCGCCGGGCGCGTTCGACAGCTTGAACCCAGCTGTCTCCAGCTCACGGCTGCCGCGGTCCCACACAATAATGTCGCCCGCCTTGATGCCGGCCTGCTGCAGACGTTCGCAGATCGCAGTTACCAGCGCCACGTTGGGCGACAGCATGCGGCCCAGCGAGTTCAGCTTCAGACCGACCACCTGTCCCGGACGCACCACCTGCTTCCACGGCTGCACCGGATTCTGCGCACTGAAGTAGCTCTGCATCGCGTGGTCCAGCATCGCCGTCACGCGTGTCTCATCGGGTGCCGGACCCGGCGTGCGCAGCTTCGCGTCGCGCACAATCACCACCTTCGACTTCTCCGCTGCCTTTCCCTGGCCCCATGCGGACTTTGTCCCTACGCCCAAAACAGCGGCCCCTGCCACCATCTCTTTCACGAACTCACGCCGGTTTTGCATCCTGCTCCTCCGTGCTCCTGGCCGTTCTAATGTCAACTTTTTCTCTGCAATCTGCCTTACAGCTTGCCTTCGATGCCGTGCGCCAGTGCTAGCAATGCATCGCCCTCACCGGGTGCTGCCTCAAATGCCGTGATCCTGACCAAATACGGCCCTTTGCGGAAGACCACACTCTGTCCGTACAGCCGCGCGGCATCGCCCAACTGCACGCTCTTGCTGTCGGCGGTCGGTGGATCGGCGTCGAAGATCGTCTTCGCCCCGTCCGCCGTCTTCATCGTGTACACATCGGCCGTCGCCTCCAGGCTTCCCTGGAACTTGTAGTCCGAGGTCGATACGCCCACCACCCCGGCGCTGATGTACTGCTCCGCACCGCCGTCGATGTACTCGTACAGGTTCGTCGCATCGTAGCTCTGCGTCTTGTCGCCCTTGTCCCACCCAGCAACGGCCCCCGAGGCAGGGAAGGGATCGGCGATCTTCTTCTTGCATCCCACGCCTGACACAACAACCATCGCCAGTAAGCCGGCGATTGCAAATCCTTTGCGCCACAATGTTTTCTTCATCACGACTATCCTCTCGACACTCACGACTGCGCCTTTCCTTTTTTCCTGGTCAATAAAATCTGGCTGTCCGCCGACCGGCTCTCTCCGATGCTGGTCACATATACCGCTGGATGCTCCTGTAGCGGGCACGCGTACTCACACGCTCCGCAGCCCACGCAGCGGCTGGGATCGACGTGCGGCTGCTTCAGCAGCTTCTTGTTGCCGTCCGCGTCCACTACTTCGGCTTCCTGTAGATAGATGGCCTTGGGCGACACCGGACACCACTCCTGGCACACAATGCAATCGGTCGCCATGGCCCACGGCAGGCATCGTCCGCGATCGTAGAACGCTGTCCCCAGCCGCACCGGCGGCGCATTGCCCTGGCCCACGCCCACTACCCAGCCCTTATCTTGCGGCGTCAGTTTCCAGATCGCCCCCGTGGGACAGACCTCTGAGCAGAGCACGCAGCTCGGCTCGCAGTATCCGATCCTCGGAGTCAGCACCGGTGTCCATAGACCCTCCAACCCTCCCTCGGTCAGCGCCGGCTGCAGCGAGTTGTTGGGACACACCTTCATGCACTCGCCGCAGCGGATGCAGTGCGCCAGGAAGTCCGTCTCATCCAGCGCCCCCGGCGGACGGATCAACCGTTCGTCGCGGCTCTTGCCCAGCGCCGTATTGGCGCGCAGCAGCGGCACCGCCGCAATCCCCGTTACCAATCCAGCAAGCACCTTGCGCCGCGGCAGGTTCGGCCCGGCAACCTCCACCTCCTTGCGAAAGAAGCGGAACTCCAGGCTCTGATGCGGACACGCATCCAGGCAGTTCATGCACATCAGGCACTCCGCTTTGTGCCACGGCACCGCGCCCACCGGATCGTCCCCGCCCTGGCAGTGCAACAGGCAGCGATTGCACTTGTCGCAGCTTGATGGGTCCTTGTGCAGCCCGAAGATCGACCATTGCGATACCGCGCCCAGCAATGCACCCAGCGGACACAGCGCGCGACACCAAAAGCGCGTCACCCGCAGGTTCGCCGCAAGCAGAATTAAAAAGATCAGTCCGAGAAAAATTCCCTGGCGAAAGTGCGGCTGCTTGAAGTTCAGTACCGTAGCCGCCAGCGCAGCATGAAGGCCGGTCCCCGCCGCCTGCACTGATCCAATGCCACTGTGTCCCAACGCGTTCAACCCCGCATTCGCCGCGTAGTTCGCGCCGGGGAATATCGATAACCCCATCGATCGCACCAGCAGGCTGAACGGGTCGAGCCATCCCACCAGCCCCGTGCCGCACACCGCCGCCGCCAGCACCGCAATCAGAATCCCATACTTTGTCCGCTGCCACGGCTTGTAGCGGTTCGCCTCAACGCCCTGCTTGCCGCGTTTGCTCTCCGACCTCAGATTGCCGAAGAAGTGGTGCAGCGTTCCCATCGGGCAGATCCATCCGCAGAAGAACCGCCCCAGAAAAATCACCGGCAGCAGGATGATCAGGCTCCACAGCAGCCCGCGATAGAGCGCATGGGTCGCCAGCGCATTGGCCAGCGC
>Ga0181519_10001527_pt1 | contig 20388 bp, 15 predicted proteins | sample PEATcosm2014_Bin_26_FD_121102 | JGI IMG/M metagenome (GOLD analysis project Ga0181519, IMG submission 121102) | Peatland microbial communities from MTU Mesocosm Facility, Houghton, MI, USA - PEATcosm2014_Bin02_10_metaG | ecosystem: Environmental > Terrestrial > Soil > Wetlands > Peat | place...
CGCATGAATCCTGCGACGGGCTGGTGCTCGGGCTGCTGGCGAACCCTCAGCGAAATCGCCGCCTGGTCGACCATGGCCGACGACGACAAGCGCCACATCTGGTCACTGCTGCCCGAGCGTCGCAAAGCCAACGAAGCCCCGCCGGTGCAGCATCGTCGCGTGGTCGTTGGCGGCCCGGGCACGGGCAACTCGTGAAGACTCTTTCGTTACCGCATATGGGAAAAATCGTTGCCGTCGGCGAGACCTTCTCCGCCACCCACCACTTCTCGCCCGAGACGATCCGCGAATTCGCCGCGCTCGCGCACGACTTCAATCCGCTGCATCACGATGCGGACTATGCGGCCGCCAATCCGCGCTTCGGCGGACTCATTGCCTCGGGCACGCAGCAGATGTCGTATCTCGCGGCGCTGCTTGCCACGCATTACTCGAAGACAGCGCAGCCGCTCGGCCTCGAATTCGACATGAAGCTGCGCCGCGCCGTGCATGCGGGCGACGACATCACCGTGCGCTGGACGGTCACCGACAGCCTGTGGAAGGAGAAGCTCTCGGGCGACATCGTTTCGCTCGACGGCGAGGCCGTCAACCAACGCGGTGAGACGGTGATCGCCGCGACGGCGAAGATTCTCGTCTGCGCCAAACCGGCCTGAACCGGCCGGAAGCGCCGCCCCCCTCCCCTGTGCCACCTCTTCACAAATTACGCCCATGACCTCGCTTGCCCTTCCCTGCGGGCTGCGCGTGTTCGAGCGCGGTTGGCTCTCATCGAACAATGTGCTGTTCCTCGGCGACGAGCCCACGCTCATCGACAGCGGCTACGTCTCGCACTCGGAACAAACGCTGGCACTCGTCGCGCACGCGCTGCCCGACGGTCAACCGCTCTCGCAGCTAGTCAACACGCATCTGCACTCCGATCATTGCGGCGGTAATGCCGCGCTACAGACGCGCTACGGTTGCCGCACCTGGGTGCCCGCCGCCGACGCTGACTCGGTCCGTCATTGGGACGCGCAACGTCTGTCGTTCGAGGCGACGGGTCAGCAATGCGCGCGCTTCACCTTCGATGAGACGCTCTCGCCCGGCGACGCCATGACGTTCGGTGAGCATGAGTGGCTGGTGCTCGGCGCACCGGGACACGACCCGCACGCGCTGATGCTCTACAACGCCACCGAAGGCATCCTGATTTCCGGCGACGCCCTGTGGGAACGCGGCTTCGGCGTGATCTTCCCGGAACTCGACGGCGAGTCGGGATTCGCCGAGCAAGCTGCCGTGCTCGATCTCATCGCGCAACTCGACGTCTCGGTGGTCATTCCCGGACACGGCAGGCCGTTCGACGATATCGACGGCGCACTGGCCGCCGCACGCGGACGTCTGGACTATCTGCAAAGCGACCCCGCACGCAATGCGCGCAACGCGCTCAAGGTGCTGATCGTCTTTCGTCTGATGGCAGAAGGGACCATGGCGGGCACCACGCTCAAAGCCACGCTCGACACCGCGCGCGCGTGGCGCAACGCGGCGGCCATGCTTGCACCGCCGTCAGGGTGGCCCGGCCTCGTCGACACGCTCGTCGCGGAACTGGCAAAGGCCGGTGCGCTGCGCTACGACAGCGCAGCGGACACGCTGTACGCCGTATGAGTGTCGGGGCGTGCGAACGTCGCCCCAAAAAACAACGCCGCTTGCCAGTCACGGCAGGCGGCGTTTGAGGACGTGACGTGCCGGACGAACGCAACGGTCGCTAACGCGGCGCCCGTCCTGCGACATCGTAAAGCTGACGTCACCTGGCACGCGATTTCATCCTAGACCCCGACCCCGCGCAGCCCAAGGGGATTTTCCCTGATACGCCGCGTTCCGGTCCGTCAGAACCGAAGATTTCTTCGAGTGCCCGCTCACCGGGCAACGCGCGAATCCCCCTATAATCGAACGATCGTTCGCGAAAAATAGCCCTCTGCAAATTGCGCATCGACGCAAGGGACACCGCCCGCCGAACGTCCTGCTCAAGGAGACTTCATGGCCCTTCCCAAGATTCTGCAAAACCTGGCGCTGCCTGTCGTGGCGTCGCCGATGTTCATCGTGAGCTACCCGGAACTGGTGCTCGCGCAGTGCAAGGCCGGTATCGTCGGCTCGTTCCCGGCGCTCAACGCGCGCGAGCCGCAAATTCTCGAGGACTGGCTCTCCCGCATCACGGAGGAACTCGCGTCGTACAAGGCGGCGAATCCGGATGCCATTGTCGGCCCGCTCGCCGTCAACCAGATCGTGCATCAGTCGAATCAGCGGCTCGAGCATGACGTGCGCGTGTGCGTGGAACATCGCGTGCCGATCTTCATCACCAGCCTGCGGGCGCCGCCCAGGGAAGTGCTCGATGCCGTGCACAGCTACGGCGGTATCGTGCTGCACGACGTCATCAATCTGCGTCACGCGAACAAGGCGCTCGAAGCCGGTGTGGACGGGCTGATCCTCGTTGCCGCGGGGGCGGGTGGACACGCCGGCACGCTCTCGCCGTTCGCACTGGTCGGCGAAGTGCGCAAGATTTTCGACGGCCCCCTCGTGCTGTCCGGCTCGATTGCCAACGGTGGGTCGATCCTCGCGGCGCAGGCCATGGGTGCCGATCTCGCTTACATCGGCACGCGCTTCATCGCCTCGACGGAAGCGAACGCGAGCGACAGCTACAAGCAGGCGATCGTCGACGCGAGCGCCAACGACATCATCTACACGAACCTGTTCACCGGGGTGTCCGGCAACTACATCCGCCAGAGCATTCTGAACGCGGGGCTCGATCCCGACGACCTGCCCACGGCCGACAAGAGTGCCATGAACTTCGCCAAGGCGAAGGCGTGGAAGGACATCTGGGGCGCCGGGCAGGGCGTGGGGTTGATGGACGACGTTCGCCCGGCGGCCGAGATCATCGCGCGTCTGAAGCAGGAATACGACGACACTCGCCGACGACTGGCCGGCTGACGTCTGACGCGGACGTCGTGTCGCAGAATTCACGACGTCCGGCACCACGGAATCGACAACGTGCCCCGCTGAAGCGCAAGCCCGGCAGGCACACGATATGCCATCGTCTCTCCGGGGCTGCCGGCAGTGCACACTTCGCCGACGATGCGTGCAACGACAGTCCCTCTTCGAGAGGAATTGTCATGTCACCGGTTTCGAATCAGCGTGCCGTACTTGCCCCGCCTCGTTATGGTCTGCCCGCGACCCCGCGCGGCAGGCATGAATCTCACGCGACCCACCCGGACTTCACCCGCACGTTCCTCGGCGCGCGCTCCGGACGAGCGTTCGCAGGTATGCGTGAAATACCGCCAGCCTCGCGTCAATCCGTCCCCGTCTGGCGCGCCGCTTTTGCGGTCATGCTGATCGGCCAACTCGCCGCCCCGGCCGCCGGCGGACTCCCCAAGCCAGCCACCGCCACCGAGCCGCCCGGCAACGCGCCCGGCGTCCTCGACAGCCTTGCCAGTCATCCAATGAATCACTCGGCGACTGTGCCCGCCACCGCCGATCGGGCCGTGGAAAGGCGCCCCGTGGAGCGTTCGTCACTCAGATCTCAGTACACGCTCTCCGAAGCGCTGCGTTCGGTGAGTGCAGCGCGCGCGCCGTTTGAACATCTGGGCGAGTCGGTTGGCGATGCCTATGGCGTTCTTTCCGGTCATGACATGGATCCGGCGCTACGCCAACAGGTACGGACTGGCGCAAAAGCCGTCGATTTCGCCACGGGGCTCATACCCGACGTGCAGCTCCTGCGACTGCCCGGCGAACTGGCCGAGGTGGCCGCCGATAGCCTCGAAGGCAAGAAGCCGAGCGCTGAAGCGGTCTCCGGGATCGTGCAATACGGAGATCCGCGCCTGCTCGGTCCCCACTTCGGGTCTCGTTTCGGCCGTTCCGGTTCTCGTAACTCACGAGGTAAGTCGCAACCCGCGCAGCGCGCCGCCCCAGGCCGCGAGCCTGCGCCAATGCCCCACGAACGCACCGGTGCCAAGCCAGCGCCTCCGCCCGAAAAGGTGGCGGCACCGCATGGGGATGCGGACGACGCGGCGAGTTTCTTCCTTCCGGCGCATGACGTTGCACATCCCGATTCCGTACCTGTGACGTTGCGGCACATCAAAGGCGAGGCAGAACACCTGAGCGGTTACGAACACGTGTTTCCCCCCGATCAATTGCCGCCCGATCCGCAGTCGCGTCTGGTGTTCATCAACGGCGAACGCTACCTTTGTGGCGACGCCGGCTATTACCGGGCGACGCGAGGTCGCAGTGACGATCATTGGCTGATCGACGCACCGAGACGCGACAAAGCGCAGGTTCCCGTGACATTCGATGCCGTGACCGGGGAGTGGCAGGCCCACGAGCCGTTACGCCTGTGCGGAGGAGGTTGCGGCAGTAGCAAAGAACTGTCGTCGGACAGCATCGCCGGAACGTATCCGGAGATCGAGCGCACGATCAGTCATCTTCATGACGAGCATATTCAAATGGCAATTCTCTACGCCATGGGGGAACTGGCCGATATGCATTTGATGCGATCGAATCGTCCCGGCATCACGGGGATGCGCGACAACTCGATCATCGATCACCGCAGGGCGCTGCGCAACGCAATGAAGCACATTGATCGCACCGCGCCTTTGATAACGCAACAACGGCAAGCGGCGGAAATCACATCCCGGCATTACTACTGGAACCACTACGCTGAGGCTTTCTGCCAGGAGAACGCGGAAGTCCTCTTTCATCAGTTATTGCAAAAAGGCGTTCCCGAGGACCGTATTCGCATGATCACGGTGACGCCGCGACACCGCTCGCCACACGTTCTCGTTCTCTACACCGAAGCGCATGACCTCATCACCCTGCTCGATCTCGCCACGCCGCAGCCACCGGTCATCAATCACCGGGACGGCATCAGCGGCGTGACGTTCGGGGGCTTCGTCTACATGAACAAGAAAGAGACGGTTCTGCTGGACCCCTGGAGCACGACCAAAGCCATCGAATTCTCGCGCGCCGGCAACGAGCTCGATGTCATTCAGACGCTGGACGACGCATTTTTTGAGATCGGCCACCAAAGCGGGCAACCCTATACCGTGTCGGTCACCCGGCCATTCGGCGCCCGCGTTTTCGGGGCACGCCAGCGCAGCATATCGAGCCTCAGCAGCTCCGGAAGTCGTGGCAGCACGGGAAGCCTTGGCAGTGTGCATGGAAGCGACGGCGCCATTATTTTGCACCCCGACGTATTTGGCCGGCAGGAAGCCGACGCCGACGATCAATCACGTTCGATGCCGGTGCATGACACGGCGTGATTTCGGTCGGCGGCTCACGTCAATGCGACGGAACCGATAGCACGCTCGGCCGAAGCGCAAACCCGCCTCATCAACGAATGGCAGCCTTGCGCCATGGCTACCGGGTCGGCGTCACCTGCGCCATGCCCCACCCTGCCATACCCACGCTCAGCCCATCTTCAGGAGGTTACTCATGCGGTATTCGTCGCATTGTCGTGCGATCAGTGCTCCTCCCTGCTACCAGGCCAGCCGTACCACGCTCTCTCGGGAGACGGATGCGCTCACGGCACCGGCCTTCCTTGACGAATTTCACGGTGCACGCAACGCCCACAAGCGCATCGGCAACGACCGATCGATTCACGCTCGCGCCAATCCTGATTCACCGGCCGTCAGCCCCTGGTCCGCGGCATTCACGTTGATGCTGGTCGCCAATCTCCTGGCACCTCCTGCGCTCGCCAGCCCCATGGTTCCACGCATTCCACGCATCCCGCACATGTCGGGGCGGCAGCACGACGCAGACAATGCACCTGGCATCGCACCGGAGCTGGTCACGGCACCGCCCCCGGAGGCGCCGACGGACATGTATCGCGAAGTCGAAATGCATTCGATCGACCGCCCCTGGGTCAAGTCGGACTACACGGCTCAGCAGTTTCTCAGGGCATTGGCCAGCGCGAGTGCACCGTTCCGGAATCTTGGCAGGATGATAGGCGAGACATATCGCACGATGAGCGGCGAAGCGCTGGATCCGCCAACACGCGAGATGGCACAAGACGTTGGCATCGCCCTGGACGCGGCTACGGGGTTGATTCCGAATGTCCAACTGACTCGACTGCCCGGACAACTTGCCGATATGACGGCCGATGCACTCGACGGCATGCTGCCCAATCCGTTCAAGATCGCCGATCTCGTGAAATTTGGCGATCCGAGAGCGTACGGGGGCGAAATGCCGATGCATCACAAATCGGCGTCGACGCATCTCTCCCCGGCCGGGCACGCCCCGATGATCGAGCCCGCGGCCGTGAACGAAGTCGACGCGTTCCCGCCGGCAGCGCCCCCGGTCGGCGAGAACCGTGCCGAGGGGGTCGTCGATGCGCGTGCGGCGCTGGAGGGGGAAGACGTCGAGGCCGCTGCGCCTGAGACAAATGACGCCGTCGCTGACCCGGCGATGTCTATCGAAGGCGAGCGCGAGCACCTTCAAGGGTACGAACAGCCCCTCCCCTCCGAGCAGATCCCTCCTGGAGCGCGCCGCCGGATGATTCACGTCAACGGCCGCGACTATCTCGCCGGGGAATCCGGCTACTACCACGTAACCCCCGGCCAGCGCGCGGGTCACTGGCTTATCAACGCCCCTCGCGGCGCGGGTGCACAAGTGCCGGTGATTCACGAAGCACGCACAGGCACGTGGCGGGCCGATGCTCCCCTGCGCGTTTGCGGCGGCGGATGCGCGCCGAGTCGAGAGGCCGCACCGGACAGCGTCGCAATGAGCGAGAACGATGTGGGCGACGCCATTCGTCACCTGCCTGAGCCCGAGGTTCGCGATGCCATACAGTGGGCCTACGACGACCTGGCGCAGTTGCATCTGCTGCGAGCCAACCGTGAGGATCTGCGACCGCTGCGCGACTACTCGATTGTCGAGCACCGCCATGCGCTGGTGCCGCAACTGATGCGAATCGATCGACGTTTGACGTTGTTCGAGCAGCAACGCGAGGCAGCGCGGATGACCGCAGACCACTACAGCCACCATGCGGAAAGCGGTCCTGCGCACCTCAGCCCCGAGGCCTATTGCTTCGAGAACGCAGCGATTCTCTTTCACTCACTGCTCACGCGCGGCGTACCCGGCCATCATCTGCGCATGATTACCGCGAAATCCAAAGGCGTCTCGGGGCACGTCATGGTGCTTTATACGAAGGCGGGTCCCTTCATCGATCTGCTCGACGCGACAACGCCGCAGCCACCGCTCGCCGGCCATCTGGACGGTATCTCCGACGACCTGTTTGCAGGCGCGCTTTTCCTGACGCGCGGCTCCACTGTGCTGCTCGACCCCTGGAGCCGGATCAAAGCGTCTTCGTTTTCCGAGGCACGCAATGTCGACGACGTGAGGCGCTTGATGGAGATCGCACTTGCCGATACGGGACGCGATCCCGCGAGCCCCTACACGGTCTCCCTGACCCGACCATCGCCATCGACGCGCGAGCGTGCCGCATGACGCGGCGCGCTTCGCGTGCTCATCTCGCGTCAATGCGACGGAATCGACAGCGCACCCGGCCGAAGCGCAAACCTGCTTCGCCACGCAATGGCAGTCTTCCCCCATGGCGCCCTGGGCGGGCGCCACGTCCGCCCAGCCCTACACACACGTTCAGCCAATCTTCCGGAGGTCACTCATGCGGTATGCGTCGCATTATCGTGCGATCAATGCTCCCCCCTGCTATCAGGCCAGCGCTACCACGCTCTCGCGCGAGACGGATGCGCTCACGGCACCTGCCTTCCCTGACGCGTTTCACGGCACACGCAATGGCCGAAAGCCAGCCAGTGACGCGCTTCCCACACGGCCTCGCGAAAGCGCCCAGCCACCGTCGAGCAACGCCTGGCCGGTGGCACTGGCCGTGATGCTGGTCGCCAACCTCATCACGCCTGCGGCGCGCGCCACGCCGATGCTTCCCCGCCTCTCGGGGCGCTCACATGAAGGGGATGACTCGCCCGGTAGCGTCGCAGCGCCCCCTTCAGACGGGCAGGCGGAAGAATATCAGAGTGTCGAAAGGCGCCCGCTCACCCAGACGAGGATCAAATCCCAGTACACCGCTGTGGAATTTCTGAGAGCCGTGGCCAGCGCCTCTGCGCCATTCCTACATATTGGCAAAGCGATGGGCGATGCCTACGCCGCCGTGAGCGGCAATGAAGTGGGTCAGGAAGCGATTCAAAGGGCGCAGCGAGTCGGCGGGGTCGTGGACGCCGCCACAGGACTGATACCAAAGGTGCAAATGATTCGATTGCCCGGACGCTTGGCCGACGTGCTCGCCGACGATCTCGAAGGCAAGCCACTGCAACCTGAAAAGATCACTGACATCTTGCAGTTCGGCGACCCGCGTGCGTTAGGAAGCGACGTGCCGCTACGGCACGAATCCGCACCGGTTCAACCTGTCCCGGCCAGAGAAGCCCCAATGCCTGAACCTGCTCCCGCGCCCGAGATCGAGGCCGACGTGCCGGTCGAGCCCGCCGTCGATCGGGTTTCGGCCGAGAATGCTTTTGAAGCGGCCGCGCGAAGCGGGAACGCCGCTGCGTCGCCCGAGGTCGGTGCAGGAGGCGCGTCCTTCCATCCCTCATTACACGTCGAAGGCGAGCGCGAATACCTTCAGGGGTACGAGCAGTCGCTCTCCCCTGAGCAAATACCTCCAGGGCCCCATCGCCAGTTGTTTATCGTCAATGGCCGTCACTATCTCGGCGGCGAGTCCGGCTATTACCACGTGACACCCGGACTACAGGCCCATCACTGGCTCATCAATGCGCCACGCGGCGAGCGCGCACAAGTGCCGGTGACGTTCGACCCGCAGACAGGTGCCTGGCGCGCAGACGCCCCGTTACGTTTGTGCGGCGGCGGATGCGGACCCAGCCGGGAGTCCACACCGGACAGCGTCGCGATGAGCAAGAACGATGTGGAGGCGGCGATTCGCCACATCCCCGATCGCGATGTGCGCGAAGCGATTCAGCAGGCCTACAGCGACCTGGCGCATTTGCATCTCAAGCGGACCAATCGCGAGGATCTTCGGCCAATGCGCGATAACTCGATTGTTGAACACCGCCGTATTCTGGTGCCGCAGTTGATGCGACTCGACCCAGGTTCGTCGTTGTTCGAGCTACAACGCGAGGCCGCAATGGTGACGACGATTCACTATGACAACTACGTGGAGAACAGTCTCCTCGATCTCACCCCCGAAGCCTTTTGCCAGGAAAACTCGGAGATTCTCTTTCACTATCTGCTCGCCCGCGGTGTACTCAGTCACCATATCCGAATGATCACCATCAGGCCTCAGGGTCGCCCGCCGCATGTCATGGTGCTTTATACGGAGTCGGACCCGTTTATTGACGTGCTGGATTTGTCGACACCGCAGCCGCCCGTCAGCGGCCATGAAGACGGCATTCCCGGTGAGACGTTCATTGGCGCCCTCTTCCTGACGCGCGACTCCACCGTACTGCTCGACCCCTGGAGCCGGATCAAGGCAACGTCGTTCCCGTGGGTCAACGACGTTGCAGAAGTGCAGAGCATGTTGGATATCGCGCTCGCAGACACCGGACACCGTTCCGGAAGTCCTTTTACGGTTTCCCTCACCCGGCCATACCCCGCACCCCGCGAGCGTGTCGCTTCAGCCATGGGCAGTTCCGTCAGCATGAAGAGTGGCGGCAGTTCAGGAGGTTCGAGTGGCGAATCGGTGCAGTCCGGCCCTGTGCGCCGCGACCCGCCCATTCGGGTGCCCGGCGGCGGTCAAGGCACGTCAGTCTGACCTCGGCGCAGGCATGCACTCGGGCGGCAAGTTCACAGCCCCACCTTGCGCCTCCCGCGCGACTGCCTCGCTTCCCCTTCGACACGCCACGCTCCCCAAGGAGACGTTCTCATGCCCTACCTGTCACACCATCGACTCGCCAGCACAACACCTCACTACGGCATGCGCCCGTCGGCAAATCACCGGGACGCCGGGACGCCCTCGCGCTTCGCAGTGGAGCTGCACCGCGCACGCTTCGCGCGCCCCGAGTCCCGGCGACACCCCCCGCGGCCGCCGCTACGCGCGAGCACCGGGCTGTCACCGAATGGGGCCGTCTGGCCCGCCGCGCTCGCCATCATGCTGGTCGCCAATCTCGCGACACCGGCGGGCGGTGCGATTCCAAGGCACACGTCTGATCCGGCTGACGGCGACGAAGCGGGCGGCGGCGGCGCCGACACATTCGGTAATGCGCCGGTACCGAGCGCCGATGTTCCGGCACCGTCGGCGCTCAGTGACGTGGTTGCCGAGCCCGTCGTGCATCAGGTCATCAAGTCCGATTACACCTTTCACGACTTTCTGAGAGCCGTCTCCGCCGCACGAGCCCCCTTCCATTACCTGGGAGAATCGGTCCGTGATGTCTACGAGACGTTAAGCGGACAGGAAGTCAATCCGGACGTTCGCAGTCGTGTCCAGAAAGGGGCCGATGCGTTGGATCTGGCCACAGGCGTGCTGCCCCAGGTTCGCCTGCTGCGGCTCCCCGGTCAACTCGCCGGCATCGTCAGCGATGATCTCGAGGGCAAGGCCACCAATCCCGAAGAACTTTCCGAATTTCTGCAATTTGCAGACCCGCGCAACTTGGGTGCGGCACCGCACATGGAAGACGCTCGGCCCTCGTTGGCCCGCTCGCCGTCAGCGTCTCGGCCGGTTGCGCAATCGTTACCGGGCCACGGCGTTCACGAAGCTCGCCCCGAACCGAATGTGCAACGCATTTCCCCGATCGGCGAAATCGATGAACCTCGCGAAGCGCGTGAACCCCATGGACCCCATGAACCCCATGAACCCGATGAACCCGATGAACGCAGTGAGCGCGAAAAAAGCGAGGCACTCGGACCCGCGAACTCAGGCGGAGCGTCCCGTTTGGCCCTCGCCTCCCCCCGCGGCCAAGCGATCGATCCCGTGCTCGCAGCCCAGCCAAACATCATTGGCGAAGCTGAACATTTGCAAGGCTATGAACAGCAACTGCCGGAAGATCAGCTCCCCGCCGGCGAGCCGTCGCGGATCGTCGTGGTGAACGGTCATCACTACCTGAAAGGCGAAGCCGGTTACTACCGGGCGGAGCGCGGCATCAGTGCCGATCACTGGCTTATCGATGCGCCACACGGCAGCGAGAGGCGAGCGCAAGTGCCGGTCACGTACGACGAGCGCACCGGAGAATGGCACGCCCACGCCCCGCTGAGACTGTGCGGTGGCGGATGTGGTTCGAGCCGGATGGGCTATGCGCCCGACAGCATCGCGGGCAGCTATGAAGATATTCGCGCCGCCGTTCGCCACGTTCCCGACGAATTCGCGCAGGAGGCGATTCAACTCGCGTTTTCCGAATTGAGTGCATTGCATCTGCGGCGAACCAATCGTGCCGATCTGCAATCCATTCGCGACAATTCGATCGTCCATCACCGCACCGCCCTGCGCGAGGCGATGAGCAAACACATTGATCCGAGGGCGTCGTTGATCAAACAACAACGCATCGCGTCCGAGATCACGGCAATGTATTACGTGTGGAACGAAGCGGAAGAGGCGTTCTGTCAGGAGAACGCGGAGATTCTCTTCTACGCGCTGCTCCAGAACGGCATATCGCGGGATCACCTTCGCATGATCACGATCAAGCCGCAAAACCGGCCGCCCCATGTCCTGGTGCTGTATACGGAATCCGAAAACCTCATCAACCTGATGGACCTCTCGACACCGCAGCCGCCGCTTCCGATGCACCAGGATGGCATCGGTCATGAGTTTTTCCGGGAAGCCGTCTACCTCACACGTCATTCGACGGTACTTCTGGACCCATGGAGCAGAACGAAAGCCATCTCATTTGCCACTGCGACCGACCGAGTCGACGCCGGGCGCATGATCAACCGGGCGCTCAACGATATCGGATATATGCCCGGGAGTTCCTATACCGTCTCGGTCACGCGCCCGCTCGGCATGCATCAGGCGAGTCCGGGCGGTTCGTCAGGTCAGTCGGCGTCAAGCGCATCGAGCAGGGGCGGCAGTCTGTCATCCGCCGACACCTTGCCATCTCACACGTCCGGCGACACTTCGTCGAGTTGATGCGCGACTGACCACCCGATCGCGCGCAACGCGCATTTACCGCCCGGAGCCGGCGCGCCAGACGCGCCGGCGTTTCACTGCGCTTGCCTGCGTCAGCCGGTCATCAATACGTGTAAACGCCCCGTCCGGTCTTGCGCCCGAGGTACCCCGCGGCGACCATCTCCTTGAGCAACGGACACGGACGGTACTTCGAGTCCGCGAACTCCTCGTAGTAGACATTCATCACAGACAGGCAGACGTCCAGACCGATCATGTCGGCGAGCGCCAACGGCCCGATCGGATGATTGCAGCCGAGCTTCATGCCTTCGTCGATCTCTTCGGGCGTCGCGAGATGCTCCGCGAGCACGAAGAACGCCTCGTTGATCATCGGCACCAGAATGCGGTTGACGACGAAACCCGGCGCGTTCTTCACCGTGATCGGCGACTTGCCGAGCTGGCGGGCGAGGGCGTCGACATGCGCGTGCGTCTCGTCGCTCGTTTGCAGACCGCGAATGATCTCCACGAGCGCCATGAGCGGCACCGGATTGAAGAAGTGCATGCCGATGAACTGCTCCGGCCGGGCGACCACGGCAGCCAGTTTGGTGATCGATATCGACGACGTGTTCGACGCAAGGATCGCGCTATCTTTGGCCACGCCCTCGAGCTGCTTGAGGATCTTGATCTTCAGATCGAAGTTCTCGGTGGCCGCTTCGATCAGGATGTCGGCCGTGGCAAGCGCCGCGTAGTCAGTCGATGTCGTCACGCGCGCGAGCGCCGCCTCTTTGTCGGCGGTGGTGAGCTTGTCTTTCTTGATGAGGCGATCGAGACTGCCCGCAATCGTCGCCACGCCCTTCTGCACGGCCGCATCACTGATATCGACCATCGTCACCGGCAACCCGGCCACCGCACACGCCTGTGCAATGCCGTTACCCATCGTGCCTGCGCCAATGATGCCCACGTGTTGAATCGTCATGTTGTCTCTGCTCCGTTTGTGCTGAAAGATGGCGGGAATACCGTCTTGCGCGGTGCGCAAATCATAGCGCGGACACGTCGGATGGGTGACACATGGAACCGCTGTGCGAAACGCGCCCGACCCGGCCTGATACCGATGTGCGCAGCGCTGCGACGTCATTACGTCGCGCACGAACAAAGGGGCAGACGCCCCCCAAAACGGCGTCTGCCCCTTGCGCGATCTCCACCGGCACGCGTCTGGAAGACGCGTGCCCCGGAACATCAGAACTTCATACGAACGCCACCGCCGAAGGTATCGCCGCCCGAGAGCGTGCTCACCTTGTCGTTCATGTAGGCGGCATAGATGTCGGTGCGCTTCGACAGGCTGTAGTCGTAGCCGAGCGCCCAGGTCTTGCGGTTGACGTTGCTCGTGCCCGAACTCTTCGTGTACGCGTACGACGCGAGCACGCTGCCGTTGCCCAGCGGCACCGACACGCCGAGCTGGCCGCCGTTCTCCGACACCCCGCCACCGGTGACGTTGTTGCGGATGTACTGATACTGACCGAAGAGCTTCACGACCTGGAGGTCGTACGTCGCGCCCAGTTGCACGGCCTGCTGGCTGCGAAAGCCCGCGATGCCGGCGAGATCGTCCGGCGTCGAGTCGAACTTCACCTGCTGATAGGCCACCGTGGCGGCAAACGGGCCGTTGAAATACAGCGCCGATGCGCTCCACTTGTTCTGACCGGTTTCACCCGCCTTGTTACCGAAGGCGTACGACACGCTGCCCGACAGGCCCTTGAAGTTCGGCGTCGTGTACATCACGGCGTTGCTCCAGCCGGAGTCGCCCACGATGCCCTGACCGGCCTGGCCAATGTAGGTGTGGAACACCATCGGGCTGAAGGTGTACGAATCGACGAACGGGTTGAACAGAATCGTCGAGACGAAGTACGACGTGGTGAGACGACCGATCGTGACCGTGCCCGCCGTGTCCGACGAGAGGCCAACGTAGGCGTTGCGCGAGAACATCGAGTCGCCCTGGAAGCGGCCGTACTGACCGTTCTGCGGACGGAAGAAGTCTTCGAGCACGAACACGGCCTTCAGGCCGCCGCCGAGATCTTCGTTACCCTTCATGCCCCAGTACGACGTCGACATGCCGCCGCCGCCCTGCGTCCAGGCACGATCGCCCCCCGGGTTCTTGACCGCGCCCACCCAGGCGTCGACCTGACCGTACAACGTGACGTTCGATTGTGCGAATGCCGGTGCGCTCACGCACGCGCCCAATACGAGTGCCCCGCCAATGCCCTTGGCCATACTCCGCTTCATTGACTTCTCCTTGGTTTATGTATTTTGTGTGCCTGCTCCCGCCTTGCGCGGGACCTGCTGGCGCCGGCTGAAGCAGCGCCTCCCTGATAAAACGGCCGTGATTCTCGCACAGCCCCGCCATACGCTGATAGGCCGCAACCGCGCGAAAAAATCACCACACGAGTGGCCGGGAAATGGTGGGGAGACAAAAATCGGCCGACCATCCGCGCCGCAATTAATCCCGGTATAACGAGATTGATATATCGCTTACATCAGCAGATTAGCAAGTACTCACATTCGTCGTGACGTGCGGAAATAATAGGCAGCAGGCAAGCGCGACAGGCAAACGTCGTTGGATCGATGAGGTCGTGTCCCATGTTGCACATGTGCAACATGGGAGCCATCCGGTCGGGGTGGGAGGAAAAAAAAAGCGGACGTGCGCCGGCCAGGCGGCCGGGCGCAGTGAGGCACTTTAGAAGGGGGTTACGACGTGGCTGGTGCGGGATGAGGCCGACGTTGGGCGTCGCTCACGAGCGGATACTGTGACGTCCGCTAGCGATTGCGTCGGTTGCCCTCGCCGCCTCGCTCGCCGCGTGGCGCGCCTTGCGGCGTGTACTGACGCTCACGCGGTTCGGCCGGTGCGGCCCAGTTCGGATAGGCCGACTGTCCACGGCCGCGATCGGCGTTGAAACGGCTGATGTCTTCCCGAAGCGACGCTTTGTTCACGTCCAGCGGGTCGCGCCCACGCCCACCGTCAGCCCAGGCAGGGTAGGCACACACCAGCAGCAACAGGAAACAGTAGCGAAGTCGGGCACGCATTTCGGTTCAACGACGGCACCCGGCCCTGAGGTGGGACCGGTCGGCACGGGACGCATCCGGCACCTGCGGGTTGCATGTGCGCCATACGCCTCACGAATGACTGTACCGGGTCAGTCGAGCGAGCGTCGACCGAAAAAATGTTAATGCCTGACGTGGTCTGCAACCGTTTGTAACTGCCGCATCACGACCCCACAAGAAACGCCGCGAAGCCATGCCCGGCGAGGCTTGGCGCCCCGCGGACATACCTACGCCGAGACGGGATTCGACGTCGGCGAATGCAACACTTGCCTCACTTCTCGACTTGTTTTTCGACGGACAGCGAGATCTCGCGCACACGCTCGCCACGCGGCGTCACCAGATCCTGCGCCGTGACGGTGAAATTGACCGGACTCGCGTACTTCCTGCTCGCACTTTGCCACTCGGCGGGCAGGCCAGCCGCGTTCGTCGTGGTGGTGCGCAACGTGGTCACACCGCGCGTGCAGCGCGAGACCTGCGTGGCGAAGACTTGCGCCTGATTGCGCAAATCCATCGGCGTGATCTTCTGGTAATCCCAGATGCACTCGTAGGTCGGCGCAAGGCCCGTGGCCCGGAACACCTTGCAGTCGCCGCCCGGCACCGAGTAGGTGGCCTGATAGCTCTCGCCGCGATCGTTCTTGGCCGCGAGCGGGCCGGTGATGTCTTCAAAACCGTTCTGCGCGCTCTTGGCCAGCATGAGGATGCCCTCGCACTGGTCAGCGGCAAAGGCCGACTGCGCTGCACACAGGCAAGCGAGCCATGCCCATCGTTGTAGTGAATTCGTTGCCATCGTTGGAATGTATTGACTGGGGGCGGCGGTGGGCGGCGTGGTTGCCGTGCGGGGCTGCGCCAGTTGCGATATCGCCGTGAATGGTGCCATTAGAACGCAAAGTCGGCGCTGACGAAACCACGGTCACAGGGGAAATCGTGCGCCAATTCGAGTGCGTGTGCGCGCGATAGTTCGCGCCCTGCGTGCGCTCATCCAAAAAGCCGATTCACGAGTGCCGCGTGCGACCTATACTCAAGTCGCAGTGAAACTGCATGGGCACGGCCGGGAATCGATGGTGGTTCACAGGCAGCACGGCAATGCCCCCAGGTGCCAAGTCTTCTTGGCCCTTACCATGCCGCGCCGGTACACGCGGCTGGCGATGCCCCGATGGGGCCTCAACCGGCGGCTTAGTCCGCCGGTTTCCATTTCCGCGTGTTACACCGAATCTCCCACCGTCTTGCCGCACGGGCTTGCGCAGCACCTCATGCTGACGGATTAAGCGAAAGTGCTTATTTCGCCCCCGACATCGCTCTGCAACTATCAATACACAAGATCAATATTTGCCGGGCACTCACTTTCCGGAAGTCAACGGAGTGTTTGTGAATACGTATGCGTCATCCGCAGTGCACTGTATGCCGTGCGCTCGCGTCGTTGTGCGTTATGCGGGGTGAACCATGGGACACCCTACCCTTCCCGGCGGTCTGCGCCCCGACAAGCTCGACGACGGCAAGGCGCTCGATACCTCCCGTCTGATGCAGCACGTGCGCGGGCACGGCGGCACACTCACCCATGTGCTAGGCGCCGTCGGCAAATTCCGATTCCGCCACGGTGACTGGCCGCGACGGCTCTATCTCTATCCCGAGACGCTCGCCGCGCTTGTGGAGGAGCTCACGCCCCTGGGCTTCTACCGATGCCAGCAGCGGCTCGACCTCGTTGCCGATCTCGAGCGCGATCTGTTCTGTGCCGACGACAACGGCAACGTGTCGATCTATCGCATTCAGGCAGCGTCCGATCCCTGGGGCATCGAGGCGGCAGCCACCTGGCTGGGCCTGTTGTCGGTTGCCGGAGAGACGTCATGAACCGACTCGCAATCGTTCTGGATGGTTTGATGCTGCTCTACCTCGCCGCCGCGACGGTCGTTGGCGTGCAATCGAGCGCGGCCCACGTGCAGGAGTTGCTCGCCAGCGTGCTGGGCGTGTTGCTCGCCCTTTGTGTGTTGGCGTTGATCGCCGCACCGTTCTACGTCTCGCTGGTGGTACTCGTCGCGCAGTCCGAGCGGCACCTGCGGCTGGCTGCCTGGCTGCACCGGGCGATGCTAACCCTCATGATCGGGCTCACGCTCATCTCGCTGCTCGCACGCGACACCATCGAAGTCTCGGCGCCCCTCTTCGTGCTGGTCGCCGTAGTGTGCATCGTCAATCTCGTTGCGCTCTCACGACGGCGCACGCACTTCGAAGCATTTCATCTGTTCGAGCATTGAGGCACGTGACGTCCTGGTGACGCATTGCGAGCGCCGCGCGGGCGATGCTAGACTGCCCGGCATGAATCGCTGGCGCAAACTTCTCGTGTTGTGGCTGTTGTGCGTAACCCTGCCGTTGCAGGCCATGGCCGCACTGCGCACGCATTGCGTGCCGGGAACTGCTGCGTCGGCGATGCAGAGCGCTATTAGCGCGACTGACAATGGCGTCGCGGCCGTCATGGCCTTGCATCAGGCGATGACGATGTCAGGGCAGGGCGACGCCATGCCGGGCATGCATCACCACGACGGCGACACCTCGCACGACGCTGCGCCACCTTCGATGGCGCATCAGGACACCTCGCACGACCATGCGTCGTCAGGCGACACGCACAGCCATCACGCCAATTGCTCGGCATGCGCCGCCTGCGTGGTGTGCACAGCCCTGCCGCCGAGTGTCGCCATTCGCACGCCGGACGCTCAGCCGTCCACCGCCATCCCCTTCCTGCGCACGTCGGCCGCCAGCGCCGTCGTTGACGTACCTGAGCGCCCGCCGAAAGCCCTCGCCGCCTGACGGTCGCATACCGGGCCAAGGGTGACGGCGGCGTCTCCCGACGCCACGCTTGCCTGCCCGACTGCCGACCGTCTACGTTCCCCCGTTGGACCGACTTTCCGCACGATGCCGTGACCGGCTTACTTTCGCCTGTCGTTCGTGCCACCCGTCTGTCTGCCAGTTGAACGTGCGACGCCAGACTGCCCGCCTGTTCGCGTGTTCGCGTGTTCGCGGAGCACTCGCGGCGTCGCCAGCTTGACGAGCCTTTCGATGACGTTTCTTTCTTCACAACGGCACACGTGGATCGTGCCGGTCGCCGTCCCGTGGCAAGGCGGCACTTCAGCGTTACCCTCTACCCATTCTCAGCCTGCCGACGCGGGCAACACCGGAGTCAAATCATGATTCGCTCACGCTTCCCGTCGCGCTTTATCCGTGCCTTGTCCGCGCCCTTCGTTCTTGGCGCCGTCGCGCTGGCGCTGGTTCCCCCGGCGTTTGCCGACGATTCGCACGGCATGCACATGCAGCACGCTCACGACAGTGCCGCCGAGGCCATCGGCGAACCCGGTAACGACGCACAGGCCACGCGCACCGTAGAGGTCGACATGCGCGACACCATGCGTTTCTCGCCCGCAACGCTCACCGTGCGTCGTGGCGACACGGTGCGCTTCGTCGTCATCAACAACGGCAAGATCCGTCACGAAATGACGTTGGGCACGGCGGCCTCGCTCGCCGAGCACGCCAAGATGATGCAGCAGATGCCCGGCATGTCTCACACCGAAGCCAATGCCGTGACGGTGGACCCCGGCCAGCGCAAGACGCTCGTATGGCACTTCACGCAGCCGGGGACGGTGGAGTTCGCGTGCCTCGAACCGGGACACTTCGAAGCCGGCATGCGCGGCGTGGTCAACGTCCGTTGATCGCCGCGCTGCGTTGATGTGACGTGCACGCCCGGGACGCGTTGACACGCCGACGTCCCGGGCGTGCCCGGCGCATGTTCGATACCCGTGCGATACCCTGTGCGGTACCACGGCGCTCGGAATCCGGTGCGGTGGACGCCGGTGCAGTTGCCGCCGTTCAGCCGTTCAGCCGCTCAGTCGCTCAGGCGTTCAGGCGTTCAGGCGTTCAGGCGTTCAGGCGTTCAGTCGCACCGGATCAACCCGCCGCTGAGCGCTTGCGTTGCGTCAGCTTCAAACGCTTCCACGTCGCGCACCTTCAGCCGCAATCGCAGCATGACGGCGTCGTCGTAGGCGGCCTCGAGCACCTCGGCCGAATGACGCTCCGCGAGCCGGCGCAGCGTCGCTTCGTGCGCAAAGGTGCAGCGGTAACGTGGCTCTGTCGTCGGTTCAACGGCAGTCATCGTCGCCAGCTTCAGGGCTTCGCTCACCGCTTGTCCATAGGCGCGCGTCAGCCCGCCCGCGCCGAGCTTGATACCGCCGTAGTACCGCACCACCACCGCCAGCACGTTCGCCAGACCCTTGTGCATGAGCACGTTGTACATGGGCTTGGCTGCCGTGCCCCCCGGCTCGCCATCGTCGTCGAAACCCGACGCGCCTTCGCACAACAACACCCAGCAGTAATGCGTGGCATTGGGGTATCGCACGCGCAACGCGTCGAGTTCGCGCATCGCGGCCTCTCGCGAGGCCACGGGCATGACGATACCGATAAACCGGCTCTTCTTGATGTCCAGCTCGGTCTCGACCGGTGCGGCCAATGCATACATACGGCTGTCGTCCCCCGCGCGCCTTACAGGCGCACCTCGCCGCGCGCGAGTTCGATGACGTTACCGCCCACGCGAATCTCACGATTCGCCGTGACTTCGAGCGTGAGCCGGCACGCGCGCTCGATGGCATCTCCCTGCTTCACGCGTGCGCGCACCGGCAGCGGATAGCCCTGCCCGATCAACCAGCCGCCGAGGTTGGCGCAAGCCGAACCGGTGCCCGGGTCCTCGCTCACCCCGCCGCCCTGGGTGGTGAAGAAGTAGCGTGCCGTGACCTGCAACTCGCCGTCCTTCTCGCCATCGATGGAAAACACGTAACCCGTCTTGCGCTCGAGGCTCGAGAGCGGCCACCGTTCCAGTCGTGCGCTGTCGGGTTGCGCCCGCGCGACGGCGTCGGCGTCACGCAGCGGGATCAACAGTTGATCGGCCCCGGTGTCGACCCATTGCGGCGATTGTGCGAGATCGTCGCGGCTGAGCCGCACCAGCGCGGCAATGTCGGAGTCCGCCTCGCTCGCCTTCTTGATCTTCGGCTCGCCCGACGACGGCGCCGTCAGCGTCCAGTGATCGCCTTCGGCCTTCACCGGCACGAGGCCCGCGGCGAATTGCAGCGTCACGTCGTCGCCCAGCTCGCGCATGGCGCGCAGCACATGCGCCGTGCCCAGCGTCGGATGCCCGGCGAAACGCATCTCATAGCCCGGCGTGAAGATGCGCACATGCGCGTCGGCCGCCTCCGTCTCCGAGGGGAAAATGAACGTCGTCTCCGACAGGTTGAACTGCC
>Ga0181519_10001528_pt1 | contig 20374 bp, 16 predicted proteins | sample PEATcosm2014_Bin_26_FD_121102 | JGI IMG/M metagenome (GOLD analysis project Ga0181519, IMG submission 121102) | Peatland microbial communities from MTU Mesocosm Facility, Houghton, MI, USA - PEATcosm2014_Bin02_10_metaG | ecosystem: Environmental > Terrestrial > Soil > Wetlands > Peat | place...
CAGCGGTGGAGGCAATCGTACAACTCCCGGCACCGCTGTGAAAAGAAATTGCTGATGAAACTGGCGGCGTGTAGTAAGCTCTTCAGTTCGCCAAAGTGGGGATGTGGCTTCCGTTGCGATGAAGCGACTGATTGCGCCGTGCCATGCGCTGGCGCAGATGTGCGCGAATTCATGCGGGTAGCCGGAGTTCAAGCTTTCTGTGACGGGAATCACAGATTCGGGGTTTGCCAAGGCAGTACAGTTTTTCCACTTTTTACCTGTCATATTTTGCGGCTTTGCGCATCGGCCGGTGGCGCAGTGATCTTGTGCTCCAACGGACGCGGCAGGTAAACGTGGGATGCAACGGCGGGGTGCCGAAAGCTTATGCCACAGAACTATATTCCGATCTTCGTCTTCCTGTTGGTGGCCTTTGCCGTGGCCGCCGGAACCCTTCTGGTCGCCAAGATTGTGCGCCCGTCCAACCCCGAAAAGATCAAGGGGATGGCCTACGAGTGCGGCATTGAGGCACAGGAAGGCTCTCGCCAGCGCCACACCGTGCGCTTTTATATCATCGCCATTCTGTTTGTCGTCTTTGACGTGGAGACCATCTTCCTTTTCCCCTGGGCGGTGCAGTTCAAGCGGCTCGGTGCCTTCGGCCTGGCGGAGATGCTGGTCTTTCTCGGCATCCTGGTGCTGGGCTTTGCCTGGGTATGGAAGAAGGGCGCGCTGGAGTGGATTTAGGTTGGGTGTTTTTGTTTAGCCGCTGAGATTGCGCCCGGGTTGAATGGGCCGTTGTGCACAGTAGCAGGAAGCAAAACGGGAGCCGGATGAATGCCTGAAGTCCCCGAGGGAAATCCGCCAAACTTGACGCCGGAGCAGGCGCCAGCCGCAGCACCAGCAGCGGCGCCCGCACCGCCGCCGGTGGCCGCAAAGCCCGCACCCGTGCCCTGGCAGGGGCCGGTGGTGGATGGGCTGCGTGCAGCCTTTGGCGAGAAGATTCGCGACGCCGCAACCTATGCCGGACAGAACTACATCACGGTGGAAGGCGCGGCGGCCCATGCAGTACTCGCCCACCTGAAAGAGCAGCGCGGCTTCATCAGCCTGACCGACCTGACCGCCGTGCACTATCCCAAGGACGAGCTGCCATTCGAAGTGGTGTGGATCCTCTACAACATGGAGACCAGCGAACGCATACGCGTGAAGGCCTTCTACGCCGAGGGTGAAGCCGTGGCGACGGCGACCGACTTATGGCTGGGCGCCAACTGGCTGGAGCGCGAGGTCTTTGACCTCTTCGGCGTGCGCTTCGCCGGACATCCCGACCTGCGCCGCATCCTGATGCCTGAAGAATGGACGGGCCATCCCCTGCGCAAGGACTACGCGCCCAGCCTGCAGGACCAGGTATGGGTGAAGAAGAACCTGGGAATCGAGAGCGGCCAATGAGCGACGAGAGATTCCGTGATTCGAAGCTCGCCGACTCGCACCTGCACGAATCGAAGGACCGTGACTCGCAAGCCGGTGATCCGCAGGAGCGTGATTCCCAGTTCAGCGATTCGCCATTCTACGACTCCTTCGATGAGGTCGCGCCCGGCGGCACCTTTCTGGACTCCAAGGAAGTTGTACTGAACATGGGACCGCAGCACCCTTCCACGCATGGCGTCTTGCAGGTGGTGCTCAAGCTGGACGGCGAAAGGGTGAACGGGCTGGAGTGCATCGTCGGCTACCTGCACCGCGGCATCGAGAAGATCGCCGAGAACCGCACCTGGGCGCAGTTCGGACCCTTTGTGGACCGGTTGGATTACACGGCGGCCGTGAGCAACAGCCTGGGCTACTGCCTGGGGGTGGAAAAACTTCTTGCCGCCGAGGTGCCCAAACGCGGCCAGTATCTGCGCGTCATCTTGACCGAGCTTTGCCGCCTGGCCAGCCACCAGGTTTGGCTGGGCACGCATGTGCTGGACATCGGCGCCGTGACTCCACTGTTTTACGCCTTCCGTGACCGGGAGATGATCCTCAACGTCTTTGAGAAATACTGCGGCGCGCGGCTCACTACCCATGCCTTCCGCATCGGCGGCTGCCGCTGGGACGCCTATCCCGACATGGCGCGCGAAGTCCTGCACATCTGCGACGACCTGGGCCCGAAGATTGACGAGTACCGCGACCTGATTACGGGCAACCGCATCTGGCTGCAACGCACCAAGGGCGTGGGCTACATCTCTCCAGAAGACTGCATCGCCTACGCCATCACCGGACCGGTGCTACGCGGCAGCGGAATCAGTTGGGATGTGCGCAAGGCGCAGCCTTATTCGAGCTACGAGGACTTTGACTTCGACATTCCCCTCGGCAAGAACGGAGACACCTTTGACCGCTACCTGGTGCGGCTGGAGGAGATGCGGCAGTCCATTCGCATCATCCGTCAGGCCGTGGAGGGCCTTCCCGAGGGGCCGGTGATCGCCAAGCTGCCCAAGGTGCTGAAGCCTCCGGCGGGCGAGGTCTATCACTCGATCGAGGCTCCCAAGGGCGAGCTCGGTTACTTCATGGTCAGCGACGGCAGCCAGCAGCCCTACCGCGTGCGCGTGCGTCCGCCATCGTTCATCAACCTGCAGGCCTTGGAAAAGATGGCCGTGGGCAGCCTGGTGGCAGACGTGGTGGCCATCATCGGCACCCTGGACATCGTACTGGGAGAGGTGGACCGGTGATCGATTACATCGTGGGATATCTGCACTCCGGCGTGACGCCGGGCGAGGCCGGAAACCTCTTCTGGGAGACCATCTACGTGCTGCTGGTCTTCCTCGGCATCTCGATTGGCGTCATCTTCATGAACTGGTTTGAGCGCAAGGTGATGGCCCACATGCAGGTTCGCATCGGCCCCATGCGCGTGGGTCCGCACGGATTGCTGCAGCCCATTGCCGACGCACTGAAGCTGATCATCAAGGAAGACCTGATGCCCTCCGGCGCCGACAAGATCGTCTTCTGGTTCGCGCCGGTCTGCGTGGTGATGACCGCCTTCTGCGGCTTCATCGTGGTGCCCTTCGGGCGCACCCACGCCATTACAGACATGAACATCGGCGTGCTCTTCATGCTCGGCGTTTCGTCGTTGGGTGTGCTGGGCGTCATCATGGCGGGCTGGGCGTCGAACTCGCAGTACCCGCTGATGGGCAGCCTTCGCTCGGGCGCGCAGATGGTCTCCTACGAGGTGGCCATGTGCATGAGCGTGGTCTCGGCCGTGATGATGACCAGCCTCGTCACCGGCACCGGCACCATGAGCATGATCGGCATTGTGCAGGCGCAGGAGCAGCAGCACATGTGGTTCGCCTTCTCGTTCTTCCCCGTCGGGTTGACGGCGCTCGGGGTCTTTGCCATCGCCATGGTGGCCGAGACCAATCGCGCGCCCTTTGACCTGCCGGAGGCGGAGAGCGAACTGGTGGCCGGCTTCCTGACCGAGTACAGCGGTTTCCGCTGGTCTCTGTTCTTTTTGGCCGAATACGCCGGCATGATGGCCGTCAGTGCCATCGCCGCCACGCTCTGGCTGGGCGGATGGCTCCGCCCCTTCCCTCACCTGCTGGGCGGTGCCGCGTGGGATACGGCTTTCTCGCTGGTGCCGGGACTGGGCTTCCTCTTGCTGGGCGCGCTGTGCCTCTTCTACACCGCGCGCATGCCGAAACTGCGCTCCATGCGGGGCAACCTGATCGGGCTGGCCGCCTTCGGAGCCTTTCTGGCATTGCTGGGCGCCTTTATGCTGCTGCCCGCGGTGCGCATCCGCGTGCAGGACATCTTCTGGTTCACCATCAAGGTCGGCTTCTTCATGTACCTCTACATTTGGTACCGCACCACGTTTCCGCGCTATCGCTTTGACCAGTTGATGAAGATCGGATGGAAGTTCCTGCTGCCCATCTCGATTGGCGTGGTGGTGCTGACGGCAGTAATCGGCGTGCGGCAGGAACTGCTCGCCCTGGTTTTCTCGTCTTGGGGTGGAGGTAGATGATGACCGTTGGTGAGATGCTGCGAAGGTTCTTCCTGGTGGACCTGCTGAAGGGCATGTGGGTCACCTTCCGCCATCAGAACCCGGCTGACCTGGTGACCGAGCAGTACCCCTTGCAGCGTCCGGAGATCAGCGACCGCTTCCGCGGCCAGCCCCGGCTGATGAAGGACGAAAACGGAAAGGTGCTGTGTACCGCCTGCGGAGCCTGCGCCCTGGCCTGCCCGGAAAAGCTCATCAAGGTGGGCAGCGTGCGCGATCCGGAGACAAAGAAGAAGGTTCTAACGGAGTTCGACTTCGACCTGGGACGTTGCATGTTCTGCGGACTCTGCGAGGAGGCCTGCCCGAGCGACGCCATCATGCTTTCCCCTGACTACGAGCTGGCGCTGTACACCCGCGAAGGCATGGAGTTGCAGCGCCCGCAGCTGGAGAACGGAATTGAAAGAAAGGTGTACGAGAAATGACCCCGGTGGCCACGCCCTTCTTCTTCTACTTCCTCTCGGCCGTCGCCATTATCAGCGCCCTGGTGATGATCACCAAGGTGAACCCGGTGCATTCCGCGCTGGCGCTGATTGTGACCCTGCTGGCGAGCGCCGGGCTCTACCTGATGCTGTATGCGCCCTTCATGGCCGGCGTGCAGATCATTCTCTACGCGGGCGGCATCCTGGTGATGTTCCTCTTCGTGATGATGCTGGTGAACATCGAACATTTGTACGTGGAAAAGATGATGAACCGCCAGTGGGTGATCGCCCTGCTGGCCGCGCTGGTGCTGGGCTTTCTGATGTTGGGCGCGCTGTACAAGGGTGCACCCACCCTGCCGCAGCAGATCGTCAACCATCCCGAGCAGACGAACTCGCAGGAGATTGGCATGCTGCTGTATGGCCAGCAGACCGGGTACTACATGTTTCCCTTTGAAATCGCCAGCCTTCTGATGCTGGTGGCCGTGGTGGGCGCAGTCGTCATGGCCAAGAGGAGGGTGTGACGATGCTGCAGATTGGAACCATGCATTACCTGATGGTGGCCGCCATCCTCTTTCTGATCGGATTGATCGGCGTCATCACCCGCCGCAACGTGGTCATTATCTTTATGTGCATTGAGCTGATGCTGAGCGCGGTAAATCTGAACCTGCTGGCATTCAGCCGGTTGTACGGACTGCACGGACAGGTTTTCGCCCTGTTCATTGCCGCCGATGCCGCCGCCGAAGCCGCCGTGGGACTGGGCATCCTCATCGCCTTCTTCCGCAACCGCACCACCGTAAACATGGATGAAGTGGATTTATTGAAGGGTTAGCCGGCATTGGCCGCATTACGGCCAGGCCGGGGAGTTGCCATGTACTTTTTGACTCACATCTGGATGGTGCCACTGTTGCCCGCCGCGGGTGCCGCGGTCATGCTGCTGCTGGGGCGGCGGCTGCCGAAGTCCGCGGTCAATGTGATCTGCGTGGGCGCTGTGGCCTTGACCTTCCTGTGGACGGTGGCGGCCGTGCTGGCCTTTGTGCACTCGGGCGCACCGCGTTACGAGTCCGAGCTTTATACCTGGCTTGGCGCGGGCAGCGGCGCTCAGGTCTTTACGCTTCACGGCGGGGGCCATGCGGCCTTCCACGTAGGCGCGGGAGTGCTGCTCGACCCCTTGAGTTGCGTGTGGTTGCTCTTCGTCACCGGCGTCGGCACGCTCATCCACATTTACAGCACGGGCTACATGAGCCACGAGGGCGGCTACTACCGCTTCTTCGGCTATCTCAACCTCTTCATGTTCTCCATGCTTACGCTGATCCTGGCCAACAATTACCTGATGATGTTCGTGGGCTGGGAGGGCGTGGGCCTGTGCAGCTACCTGCTCATCGGCTTCTACTTCCACAAGCATTCTGCCAGTACGGCGGCCAACAAGGCATTCATCACCAACCGCATCGGCGACGCGGGAGTCATCCTGGGCTCGCTGACCATCTTCTGGCTCTTCGGCACCTTTGATTTCGTCAAGGTCACCGAGCTGGCGCGGGCGCAGTCTGCCACGCTGATGGGAACGACCATCATCACCATGGCCACCCTGGCGTTCTTCGTGGGCGCATGCGGCAAAAGCGCGCAGCTTCCACTCTACGTCTGGCTGCCGGACGCCATGGAAGGCCCCACGCCGGTCTCGGCACTCATCCACGCGGCAACCATGGTGACCGCCGGCGTTTACCTGGTCGCGCGCAGCAATGCCCTCTTCGTGCTGGCGCCAGAGACGATGAAGGTGGTGGCCATCATCGGCGCGCTGACCGCGATCTTCGCGGCCTCCATCGGACTGGTGCAGAACGACATCAAGCGCGTGCTGGCCTACTCGACCGTCAGCCAGTTGGGTTACATGTTCCTCGCGCTCGGCGTGGGCGCCTTCACCGCCGGAGTCTTTCACGTCTTCACCCACGCATTCTTCAAGGCGCTGCTCTTCCTCGGCTCCGGCTCGGTCATCCACGCCATGAGCGGGCAGCAGGACATGCGCGGCATGGGCGGCCTTCGCAAGAAGATTCCCATCACCTTTGCCACCATGCTCATCGGAACGCTGGCCATCGCCGGAGTGCCCGGACTCGCCGGCTTCTTCAGCAAGGATGAAATTTTGTGGCAGGCCTGGTCGGCTCACGATGGTCAGTTCCGCGTGCTATGGGGGCTCGCGTTTATCACGGCGCTGATGACCTCGTTCTACATGTTCCGGCTGATCTTTATGACCTTCTTCGGCGACCGGCGCATGACGCATGAGGAAGAGCACCACCTGCATGAGTCGCCGCGCTCGATGACCATACCGCTCATGGTTCTGGCCTTCTGCGCCATCTTTGCCGGATACCTCGGCGTAGGTCCGAGCCTGGGCGGCAGCAATCACTTTGAGCACTTCCTCGCGCCGGTCTTTGAGAACCACGGGGAAAATCACGCGGGCGTCGAAGGCGCATCAGCAGAGCTCTCCGCCGCGGGCGCTGCGAACGAGAAGCCCGGCGAGAAGCACGAAGAGAGCGGACTGGCCGAGTACGCGCTGATGGGCCTCTCGGTGGCTGCGGCCTTTGGCGGCATGTTTGCCGGATGGAAGGCCTACGACAAGCCGGGCAAAGAGGTTCGCGAGCCGATCAACGCCATGTCGCCGCCCGTTTACCGCACGCTGCTGAACAAGTATTACGTGGATGAGCTCTACGACCGGCTGTTTACCGGACGCGCCAAGCTTGGCCCGGTGCGGCTGGGAGCGATCGGCGCGGGCGATGCCATGTGGAAATTCGACGCCGACGTTGTTGATGGTGCCGTGAACGGCGGCGGCTGGATGACACGCGCCGCCGGACGCATGAGTTCGTGGTGGGACAAGTGGGTTGTGGATGGCGTTGGCGTGAACGGTCCGGCCATCGTCGTCAGAATGCTTTCGTATCCAACGCGTCTGCTGCAGGCGGGATTGCTGCAATGGTACGCGTTGGTCATGGTCTTCGGCGTTGCCGGATTGCTTTGGTATTACCTGCTCCACTAGGAGACGTGCGGGCTGGCCCGCAGGAAACGGAAACCCAGGAACAGAAAATGTATAACCACATTCTCTCCATCATTCTGTTTACGCCGCTGGTGGGCGCCGCCGTGCTGCTGCTGATTCCCTCAGCCAACAAGACGCTCATCCGCTGGGCGGCCAATGCCTTTGCCCTGCTCGGCTTCGTCGTCTCACTGCCCTTGGTGCCCTGGTTCTGGGAGAAGAAGGCCGAGGTGGGCTTCAAGTTCATCGAAGGTTCGGCCGGCAACTGGATTCCCACCATCGGCGCCGGCTACTACCTGGGCATTGACGGCATCAGCTTCCTGCTCATCATGCTGACGACCTTCCTGGGCGCCATCAGCATCCTCAGTTCGTGGACGGCGATTAACGAGCGCGTGAAGGAGTATTACGTCTGGTTCCTGCTGCTGCAGACTGGAATGCTCGGCGTCTTCATGTCGCTGGATTTCTTTCTCTTCTTCGTCTTCTGGGAGGCGATGCTGGTGCCGATGTATCTGCTGATCGGCATCTGGGGCGGACCGCGGCGCCTGTACGCGGCCATCAAGTTCTTCTTGTACACCCTGCTCGGTTCGGTGCTGATGCTGCTGAGCGTGATCTTCCTGTACTTCTTCCATCACGCGCAGACCGGGGTGTACACCTTCAGCATTCAGGATCTGTATCACACGGCTCCGCTGATTCCCGCGGTGTACGGCACCACGGCGGCCACGCTGCTCTTCTTCGGATTCTTCCTGGCCTTCGCCATCAAGGTTCCCATGTTCCCCTTCCACACCTGGCTGCCGGACGCGCACGTTGAAGCGCCCACCGCCGGATCGGTCATCCTGGCCGGAGTGCTGCTGAAGATGGGAACCTACGGACTGATTCGCTTTTCGCTGCCGTTCTTCCCTGCCGTAGTGCAATACCCCAGGGTGCGCCTGCTGATGGTCACACTCTCCGTCATCGGCATCATCTACGGCGGACTGGTGAGCCTGGTACAAAAGGACATGAAGAAGCTAGTTGCGTACTCGTCGGTCAGCCACCTGGGCTTCTGTACGCTGGGCATCTTCGCCCTCAACGGGCCGGGATTGTCCGGCAGCGTCTTGCAGCAGATCAACCACGGCATCAGCACTGGCGCGCTCTTCCTCATCGTCGGCATTTTGTATGAGCGGCGGCACACGCGAGACATCTCCGAGTACGGCGGCATCTCCACGGTGATGCCCGTCTATGCCACGATCTCGCTGATCATGTTCCTCAGCTCCATGGGCCTGCCGCTTCTCAACGGCTTCGTCGGCGAATTCACCATCCTGCAGGCGGCATACATGGCCAACTGGAAGTGGGCGGCCTGGGCCGTGCCGGGAGTGGTGCTGGCCGCGGCCTACCTGCTGTGGCTCTACCAGCGCGTCTTTTTTGGTAAGGTGGAGAACCCGAAGAACGAAAAGCTTGCCGACCTGACGCCGCGCGAGCTGGCCACCTTCCTGCCGCTGGTCGCCGTGGCCCTATGGATCGGCCTCTACCCCAAGCCGTTCTTTGAAATCCTGGAGCAGCCCGTGGCGCAGATTGTGGAGCAGGTGAACCATCCGAAGCTCTACAACGCCGCCACGCCGCCCGTCACCGTGCAGGTTGCCGTTAAGCCCGCCAACGCGCAGGAAACGGGGCGCTAGCCAATGACGCCGGTGGCCATGATGTTGTTTGCGCCCTTCACCGCAGCCGATTACCGGCTGGGCGCGCCGCTCATTGTGCTGACGCTCTTCTCGCTCGGCATCCTCTGCCTGGATCTCTTCCTCCCGGCGCGGCACAAGCACTATTGCTCCATCCCCGCGCTGCTGGGCATGGCCGTGGCCGCCTACGGCACGTGGAAGATTCAACTGGTAATGCCCGCGACCGGCGCGCTGTATGCCTTCTTCGGCACCCTGGTGCTGGACCCCATGTCGGTGTACTTCTTCTATCTGTTCCTGGCCGGAGCCGCGGTCAGCGTGCTCATCTCCATCCGCTATCTGGAGGTCGAGCGCGAGAGCCACGGAGAGTTCTATGCGCTCATCCTGTTCGCCGTGACGGGCATGATGTGCATGGCCGCCGGAGCGGACTTCGTGCTGCTCTTCATGGGCCTGGAACTGATGGCCATCACCACCTACATCCTCGCCGGCTTCCTCAGGGGCAACAAGCGCTCGAACGAGGCCGCGCTGAAGTACCTATTGCTGGGCGCGTTCTCCTCCACCATCTTCGCCTACGGACTCTCGCTCTTCTACGGACTCACGGGCTCGACGAACTTGGCCGAGGTGGGTGCGTCACTGGCCCACCGCGCCGCCGTTGATCCGCGCAATCCGATCATGCTGCTGGCCCTGCTGACCACGATGACCGGAATGCTCTTCAAGATCGCCGCCGCGCCCTTCCACATGTGGGCTCCGGATGTGTATGAGGGCTCGCCGACCAGCGTGACGGGCTTCATGTCGGTCTCGGTGAAAGCCGCCGGTTGGGCGCTTATCCTGCGCGTGCTGCTCTGCGGGCTTTATCCACTGCGCGTGCAGTATGTGCCGGTGCTGATCTTTGCCGCCATCATGACCCTGACCACCGGTAACCTGGCGGCCATCACGCAGACCAACACCAAGCGCCTGCTGGCCTACTCCTCCATTGCGCACGTGGGCTACATGCTGCTCGGCCTGGTCGCCAGCGACGGAGTGACCAACCGCACGGGCATTCGCGGCATCCTCTTCTACCTGCTGGTGTACACCTTCATGAACCTGGGCGCCTTCGCCGTGCTGACCTCGCTGCGGCGGCGCAACATCGCCGGTGATGACATTGACGACATCGCGGGACTCGTCCAGCGCGCTCCGGTGGAGGCCATCCTGATGCTGGTCTTCCTGCTCTCGCTTGCCGGCATTCCACCCTTCGCGGGCTTTTACGGCAAGTACTTCATCTTCCTCAGCCTGATCGAGACGGGGCATTTCGTATTGGCTGGGGTGGCCGTGCTCTACGCCGTTGTGGCGGCCTACTACTACCTGCGCGTGGCCAATGCCATGTTCATGCGCAAGCCGCAAGGCGAGGGCGTGCCGGTCACTCCTCCGGCAATGAACCTCGCACTGTGGATCACGGCGGCGGCGACCGTACTCATCGGCCTCTTCCCCAACGTCTTCATCCAGGCGGCAAACTGGGCGGGAACCCTAACGGGTCCTGGTGGAGTGGCACAGATTCGCTAACGGAGTTTTGGGATGGATAGGCCGCTGCCTTGTGCCGCGGCCTATTTCTTTGGAGTCAGCAGCTTTTCCAGCTCTGGCTTGATGACCTTGCCGTAGGCGTTGCGCGGCAGCTCCCGCACAAACTGCCAGCGCTGCGGAACCTTGTATCGCGCCAGCCGCTGGGAGAGAAACTCCGTCAACTCTTCGATGCTGGCTTCGACGCCCGCCCGCAGCACCACAAAGGCCGCACCAACCTCGCCCCACTTCTCGTGCTCCACGCCAAGGACGGCGGCGTCCTCCACCGCGGGATGCAGCAGCAGTGCCGACACAACCTCCGCCGGATAGACGTTGACGCCTCCGGAGATGAACATCTCCTTGGCCCTGCCCACAATGTAGTAAAAGCCCTCTTCGTCCGCCCGCGCCTTGTCTCCCGTGTGGAACCATCCCTCGGCGTCGAGCGCGGCAGAGGTCGCCTGCGGGTTCTGCCAGTATCCAAGGCAGACGTGCGGACCCTTCAGAAGAAGTTCGCCTATCTCGTTGGCCGCAACATCATTTCCCTGCTCATCCACACGCCGCGCCTGGGTGAAGAGAAAAGGACGGCCAATGGAGCCGAGCTTCACGCGCGCGTCTTCGTCGCTGATGGCGAAACAGTTCACGCCAACCTCGGTGAGTCCGTAGCCTTGCTTGAAGAGGATGCCGCGCTGTAGGTAGGCCTCGATGAGATAGAGCGGCAGTGGCGCGCCGCCGCTGATGAACCAGCGCACGCTGGACAAATCAACGGTCGCAAACTCCGGAGCATCCATCAGCATCTTGAAGATCGTCGGCACGGCCATCAGCACCGTCACGCGCTCGCGCTCAACAACCTGCCACACCTCGCTGGCGTGGAAGCCACGATGCAGAACCATGGTGCAGCCCAGCAGCAGCCCAGCGGTGAGGAAGACCGTCAGCCCACCGGCGTGATACATGGGTGTGAAGATGGGGATGACGTCCGAATCGCGCATCTGCCAACTGATGGCCGTGTTGTAAGCGTTCCACACGATCATCCGGTGCGGCAGCATCACGCCCTTGGGGCGGCCCGTGGTGCCGCTGGTGTAGAGCAAACAGTAGACGTCCTCCGGCGTGCATTGAACGCTCGCGAAGTTGTTATCCACGGCCGCGATGACCGCATCCCACGCCGGGCCGTCGAGCGGCTGCAACTTCATATCTGGCCGTGCGGATTGCAACTCATTGGCAAGAGTCTCGAACTCGGTCTCGTAAAGCAACGCGCTAAGACCAGCATCCTCGACCACGAATGCCAGTTCATGCGCCGTCTGCCGGACGTTCAGCGGAACCAGCACGACTCCGCTCTTGCCCGCGGCGAAGAAGGCCGCGACGTATTCCACAGAGTTGTGCGCCAGGATGCCAATGCGTGCGCCCTTGGCGAGGCCTAGCGGCCCGCACCAGAGTGAGGCCATGCGGCGGGCATGCGCATCCAGCTCGGCATAGCTGTAGCGCACACCCGTTGGCACGTAGATGAGCGCCGTCTTCAGCGGATGAATCCGCGCACGTTCGCCCAGGATGTCTCCCGCAATCAACCTAGTATTCCTCCGTGGCTACCAGCGGAAAGCGCATGCCGCCTGGTTGTAACCCACGCCGCTGCCCACCAGCACCACCAGGTCGCCAGCCTTAATCTTCTTGTGGGCGACGGCATCGTCCAAGGCCATGCCAACGCAGGCCGAGCCCGTGTAGCCGCACTCCTCCATGATGGTATGCGTCTTTGTCATGGGCAACCCGAGCCGCTCCATCACCAGTTCCACGGTAGCCTTGCGCACCTGGGTAAAGATGAGGAAGTCCACGTCCTCGACGGCAAAGCCGGCATTCGTTGCGAGTTTATGCACCAGCTTCGGCCATCCGTCGTCGTTAATCTCCGGAGGATAGCGCATGGCCAGTGTCACCTTGTGCCGTCCGGCGGCCACCGACTCGGCGCTCACCGGCTCGGCGGTTCCGCTCGACGGGATCAGCCAGTTCTTCGCATACGATCCATCGGCTTGGAAGGCCGCGCCGACAAATCCCGGCTTGTCGCTGGCCTCAAGCACCGCGGCACCCGCGCCATCGCCGTAGAAGAAGAGCATCGGATCGGCCGTGCTGCTGAGCTTGTGCATCATGTACACGCCTACCACCAGCACGGTGTTGATGGACGGGTTGGTGGCAAGGATTCCCGCGCCGGCCGCCATGCCGGTGGGGAACGAGGCGCAGGCGCAGCCCACGTCAAAGGTTCCGGCGTTCTTTGCGCCCAGCTTGTGCTGCAATATCACGCTCGTCGCCGGCGTCACGTAATCCGGCGAGTCGGTGCCCAGGATGATGAGGTCCACGTCCTCGGGCTTTTTCCCGGCGCGCTCCAACGCGAGCTTCGCTGCAGGCAGCGCCACGTCGCTGGTGGCCCAATCCTCCGGAGCCCACCAGCGCTGGCGGATGCCGGTGCCCTCTTCCATCTTGTTCACAAAGTCCGGCAGGTGCTGAAACCACTCGCGCATCTGATCGTTGCTGATGAGCCGCTCCGGCCGGTACATGGCCGTGGAAGCGATTCTCGCGTACCGTCCCATGAAGTGCCTCCTGCGATGAATGAAACCCGCGTGCGATGCCGCCGCGCAATGTGTCTTGGTTATGTTGCCGTCCTATGTCCCGATGACGATGGCGCCGTCCACGCTGAGCACGACTCCGCTGACAAAACTGGCCTGGTCGCTGGCGAGCCAGCAGTAGGCGTTGGCAATGTCTTCGGGCTCGCCCAGGCGTCCGACTGGCGTGCGGGCCACCATGCCTTCCACCACCTTCGGCGGCATGGCCCGAACCATCTCCGTGCCGATGAAGCCGGGAGCGATGGCGTTGACGCGAATCTTGAACTTGCCGAGCTCACGCGCCCAGGTCTTGGTCATTCCGATAACGCCAGCCTTGGTGGCCACGTAGTTCGTCTGTCCGAAATTGCCGTAGAGTCCGACCACCGACGATGCATTCAGGATGACGCCTCCGCCCTGCGCGATCATCTGCGGCGAAACCGCCCGCGTGCAGAGGAAGACGGCCTTCAGGTTCACGTTGATGACGGCGTCGAACTGCTCGTCGGTCATCGTCGCCTGCACCGCGCCGTCCTTGTACTTGATGAGCTGCGAGTCGCGGGTGATCCCTGCGTTGTTCACCAGCACGTCCACGCGCCCCCAGTGCTTGACGATGGCGGCCACACCGGCTTCCACGGCCTTCGTGTCGGTCACGTTGACCACGCTGAGCAGAGCCTTGCCGCCGCGGGCGACAATCTCGCGCTCGAGCTCGGCAAAGGCCTTGTCGCTCACATCCCATCCGGCCACGCGCGCGCCCTCTTCGGCAAAGCGCAGCGCGGTTGCACGTCCTATGCCGGCTGCCGCGCCGGTGACCAGTACGACTTTATCCTTCAATCCTGTGTCTTTCATTGCGTTCTCCCGTGCAATCCAGCCACCGTTCCACCCAGGCTGGCCGGCCGAAGCCAGTCAGCGTGGGTGGAATGCGGTGCGGTTAGAAGCTGTACTTGAAGGCGAACTGGACCACGCGCGGTCCGGTGGCCGTCTTCACGATCGCTCCAAAGGCCGACGAGGTCTGAATGTTGACCGGGTTGGCGAAGTTCGGATGGTTGAAGAGGTTGAAGAACTCGGTGCGGAACTCCAGCTTCTGCCCTTCCGTGATGGGGAAGAATTTGACGATGGAGAAGTCCATGTTCTTCTGCGGCGGGCCCACCAGCACGTTGCGCAGGTTGCCGAAGTCGGTGCTGTAGGCCACCGGCAGCTGGAAAGCCGAGGTGTTGAAGTACTGACCCAGGCGGCTCTCCGTGCGCCCGTTGCCCCGGGCCTCGCCAATGTTGTAGCCCGGCACCAGGTTGGAGAAGGTGTAGGCAAAGGCCGAGTCGTAGCCGATGATGTTGAACGGAACGCCGCTCTGCAACGTGATGATGGTGCCGAGCTGCCATCCGTTGGCCGCGTACTTGGCCGCGCCCGTGCCGTGGTAGAACTTCGGCACGTCGTAGGTTCCGCTGGCGATCAAGCGATGCCGGCGGTCGAAGTCCGAACTGGCGTAGTAGTTATGCAGCGTGTTGCCCGGGATGCCATCCAGGTCGTTCACGTCGCCGCCCGAGTAATCGTCAATCGAGTGCGAGTAGGTGTAGGACACCAGTCCGTTGAAGCCCTTCCAGTTGCGCTCGGTCAGCGAAACCTGCAGCGAGTTGTAACTCGACGCGCCGCTGGTCGCCTCTGAGAATGTGCCCAGCACAGGGCTGGCCAGGGCCGACATGGCCACCGAATAGGGGCCGCTGTACGGATTGTTGTTGTACACCTGCTGGTTCAGCGCGCGCAGCTGCGTCAGCTTGCGGCCCGTGCTGCCAACATAGCCCACGTCTACGACGGTGTTCTTCTTCACCTGCCACTGCACGTCCAGGTTGTACTGCTCCACGTACGGCGTCACAAAGTTGTGACGGTTCGGGTAGATGCCGCTGACCGGAACCAGCGTGGGACTGGTGGTGATGGTGTAGCTGGGGAAGTTCACATTGGTGGACGGCAACACCCATGGTGGTCCGCCGTACGGGAAGTAGCCGGAGTTGCCGAAGCTGACCGGGAACTGCGACGGCAATGGCACCTGCACAAATGGATTGCCGAAGTACGGCCACGAGGTCGTGGTTGCCAGGTTCATGGCGATCATGTCATACGGCGCGTTGAAGACCTGGCTGTTGTACAACCGGGCGTTCATGCGGTCGTAGTAGAGGCCGAAGCCGCCACGCACCACCAGCGAGCTGCTCTTTGCGTTGGGCCGGAAGCTGAAGCCGATGCGCGGAGCCAGGTTGTTGTAGTCGGTCGGCACCAACCCGTTCTGCACCTTGGGAATTCCCCCGAGGCTGCCGTTGCCGGCCTGCACAAAGCCGCTGGTCAAGGCGCCGAAGGCGTTCTCGCTGGCCAGCGCGGGATCGAAGGCCACCAGCCGCCCATGCGTCTCGTAGAACGGATTGTAGAGGTCGTAGCGCAGGCCCAGGTTCAGGGTCAGGCGGTTGTTGACCTTCCAGTCGTCCTGCAGGAAGCCGGAGAAATCATTGGCGCGGATGTTGCGGTTGTTCACGCCCGAGCCCTGCAAGGTAATAAGCGGGATTCCTTCCAGGAAGGCGGCCGTGCTGGAGAAGTACAACTGTCCGCGGGTGTACGCGTTGAAGAACAGGTTGATCACCTGCCGCTTGTAGTCAGCACCCATCTTGATGGTGTGCTTGCCGCGGTTCAGGGTCAGCATGTCGCCAAATGTGTAAGTCTCCACCTGGCTGAAGTTGTCGGACAAAGGCGAGGGCCCCAAGTCCACTTTGTTGATGATGGAGATGGTTGGCGCTCCGGGGAAGAGGCTCTGCAACGGACCACTGATGCCGAAGTCAGCTCCGGTGAAGGGTTCCTGCGGCAGGAAGCGTCCGCTGATGCTGCTGTAGCCGAACCGGAACTCGTTGATGGTGCGGGTGTTGATCAGGTGCGTGTCCGATGCGGCAAAGACGCGTTGATGCATGTTGAAGCCCGTGGGCGCGCCCGGAGCCTGCAGGGCGTTGCCGATGCCGGCAAAGTTATACAGTCCCTGCACCGTGGGGTTGTTGGCCACAAAGGCCTTTACCGACAGGTGATTCGCGTTGCTGAGTTTGAAGTCCAGGTTGGCGTTCACCTGGTCTTCGCGGTAGGTCGAGCGCGTCGGCAAGTTGACCGCTCCGCTGGCGTTGCCCTGCGAGCTGGGCACCAGGTAGCTGCCATTCGGCAACTGGGCCGTCAGGATGTTATAGGCCTGCGGCGCCATGTAGGCCAGTGGCAGCCCGGTCTCCTGCAACATCAGGGTGTTCAAACCGGTCAGACTGCGGTCGTTGGTCAAGTAAGGCGAAACCTCGAAGGTGGAAGAGAGCGAGTTGGTCAGCGAGGTGTAGTTGACTTCGCGCGTGCCCTGGTAGCTCAGGAACAGCCATGCGCGATCCTTCATCAGCGGTCCGCCCAGGGTGCCGCCGAACTGGTTGCGCTGGTACGCCGGGCGCTTGATTCCCGAGGCGTTCAGGAAATAGTCGTTGGCGTTCAGCACCGTGTTGCGCAGGAACTCGTACACGTTGCCATGCCACTTGTTGGTGCCGCTCTTGGTGACCGCGGCCACCACGCCGCCGGCGTTGCGGCCTTGCGTGGCGTCATAGAGGCTGGTCTGCACGATGAATTCCTGCAGAGTGTCTGTCGCGGGTACAGCCAGGTTCGGAGTGGCGCCGGTGCCGATCGAGCTGGCGTCCACGCCATTCACCACCACGGCGTTGGAGGTGGTGCGGTTGCCGTTGACGCTGACTGTGGCATCGCCGCGGCCCAGGTCGCTGGAGTTCTGCAGGCTGCCCTGCGCGCCCGTGCTGAGGGTGAGCAGCTGCTGGAAATTACGCGTCGGCAACGGCAGTTGGCGGATGGTGTCCTGCTCAATCACCTGTCCGGTGGCCGCCGATTCGGTTTGCAGCATCGGGGCCTGTCCCGTTACCTCGACCACCTCGGCCTGCGTACCCACCTTCAGGGTCACGTCGGTCACCGTGGTCTTGGTGATCTCCACCACGACGCCGGCGATCTTCGCGGGCGTGAAGCCTTTGGCGCTGATCTCCACGCGGTAGAGGCCGGGCGTCAGTTGTGGCAGGCGGTAATGGCCGCTGGCATCGGTTACGATGTCGCGCTTCAGTCCGGCCTCATCCACGGCCACGACCTTTGCGCCCGGGACCACCGCGCCTGCGGGGTCGCTGACCAGTCCGGAAATCTGTCCCGTGGTGGCCGTCTGTGCGCTAAGGGTGCCGGCCAGTGCCAGCACGACGACGCACAACAGGATCCTTGTCATGTTTCGACGCATACGTTCCTCCAGTTTTCACATTCGTGGCCTTGCCGCTGCTCTTCTCCAGACCTGCCGTCGCAAGTCCGATCAGCCGCGCAATGGTCTCTTCATCAGAAATCCCGAAATGCTGTTTTCCACCAAAAAGCGTTTCAATCAGGAAGTAAGTGACGAACTGCATGTAGATGGCGGCATAGGCGAACTCCGCGGCATCCCCCTGGCCGGGGTGAGCCTTGTCATACGCCCCGGGGTTCATCGCCCGAAGGGTCGCCGGTACCGCCTGGAAGATATGGGAAAAATGCTGGTTGCCGAATTCAACGACGTCAATGTACATCAGCCGCCAGAAGTCGGAGTTCTCGGCGACAATCTCCCGCATGACCACGGCCAGGCGCGTCAGGTTCTCCGGCTCCAGGCTGCCCACCAGGGGGGCGATCTTCTCCTCCTGCAGGGCCTTCACCTTCAGTCCGTAGCGGCGCACCAGGCTGGTGTAAATCTGTTCCTTGGAGTCGTAGTAGTTGTAGATGTTGCCCAGTGAAACTCCGGCGGCGTCGGCGATCTCGCGTACGCTGGTGCCGTGGTATCCCTGGCGGGTGAAGACCCCGAGGGCGGCATCCTCGATGCGAATCTGGTTGCGTTCGACGGCCTGTTCTTTGAGCTTGGGCATGGGCTCCTTTAATAAAAACGAATGACCGTTTTTATTTCACGTCATACCATTTCTCAACTCGCACTTGGTACGCGCGGCCCGGAACGTTACTTCTACCTATCTTCCTTGTCAAGAGACTTTCTTGCCGCTCTCGCAGATTTTCCTAACCGAACGCCTGAACGTTTTCAAGAAAACTCTTCACAGCCGCCACGAATGCGTCCGGCTGATCCATCTGCGGCATGTGGCTGGCCTGGTGGATGACCGCGAGTCGCGCGTGTTGGAGGCGCGGCAGCGCGGCCTCGGCCAGCTCCAGCGGAAACACCGGGTCGGCGTCGCCCCACAACAGCAGAATGGGCAGCGTCAGATTCTCCAGCCACGGCGTGACCTCGTTGGCAAAACCCATCTGCGCGCAGTCGGAGAGCACCTGTGAGTACTCCTGGCGATGCGGCCAGTTGAGCTTTGTGCGCTGGTGCTGCATGTAGTCCTCGCGCTGCGGAGTCAGTCGCGCGAAGTTGATGGTGAACAGCGGCTCGATGTGCTCCGGGCGCAGGAGGTTTAGTATGGCCGTCGAGAAGCGCTCGGCAACCCGCGCCTGGTCCTTGGCGGAGTACGCCTTCATCCCGGCCGAGGAAACCAGTACCAGTCCACACAGCCGCCCCGGGTGCCGCGCGGCATAGTAGCTGGAGATCATTCCTCCCAGAGAGTTCCCCACCAGGAGAAAATCCCGGAGATCGAGGGCGTCGAAGAACGCTTCCAGTGACTCGGCATAGGCGTCCAGGGTCTGGCCGCCCGCTGGCCTGTCACTTCCCCCAAATCCCGGCAGGTCCAGGGCGATGACGCGATAGCCTGCGGCGAGCGTTTCGAGCACCGGAGCCCAGTCCAGATAGTCTCCGAAGAGCCCATGCACCAAAACGATGGTCTTTCCGGCACCGGCCTCAAAGTAGGAAAAGCGCCTTCCCTCCACCCGCAGCTCTTTCACCTCTCCCGCCCCCGCCGCCTCGGAAGGCAAACGTTCGTTCATCTTTTTATCCCTCATTACCCTGTTTCCTCAGCATCTTACGTAATATGTCACGTAAAATGCCGGATGATACTCCACGAACTTCGCGGCAGGCAACGGCCGCTGGAATTCCCGTTTGTAACCAACCTCTAACAGCAGGTTCTATCTTGGAGTCATACGTTCTGCCTATCAGACGTATAGACAATGGATCAAGCCGAACAAAGTATTTCCTTCCTTGCACCCTAACGGATATATTTCGCATCGTCGGACCTGGGGAATCTGTAAGACAGGTATCCCGGGCCGCGCTTGGTAGAACATCTCGGAAAGGGTTGGCCGCAAGGACGCAATCCGCCGCCAGCAGTCACGAGCGGCATCAGGCCGGGAGGTTGAAGGGCAAGAGCAAGGTGGAAGTACGCTGGTACCCTCTGTAGATCAGTGGGTGGGCAGCGGCAGGAAAAATGGCGAAATCGGTAATTAGGTTCTTATTGATTTCTTATTCTTTTAGCGCACGTTAATTCGCCAGTCTTCCTCGCAGTCGTTTCCATCCCGCACCACCCCTCACCATCCCCTAATTGATAGGCGTCGTTTGGCCATTGGCTTCTCCCCTGTGGAGTCGTAGCCTGCGGTTTGTCCGCGCGCGCCACGCCCCGCTGGATTGTGGTCGGACTCCGTATGTCCTTTCCTTGCAGCGCCTTGCGCGGCTCTTATTCGGGGCCGGCGAGCGACCAAAGCTCAGATAGAAATTTTCCGCATGGCGGAAGGAGTCATATATGTCGAAAGTCATTAAGGTGACAGACGTTGCAGCTCTCGTTAAGGACGGCGCAACGGTGTGCGCCAGCGCACTCACCCTGGCCGGCTGGCCGGAAGAGGTGGCCAAGGCCATCGAGACGCGTTTCCTGGAGACCAATCACCCCAACAACCTGACCCTGGTCCACGCCAGCGGCATCGGCGACTGGAAGACCAAGGGCACGCAGCACTTCGCCCATCCCGGCATGGTAAGCCGCTGGATTGGCGGACACACCGGCCTGGCGCCGGATATGGCCAAGATGGTGATTGACGGCGTCTGCGAAGGCTATTGCCTGCCGCAGGGCGTCATCTGCCAGCTCTGGCGTGAAATCGCCGCCAAGCGTCCCGGCGTCATCACCAAGATCGGCCTCGGCACCTTTGTGGATCCCCGCCTGGAAGGCGGCAAGATGAACAAGGCCACCACCAAGGAGATGGTTCAGGTGGTCAAGATGCAGGGCGAAGAGTGGCTGCTCTATCCCACCTTCCCGGTGGACGTCGCCATCATCCGCGGCACCACG
>Ga0181519_10001529_pt1 | contig 20373 bp, 16 predicted proteins | sample PEATcosm2014_Bin_26_FD_121102 | JGI IMG/M metagenome (GOLD analysis project Ga0181519, IMG submission 121102) | Peatland microbial communities from MTU Mesocosm Facility, Houghton, MI, USA - PEATcosm2014_Bin02_10_metaG | ecosystem: Environmental > Terrestrial > Soil > Wetlands > Peat | place...
AGGCACCGATGACGGTGATGACCGAGGCCAGCCAGTAGCCCCGGTTGATGGGGGCCATGGCGTTGCGGTCCTTGTCCCGGGCCCGGACCACGTAGATGCCGATGATCGAGGCGAAGATGCCGATGGCCGGCACGATGAGCGGGAACAAGATGGCCGCCGTCGGGTTGTGGTGGATCGAGCGGAAGGCCGAGTAGCCGAGGATCAGGGCGGCGATGATGGTGATCTCGTAGGACTCGAAGAGGTCGGCGGCCATCCCGGCACAGTCGCCCACGTTGTCGCCCACGTTGTCGGCGATGGTGGCGGCGTTGCGGGGGTCGTCCTCGGGGATCCCGGCCTCGACCTTGCCCACCAGGTCGGCGCCGACGTCGGCCGCCTTGGTGAAGATGCCCCCGCCGACCCGCATGAACAGGGCGATCAGCGAGGCCCCGAAGGCGAACCCGATGAGCACGGCGGTGGCCGAGTTCTGGAAGATGCACACGATGGTGGTCGCCCCGAGCAGGCCCAGGCCGACGCACAGCATCCCGGTGACCGCCCCGGTGCGGAAGGCCACCCGGAGGGCGCCGGCCATCTTGCCGCCCCGGGCGGCCGCGGCCGCCGTGCGGACGTTGCCCCGTACGGCCACGCTCATGCCGATGAAGCCGGTCAGCCCGGAGAAGGCCGCCCCGAACAGGAAGCAGATGACCCGGTACAGGCCGGCCTGGCCGAAGCTGAGGGCCACCGAGCCGTCGGGTCGGACCACCTTGGTGGCCGTGAAGAAGATGAGGACGGCCAGCGGGATGACGATGAGGGCGATGGTGCGGAACTGGCGGGCCAAGAAGGCCTCGGCGCCCTCCTGGACGGCCTTGGCGATCTCCCGCATCTTGGGCGTGCCCTGGTCGGCGGCCAGCACGCCCCGGGCCAGGATCAAACCGGCGACGATGCCCACCGCGCCGGCGACCAGCGCGAAGATCAGCCAGGCCCAGTCCTTGCCCGTGAGGGTGAAGGCCTGGTAGCCGCCCTCAGCGGCGAGATGCATCATCTCAGTGGTCCCTTTCTGTCATGCGTCTCTGTCGTGCGGCGATCGGGCGGCCGCCGGCCTCGGCGGCGTCGGGAGCCCGGCGCCGGGGGGTCTCCGTAGGCGCCACGTTCGGGCGGCGCGCCACGCAGCGCCAGCCTGCGGCGAGCCGGGAGGACGATAGCCAGTGCGCCGGGCCGGAGCAAGGTTGGGGTGACGGGCTGCCCATCGGGCCTCCGGGAGGTCGGTCAACTGCCGGCGTCCGAGGGGTCGCGCTCGGGCCCCGAGACCAGCTCGTAGTCGGGGTTGAGCATGGCCAGGCGCCGGCCCCAGGCCCCGACCATGCCCTCGGCCACCAGCCGGGCCCCCGGCTCGATGCCCGGGATCCGGGGCCGGCCCTGGAAGACCAGGAGAATCGCCCCCGTGGCGTCGGTCAGGGTGCACTCGAGGTTCGACGTGCCGGCCCGGGGCTGGACCCGCACCGCCCGCACCCGACCGGCCACCCTCGCCCGCTGGCGCCACTGGACATCGCCGATGGGCTGGGTCCCGGTGGCCCGCAGGCGCAGCGCCTCGTCGGCCGCCGAGGTGGCGGCCTGGCGGGTGCGCTCCCGTCGGTGCCGGGCCCGAGCGCCCTCGTCGGCGGCCGTTTCGCCGGGCCCGCCGGCGTGGGCCATGGCCTGCTCCACCGTCTTGCGGCTCCGCCGGGACAAGGGGTTGGTCAGGTTGTAGGGCACGATCGTCGCGCTCACGTTGGGCACCTGGCTGACCACGGCGGCGATCTTGTCGGCCGAGCGGTCGTGGAGCAGCCGGTTCCACCCGTGGGCGAAGCTCCGCCGGGGCAGCAGCACCGTGCACTCGGTCTGGCCGTCGGACACGGCGTCGGCCACCAGCTCGAGGGCGGCCCGGCCCAGCCGACGGTCCGGGCACTCGATGATGTCCAGGGGCAGGCGGGAGAACCCGAGCCGGCTCCAGGACTCCTCGAGCTGGCGGGCGTCGCGGTTGTCGATGTCGAAATGGACGGCCCGCAGGTCGTCGGGGGTCAGGGTCCGGGCGTACTGGATGGCCCGGGCGGTGGCCAGGTCCAGCTGCCCGACCAGCACGATGACCACGTGGCGGCGCAGCACCGGGGCCTCGATGGCCTGGGCCACCCCGCCGGCCACTCCCCCCTCGAGCTGCTCCTCTTCGGCCGCGTACTCCTTGTGCAGGCGCAGCAGCACCAGCACGCCGAGCGGGAGGATGAGGACCACGGTCCAGGCGCCTTCGCTGAACTTGGTCACGATGATGACGATGTCGACCACGAAGGACAGCACGGCCGCCGTGCCGTTGATGAAGGCCCGGCGGCGCCACGACTCCTCTTTGGTCCGCAGGTGGTACTTGACCATGCCCGCCCCGGCCATGGTGAACCCGGTGAAGACGCCGATGGCGTAGAGCGGGATGAGGTTGTCGACCTGGGCCTTGGTCACGACCAGCAGCACGATCGACACGACGGTCAGCACGATGATGCCGGTCGAGAAGACCAGCCGGTGGCCCCGCTTGTTGAGCTGGCGGGGCAGGTAGGAATCGGCGGCGGCGAAGCTGGCCAGGAACGGGAACCCGGTGAAGCTGGTGTTGGCGGCCAGCACCAAGATGAGCATGGTCGACGCCTGGAGCAGGTCGATCCCGGCGTGGCCCAGGCCGCCGCTGCCGTACACGTAGGTGGCGATCTGGTACACCACCGTCGGCGTGCCCTGGACGTAGGGCACCGGGTGGGTGACCGAGGCCAGATAGCTGACCCCGAGGACCAGAGTGCCCAAGATGATGCTCATCCAGACCATGGTGATCCGGGCGTTGCGGGCCTCGGGTCGGCGGAACACGCTGACCCCGTTGGAGATGGCCTCGGTGCCGGTCAGGGCCGAGCCGCCCGAGGCGAACGAGCGCAGCAGCACGAAGAGGCCAACCCCGTAGAGGGCCCCCATGCCCGGGCTGCCGATGGGCACGGCGCCCATCTTGTGGATCGGGTGGGCGTGGAGCTCGCCCAGGGCCGACCGCACGACGCCCACGGACAGCAGGATGACCATGTTGGCCACGAAGAAGTAGGTCGGGAAGGCGAAGACCTTCCCGGCCTCGCGCACCCCCCGCAGGTTGGCGAAGGCGATGATGAGCACCAGGACCACGGCGATGCTCACCGTCCACCCGGCGGGGGCGAAGGCGTGGAACACCGAGGTGAAGGCGGCCACCCCGGCGGCCACCGACACGGCCACGGTCAGCGTGTAGTCGATGAGCAGCGACATGGCGGCGACCTGGGCCACCTTGGGCCCGAAGTTCTCCCGGGACACCACGTAGGCGCCGCCGGCCTTGGTGTAGACCTTCACCACCTCGAGGTAGGACAGGGTGACGAAGGCCAGGACCACGATGACGGCCACGCTCACCGGGACGATCAGGGAGAAGGCGGCCACCCCGATCACCTTGACCAGCGGGATCAGGGCCTGCTCGGTGGCGTAGGCCGAGGACGAGATGACATCGGAGGACAGGACGGCCAGGGCGGTCGGTCGGCCCAACCGTTCCGAGGAGAGCCGCTCGGTGGTCAGCGGCGGACCCAGGAGCCGGTTCTTCAACCGGTAACGGAAGCTCTCGGGGAAGTCCTCGGTCGAGGTGTCGGCGGCGCCGGTCGGGGCCGGGGGCGGCTGGGCCGGCGGCCGGCGGGTGTCGCGGGCCGGCGGGGCGACGGTGGCGGCCGGCGCCGACAGCCCGGGCCCATCGATGTCGTCACCGGCCGGCACAGGGCCACAGCGTAGGGCGGCCGGGGCGGTCCCCGGCGACGACGGCCGGACCGGCCACCCGGGGCCTTTCTTTACACGGCCCGGTCAGGCGTGTAGCACTTCTCAATGCACGTGATCGTGGTCGGATGCGGCCGGGTGGGCTCGGGTCTGGCCCTCTCCCTGGTCCGCCAGGGCCATTCGGTCGCCGTCATCGACCGCTCGCCCAAGGCCTTCCGGCGGCTGCCCGAGGACTGGGGGGGCTCCCAGATCGTCGGGTCGGGCTTCGACCGGGACGACCTCGAGCGGGCGGGGGCCATCGGGGCCAACGCCCTGGCCGCCGTGACCAGCGGAGACAACACGAACATCCTGACCGTGCGCATCGCCCGGGAGACCTACCTCATCCCCCGGGTGGTGGCCCGCATCTACGACCCCCGGAGGGCCGAGATCTACCTGCGCCTGGGCATTCCCACGGTGGCCACGGTGACCTGGACCATCGACCAGGTGCGCCGGCGGCTGCTGCCCGACGAGGCGGGCGGCGAGTGGTCCGACCCGAGCGGACGGTTGACCCTGGTCGAGCGGTCCGTGCCCGACAACTGGGGCGGCCGGCGGCTGGGCGACATGGAGGTACCCGGGTTGGTCACCCTGGTCGCCGTCACCCGGGCCGGCGTGCCCCGCCTCGACGGGCGCGAGCTGGTGGGCCAGGAGGGCGACGTCCTCCACGTGGCCCTGGTGCGCGAGGCGGCCGAGCTGTTCCGGCGCACCCTGCTCGAGGGATCGGTGCCCACGTCGGCCTCGACGCTGGTGGCCGAGGAACCGGCCGGCCCCCCGGCGGCGCCCCGTGAGCCCACGGCCACCGAGGCCGGAGGTGGGTCGTGAGGGTCGCCGTGGCCGGCGCGGGCAGCGTGGGCACGGCCATCGCCCGTGAGCTGCACCACAACGGCCACGAGGTCCTGGTGATCGAGCAGGACTCGGAACTGGTCGAGCGGCGCCGGGCCGAGCTCGACGTCACCTGGGTGGCCGCCGACGCCTGCGAGGTGTCCTCCCTGGACGCCGCCGGTCTGGCCACGGTCGACGTGGTCGTGGCGGCCACCGGCGACGACGAGGACAACCTGGTCATCTCGCTCCTGGCCAAACAGGAGTTCGCCGTGCCCCGGGTGGTGGCCCGGGTCAACCATTCAAAGAACCAGTGGCTGTTCACCGAGAGCTGGGGGGTCGACGTCTCGGTCTCCACCCCCCAGCTCATGACCGCCCTGGTGGAAGAGGCCGTCTCGGTCGGTTCCCTGGTCCGGCTGCTCCAGTTCCAGGGGGGCACGGCCCACCTGGTCGAGGTCACCCTGGCCGACGAGTCGCCGGCCGCCGGCCAGAGCCTGGCCGACCTGGGCATCCCCCGAGAGGCCACCATCGTGGCCGTGGTGCGCGACGACCGCCTGGTGGTGCCCCGGGGTGACACCACCTTGATGGCCGGTGACGAGGTCCTGGTCCTGGTGACGGCGGACGCCGAGGAGGCCGTCCAGGCCCTGCTGGTCGGCGACTGACCCGGCGGGCGCCTGACCCGGGCCGGCGGGCACCGGGTCGTACCATGAAGGCGTGGATCGCAACGGCGTAGAGGCCGCGTTCTTCGACCTCGACAAGACGGTCATCGCCAAGGCCTCGATCGCCGCCTTCGGCCGGCCCTTCCTCCGGGGCGGGCTCATCAACCGGCGCCTGGTCGCCCGGGCCCTCGCCTCCGAGCTCATCTTCTTGCACTTCGGGGCGGACGAGGCCCGGTTGGTCAAGGTGCGCGAGACCATGCTGGCCCTCACCAAGGGCTGGGACCAGGACCGGGTGCGCCAGATCGTTCGCGAGACCCTGCTCGAGATCATCGAGCCCATCATCTACGCCGAGGCCCTCGAGCTCATGGAGGCTCACCGGCTGCTCGGCCACCGGATCTACCTGGTGTCGGCCTCACCCGAGGAGATCGTCCTGCCCCTGGCCGAGATGCTCGGCGTGGACGGAGCCATCTCGTCGCGGGCCGAGATCGACGAGGCCGGCCGCTACACCGGCCGAATGGCCTTCTACGCCCAGGGGCCGACCAAGGCGCGGGCCATGGCTGAGCTGGCCGACCGGGCCGGGATCGACCTCTCGGCCTCCACCGCCTACTCGGACTCGGCCACCGACGTGCCGATGCTCGAGGCGGTCGGTCACCCGGTCGTCGTCAACCCCGACCGGGCGCTGGCCAAGCTGGCCCGCGAGCGGGGCTGGGACATCCGTGAGTTCACCAAGCCGGTGCGCCTGCGCGACCGGGTGTCGGTGCGGGGGCCGGTGATCACCACGGCCGGTCTGGCCCTGGCCGGCGCCGCCCTCTTGGTGTGGCGGCACGCCCGCCGGCTGCGCACCACCGCCCGGGCTCCGGTGCCGACCACCGGCCGACGCATCCCGGGCCGGGTCAAGAGCCGGCCGGCCGCCACCTGAGCTGGCCCCGGGCGTGCCGGAGCGGCCGGGGGCCGGAGATCGGCCGGGCGGGCGCCCGGGTCAGGCCGAGCGGAGGCGCTTGGCCGCCACGACGCCGAGAGCGATCAACACGGCCAGGATGAGGAGCTTCTTCATGGCCTCATGGTACTGCACCGGCCCGCCCGGGCGGCGAGCCGGCGGTCAGACCGTGAGCAGGTCCCGGGCACCGGTGTCCGAGGACGGGTGCCGGAGCTTGGACATGGCCCGGGCCTCGATCTGGCGGATGCGCTCCCGGGTCAGGTTGAAGTGCTCGCCCACCTCCTCGAGGGTCCGGGGCTCGCCACGGTCGAGACCGAAGCGCAGGCGCAGGATCTCCCGCTCGCGCTCGTCGAGCGGGGACAGCAGCCGGCCGATCTCGTCGGGAAGCAGGGAGACGGCGGCCACCTCGAAGGGCGACTCGGCCGACCGGTCCTCGACGACGTCGCCCAGCTCGGCGTCGCCGTCCTCGCGCAGGGGCTCGGAGAGCGAGAGGGGCTCGGCCCGGAACCGTAGGGCCTCGACCAACTTGTCTTCGGGCATCTCGACCTCGATGCCCAGCTCGGCCAGGGTGGCCGGCCGGCCCAGCTTGAGCTCCAGGCGGGCCTGGGCCTTCTGCACCCGGGCCAGGGTGTCTCCGGCGTGCACGGGCAGCCGGATCGTCCGGCCGGTGTTGGCGATGCCCCGGGTGATGGCCTGGCGGATCCACCACGTGGCATAGGTCGAGAACTTGAAGCCCTTGCGCCAGTCGAACTTCTCGACCGCGTGCATGAGGCCCAGGTTCCCCTCCTGGATGAGGTCGAGGAGGGGAAGTCCCGACGCCTGATACTTCTTGGCGATGGACACCACCAGTCGCAGGTTGGACTGGACGAAGGTCTGCTGGGCCTGCTCGCCCTCCATGACGCAACGCCGCAGCTCGCGTTTGCGGGCGGCCGGCAACGCTTTGACCGCCTTGGTCATCTCGGTCTCGGCTTCCCGGCCGGCCTCGATGGCCTGGGCCAGGCGGACCTCGTCGTCCTTGGTCAGCAGCGGATACTGACCGATGTCGGTGAGGTAGAGCCGGACGAGGTCCTCGTCGTCCCGTTCGATCCGTTCTTTCGCCAAGGGTCTGCCGAACCTTCCGTACTCGTGTCGGCTCCGCGGCCGGGCCTGACCGTCATTGCTCGCCCGCCGGCTGCGACGTGCAGCCCGTATAGGCAGTGTAACGGCGGCGTCAAGATCCCCCGCCTCCGACGGCCCCCCGGAACGCCCGCCAGGACCCCGTCGGTCAGCCGGCTGGGGCCTCACCGGGCCACGGAACCAGGCCCGGGCCGGCCCCCTCGGCCACCACCACCGACTCCAGGCGCTGCTGCACGGCCGCCGCCACGGCGACGTCGTGGGGCCGGCGCAGCACCTCTTGGAGCAGGGCCTCCCCGGCCCGCCACAGCTCCAGGTCGTCCCGGCTGACCAGGGTGAGAGCCCGGATCGTGGGCCCGTCGGTCGCCGGGGCGACCCGGGTCAGGTGGAGGGCGTAGCTGGTGAGGAGCCGGGGCATCACCACCCGGTAGAGACCGGTGAGCCGCTGGACCACGCCGTGGCCACCGGACGCCGCCGGGTCGCCGGCCGGAGCGGGGGCCGGGGCGGCGGCCGGGTCACCGGCCAGGGCGGCCAGCAACGGGCCCATGGCCGGACCGAGTGGTCGGGTGAGGGCCTCGGGATCCACCCCGTCGAGCACCGGCAGCCGCTCGGCCCACAGCTCGGCGTGCCAGGCGTGCTGGCCGGCCGCCCCGGCCAGGTGGACCTGGACGGCGGGCACCGGCACCTCGGCGGCCCAGGCCCCGGTCAGCTCGAACAGCCGGTGCTCGGTCCACCGGTAGGCCCCGACCAGGTGGGCCGCCAGGTGGATGGGCAGGGCGGTTGCTCCACTGCCGGCCGGCCCCGGTCGGCCGATGGTCATGGGGTCGACGGTCATCGGTTCAGCCTCCGGTCTCGGCCCGGGTCGCCGACCGGTAGCGGTTGGTGATGGGCATGCGGCGGTCCTTGCCGAAGGCCTTGGTGGTGATCCGGACCCCCGGAGGCATCTGCCGGCGCTTGTACTCGGCCCCGTCGACCAGGCGGACCACCTGGTCGACCACCGCCGGATCGAATCCCTCGGCGACCAGCTGGCCGGCCGTCCGGTCCCGTTCCACGTAGGCCTCGAGCACCGGGTCGAGCAGCTCGTAGGGCGGGAGCGACTGGTCGTCGCGCTGGTCCGGGCGCAGCTCGGCCGACGGCGGCTTGTCGAGCACCGCCTCGGGGATGGGCGGCCGGCCCCCGGTCCGCCGGGCCTCGGCGTTGCGGTGGCGGCAGAGGGCGTACACCAGGGTCTTGGGCACGTCCTTGATGACGGCGAAGCCACCGGCCGAGTCCCCGTACAACGTCGAGTAGCCCGTGGCCATCTCGCTCTTGTTGCCCGTGGTCAGCACGATCCAGTTCCGGGCGTTGGAGGTGGCCATGAGCAGCACGCCCCGTAGCCGGGACTGGAGGTTCTCGTCGGTCAGGCCGGCCGGCGGCCCGTCGAGCACCGGCTCGAGCATGCCGGCCATGGCCCGGTGGGCCGGCTCGATGGGCACCACGTGCAGGTCGATGCCCAGGGTCTCGGCCAGGGCGTCGGCGTCGGTCCGGGACCCCTCGCTCGAGTAGCGCGAAGGCATCGACAACCCGTGCACGTGCTCGGCCCCGAGGGCGTCGACGGCCACGGCGGCCACCAGGGAGGAGTCGATGCCCCCGGACAGCCCGATCACCGCGTCGCTGAAGCCGTTCTTGGCCAGGTAGTCCCGGGTGCCCAGGACCAGGGCCTGGTACACCTCGGCCTCGGGGTCGAGGGCCGGGCGGATGACCGGCGGCGCCAGGACCGGACGGATGACCGGCGGCGCCGGGGCCGGTCGGTCCAGGTCGACCAGCTCAAGGGCCGCTCCCGACCCGTTGGTCCGGGCCGGTCGGGCCAGCTCGAGGTCGACGACCACGAGGTCGGTCTCGAACTGGGCCCCGGCGGCCAGCAGCCGACCGTCGGCCCCGACGATCAGGCTGGCCCCGTCGAAGACCAGCTCGTCTTGACCCCCGACCTGGTTGACGTAGGCCACGGCGCATCCAGCCTCGGCCGTCCGGGCCGACAGCATCTCGAGGCGCTGGGCCCGCCGGTCCCGGGAGTACGGCGAGGCGTTGAGATTGACCACCACGGCCGCCCCGCCCCGGCCCTGGGCGGCCACCGGCCCGTCGGGGAACCAGACGTCCTCGCAGATGCTCACCCCGACCGGCACTCCGGCAATCTGGTAGAGCGTGTAGGGCCCCCGGCCGGGCGTGAACCACCGCTCCTCGTCGAACACCCCGTAGTTGGGCAGCAGACGCTTGTGGTAGACGCCGACCACCCGGCCGCCGGCGCACACGGCGGCCGCGTTGGCCAGGGGGGCCGGGGACAGGGCTCCGGGCGCCTGCCCCACCCAGCGGTGGTCGGGACCCCCCCGGGCCGGCGGGGGCCGGTCATGGTCAGCCAGGCGCTGGACGAAGCCCACGACGGCCACGCAGTCGGTGGCCGCCCGGGCCACCTCGTTGAGGGCGTCGGTGGCGTCGTCGATGAAACCCGGTTTGAGGAGGAGGTCCTCGGGGGGGTAGCCGGTGACCGCCAGCTCGGGCAGCACGCAGATGTCGGCCCCGGCCCGGGCGGCCTCCCGGAGGGCCTCGGTGATGCGGACCACGTTGCCCTCGAGGTCTCCGACGACGGTGTTGAGCTGGGCGGCCGCCAGTCGGAGGGGGGTCACGGAGCCAGGTTACCGGCCCCCTCGGGCGTGGATCCCCGGTCCGGGGTCAGCGCCGCCGTCGGGGCAGGACGCCACCGATGAACCAGAAGAGGGGGATGAAGATCCCGATGATGAACATGACCCAGTGGCCCTTGCGCAGACCGATCAGGCCGAAGGCCAGCAGGACCACCCAGATGAGGACCACCAGGATGGACACGGTCCCGCTCGTTGCCAGCATGGCGGCCACGTCGCCCTCCCTTCGGCCGGGGCCGGCCAGTGCCGGGCGGCGACCGAGGTTATCCCGGCTGTCCGGGCCGACCGGTGCCGGGCAGGAGGGGCCACCGGCCCCACTCGAACCCGGGTGCCCGGGCGGTGGGCCGTCGCCCGAGGGGCCGAGGGGCCGAGCGGCCGCAGGGCACGCCCTCCACCGGTGGGCCACCGCGGTCTCGGGCGGGGTCGAATCCGCAGCGCCGTTCGAGGAGCCGGGCGGGTGTCCGGTGGGGCCGGCCTCGTGGCCGCCTGTCGTGCTCACCAGGTTGGCCGAGGAGTCGGGGAGGCGGAGCCACCGACGCACCCCCGACCTCCCGACCGAGGAGGGCCACGGCCACTCACCGGCGGGCGGTACCGATGGCCGCGGGCCCGGCGGGGACCAGCCGCCGCCCGGCCGGCCACCAGTTCCAGGGGGCGGCCCGGGCGCCCGACCTGGGGGGCGACGAGCCCCCGGGCCCGGCCGGGCCGAACGGTCGACCGGCTCGCGGGCTCCACCAACGACCAGCCTGAACGACGCGCCGCCCCCGGATGCCGATCGGGACGGCGGGCCCGCGGAAGCGGTCGATCAGGACCGGGTGACGAAGTAGATCCGGCTCTCCGTGCCGCCCGGGTCGGCATCGGGGGCGGACGAGAAGCGCACCTCACCACCGGCTGACGCCAGCACCGCCCGGGCATCGGCGTCAGGTATCGCCACCATCGTCATCTCCGGCGCCCAACCCAGGTGTCGGTAGAGGACCTGGGGGCTGACCCCCAATCGCCGCAGCTCGGCCCCGGCCCGCACCCGGGCGCCGCGCCGGGTGAACCAGGACGGCGTGGGCGGGGCGGCCGGCACGGTGGCCGGGAGCTGGAGGGCCAGGGCCCCACCCGGTCGCAGGATACGAACGAACTCGGCCATGTAGCGCTCCACGGCCGGTCGCGTCGGGAGGTGCTGGAGCACCAGCAGGCACACGACGAGATCGAACGACTTCGACGGATAGATGCTGAGGTCCTCGCCGTGATGGACGGCGAACTGGCACCGGTCTCCCTGGAGGGCTCTGGCCCGCTCGATCATGCTCGAGGCGATGTCGATGCCGACGACGCCGTCGAAGTACTCGGCCAAGGGGGCGGTCAGCCTCCCGACGCCGCATCCGAAGTCCAAGGCCGTCCCCCGGTTCTGACAGAGCCCCAGGCGTTCGCATTCGGTCATGACGTACCGGATCATGTCGTGGCCGCTGGCCAGGAAGGCCGCCAGGTCTCCCTGACCCAACCGGTACTGGGGGTCCGTCAGGATGGCGTAGATGGGGTCGACGGCACCCCAGTCCTCCCAGCTCTGCCGGTTCGCCGTCTCGCTCACGGGGCGAGCCTACGGCAAGCCCCCACGGGCCCGGCCGGTCGACCCGGTCAGGAGAGGCCGGCCACGTCCCCTGACCCGCACACCCGTCCCCGGCCCGGCCGTCCAGACCGGATCCGGCCCGTCATCGAGGCATTCCCCCGCGTCGGTGGATCGCGCTGGCCGCGCTGCCCACGGGAGGGAGGGCCCGGTGTCCGAGCCTCGAGGCGCCCGGCTAGATGTCGTAGTAGAGGGCGAACTCCCAGGGGTGGGGCCGCAGGCGGACCGGGTCGGCCTCCTCCAAGAGCTTGTAGCTGATCCAGGTCTCGATCAGGTCGTCGGTGAACACGCCGCCCACCCGGAGGAACTCGTTGTCGGCCTCGAGCGCCGCCATGGCCTCCTCCAGGGAGCCCGGGGTGTGGGGGATCTTGGCCAGCTCCTCGGGCGGCAGGTCGAACAGGTCCACCTCGAGCGGGGCCGGTGGCTCGGTCTTCTTCATGATCCCGTCCAACCCGGCCAGCAGCATGGCCGGGAAGGCCAGGTAGGGGTTGCAGGACGGGTCGGGGCACCGGAACTCGATGCGCTTGGCCTTGGGGCTCTGGGAATACAACGGGATGCGCACGGCGGCCGACCGGTTGCGCTGGGAGTAGACCAGGTTGACCGGGGCCTCGTAGCCCGGCACCAGCCGCTTGTAGGAGTTGGTGGTCGGGGCGGCGAAGGCCAGGACCGCCCGGGCGTGGGCCAGGAGGCCGCCCACGTACCAACGCCCGATGTCCGAGAGGCCGCCGTAGCCGTCGCCGTAGAAGAGCGGCTGGCCGTCCTTCCACAGCGACTGGTGGCAGTGCATGCCCGAACCGTTGTCCTGGAAGAGGGGCTTGGGCATGAAGGTGGCCGTGAAACCGGCGGCGTCGGCCACGTTCTTCACCACGTACTTGTAGAGCATCAGCTTGTCGGCCATGGTCAGGAGCGAGTCGAATCGCATGTCGATCTCGGCCTGGCCACCGGTGGCCACCTCGTGGTGCTGGACCTCGATCTCGACGCCCAGCCGCTCCATGGTCAGGATCATCTCGGACCGCAGGTCCTGGAACTTGTCGCTCGGCGGGACCGGGAAGTAGCCCTCCTTGGGCCGCAGCTTGTAGCCCAGGTTCGGCCCCTCGGGGCGGTTGGTGTTCCAGTGGCCCTCGATGGAGTCCACCTCGTAGGCCGAGTAGTTGACGCCGGTCCCGTACTGCACGTTGTCGAAGATGAAGAACTCGGCCTCGGGGCCGAAGTAGGCGGTGTCGGCGATGCCCGTCGAGAGCAGGTAGGCCTCGGCCTTGCGGGCGATGTGGCGGGGGTCCCGGGAGTACGGGTCGTGGGTGATCGGGTCGTGGACGAAGCACGAGATGTTGAGCGTCTTGTGGTCCCGGAAGGGATCGAGGACGGCGGTCGACGGGTCGGGCAGCAGGATCATGTCCGACTCTTGGATCTGCTGGAAGCCGCGGATCGACGACCCGTCGAAGCCGAAGCCCTCGGTGAACGAGTCCTCGGTCAGCTCGTGGGCCGGTGCCGAGAAGTGCTGCATCATCCCGGGGAGGTCGCAGAAGCGCAGGTCGACGATCTCCACCGCTTCGTCCTGCAGCAGGCGGAGCACGTCCGCCGGAGTCCGGTCTGGCATCGCTGTGGTCCCTCCCGTTCCGGGCCGCGATGGACACGGCCACTCGTCCCTCGTCTGCTGAGCCCCCGGACCCCGCCACCCCGGGCCGTCCGACGTGTGGACAGCCGGCCCCACCGGGCGAGCGGGCCTCGCCGCGGGTCCCGGCCATTGTGACCCACCCGGGCGACCGCCGGACCGGCCCCGGCACCCATGTTCATCCCGTGTTCACAATCGGGAAACTGCCGGGAAATCCCCCTTTGCCAGGGTGGTCCGCTGCCGAAAGGGCCCGACGCGGTGCGGACCCCCACGGCCGGCCGGCCGGGGCCCGGCCGGGGCGGGGGACCGGGACCGGCCCCGACGGAGGCAGGGTGCTTTCAGGACCACCCTTCAGGACCACAGGGAATCAGGACCACAGAGAAACGGAGCAATGCGTGAGCTACCAGGCCGAGTACATCTGGATCGACGGCACAGAACCCTCCCCTCTCCTGCGGAGCAAGACCCGGATCATCCCGGACAGCAAGAAGCCGGGGATCTGGGGATTCGACGGCTCCAGCACCAACCAGGCCACGGGGGACAACTCGGACTGCGTGCTGAACCCGGTCTTCACGTGCCCCGATCCACTGCGGGACGAGGGCGACATCCTGGTCATGTGTGAGGTGCTCATGACCGACATGACCCCGCACCCGACCAACACCCGGGCCGCCTGCGCGGCGGCGGCCGAGCGCTTCGCCGATATGGAGCCGTGGTTCGGCATCGAGCAGGAGTACACCTTCATGAAGGGCGGGCGGCCCTTGGGCTGGCCCGAGCACGGCTACCCGGCCCCGCAGGGCCCGTACTACTGCGGGGTGGGCGGTGACAAGATGCCCGGCCGCTCGATCGTCGAGCGCCACACCAAGGCCTGCATGGACGCCGGACTGGCCATCGAGGGCACCAACGCCGAGGTGATGATGGGCCAGTGGGAGTTCCAGATCGGGATCCTCCCCCCGCCCACCGTCGGCGACCAGCTGTGGGTGGCCCGGTGGCTGCTCTTCCGGATCGCCGAGGACGAGGGGGCCTTCGCCACCCTCGAGCCCAAGCCGGTGCCGGGCGACTGGAACGGGGCCGGGGCCCACACCAACTTCTCGACCAAGGCCATGCGGGAGGACGGTGGCTGGGACGCCATCATCGCCGGCTGCGAGGCCATCGGGAAGAACGTCACCGAGCACGTCGAGAACTACGGCGTGGGCATCACCGAACGCCTGACCGGGGCCCACGAGACGGCCCACTGGAGCAAGTTCAGCTACGGCACCTCGGACCGGGGGGCCTCCATCAGGATCCCGTGGTCGGTGGCCCTGGAGAAAAAGGGCTGGTTGGAGGACCGGCGTCCCAACGCCAACATGGACCCCTACGTGGTGACCCGACTGCTGGTCAACACGGTCTGCTCCGCCGTGGCCTGAGCGGCGGCACGCCCCCGGCCGGACGCACCGGGGGCCCTGTCCGACGGCGCCTCCCGACCCGGGCCCACGCGGCCCGGGTCGGGGCGCGGCCGGGCCGAGTGGCGAGCCGGGGGGTCAGACCTGCGAAACTGAGGGCGTGCAGCGTGAATACGTCCTTCGCACAGTGGAAGAGCGGGGTGTCCGTTTCGTCCAACTGTGGTTCACCGACGTCCTCGGGACCCCCAAGGGCTTCAACATCACCCCGGCCGAGCTGGAGAACGTCCTCGACGAGGGCATGACCTTCGACGGCTCGGCCATCGACGGGTTCAGCCGGGTCCAAGAGGCCGACGTCCTGGCCCGCCCGGACGCCAACACCTTCCAGTTGCTGCCCTGGCACGGCAGCGACGCCACGGTGGCCCGGGTGTTCTGCGACATCTTCAACCTGGACGGCACGCCGTTCGAAGGCTGCCCCCGGCACATGCTCCGCCGAACCCTGGAGCGGGCCAGCCAGGCCGGCTACACCTATTTCGCCGCCCCCGAGGTGGAGTACTTCTACTTCGCCGACGACGATCCGTCCCACCAGCCCCAGCCCCTGGACACCGGCTCGTACTTCGACCTGAGCGTGGCCGACGTGTCGAGCAACCTCCGCCGGCGCTCGGTCATCATGCTCGAGGAGATGGGGATCCCGGTCGAGCACGCCCAGCACGAGGACGCCCGGAGCCAGCACGAGATCGACCTGCGCTACACCGATGCCCTCACCATGGCCGACACGGTGATGACCGTCCGGCTGATCGTCAAGGAGATCGCCCGGCAGGAGGGTGTGCACGCCAGCTTCATGCCCAAGCCGGTGGCCGGGATGCAGGGATCGGGCATGCACACCCACGTCTCGCTGTGGGAAGGGGAGCGCAACGCCTTCTACGACCCGTCCGACGAGTACGGCCTGTCCCTGGTGGCCCGGCAGTTCATCGCCGGCCTTCTGCACCACGCCCGGGAGATCACGGCGGTCACCAACCAGTGGGTCAACTCGTACAAGCGTCTGGTCCACGGCTACGAGGCCCCGGTGCACGTCTCCTGGGCCCGCAACAACCGCTCGGCCCTGGTCCGGGTGCCGGTGGTCAAGCGGGGCAAGACCGAGTCGACCCGCCTCGAGTACCGGGCGCCGGACAGTGCCTGCAACCCGTACCTGGCCTTCGCCGTGGTCCTGGCGGCCGGCCTCCGGGGCATCGAGCAGGGGTACGAGCTGCCACCCGAGGCCGGCGACAACCTCTTCGCGCTCTCGGCCCGGGAACTGGCCCTCAAGGGCATCGAGGCCCTGCCGACCAGCCTGAACGACGCCGTCGACGAGATGGAGCGGTCCGACCTGCTGCTCGACACCCTGGGCGAGCACGTCTTCGAGTGGTTCATCCGCAACAAACGTGAGGAGTGGAGCGCCTACAAGTCCCACGTCAGCCAGTTCGAGCTCGACCGCTACCTGCCCCAGCTGTGACTACGAGATCCGATCCGACCGGCCCGAGCCCCCTCGGACTGTGGTGAGTTTCCCGCCCCCCCGAGGACTCCGGCCCGCCGACCGACCGCCCATGGAACCGTTGCTCTGCTTTCCCGACCCCTTCCCGCCGGGACTGGCCCTGCCCCTCGAGCGGGCCGGCTATCAGTGCTTCTGCGTCTCCAAGGGCGAGCAGGCCGACGCCAAGGAGTCCGGGGTCAGCGACGAAGGCTGGGCCGGGGCCGTGGTCAGCGCCCACGAGGATCTGGGCGGGGCCATCGCCTTCTGCCGACACCTGCGACGCCGGGAGGTGCCGGTGACACCGCTGTTGATCGTCGTCGGCCTGCACCAGATCCCCGACCTGCAGCTGCGCGACGACCTGTTCGACGACTTCGCCGTACAGCCCACCGGGGCCGAAGAGGTGATCGCCCGGCTCGAGCACCTCTTCTGGCGAGCCGGCCGGGGGCTGCGGCCCGACCTCATCGAGTACGGGCCCCTCCAGCTCAACCTCGAGACCTACCAGGCGGCGGTGGCCGGCCGGGTCCTCGACCTGACCTACATGGAGTACGAGCTGCTGCGCTTCCTGGCCGCCCACCCGGCCAAGGTGTTCACCCGGGAGACCCTGCTCAGCCGGGTCTGGGGCTACGAGTACTACGGGGGCGCCCGAACGGTGGACGTCCACGTGCGGCGGCTCCGGGCCAAGCTCGGCGAGGAGCACGCCCACCTCATCCAGACCGTGCGCTCGGTGGGCTACCGGTTCGGCCAGCTGGGCTGGGTACCGACCACGGCGCCCCGGGCCGCCGAGGGCTGAGCGCCCCGGGCCGCCGAGGGCTGAGCGCCCCGGGCCGCCGAGGGCTGAGCGCCCCCGGCCTAGGCCGACCGGCCGGGCACGTAGGCCCAGGCCTCGACCTCGACCCGGGCCCCCAGGGGCAGGGCGGCCACGGCCACGGCCGACCGGGTCGGCCGGTGTTGATCGAAGACCTCGACCCAGACCTCGTTGACCGCGCCGAACTCCTCCATGTCGACCAAGAAGAGGGTCGTCTTGACCACCTGGTCGATGGTCGCCCCCTCCTCGGCCAGAACGGCCGTGAGGTTCGTGAGCGCCTGGCGGAGCTCGGCCAGGGTGCCCCCCTCGACCAGCGCCGGCCGGCCCTCGGGACCCGGGGCCAGTCCGATCTGACCCGCCGTGACCACCCAGTCGCCGGCGGCCAGCACCGGCGAGTACGGACCTGCAGGTCGGCTCATGGCAATGCTCCGTTCTGTCGTTGATCGGCAACCCCCGACCCGGCCGGGCCCCGGCGCCGGGTCGGCCACTCGGGGACCAGGCCCTCGGTGAGCCAGGCGGCGGCGGCGGTCGCCGCGAAGACGGCGTCGGATCCGTTGACCGCCGGTCCGGTCCCGGGGTGGATGGTGACCCGCACCTCCGGAGTGTCGCGCGCCGTGAGGATGCCGAACGACCGGATCGTCAGGTCGAGGACCCGGCCCTCGGGGTCGACGGCCAGTCCCTCGCTGCGTACCCATCCCAGGGCCTGATGGACGGCGCCCAGGCAGTAGGAACGCAGGGTCACCGGGTCGAGCACGTCGCCGGCCCACACGTCGACCTCGACCGGCCCGTCAGGCGGGCAGGCCACCCGGGCCCGGCCGCCGCCCGGCGCGGTGACCTCGACCGGGTGACCCGGTCCGGCGGTCACCAGGCCCAGCACGGCGGTGACCACCGCCGCCTCGACCCAGCCGGCCCCCCGGAGGTCGGCCGAGGTCGGTGGCCCGACCACCGGCACCACCTCGACCCGCAGGCCCGGGGCCACCGCGGCCACGGCTCCGGCCAGGCGGTCGAGGTCGCCTGAACCCGGGGTCCGGCCGATCCGGATGGTGCCCGACCCGTCGGCGGCCACGGCCACGGCCACCGGCGGGCGCTTGGGCCCCCTCCGGACCACGTCCTCGCGCGACCACAGCGCTCGCACCGCCGCCCCCCGGGCCTCGGCCAGCTGGCGGGCCAGGTCGGGCAGGGGACTGTCGACCTTGCCCCCGAAGGCCCCCCCGTTGGCCAGCGGCGAGGCCGGTCGGCCCCCTGGACGGCACCACGAGGCGTCGGGCTCGAGGTAGGCCGGTTCGACCCACGTGGTGCGCAGCGTGAGGGCCCAGTCGCCGTCGGGCAGCGGGACCGGATGGCGGAGCGCCGCCCCGGACCGGCGACCCTGGATCTTGGCGCTGCGCCGCCGGGCCTCGGCCAGCGACTCGGCGACCACCGGCGAGCCGTCGGACCCGGTCAGGGCGACCAGGGCACCGGCCGGGGCGTCGTCGTCGGCGAAGCCGGCCCGGCCCAGGACGACCTGGGCACCCGACGACTGGGCCACCCCGCCCTCCAGGACGGCCCGCTCGGCCGCCCCGGGCCGCGCCGCCGTCCCCGGCTCGACCGGCGGTCGAGCCTCGCCGAGCACCGACCGGGCGGCGTCGAGGATGCTCTGCCAGCCGGTGCACCGGCAGAGGTGGGCCAGGAGGGCGGTGGCGACGTCGTCCGGCTCGAGCGGCCCCGGCCGGCCCTCCAGGGCGGCCAGGCGCATCACGATGCCCGGGGTGCAGAAACCGCACTGGCTGGCCCCGTGGGCCACGAACGCCTCGGCCCAGCGCCGGGCCACCGGCTCGGGCAGGCCCTCGGGTGTGGTCACCGACCGACCGGCCATCCGCCGTACCGGCGTCACGCAGGCCACCCGGGGGGCGCCGTCCACCCACACCGTGCAGCAGCCGCACTGGCCCTGGGGGCTGCACCCGTCCTTGGCCGCCCGCAGATTGAGGTCCTCCCGCAGGACGTCGAGCAGTGAGGAGCCGTCGTCCTCGACCTCGACGGGAGACCCGTTCACCTCGAACGAGATCACGGCCGGCGCGCCGGACCACCGGGGCCGGCGGCGGGACTGGCGGAGGCGGGCCGGCGGGCCGCCCGCCCGGAGATCAGCTGAAGGACGACCCGCAGCCGCACGTACGGGTGGCGTTGGGGTTCGTGATGTGGAACCCGGCACCCTGCAGGCCGTCGGAGAAGTCGAGGGTGGAGCCGGTCAGCAGGTCGGCACTGGTCGAGTCGACCACGACCCGGACCGAGCCGAACTCGCGGACCACGTCGTCGTCGGTGACCTCGGAGTCGAAGAACATCTCGTAGCTGTAGCCCGAGCAGCCCCCGGGGCGCACGGCGACCCGCAGGGCCAGGTCCTCACCCTGCTCCTGGGCCAGCAGCTCGGCCACCTTCTCGGCCGCGACGTCGCTCAACGTCACCGGGTTGGGCTTCTTGCCGATGCTCACCGACGTCGCCATGGTGGTCACGATTTGCCTCCTCGAACTCGAGCCCGGTCGGGAGCCGCGGCGAACCCACGGACCCGATGACTGCCACCATGTTACCGGTCCCGGACGCCGGGTCGACACCCGCCGACGTCCCGGGTGGCCCGGCCATCCTCCCAGGTAGGATCGGCGCGTGGTCCCCCCAGCGACCGATGAGATCCGCCAGGCCCTCCGGGCGGTCATCGACCCCGAGCTCGGCGACAACATCGTCGACCTCGGGATGGTGACCGACGTGGCCGTGGACCCCTCGGGCGGGGTGACCGTGTCGGTGGCCCTGACCATTGCCGGCTGCCCCCTGCGGGCCCAGCTGGACCGGGATGTGCGGGGCCGCCTGGCCGGCCTGGCCGGGGTGACCTCGGTCGAGGTCCGGATGGGCGAGATGGACCAGGCCCAGCGGGCCGAGGTCATGGGCCGGGCCCGCTGGAAGGCCCGCCAGGACGCCCCCGACACCTCGGTCGCCGCCGACACCCGGGTCCTGGCCGTGGCCTCGGGCAAGGGCGGCGTCGGCAAGTCGTCGGTCACCGTCAACCTGGCCGTGGCCCTGGCCCGCCGGGGTCACGCCGTCGGCGTGCTCGACGCCGACATCTGGGGGTTCTCGGTGCCCCGGCTGCTCGGGATGGACGGGGACGTCGAGGCCCGCCAGGGCAAGATGGTCCCCCTCGAGCAGGCCGTGGGCCCGGGTCTCCTGCGGGTCCTGTCCATGGGCTTCCTGGCCGACGAGGACAAGGCCATCATGTGGCGCGGTCTGGTGCTCAACCGGGCGGTGCAGCAGTTCCTCCAAGATGCCCACTGGGGTGACCTGGACTACCTGCTCATCGACCTGCCCCCGGGCACCGGCGACGTCCAGATGGGGCTGGCCCGGATGCTGCCCCGCACCGAGATGCTGGTCGTCACCACCCCCCCGGTGGCCGCCCAGAAGGTGGCGGCCCGGGCCGCCGACATGGCCCGGCGGGGCTACCTGCGGGTGGCCGGGGTCATCG
>Ga0181519_10001534_pt1 | contig 20335 bp, 15 predicted proteins | sample PEATcosm2014_Bin_26_FD_121102 | JGI IMG/M metagenome (GOLD analysis project Ga0181519, IMG submission 121102) | Peatland microbial communities from MTU Mesocosm Facility, Houghton, MI, USA - PEATcosm2014_Bin02_10_metaG | ecosystem: Environmental > Terrestrial > Soil > Wetlands > Peat | place...
ATCCGCCATCCACCAGGCAAACTTCTCCATCTCGAGTCATCGTATCAAGAGCGCGAATAACACTTGCAATTCCAGATCCCGGCTTCACAAAATGAAAGGCCCCTCTGCGCATGACGCGCGAATAAATGTCTTCCGCGGTTCCCGGTTCTTCAAGTTCCAGCAACGCTACACGGCAGGCTCGTCTTAATTTGTAGTTTGGATCCGTTGCCGATCCTCGGGTATCAGGTAGCACCTGAACACTGCCGCCGCTCCTGCCTTGGGAGCATCTGCGTTGCGTAGCGGGCGCATCAGCCGAAACATCGCCAGAGGGCGAAGTGCGCACGTCATTCTGCAAATCTGCCAGGACCTGACTGAGACTGTTTACCCGCCTTCTGATCGTGCTCTGTCGCTTGGACAGGTTACGAAGTTCTGCCTGCGCGAGGCTCATGACGGTAAGCAGAGAGGTTTGAAACGTCACAGGATGTGAGGGTCGCCATGCGCTTTCTCGCACCTGAAATACTTCGATAGTTCGAAGGCCTGCGCAAGGGATTTGGGATCGCCAAACAGAAATCGAGTGCGAGACTATAGCCGCCAGCGACAATTTGTGAGGCCCCGCTTCATCATGATTACGTGCATGGCAAGCCCTGTTTGAGTAGTGCTCATCACAAGTTGCTTGTTTTTATTACCGCGAAAAAGTATCGGTAGATCACAAGATGCGAAGTGAATTCACGGTGCTCGCTCATTTTCGGCGATGGGACAAAGGCGATCCAAGCGGCGCGGCTCTATTGATACCGCCAGTATTTACCAGGCAAAGACCGTCGTCGGTCGAATTAGGCAAGAACTCCAGCTACTCAGGCGTGAGCGCGCAACAATCTTAGAGCGGATTCGAGTCATTACGCAGACATTGACCGGACTCTCTGAAACCTTCCGCGGTGATATCGCGAATAATGAACAATTACAGGAAGTGCTGTCTTCACTGCCGGTTCTACGCTCCGATCCTGGGCTCACAGCAACCTGTCGACAAGTGTTGATGAGTTCCTCTCAACCACTTACCACCAATCAAATCTGTTCCAGGATCCATGAAATTTACCCAACCCTCTTGGCGCGACACAAACATCCGAAGGTGTCTGTGTTTGTCGTGGTTAAGCGGCAAGTGCAGTACGGAGACGTGCTGATGGGCGAGAACGAAAGAGGCCAGAGAACATGGCGGTGGGTGGGCGGCGGGACAGGTGAAATTGTCGCTTAGAAAAAGTTATGTCGTTAGGAGGTGAAGCACCAAACTGCGGCGGAGCGTCGGCCAACCGCCAGCCTCAGATCCTGTGCCTGGTTCACGGGGCAAATCTGCTGCCGCGAAGTTGCTCTTCAGTCTTTCACCCATTAAAGGCACACCCGAGCAGAAATGTCCGGAGCCACGGAAATTCTGTCCGAGTAGAAACCCTCGCCACCGAGCCAGCACGCAGCCAGGCGGTGAAGATTGTGCTTGTAGGTTCGGGTAACGGTATACTCCCTCCCACCTCGAACTCGAAGCACGTATTCTCCCGTCGACCATGGCTGAATTTCCTCAACCAAGGCTGCATTCACAAGCGCCGACCTGTGAATCCGCACGAATCCGTAAGGACTGAAACGGTGTTCCATCATCGAGATCGACTCTCGCAGGAAGTGGGAGCTTGATGTGTGATGCAGCAAAACATAATTACCTTTGGCTTCGATGGCGACAATATCCGCCAGAAAAACAAACAAGAACTTCCCCTTAGCCTTGATTGCGATTCGCGCCGACTGCCGGCGAGCCAACGTTGTTAACTGGTCCAATGCCTCAGTCGAGGCGATGCCTGGCGGCGACGACTTGCGGCCCCGATCTGCTTTCAAAGGGTCTCCTGCATGCTTTCCCGTGGGGAACTTGAGAAGTTGTCTGTCGTTCGTCACGGCCGGACGGAGGCGATCCCTTGGCGCAACTGAACTTATAGGGACCCCTGATTGATTCCCCAGCTCTAAGCTCTCGATACTTTCAACGATCGGAGGCTGCGACATATTGATCTCAACACTCGAAGACTTGCTGTGTATACCCCACAAGGAAATAGATGCCGTACGATTAGACTTTTTCGGACCTCGTCCCTACACGATGTCGCGTAAGTGTGCCTCTTTACCCCACGAGGCTGCATGTCCGATAGACGCAGCAGGCAGGATTACGAAAGCAACATGGTGCGGAAATATTCATCCCATCTGTTGTTGCGCCCTTGTGTGGCCGCCCTCTGTATTTGCTGCGAACCCGGAAAGATACCGCTCAGTCGAACACCCACGGACCAGGCGCGTGGTTGTGTCACGACTGAATCGAGTAGCGCACTTCTGCAGGCCAACTTGGAGTTCTAGAACGTAAGCTTCAGCGAAAATTCAAGCACCCGCGGAGATCCCAGGCCAAACACTCCGGAACCCAAGCCAATCCTCAGGTTGTTGGGCTGGGCTCCGGATGTGCCGTTTACCGTTCCCGACACGGGTAATTGGCCTTGCGTGCTGAGCACGCCACTCAGAGTATTCTTGGGTGCGTCGAAATTGGCAAAGTTCATCACGTTGAAGAACCCGACTCCCGGCTGCAATTGCAGACGCTCCTTTACCTTGTACGTCCAGTTCATACTAAGGTCGAGGTCCCGTAACCAGGCGTTGTTCGCTTCATTTGCGGGTGCCGGGTTGACCACTGGCATCACAGCCCCGAGTTGCCGAAGTTGAGTCAGGTTGAACAAACCGTTGGTGAGCAATACTTGTCCGGCCGGATCAGGGTTGTTGGCGTAAGTCTGGTTGTAGTTGTTGATCAAGCCGTTAATATTCCCGCCATTAATGCCTCGTCCGTACGAACCCAGGTTCGTTCCCGGAAGAATTCCACCGATTGTGCCATTGGTGCCGTTTGGCCCGTAGCCGTCGCCGGTACCGTCCCCGTTGACCGCAGTCACGAAGATACCGCCCGCTGCTCCGGTGGGAGGAAGCGTAAGGGTGGTTGGCAGCGCACTATAGAAATGCCCGATCACGCTGGCGCGGAAATTTGCGGGGAACTCCATGGTGCCCCCGAAAGAAATCTGGTGGGTGCGGTCCAGCCCGTTCGGGCCAATGTACTGATTGGGGTTCGCGTAGTTCCAGGCGCTGTTTACGAAATCTCCGTCGGTCGCGTCGGAGACATATCTTGAGAGGGCGTAAGACAGTTGCAGGTTCAAGTAACGGACGCCAGGAAACGGACTGTGTACGTCTTGTTTCAAGGATGTCTGCAAGCCGTTGTACACCGACCGGCCGATGGGAAACAGCATCTGATTTCCGCCTACATTCGGGTTGATGCCCGGAAATGCCGCGCCAGCGGCAGGAGCAGTGGGCACGAACGAGCAAGGCTCACCGCCGCAGAGTTCGTAACCGGAATCGAGGCCATTCGTGGCATAGTTAACGACGGTTGCTCCAGCATTGATCGCGCACTGACTGGAGGCCTGATCAAACCCAGCGCCACAACCGAAGCTCTTGTTTGTGTTCGAAATCGCGGCCTGGGCCGCCGCGAGATTGAAGAATCGCACGTCGCCGATGTGGTTGGTATCTACTGCCAGCAGCGTGTGAGTAGAGATATTGCGGAGATAATCCGCCGTGAGAACCATGCCGCGCCGAAGCTCGCGCTGAATGCCAAGATTCATCTGCACGGAGCGCGGAGTCCTGTAATTCGGAGCAAATAAGTTCGTGCCAGTTCCATTGGGACCGCTATCGGCTAGTGTGCTCCCGATATAGCCTGGGTTCGGTCCGACCCCGACGGCTTGTGAAGCAGCCTGATATTGCGCTTGTAGTGCCGCGATCTGTGCCTGCACTTGACCAATGGGCTGGCCGCAAATATTCAGGCCGCCTGCGCCGGCTCCTGGATTCACCGTCGTCGACGTCCCCGGCAATTTGTATGTGACTCCCGCCCCGCCCGAGCAAGCTCCTTGAAACCCAAGAAAATCGCCGTTTGCCAAGCGTCCTGGCCGGTCGAAAAGAACGTTGTTCCAGATCGAGTTCTCATAGAACAAGCCAATTCCAGCGCGTATAACCGTCTTTCCGTTATTGGCCGGATCCCACGCGAAACCGAACTGCGGCGCAAAATTCAAGCTGGGATCGTTCACCCGATTTTGTAAGCCGGAGTAGAACTGATTATTAAACTGGCTGAGAGCCGCGATTGGAGCCAGGTCGCTGTCCGTTCTTCCCGTGTCCCTGACGTAGCGCAGCCCGTATGTGAGTGTCAGATTCCGCCTTATCTTCCAGGAATCGCCAACGTACCAGGAGATCCGGTTGTCCGGCCCCAGACCTCCAAAAGGAAAACCAAACGAAGGCTTCTCCGTGGAATATCCCGCCCCGTTGCCCAAGAGCACGTTGGTCGCGGGATAGTTCAGAGCATTTGCGGCTCCGCCGGGCATCGTGAGGCACACGCCAACGCAAGCAGACGCACTCGCGTTCACAGCAGGACCGTCGGCCAGAAAGCCTGCGAAGCCACCGCCGCGGATGTGATTTAAACCGCCGCCGAAACGCAGGATGTGCGCACCGAACGCCTTGCTGCCGTCGTATTTCACTTGATGATCAGACTGCGGCGTGGATTGTGGCGCCAGGAAGCCCTGGCCTGCACAGAACACGTCGGGAGCTACCCCCGATGTATTAAGACAAGGGATATCGGGTCCGATGGCCAGCTCGATGGGGGATGACGGATTGAAGGGAGTAGAGGCAGTCGTGCCACTCCCGATATGGTTAAAGAACTTCATATACCCGAGGCGGACACTGTGAGTAAGCCCGCCGGTCGTGAAGTCGAGTCCTATGACGTGATCGCGAGTGTGAGTCGTGTTGTCCAGGGGTTGGAAGGCGATCGCCTCAAAAGCCGATACGTCGCTGTTCTGGTCGTAGGAGAAGCGGTAAAACATTTTGTAATTCTTGCTGATCTGGTAATCCAATTTCCCGATTCCCTCGGTTTCACGGAACGGCGCCAGGAACGCCCCGGATTCAGATTGAAAGGGAGGACCTGCCAGCACAGGCTGGTCAAAGGCTTGCTGCGTGCGCTCGACATCCAGGAAGAAAAACAGTCTGTTCTTGATGATCGCGCCACCAAAATTTCCGCCGAATTGATTCCTCTGGAAGTAGGTGTCCGACTTTCCCGGTAGATTGGCGTTGAGCGACTGGTCACGAAAATCGTAGTAGGCCTGGCCGTGGTAAGAATTCGTTCCAGACTTGGTTACCACATTCACGGAGCCCGACGAGGTCAACTCCGTCGACAAGTCCAACATCGACTCCCCGATCTGAAATTCCTGGATTGCTCCTTGCGGAATGTCTTGCGTGGTCGTTCCTACAGTTTCGTCACTCGTGTCAACACCATCCACCTCGATGCGCGCCGTGCGCCCAAAACGGCCGCCGAAAGAGATCGACGAAAATCCCTTCTTGGTCGGATCAAAGTTGCCACCATCTTGAATTTGAACGCCAGGTTCCAGCTGAGCCAGATCGAGAAAGTTCCTGCCGTTGATCGGCAAATTCTCAATCTGTTCAGTATCGATGACTCCCTGCACGCTGGCCTGTTCGGTATTCACCTGCAACTCGCTTGCTTGTACCTCGACGACCTGCCCCGCTTCTCCCAGCGGCAATTTGAAATTGCCCGCCGCCGTTACTCCGACTTCTACGGGAACAGTTACATCCAGGGTCTTGAACCCCTTCGCCTCCACCCTGACGACATAGTCGCCCGGAATCAGCGAACCCGAAGTGTAGGTGCCCGCTGAAGTCGTCGTTTGCGTAGTGATCTGCCCTGTTGCCTTATCAGTTATCGTGACCCTGGCTCCAGCCACCACCGCGCCCGTCGGGTCAGAAATAATCCCCTGAATGCTGCCGGTAGAGATCGTGGTCTGTGCGAACATCAGCGGGAAGGAGAACCAGAGAAGCACTAAAGCTGAGAAGACGCTTGAACGGCGGACAATGTTCTTTGGGCAAATGGGCAGGGCCATGAGTATGCACCTTTCTTGATCCTTAGCTCTCGGCAGTCAACACATGGTCGCGGTTTTGCAATATGAAGACCACTCACTCGTCACGAGTTATCAAGGACTTATGGAAGGTTCTTGGAAGTATGAATACAACTTTGCGGAAGCCGCGGTTTCGTCTTATAACGGCAATGCTGCGTCTGGCACCTCGCGCGCGTCACACTGTCGCGATCTTTTGTTGAAGTGCAGCAGCTGTATTCATGCTCCACAATTTCGGAGATTAATGAAGCGCGAAGAGCGAGTCGGGGATTCAGATCTCGAGGAGAGTCGCAGGACACCGCAAACTTCTCGAGCGCTTCGATCAGCATGGTCGCTCTATCGAAGCGCTCGGAGTGTTTTCCTCTATTCTTGACAGCCGTCGGTCTAGAAAATAATTTTCGCTCCGAATTGCAAGCGACGTCTTCCAATACCGTCGGTGATGATGTTTCCGGCAAAGGTGTCGCCGCCGTTAGAGTTGAACAATCGGCTGCCGAACTGGGTTATGCCGTCTGTGACGTTAGCCGCATCGTTAACATTCTGGAAAGGTGTTCCCAGCCATTGATGATTAAACAAGTTGAAGGCATCCGCCTGGAACTGTATGGTCACCCGTTCGGTCACCCTGGTGTTCTTGTACACGCTCAGGTTGACGGTACTGATGGGTTGTCCCTGTTCCGTGTTTCGGCCGACTCCCAAAAATGGCGAACCAAGGATCTTGGCCGCCGTCGGATTGTTGAGGATCCAGTGAGCTCCAGCGATTGGGGTAACGGGGCATTGGCCCGCTGTGCCTCCGCTGCCGATACACCCGTCGGCATTCGCATTGATGCTGGCCAGGGTCCCGAGTGGATAGAAAGTGGTACCTGTTGCTGAATTCGGGCAGGTCGTCGGAGTTCCATCGCAATACTGTCCCACCGTGTTGTACGGTAGGCCGGTATTGCTAAGTATTGGCCGGCAGGCGTCGAGTACGCCTCCGGTAAAGTTGGTCGGGTCGCACAGCGATCCGGGCTGGGCATTTTCTTCCACGGTGTAGGGCTGGCCGCTCGAATAGCGATAAGTTCCGTTAATCTGCCAACCGCCCATCAAATGTCCAAGAAAGCCCGATTGTTGGTGACGGAACGGCAGATCGTACACCCAAAGCGCAGTAAGAACGTTAGGAAAACTGTAGTTGCTGACGCCGCGCTCGGCGTTGGTCACATCGAATGGATTCTGCGCGAGCGCGAAAAACGTGCCGGTATTAGACGAAAACGCCTCTGAGGCGTTGTCAATCGTTTTGCTGAAGGTGTAGCCAACCTCTCCCGTAAAACCGTGCCAATTCTGCAGACGGAATTGGGTTTGGAGGCCGTTGTAAATGGAATAGCCACTGTTGGCGTATTGGATCACGCGGCTAAAGTTGCAGTTTGCGTATCCAACTGGATTTCCTGCCGAGTCCGTTCCCTGGGCTCCCGGCAGTGCCGTGTTGGTGCAAGGCGTGAGACCTGCAGGGATCAGGTTGCTAAATCCGGCGTTGACTAACGGAAGGATGTCGGGATTGCCGTTCACCTCCTGAAAATTGGCGAGAGTGTGATTGCCGACGTACCGAACTTCCGCCGCCATCTTGCCGCCGATTTGACGCTCGACTCCAAGATTCCATTGCTGCGAGTACGGATTGCGGAAATTGTTGCCGAACTGGAGTTCTGTGGCAACTCCGGGGTTTCCTTTTGGCGCCAGAGGAAAAAGTGCCGAAGCGATGTTAGAGCCATCCAGAGTTGCAATGTTCGGCAACCCTGCAGCCCCCGTTCCCGCCGCATTTGGAATGTTTGCAAAGTTCGTGTAAGGCGCGGTTCCTTGCACGTTGGTCGCGAGATTGTAATAAGCGAAATCGTACGCGATACGGAACCCGCCTCGAATCACAGTTTGGCTATTGCCCAGCAAAGCTGGAAGAATTCGCGGCGTCCAGGCAAAGCCCACCACCGGACCGAAGTTATGATAGTGATTCGGCACCGCGGGCACCGTCGTCAAACTGAGAGGAAGAGATGTACTCCAAAGCGGGTTGGGGCCAGTCTGTTGAGCCACACTTTCGTTGTGCAAGAGGTTGCTGGCCTGCTGGTAAAAGTCCCATCGCAGTCCCAAATTCAAAGTTAGGTTGTCTCTGAATCTCCAATCATCTTGAAAATATAAGCCCAAGTCGTTCTCTTTAAATCGCGTGACAGGCACTCCATATGCGACTTGGGTTTGCAGGGGTGTGTTGGCGATCAATGAATTGAAGTCTGGGTAGGTGACTATGGAATTCGTACCGAAAAGAGAATAGTTTGGGGAGCGCTGCTTATCATATTCACCACCCCACTTCATCACGTGTTTGCCATGCACCATCGAAGCATTGTCCTGCACTTGATAGACGTTAATGATGCGGCCCTGGGGAAAAACCTCGAATTGTCCGAAGCTCAAGGCGGTGGGGGCCAGAATGTTGATCTGAGGAGGACAGAGTCCGATAGTGGCCAGAACGCAAGTGGGAAACCCTCCTCCGTCGAACTCCGAGCGGGACCGCGAATAGCTGAAGCGGGCCTGGTTCAAGAAATTAGGAGTAAAAGTGTGGGTGAGATCCAGTCCAATCTGTTGGTTGAGGCCGGGAACACTGACGATTTGACCGGCCGCCGCAGCCGCGGGGCTGATGAAAGATTCATTGGATTGAATGGTCTTTTGATAAATGTAGCGGGTAAAGAATCGATCTTTGCTCGTAAGCTGGAAATCGACCCGCCCCGTAGCCTCATAGTCGTTGAAGGGTTGGGAGAGAAATCGGGTGAGCGACCCCATCTCGATGGGTACGGTTGTCGTGCCCACTGTTACAGGTACGTCTTGGATGTTGTTGAACGTTGGATTTCCCAAGGTCACACTCGTGGGGCCAAATTGCGTCAGTGCCGCAACCCCTGGGCTGTTGGGGAATGCTGCTTGCAGTTGCTGAAGTCCGGTGGTGTCAGGCGTCAGTGAGGCAGAGGAAGAGAACGGAGCACCTGAAGTGCGCTCGCGTTCGAAATTGGCCGATCCGAAGAACCAAATCTTATCGTGTTTAATGGGTCCGCCGACGGTGCCGCCGAACTGGTTCTGCACGAAAAAGGGAACAACCGGCGCGCTGCAACCCGCGGAAGGACTTACACCCGGAGGACAGAAACCGAGGAGAGGTGATTTCTCCTGGTTTTGCAGCGAATCAAAGTGGTCGCCCTGCCAGAACTCGAAGCCGGTTCCGTGAAACTGGTTGGTCCCGCCTTTTGTGATGTAGTTGATTACGCCGCCCATGTTGCGTCCGTACTCGGCGTCGAAGTTGGTCACTACCTGTAGTTCCGCAATCGTATCTTGATTGCCGAAAAAGATGGAAGGTCCGCCGATGGTGTTGTCATTATTATTCTGCCCGTCCAGTTGATAGTTGTTGGACCGGGAGCGCTGACCGTTGATCGACAACTCCGCGCCGTTATTGTTGCTAAAACCACCGCTTCCTGCCGTGGATACGCCTGGGGTAAACAAAACGAAAGAGTCATAAGTGTTGCCCAAAGGAACGCTGGCGACCTGCTTGGTATCGAAGGTTTCAGAAAGCTGGTCTGTCGTGCTTTCGACCAAGGGAGCGGTGCCTTCGACTTCAACAGTCACGGCTGAACCACCCAGCTTGAGTCCGACAGGGCCAAGGGAAGTATCCTTACCCACTTCCACCCGGACATTTTCCGCCCTGTATGTTGAGAATCCCTTAGCCTCCACCGTCACCGTGTACGTTCCGAGAGGCAGGGAGGGGATCTGAATAACTCCAGCCTTGGAACTGGTGGTTGAGAACACGCGGTTGGTCTCCACCTGAGTGGCGTTCACGCTGGCTCCGTCGACAACCGCGCCTTGCGGATCCAGGACTGTTCCAGAGATGGATCCAGTCACGATGCCTTGGCCAAAAACCACGCTGGTAGCCAGGAGCAACATAACAGTGACAAGCAGCACTTGTTCAATGTTGCGAAGTTTCGTCGTCATGAAAAAATCCTCCGAGTCGAACTCGTTCAATAGGGCCCAATCTTCTTTATTAATTGTGCGAACCGGAAATCACCGCGCTGCGTCGCACAAAGGCACGCCCACACAAGCGAGGTTGCAATTTATAAACCACCCGGCAGTAGACAATTTTTCAGGTGTTTACGTGAGTCAGCTGCTATGTCTTTATGAAATGACAGATAGGTTGAGCAGGTATTCGCAGCGCAATCCTTTGATATCAAATTCTCGGCTTGTAAGACTGTCCCTCAGGATTGTTGAAATGCACCAAACGGAAGGTCGATTTTCAGAAACTCCGCATTTCTGGAGATTCCGGAGGAAAGTTTGGATGAGCGGTTTGCGAAGAGCTCGCCGAGCACACTTAGTCCGCGAGGAAAGTATCGATTCCGAGCCAGAATTCAGCCAATGCTCTAAGATTTTTCTTGTAGGTGCGGGTGACTGTGTATTCCTCGCCGCTCCTGATGCGCAGCCCGTAATCTCCCGTCGGAAGAGGCCGGATCTCTTCCACAAATGAAGCGTTCACCAACACCGATCGATGAATGCGAATAAATCCATATGGCTCCAGCTTGCTGGCCACATCCGAAACGGATTCCCTCAGGAGATAAGAGCCGGACTCCTTCTTCAGGAGGACATAGTTGCCCTCGGCATGGACTGAAACTACTTCGCCAGGGTCTATAAAGAGGATCCTGCCTTTTGCCTTGATCGCAATCTTGCGAGACTGTGGTGGCGCGGCTCCCCGCAGCATTTGAAAAGTGTCGAACAACTTGATGGTTCGCTGGCTGGCGGTTCTCTCGGCAGCTCGGTTCAGGGCCTCGCCGAGCCGCTCGGCCGAGAAGGGTTTGAGCACGTAATCGACCGCTTGTTTTTCGAAGGCGGGTATGGCGTATTCTTCGTGCGCCGTTACAAAGATGATGGAAGAAACGGAGTGTTCATTCTGCTGGAGCCGGTCCAGTAGTTCGATACCAGACATCTCGGGCATGTTCATGTTAATGTCCAGCAGCAACACGTCGTAGGAAGTCTTCCCGAGCTTGTCGAGGGCCTCAACCGCATCACTGGCTGTATCAAAGCCTTCGATGTCTGCCCGGGCGCGCAAGATATTGGCCAGGGCAGCCTGCGCCAAAGGCTCGTCATCGATGATCAACGCCCGCATGCCCTTGCGCCTCCGCTTCGATCCGGTTCCACTCGTGGTTGTCGATGCCTCAAAGAGCAGGCAGGACCAGGGTGGCTACCGCGTTTCCATCAGCCTCAAGGGCAAATGAAAAAGACGCCTCTTTCGAATACAGATGCTGCAAGCGGGCCTCGGTGTTGTGTAGTCCGACTCCGGTTCCCAAAAACATTTTGTTGCTGACACTGATTCGCACCCGGACTTCGAGGATTTCGTTCCCGCGGAGGAGCGCTATCTCAGCGATTCTGAGGCGCTTTGCGGGCGTGAGCGAAGCGGGAGCCCGCAGCCGAAATCCTGCGCCGGTTTCGGGCGAAAGAATCTGAAGGGAATCTGGTGCGCCCGGAGAGATTCGAACTCCCGACCTATTGCTCCGGAGGCAATCGCTCTATCCATCTGAGCTACGGGCGCACACCAGCGATATTCAGTTTACATGGGCGAGGCGAGTACCTTCAATTGAGTATTCTGCTGGAAAGCACAAGACTCCGGGAGCCCCAAAGCTGAAATAACACCGGAGGTTCTTACAGGCAGCACTATGGCTGCGGAAGGTAGGGCACCTCTCACAGTTGCAAAAAGCTCACTTATTCGTTTGAATTGGAGATTCTTACCAGCGGCCCCGGCCACCGCCACCACCGCCGCGGCCTCCACGGTCACCGCCGCGATCTCCGCCTCGGCCTCCGCGGTCTCGTCCGCCGCCGCCGCCGTGCTCTGTCTTGGGCCGCGCCTCGTTGACATTAAGCGTGCGCCCCCCCACTTGCGAGCCGTTCAAGGCCGTGATGGCCTTCTCTCCGTCTTCGTTGCTGGCCATTTCCACAAAGCCGAACCCGCGCGAGCGTCCAGTATCGCGGTCCGTCATGATGCTGACTCGATCCACTTGCCCGAACGGTTCAAACATCTGCCGCAGTTCGTCCTCGGATGTGTTAAAGCTCAGATTCCCCACGAAAATATTCTTCACGCATCGCCCTCTGCATTGAGCTGTCGAAGTGCAAGCTCAATTCGGCAGGACTGGCAGGTCGGGGAAACCTTCCTGAAAATCGAGACCGGAGCTGGCGGCAGTCGAATGCGGCCAGAAGTATAGCAGGTTTGTCAAGCGGGGCATGTTAAATCAGGCGGATGCCCTTGCGAAACTCGGCTAGCATTTATCTACTTGCCAGTATCCTTCGCGGTGATAGCCCACTTGCAGTAGCCGGTTCTTGGGATCATGCCGCTTGCCGCAACCCGGACAGATCATGTATCGGCTCCACGCCGTGCCGCGGTGGTCATAGTTCTCTGTGACCGCGAACGTCGTACCGCAACTACAGGGCACCAGAAACATGCGAAGCGGAGCTTCTGTTTTTGACTTCACGATTTGCCCGCGAGACTTCACACTTGTTCCAGGGCCTCTTTCGCCCGCTTCTTGCGGCCATTCGATTGCAAAATCTTCTTCCGCAGGCGTAATGATTTCGGAGTGATCTCGACAAATTCGTCATCCGCAATGAATTCAATCGCCTGTTCCAGATTCAATTGCCGGAAGGGAACCAGTCGAATCGCCTCGTCCGCGGTTGAAGCCCGCATGTTGGTGAGCTTCTTTTCCCGCACCGCGTTCACTTCCAGGTCATCGTCTTTCGCGTTCTCTCCGATAATCATTCCTTCATACAGCTCAACCCCGGGCGCGATGAAGAGTTCTCCGCGCTCTTGCAGACCCCACAGCGCATAGGCCGTCGAAGTGCCGGCACGATCCGCAATCAGCGCCCCCGTAATTCGATGCGGAATTTCGCCCTGCCATTCCATATATCCGTCAAAAAGGGAATTCATCACGATCGTTCCACGCGTATCCGTGAGCAACTGGCTGCGCAGCCCAATCAGCCCGCGGCTGGGAATGCGAAACTCAATGCGCACGCGCCCGTAGCCGTGATTATGCATGTTCACAACTTCGCCCTTGCGCGATCCCAACTGCTCCATCACCACGCCCACAAATGCTTCCGGCACATCCACCGTGAGATGCTCCACCGGTTCCATCAGCTTGCCGTCGATACGCTTGGTAACAATCTCCGGCTTGCCCACCATGAGTTCGTAGCCCTCGCGCCGCATCATCTCAATGGTGATCGAAAGCTGAAGCTCGCCGCGCCCGAGAACTTTGAACGAATCGGTCGTGCCCATCTCCTCTACGCGCAAAGAAACGTTGGTCAGCAACTCCTTCGCCAGCCGCTCGCGAAGATTACGCGATGTAACGTAAGTCCCTTCGCGTCCCGCGAACGGTGAAGTGTTCACCGTAAACGTCATCGCGATGGTCGGCTCATCGATCACGATGGGCGGCAGCGGCGCGGGATTTACTGGATCCGTAATTGTCTCGCCGATCGTGATTCCCTCCACACCCGCCACGGCAACAATATCGCCCAGCACTGTCTCTGTTATGTCCGTCCGCTTCAATCCGGAGAAGGAAAACAGTTTCGTGATCTTGGTCTTGTGCATCGACCCATCGCGCTTGGCGATGACCACGTCCTCGCCCGTGTACATGGTTCCATTGAATACACGCGCGATTGCCAGCCGTCCGAGAAAATCGCTGTAGTCGAGGTTTGCCACCAGAATCTGCAACGGACCCGCCGGGTCGCCTTGAGGCAGGGGAATTGTTTTCAGGATCGCGTCAAACAGCGGCCGCAGATTCTCGCCTGCGACCTTGACGTCTGTCGACGCAGTTCCTTCCTTCGCATTCGTGTACAACACCGGAAAGTCTAGCTGATCTTCCTTCGCGTCCAGATCAATAAACAGATCGTAGATTTCGTTGAGCACTTCCTGCGGCCGCGCATCGGGACGGTCAATCTTGTTGATCACCACAATGGGCGGTAATTTGGCCTCGAGCGCCTTGCTTAGCACATACCGCGTCTGCGGCAGCGGGCCTTCGCTGGCATCCACCAGCAGCATCACTCCATCCACCATTTTCAGGGCGCGCTCCACCTCGCCGCCAAAGTCGCTGTGGCCGGGCGTGTCCACGATGTTGATCTTCACGTCGTGATAGAAGATGGCCGTGTTCTTGGCAAGAATCGTGATGCCGCGCTCGCGCTCCAATTCATTCGAATCCATCACGCGTTCGACGTGGTGCTCGTTGGAGCGAAAAATGCCGCTCTGTTGCAGCATGGCGTCCACGAGCGTGGTCTTGCCATGGTCGACGTGCGCGATGATAGCGATGTTGCGAATGCTCAAACTCAAAATATGGTTGTCCTTTGTTGTTAAACCTGTAGGCGGGAGCTGATGGCATCGGCCGCCAAATGCCCCACCTATAACTTTACTATGGGTTGCCGCTTATCAGGAGGTTACGTAGGACTTTACTTTGGCGGGGTCGGATCCGCAGGCATTGAAAAGCGAAGACTGAAAACCACGTTAGCCTGCAACCGCTGTCTGTTTCGGCGCGGGCCTTCCGGCCAAGCGCGCTTCCGCTTGTTTCACGGCGCGTTGTGCCGCAAGGATCCCTTGATTGGTCGTGGATTCCGGGCCTTCCGAATCTGTGTTGGCAAAGAACACGCGATCCATGGGATGCCGCGCCAGCGGCTGAACCTGCGTGTAGAGCCCGGGCGTGGACATATATAAAGGATGCCCGCGCCGGTAAATGTGCACTTCGACCGGATCGGCACTAAGTCCCGGCATCATCTTCTGAAAGTCGCTCAACACGTTGGCTGCGATCTGGCGCGCCCCCGCTTCATTTAGCAACTGGCCGCGATCCTCTTCTTTCAACGGCGTGTAGCAGCTGAGTATGTTGAATTTTTGCTGGTAGCCCGGCCGCTTCTGAATCACCCAGTCGGCGACAACCACGTCAGTAAAGCTGTTGCCGGGACACCATGTGTCATAGCCGTGATTGAAGACCGGCTTGTCGAAAATCAGGTTCACCACCGGATACGGAATATAGCGAATCTGTTGCATGGCATCACTCTGCTTGTCGGGAAGCCCCACGACGATTCGCCGCGTAATGAACTTGGGAGTCGCCATGATTACAGTTTTGGCCGCAACCGTCTTCAATTCGCCGCCCAGCATGTATGTGACTTGTACTTCGGCTCTTTCCGAGACTACTGCCACGGTCGTCGCGCCCGTCTGCATGCGTTCCCTGTATTTTGGCTGCAGAATGTCCGCCAGTTTTTTGGTGAGCGCTCCCAAACCTCCGGGCCAGGTGTAGCGATCGTCAGTTCGACTCTCTTCCACCATCTCTTGCAGCGCATCAATGGCGATACCAGCCGCCGTGTCTCCGCTCGTCGCCCCCCAGTTGGAGGGCCCGAAGTTATCCCACCATTGCTTGAGTTCCTCGGGATATCCCTTCAAGAAATCCGAAAGCGGTTGATTGAAAAGTTCTTTGCCACGTTTCTCTACGTCAATCGCAAGCATCTCCTTCTTGAACTTCTTGAAGCTCTCGCGTACTGGAGCCGCATAAGGCAGCTTGTCGACGCCTTCACCCCATGTGTCGAGAACCAACTCACCATGAATGATGGTTCCGTCCGGACTGTTGACGGGCAATGGCTCCAACCCAATCTCCTTGGCGAATTGGTAGGCATATTCATCCTTCGTCAGAAATGCCGATCCTGTCCCATAAACGCTGCCCTCATATTCCATTGCATAGGCATTGCCGCCCCAGTGCGGTTCTTTCTCTAGCAACAAAAAATCGCGATGCTGCAAGCGATACGCTGCTGCCAACCCACTCACTCCACCGCCCACAATCACCACGTCGTGCCGCGCCGAGGCCGGAGGCCGCGTGAAAACTTTGCCGTCGCGCACCTGGTGGCAGATTCGATTGTCTTCGCCGTTCACATCCGCGGCCTGACTTTTTCCTGCGCCGTCCGTCTGAGCCGCCACCGACGAAAGATCGATGGGACATCCCGCCGTCACCGCGCCTGCAACCACAAACTTGATAAAGTCCCTGCGATTCGCGCTCATCCTGCATGCCCCTCCGCAGCTTCCACCATCTCGGTCCCGGCGCTCGACGCGCCTTCGCCACGCATCCGCAAGCGATACCACAGAACAATCGCCACCAGCGAAAACACAAAGATAATCGTCGACACCGAGTTGATCTCCGGCGTGATCCCGCGCCGCAGCCGTCCCCATATTTCCAGCGGCAGCGTGTTGTCGCGTCCGATCAAGAAGAAGCTGACGGCAATCTCATCCATGGAAAGCGTGAAGATCAGCAATGCCGCGCCGATAATCGGCAGCTTCAAGTTCGGCACCGTGATCCGCCAAAATGTCTGCCAGTAATTCGCGCCGAGATCGAGCGAAGCCTCTTCCTGCGCCCGATCTAGCTTCTGCAGGCCCGCGAACACTTCCGTAGTCGCCACAGAGATCAACGCGGTTCCATGTCCCAGGATGATCGTCATCAGGCTGAGCTTCGTTCCCATCACGTTGAACAGCATCAGCAGCGAAAGCCCCGTGATAATCCCGGGCAAGATCAAGGGCAGCAATACTAACCGCCGGAACACGGCCTTGCCCGGAAACTGCGCTCGCTCCAGCGCCAGCGCCGCCGGTACGCCGAACGCCAGCGAAATCACCATCGCCGCCAGAGCCACCTGCACGCTGTTGAGCACCGAATCCCAGATCGGCCCATCCGCGAAAAGTGTGCGATACCAGTCCAGCGTCAGATGATGCGGCGGAAATCCGCCAACCCCCTCGCCGTTGAACGAATAAAGAATAAGGATGGCAATCGGCGAATAGAGAAATACGAATACGGCAATCGCATGGAAGAGAAGCCAGCGTGAGCCCGAGGCGAATGTCGTCTCGCTCATGAAAAGCTCCACTTCTTTTCCAGTCGCTCGGAGAAAAACAGCAGGCTCACTACCAGCGCCAGCATGCAGAGTGAAATTGCCGCGCCCAGCGGCCAGTTGAAAGCCGCGCCAAACAAGCTGACCACGATATTGGAAATCATGATGCCGCTCGGCCCGCCCAGCAGCAGCGGCGCAAGAAAATCCCCCAGGCTCAAAACGAAAGCAAAGGTCGCTCCTGCCAGCACTCCCGGAATCGACAACGGGAAGATTACCTTCCAGAATGTCTGCCCCGGAGTAGCTCCCAGGTCGTGCGAGGCTTCCACCAGATTGCGCGGAATATGCTCCAGCGCCGCATAAATCGGCAGAAACGTAAACGGAGTGTAGATGTGCGTGAGAGTCAGTACCACCGCAAACGGACTGTAGAGCAGGAATTCAAGCGGATGCTTCGTCAAATGCACATACTGCAACAGAGTATTCAGCACGCCATCCGAGCCCAGGATCGTCTTCCAAGCGTAGGCCCGCACCAGGTAGCTAACCCACAGAGGAATAATCACCAGTTGATAAAGCAGATCTTTTTTCTTTCCCGCATAAAGCGAAAGAAAATAAGCCAGTGGATACCCGAGTAGCAGAGAAAAGATGGTTACGCGCGCGGCGATCCACATGGAGCGCAACAGCGTCTGCCAGTAAACGTCCACTCGCAGTAGTTGCCGGTAATTATCGAGCGTCCACGAATGGATGATCGTCTGCGACGCTGACACCGACCAGAAGCTGTAGCAAAACATGAGTAAATACGGCATCAGCAGAAACACCGTCACCCAAACCAGTGGAGGCAGGGTGACCGCCGCTTTGTAGGTTCGCGAGAACATCAGGTTCTTTCCGGAGACTCGCGCACGAGCACAGCATCGGCGGGGGAGAACTCCAACTCGACATCGTCCAGCCTTCCGCTGCTGCCCGAAGTCCGCACCACCAGCACCAGCCCGTCGCTGCATTCCACGCGAATCAACTCGGTTGCGCCGTGAAATGCCTGATGCCGGACCTTGCCGCTAACGCGTACGCTTTCTGCTGGCAGCGCATTTCCCAGAGCCAATCGAACACTCTCTGGCCGCAGCGAGAACAGAGCCGGACCATTCGGAAGTGCCGCCGTCCACGTCAGGGAAGCGCAACGTACCACGCCTCCTTGTACTTCGCCCTTGAGCAGATTCGTGTGCCCAATAAACTGCGCCGTATAGGCGGTAGCGGGTCGCTTGTAAATTTCACGAGGAGTTGCCACCTGCTCCAGTTCTCCTGACCGCAGCAACGCGATCCGGTCCGACATCACCATCGCTTCTTCCTGATCATGAGTCACGAAGATGAACGAAATGCCGACTTCCCGCTGCAGTGATTTCAATTCCACCTGCATCTGCCGCCGCAGATTTGCGTCCAGCGCCGAGAGCGGCTCATCCAGCAATAGAAGCCGCGGACGATTCACCAGCGCCCGCGCCAGCGCGATCCGCTGCTGCTGGCCTCCGCTGATTTTGGAGGGCTTCGACTTTGCGTGCGCCGACATTTTTACTTTCTCCAGCGCTTCCGCAACTCGCGATGCGATCTCCGCCTCAGGCCTTCTCGCCACGCGCAGTCCATACGCCACGTTCTGCTCTACGGTGAGGTGTGGAAACAACGCATAGTGCTGGAACACAGTGTTTACCCGGCGCCGGTAAGGAGGTTGGCGGTCCAATCGCTCCTCGCCCATCCACACTTCGCCGGCACTAGCGCTTTCAAAGCCCGCGATGATGCGCAGCAGCGTGGTCTTTCCCGATCCGCTTTCGCCCAGTATGGTGAGAAATTCCCCTTCCGCCACATCCAAAGAAATGTCGCGCAGCACGACATTCTTGCCGAAACTCTTGGCAACATTCTGAATCCGGAGCAGCGGCGCTTGGGCCGGAGTGTCCGCAGACCTCGTAGCAGTTTCAGAAGTGGTCATCAATCCCAACGTTTCTCACCGATTCTTCACAACGCCAGAGTCTGACTACCCTTCAAACTCCGCTCAGAGCAAACTCACCCGAAGCCAGTTCTACTGCGCTGCCTTCACTTCGTTCCATATCTCGTTGTACTTGGCGCGCCGCGGCACATTCTGCCAGAAATAAAGCCGCTTCTGGTAGTTGTCCACATCATCAAGGTGCAGACTCTTCACTTCCGCGGGCGTCATGAAGTGCGCTGCCTGCGGATTCGCCGGCGTGTATCCCGTAACCTCCGTCACCTTCTTCTGAGTCTGCGCTTCAATCATGTACTCAAGAAATTCCTCGGCCAGTTCTTTGCTCTCGCTGCCCGCCGTAATCATCAGGTGATCGATCCAGCCCGTGGTGTTTTCCTTCGGAATGGTCTCTCCCACCGGGAAGTTAATCTTGCGCAGTTGATTGGTCATCAGCGGCCATCCCATGGCGGCCACTACTTCGTGATTTTGAAAAAGATTCGTCAACTCCCCGCCGGTCGACCACATCTTGCGGATATTCGGTTTCAATTCCAGCAACTTTTTCTTTACCGCTTCCAGCTGCTCATCGCTCAAGTTGTAAAGCTGCGACGAATCGGGTCTGTCATAGCCCAATACTTGCGCCGCCATATAGACCGTGGACAGATCGTCCCACACCGAAATCTTTCCGCGGTATTTCGGATCCCAAAGCACATTCCAGCTCTCGGGAGCTTTTGTAAATACGGTGGTGTCGTAGAGCAAGGGGTCCGGTCCCCACATGAACGGAACACCGTATACCTGGCCATTCATGCGCACCAGCGGCAGGGAAACCAGCTGCGGAGAAAGCTGTGCGTATGCGGGAATCTTGGAAAGATCGAGGGGCGCGGCAAATCCCTTCATCGCAATTGCAGTGGCCACATCGCTGGAGGGAGAGATGACGTCGTAATTTGACGCGGCCCCGCCATTCAACTTTGTCGTCAGCTCGTCGCTCGATCCCATATACGACGCCGACACTTTGCAATGATGCTGTTCCTCGAAAGCCTTGATAAAGGAGGGATCGGCATAGCCTTCCCACACCAGTAGATTCAGCGAAGGCGTCTTCTTGGTGCACGATCCGGTGAACACCATGAAAGTCAGCAGGAACGGCAGAACTCTCCAGCGTCGCATCTTCCTTGCTCCTCCTTCACTCCTCGAGACGGCCACCACCTGCGCCGTAAACGATCGCCGTTCAGAACGTCGGCGGCGTATTCACCCACAGCACCCAGGTTTCCGCCCGCCCAGGATTTTTCCAGTGATGCGGGGTCGCACTCTCAAAATAAAAACTGTCTCCGGCCTTGAGCCGGTACTGTTCCTTTTCGAGCGTGATCATCAACTCACCCTGCAATACATACAGGAACTCTTCGCCCTCGTGGGTATAGGAATCGCCGCTGCCCGCCTCCGGCGCCACGCGAAACAGATGCGGCTCCATCACGGTATTTCCCCAGGCCAGCAACTCCATGCGAACGCCGGGACCAGCCTCCAGCACTTTTCTTTGTCCCGGCTGCACCTGCCGACTGCTCGCCCC
>Ga0181519_10001536_pt1 | contig 20320 bp, 17 predicted proteins | sample PEATcosm2014_Bin_26_FD_121102 | JGI IMG/M metagenome (GOLD analysis project Ga0181519, IMG submission 121102) | Peatland microbial communities from MTU Mesocosm Facility, Houghton, MI, USA - PEATcosm2014_Bin02_10_metaG | ecosystem: Environmental > Terrestrial > Soil > Wetlands > Peat | place...
AAGAAGTTCGACGAACACGTTCGTAGTGACAAGATTTTTCTCAGAAACGATTTTCATCAACGTCTATGTGACTGTCCCTGCTTGACATCTCCATTTGAAGGCGTTAAGTTGCCCCATTGTTATCGAAAGTTTCATGGTTTCGAAACAAGGTCTTTACAAAGAGGGGGAGGGGGATGTGCGGCGGCATCATGTCGTCGGTCTGCGAATAAATGCTTACGTCAAAAACCAAGGTGGTTTTTGTACGCACGTCCAAGCTCTGGCTTGGAACTAATGAAAGGATTTTGCATAATGAAATTGTCAAATCGAAAGATTTCGGCACTAGCGGGTACCGCTCTAGCGGCAGCCATGATCTTGGGTCTTAGTGGCGTTGGTGTTTCGGCCGCGTCCGCTTCGGCAAGCCTCAAGAAGGGCTTGACCGTGTACTTGATTCCTAAGGACACGTTGAACCCCTACGAAGTAATTGCTGACAAGGGCGCCTCAACTGCTCTGAAGGCTCTTGGCGACAAGGCCGTCATTAGTAGTGGCACTGTTGACACCGCAGCAGCTCAGATTCCGTCAATTCAGGCGGCCATCCAGGCTCACGCTTCGGCAATCATCATTGCTGGTAACGACCCGTCGGCTCTTTGCCCATCACTTGCACAGGCTCAGGCCGCCGGCATCGTCGTGGTCTCGTTTGACTCTGACGTGACCTGCCCGAACCACTTGTTCGTGAACCAGGCCAACACCGCTCAAATCGGTACTTCCGAGGTTGACCTGTTGGCTTCTGAAATCCACGACACTGGTCAAATTGCCATCTTGTCCGCTGCAGCGACTGCCACGAACCAGAACTCTTGGATCAAGTGGATGAAGGTAGAGCTGAAGAAGTACCCCAAGATGAAGTTGGTTTCAACGGTCTACGGTAACGACGACCCCGCGACTTCACTGACGGTACTTCAAGGACTACTTTCGGCTTACCCACACCTCGCCGGCATCATTTCGCCGACCACAGTGGGTATTTCGACGGCTGCTCAGTACCTCGACACGCACAAGTCACTGCTGAAGACGCTGACCCTTACGGGCCTTGGTCTTCCTTCGCAGATGAAGAAGTACGTGAATGACGGTACGGTGAAGTCCTTCGAACTGTGGAACCCTGCGAACCTTGGTCAGCTTGCGGCTTATGCTGCAGCGAACCTCGCCTCCAAGACCATCACGGTCAAGGCGGGCGAAAAGTTCACGGCTGGCTCACTTGGTGGCTACACGATCCTGCCGGCCGCTTCTGGCACCGGACCCTCGATCGTTCTTGGACCTCCATACGTATTCACTAAGGCCAACGTCAACAGCTTCAACTTCTAAGCTAAGAGACCTTCAAAAATCCCGCCGCAGGATTCCTGCGGCGGGATTTTTGTTTGGTGTTTCGAGTGTCGTACGTGAAACCCGAGCCTCGATGTGGTTCTCTTAGACGGTAACGATTTCAATGTCCAAGAGCTCGGCCACTGATCGAAGTTCCTTTATGCGGTGTCCCGTGCCGAGTGCCCAGTGGTGCGCCACCGCTGTGGCGCTCCATGCATCACACCATTCGCCAGGATCACGGTCGAAGTTCACTCGTGATGTGGTGTTGCCAATTTGCAGCAGTGGTCCAGCGACGACTTCGCCCTCGGAAGCAACAAAACGAAAATTGCCGTCACGCAACTGCGTAAGTCCAAGTGCGGTGACGGGGCCGTGCTTTACATCAAATTCCACGGAAATGCCCCAGCCACGCTTACCGTGAAAAACCCCAAGGCCTCGTAGCATCGGCTTTCGATCTGAGATGGCGAGGTGGGCGGGTCCATCATGGCCCATCTCAACAACACCGTCAGTGAAATTGAGTGCCTGTAGTTCAGTGAATGATCCGCCCGCGCCGAGTCGGTCGAAGATCAACATGGCGAGCGACGTTCGAAGTTCGTACTCACCGCACGCCGGCACGTGTGACGCCGTAAGAAGTGATGCGCCAAGGATCATGCCGGCGGCAAGGCGTTCGTGCTGTTCGCCCTCAAGACCTCGGTGGTAATAAGCCAGGGAGTCAAGAGAAAAATCGCTGACGAGCGTTTCCATGCCAATGGCGACGCGAAGTGACCAATCGAGGTCAACGGGATCAACGGAATCCAGTAACTCAAAGATTTGAAGTACTTCTTCGCGAGCCGTTTCGACGTCTTCTTCTTTTACCGCGTCGACGCGCACGCGAAGATCGTCAATCTCGAGCACTTCGACATGTCCGCCCAAGTGCGCCGGTACCAATGTCAGGTCAGTAGAAACGTCGTACATGCCTGGGTACAGATGCCCCAAGAGACCGTGTCGACCGTGGCGCAGCACTCGCTTCACCGACGCTGCTTTCACCCAGCCCTCAATTCGCGACCACGCTTTTTCGTCGGCGAGGTAGCCCGACACTGATCGAAACTTGATGCCGCATCGCTCGAAGGCATTTGCCATTTCTGGGAGCGGACACGCGCCGCAGTAGGCGAGCCATTCACCTGTGTCGAATGTTGCGTGGTCCATTGACTGAGTTGGTTGCAAATTGATGAAGAGGACGTCGGCACCCGTGCGCTGAGCAATTGGCACCACCATCGTGGCAGTCATGTACGTCGTAAGGAACATGACGATGAGGTCACAACCAGCGACTCGTAATTTCTCGGCGGCGGCTTCCGCTTCGGTGGCGTCGGAGATGAAGCCAACGTCCACGACTTTTGCATCGAAGCTCGTGATTCGCTGAGAAACAACAGAAGCTGAGTGTTGAAGTTGGGGCAAGAGATTGGGGAATTGGGGCCAGTACGCACCGAGTCCGCCCGCCACCAGCCCTACAACGGGCTGGGACTTGCGCGCACGTGAGGCTCGACCAAGTTGCAGTGCGCTGGTGTCGATTGACATTGTTGGCCCCCAATTCTGTTTTTCAATACGAAATACGTCCACGATTACGTTAGTTGCTCTGTTTTGTTATCGCGAAGTTTTCACTTCAATACTCGCACGGTGAAAAATGGTCGACACCCAGTTGGACATGATGAGCGGATGTGTCTCATTTTGTCCAAGCGTTGTAACTCGCTTCGGTTTTGTTTGAGTCCTTTGAAAGTGATAAAAACTATTGGGGATTTTTTACTGCTCGGGGGCGGGGTGGCCAAGGATACGGAGGACGGGGTGAATGTTGAGCCCCGTGGCGTGTCTTCGGACGTGGAACCCTTGTTGCACGTCGACCACGTCGTCAAGTCGTTTGGACCCGTAAAGGCGCTGATTGACGGTTCGATTGACCTATTCCGAGGAGAAGCGCACGCCCTCCTCGGTGAAAATGGCGCTGGCAAATCTACCTTGGTGAAAATCCTCGCCGGGGTTTACCAACCCGACGGCGGCCGGTTACTACTCGACGGCGTTACTCTCAATCTGGCGAGCCCGGCGGCTGCTCGCGACGCCGGAATTTCCATTATTTATCAAGAGCCCACGCTTTTTCCTGATCTCTCGGTCGCCGAAAACATTTTTATGGGACGGCAACCTTTGCGAAAGGGTCGTCGGATTGACCGCGGCGAGATGCTTCGTCACTCGAAGGATGTTTTCTCACGCCTCGGTGTACCTCTCAATCCAAGTCGACTCGCACGTGGACTTTCTGTGGCCGACCAGCAAATTGTCGAAATCGCAAAGGCAATTTCGTTCAACGCACAGATCATTGTCATGGATGAGCCAACGGCCGCGTTGACTGAAGTCGAAGTCAGTCGACTCTTTGATGTCGTAAAGAATCTTCGCGATCAAGGAACGGCAGTGATGTTTATTTCTCACCGTCTCGAAGAGGTATTTACGTTGTGCCAGCGGGTCACGGTGATGCGCGACGGTAGATTCGTTAACACATCGCGTATCGAAGATGTCACGATTGACGACATCATCCGCTCGATGGTGGGTCGAGATGTGTCTTCAATGTACGCAGTCAACACCACAGTCGCCGGAGAGAAAGTTCTTGAAGTAGAACATTTGACGCGCGAAGGCATCTTCACGGACGTTACATTCGACGTGCGATCGGGCGAAATCGTGGCGCTCGCGGGCTTGGTGGGAGCTGGTCGTACCGAAGTCGCTCGTTGCATTTTTGGCATCGACAAAGTGGACGCCGGTACCGTGAAGGTTGGAGGAAAAAAACTGGCGCATGGCTCGCCACTCGCAGCCATGGACGCGGGTATTGGTTTTGTTCCCGAAGACCGACGTCAGCAAGGCCTCGTCATGGACATGGCGATCGATCGAAACATGGCGCTGGCATCCGTGGAATCCTTAAGCCATCTCGGCATCATTCGACGAGCGTCCGAACGCGGTCTCGCCTACGAATGGGCGGCACGCCTCCAACTCAAATATGGTCGGCTCTCCAATACTGCCTCCACATTGTCTGGCGGCAACCAGCAAAAGGTTGTGCTCGGAAAATGGCTGGCGCGTAAGCCTCGCCTCCTCATTGTTGACGAACCCACGCGAGGAATTGATATTGGAACGAAGGCGGAAGTACACCGGCTGCTTTCCGAATTGGTGGAGCAAGGAATTGCGATACTCATGATTTCTTCCGAACTTCCAGAAGTGCTGGGCATGGCCGATCGGATTCTCGTCTTGCACGAAGGTCGTCTGGCGGCGGAGTTTTCCCGAGGTGACGCAAACGAAGCATCCATTATGCGTGCCGCGACCGGTCAATTGAATGCGAGTCTGGCATGAGTATCACCGACGAACAATTAGCAGTCTCGTCGAACGCACGACCGACGAGCTCATCGTTCGTCACTCGTTTGCTCGGGTTTCGCGAGCTGGCCATTGTCGTCGCCATTGGGCTGGTCTTTGGCGCCACTTTTTTGAAGAATTCCTCGTTCGCGAGTGCCGCGAGCGTACAACAGTTGTTATCGGGTCCTTCGATCATCATCTTGTTGGCCGTTGGCGAGACACTCGTCATCATCACGCGCAACGTGGACTTGTCCATTGGATCAGTTCTTGGCTTGTCGGCGTACATCGTTGGTATTTTCTTTGAACACAATCCCCATTTTCCCGTCGCACTGGCGTTGCTCGTGGGCCTCGGTGTTGGACTCGCGTGCGGGGTTGTGAACGGAGTCATCGTGGCCTACGCCCGGGTGCCGAGTTTGGTGGTGACTCTGGGCATGCTCTACATCATTCGAGGTATTGACGCGATAATTGTCAATGGTCACCAAATTGACCCGAGCAGCATTCCACAGTCCTTCGTGAACTTTGGTTCGAACAACGTGATTGGCATTCCGATCTTGTTCATTGTCTCAGTCGTTGCGGTCGCCATTGTTGGTTACGCCATGCGCACGTTTCGATCGGCTCGCGACCTCTACGCCATCGGATCAAACCCCGACGCCGCCGTGCTCGCAGGAATTCCGGTGCAGCGCCGTATTTTTAGTGCTTTCGCTTTCAGTGGCGCCCTGGCAGGTCTCGGTGGTGCGTTGTGGCTCGCAGAGTTTGCGACCGTTGCTTCAACTGCCGGTACCGGTTACGAACTTGACGTAGTCGCGGCCGTGGTCGTTGGAGGCGTAGCGATCTTTGGTGGCAGCGGCACGGTCCTGGGCGCAGCGCTTGGTGCGCTGCTCTTGAACACGATCGACCAAGCGCTCGTGGCTGCTCGCGTTTCTTCATTCTGGAATCAAGCCATAGCCGGAGCCATGTTGCTCGTGGCCATTGCCTTTGATCGATACGTCGCGCTTCGCACCGAGCGAGTTCTTCGAGTGGAAGGAGCCCGTCGTGACAACGGTTGACGAACACGAGACGTTGAGTCTTCCCGAATCGGGATCTCGCACCATTGACGACCGCCTTCGAGGTCTCGTGCGTTGGGAGAGCGGTCTCGTCGTACTCTTCGTCATCAGTTTGTTTTACGGAGCCTCCACCTCGCAGTACTTCATGAGCTTGCAGACGTTCTTCTTTGCGGGTCTCAACTTCGGAGAAATTGCCATCATGGCGCTTCCCATGACGCTCATCATCATTACGGGTGAGATTGATCTCTCGGTAGCGTCAATGCTCGGTTTGTCAGCGAGTGTTCTGGGCTATCTCTTCATGCATGGGTGGAATCTCTGGTTAGCGATGCTCATCTGTTTGATTGTTGGCATTGTCGGAGGCGCCTTGAATGGCGTTCTCATCACGAGACTCGGGCTTCCCTCGATTGCTGTCACCATTGGTACGTTGACTCTGTACCGAGGCATCGCGCTCATCGTGCTCGGCTCAAACACGCCCACTGGATTTCCAGAGTGGGCCACCAAAATCAGCCTGCCGATTGGAGGCTCGCATATTGCCTACGACTTCGCCATTTTCGTGGTGATGGCCATCGTCTTTGGCGTGGTGTTGCATATGACGCCTTTTGGTCGGTCACTCTTTGCCATTGGTCTCCAACAAGAAACTGCCTTCTTTTCCGGGATTCGCGTTAAGCGCATCAAGTTCTTGCTCTACGTGCTTTCGGGACTCATCTGCTCGTTTGCGGGAATTTTGTACACGTTCCAACAGGCGAGTTCGGCCTCCAACACGGGCCTCGGACTTGAACTCAACGTCGTGGCAATTGCCCTCTTTGGCGGCGTCTCAATATTTGGTGGTCGCGGCACCATTTTCGGGGTTTTTCTGGCCGTTTGCATTCTTGCGAGTTTGCAGGCTTCTCTTACCGACGCCAACGTTTCGGCGCAAGCACAAAATATTGTCACCGGCTGCCTTTTGCTTATTAGCGTTTTAGTACCGAACGCTCGTGACGGTTTCTCGCGGGCGAGAGCGCAGCTGCGACGAAGAAAGGTGCGAGGGGCGACATGACGCAAAGGATTTGTTTCCAACTCCGCATAAATCCGGATTTGGCTGACGAATACAAAGAGCGTCACGCCAACGTGTGGCCCGAGATGTTGAGTGCGCTCTCGGAAACAGGCTGGAAGAATTACTCGTTGTTCCTGGCTCCCGACGGCGTCCTAACGGGCTATCTCGAATGCGAAGATTTTGCCTTGTCGGTGCAGCGAATGGGTGAGACGGCCATTAATGAGAAATGGCAAGCGTCGATGGCGAAGTTTTTTGTGGGTCTCGACGGCGTTGCCCCTGACGGCGCTATGGCGCCTTTAGAAGAAGTGTTTCACCTCGATTGATTAGTAAATGGACTTCGTGGAAATGCCTCGATGTCCTCGTAGTAGAGAGCGAGAAGTGCGATGACAAATAAAACCGAAATAAAGGACATCCTGAAGCGCCAGTGGATTGAGACGCCGTCGTGGGCCTACGGCAACTCAGGCACCCGATTTAAAGTCTTCGCGCAACAAGGTGTCGCTCGCGATCCGTTCGAGAAGTTAGAAGATGCAGCGCAAGTGCATCGCTACACCGGCGTTGCTCCTTCGGTCGCCATGCACATTCCCTGGGACAAAGTCGACGACTACGCGAAACTCGCGAAGCACGCCACAGACCTGGGCATAAAGATCGGCGCCATTAACCCGAACGTCTTTCAAGAAGACGACTACCGACTCGGCAGTGTCTGCAACCCCGACCCGAAAGTACGCCGAAAGGCCATCGATCACCTTTTGGAGTGCGTGCAGATTGCTCACGAAACGGATTCGTTCGCGATCAGCCTCTGGTTCGCTGACGGTACGAACTACCCGGGACAAGACAATATTCGCGCTCGCCAGGACCGTTTGCACGAGGCGCTGGCGGAGACGTACGCGGCGATGGGCGAGGGCGTCGAGATGTTGCTCGAGTACAAGCTTTATGAGCCGTCGTTCTACACCATGGACGTACCGGACTGGGGAACGTCACTACTGCAGTGTTTGGCTCTCGGCGAAAAGGCTCGCGTACTAGTAGACACGGGTCACCACGCGGTAGCGACGAACATTGAATTCTTAGTAGCGGGACTGCTTCGCGCGAAGCGCCTTGGTGGATTCCACTTCAATTCGCGTTTCTACGGCGACGACGACTTGATGGTGGGTGCCGCTGACCCGTATCAATTGTTCCGCATCATGTACGAGATTGTTGACGCGGGTGCCGTAACGCCCGACGCGGGTGTGGCGTTCATGCTCGACCAGTGCCACAACATCGAACCAAAGATCCAAGCGGAAATCCGCTCGGTGCTGAACGTGCAAGAGGCCACCGCGAAGGCGCTGCTCGTCGACCGAGAAGAACTCACGAAGCGTCAATTAGAAGGTGACGTGCTGGGAGCACACGAAATGTTCCAAGACGCGTTCTCGACTGACGTTCGGCCATTGCTCGGCGAGCTTCGAATGGACATGGGACTCGACCCCGACCCGATTAAGGCCTACCAGCGTTCGGGCTACCAGCAAAAGATTGAGTCCGAGCGCGTTGGTGGCACCCAAGCCGGTTGGGGAGCCTAACAATGCCTGAGTTCACGTACGAAGTCCCCACCGCCGTGAGCGAGTTGCTAGAACGTGCGCACCGATTGGGCGCCGATCCTCGAAACACCAATTACGCCGGCGGTAACGCATCGGCGAAGGCGTCGCTGCGCGATCCCGCGAGCGGTGATGACGTCGAAGTCATGTGGGTTAAAGGCTCGGGCGGCGACCTCGGCACGCTGACCTTTGGTGGCCTCGCCGCTCTTCGCCTTGACGCTATGCGAGCACTGACCAAGGTGTACCGCGGACCTGAACACGAAGACGAGATGGTCGCCGCCTTTGATTTCTGCTTGTTCGGAAAAGGTGGCGCCGCTCCATCGATTGACACGGCCATGCACGGCTTGGTGGGGTGTTCGCACGTTGACCACTTGCACCCGGACTCAGGTATTGCACTCGCGACGTCCATCGACGGTGAAGCCCTGACACAAAAGATATTCGGCGACACAGTCGCGTGGGTGCCGTGGCGTCGACCAGGTTTCCAACTGGGTCTCGACATTGCCGCCATTAAAGACAACAATCCTCAGGCCATTGGCGTCATTTTGGGTGGACACGGGATTACGGCGTGGGGTGAAACTAGTGACGAGTGCGAAAAGAACGCGCTGCAAATTATTCGCCAAGCGGCCGAGTACATCGAGGCCAATGGCAAGAAAGATCCCCTCGGCAAGAAGGTAGCCAAGTTTGCTCGGTTGTCCGACGAGGATCGTCGGAAAAGAGCGATTGCGCTCTTCCCATCAATTCGCGGCATGGCCTCGACCGACCGCTTGCAGGTCGGTCACTTTAGCGACGCCGACGTTGTTCTCACATTTTTGGAAAGTGAGCGTCACGCCGAGCTCGCCAATCGAGGAAGTTCCTGTCCAGATCACTTCTTGCGTACCAAGGTTCGTCCCATGGTGCTGGATCTGGCGTCGTCGTCGCCCGTTGAGGACATGATCTTTCGACTCAAAGAGTTGCACCAGGACTACCGAGTCGCCTATAGCGAGTACTACCAGCGATTCGCAACGCCGTCGTCGCCCCCAATGCGTGGCGCTGATCCGGCGATTGTGCTCGTCCCAGGTGTGGGCATGTTCTCTTTTGGTAAGGACGCTCAAACAGCGCGTGTCGCCGGAGAGTTCTTTATTAATGCCATCAATGTGATGACCGGTGCCGAAGCCATATCGCAGTACGCACCAATTGAAGAGTCTGAAAAATTTAACATTGAGTATTGGCAACTCGAAGAAGAAAAGCTGCTGCGTATGCCGAAAGCAAAGCCGCTCGCTTCAAAGATTGCCTTCGTCACTGGTGGTGGTTCGGGTATTGGCGCAGCTACGGCTCGACGTCTCGCGGCTGAAGGTGCTCACGTTGTCGTGGCGGACCTTGATCCGCAGTCCGCGACTGAATTAGCCAGCGAAATCGGCTCCGCCGACGTCGCGCTGGGTGTCGCCATTGACGTGTCAAAGAAAGACGCCATAACGGCTGCGGTGGAAGAAGCGGTGCTCGCTTTTGGTGGGGTGGACATTCTCGTGAACAACGCCGGCCTTTCGATTTCTAAGCCGCTACTCGAGACCACGGAAAAGGACTGGGACATTCAAAGTGACGTGATGGCTAAAGGATCCTTCCTCGCTTCGCAAGCCGCCGTGCAAGTCATGAAGGATCAAGGCCTGGGCGGCGACATTGTTTACATCGTGTCAAAGAACGCGGTTTTCGCTGGACCTAACAACGTCGCTTACGGTGCCGCAAAGGCAAATCAGGCTCACCAGGTGCGACTTCTCGCGGCGGAACTCGGCGACATTGGTATTCGCGTGAACGGTATTAACCCCGACGGCGTCGTGCGCGGATCGAAGATCTTCGCCGGTGGCTGGGGAGCACAGCGCGCCGCGGTCTACGGCGTGAAGGAAGAAGAACTCGGTGCCTACTACGCCGGTCGAACGCTCTTGAAACGTGAAGTGCTGCCCGAAAGCATTGCCGCGGCGGTTTTTGCGCTGTTGAGCGGCGACCTCGGTCTCACGACAGGTGCACACATACCGGTTGACTCGGGCGTTGCCGCGGCGTTTCTCAGGTAATTTTTCGCGTGAACGACAACGAAGTCGCGGTTGCCGCGGTTGACTTAGGGGCTTCGAGCGGCCGCGTCTTTTTGTTTACTTTGAGTGACGGCCGCATTGTCTTTGAACCCGTTGCGCGTTTCTCCAATGGTGGCGTCTTTGAAGGCGAGCGATTCGTCTGGGACATCCGCCGTCTCTACGACGAGATTGTGGTGGGTCTCGCTACGGCCACCAAACGCGCGCGTGAAACCAAGAGCGAGCTTCGTTCCGTTGGTGTTGATTCGTGGGCCGTGGACTACGGCATCTTCAACAAAGACGGCGACCTCGTGGCCAATCCCATGCACCACCGCGACGTTCGAACGAATGATTCGTACAAGGTGGCGACCGACCGCGTGGCACCGTGGGACCTGTATCAGCGAAACGGTATTGCAATGTTGCCGTTCAACACGCTCTTCCAATTAATTGCTGACGGAGACGTTCTGCACGAAGACGGCGTCAAGATTCTGCTTGTGCCCGATCTCATTGACTATTTTTTGAGCGCGAAGATGGCTTGGGAGATTACCAACGCTTCCACGACGTCGATGTTGGCGCTTCGTCGCGACTGGGACGGCGAACTTCTCGCCAGATTCGACATTCCCTTGTCGCTCGTTGGACCACTCAGTCAACCTGGCAATGTGCTCGGCACGGTGAGTGATCCTGCGGCACTTGAAAAAGGCGTGTCATCCGAGTTAGAGGTCATTGTCGTTGCCTCGCACGACACGGCGTCGGCTGTTCTAGCGGTGCCGGCCTCAGATCAGCACTTTGCATATATTTCCTCAGGGACGTGGTCGCTCGTGGGCGTCGAACTCGATGAACCCTTAATCAGTGAAGATGCCTTTGCCTCTGGTTACACCAACGAACTCGGCGCCTTTGGCAAGACTCGTTTTCTTCGTAACGTCATGGGCTTTTGGCTCTTGCAAGAAGTTATTCGCGAATACGCACTGGAGGGTACCGAACTGGACGCCGCCACGCTCACTGCGTCGGCACTCGAACTTCCGGTGCTTCGATACTTGGTGGACGCACAGAGCGAAGAATTGCTCGCGCCGGGTGACATGCGGGGTCGTCTAGCGAGGCAGTCGGAACAATTGGGCTTTGAAGTACCAGCGACACCTGCACAGTTCACGAGATGCATTCTTGATTCATTGGCGCTGGCGTATCGCACTGCCATCCGAGGGATCGTCGCTACGACTGGTAAGCGGGTGGACGTTTTACACATCGTGGGCGGAGGTGCCATGAATGAAGCGTTGTGTCAACTCACGGCGAACGCGTGCGAAATTCCCGTTGTGGCGGGACCCGTCGAAGGTGCCGCTATAGGGAACGCGCTGGTTCAGTTTCAAGCCCTTGGCGTGGTCGCGTCGGACATTTGGACTATGCGCAAATTGGTGGCCGATTCTTTCGCCACGAAGCGCTACGAGCCTTCTATCCATCAAGCCGACCAGTGGGTCCAGGCCGAAGCGTTACTGCGCGAACACCAGCTATAGAGAACTACGAGCGAACGAGTACCACGTCAAGGATGCGCGGACCGTGCACGCCCTCGATTCGTTCTAGCTCTATGTCCGACGTGGCCGACGGTCCTGAAATCCACGTTTGAGGATCATTGGGCTTCAGTCGCGGCAATGCTTCAGGAACGAGTTCAACTATTTGGTCGTCGTTGATGAGCACAATGAGGTGGTCGGGAACGAGCGACAAGGCGCGACGCCCCTGCAGCGCTCCCGAATCAAGAACAATGGTGCCGGTTTGCGCAATAGCGACGGCGCAACCCACGATGGTCGCATCTATATGGTCGAGTTCATTCGTCGAAAGCGCCGGCTCATCACGGCGAACCGTGGCGTGCACTTCTTGCAGCAGGCCTTCGGGAAAGTCGGCGCTTACGGCAACGCTGTTGGCGTTTTTAGCCTCGAGGAGACGTTGCAAGAGTGCGGGCACGTCTGCTCTCGTGGATTCCGTGACGTTCGCTCGATAGTCAATAAGTCGGTCCTTCAGCAGTTCGACTCGGCCATCAAGTGAACGAGTTCCCGAAAGTAAGTAGTTGCGCTGGGCACGATTCGCCTTGGATTCGTGCGCGTCGTTGTTTGCCTCGGCAATGGTCGCGAGGATGACTTGCTTGGCCGAGGACGCCGAGGACGCCCTCTTTTTGTCATTGAAGGAATTGCGATTCTCGGGCAAGAGTTTTCGAAGTGGCGCCAACGTCGTCTTAACTGCTGTGTTGTCACTCGATGGGTGCGTTTCTTTGAACCATGATCGAAAGGATTCCTTCGGCGGCACGGGGGCGTCTCGGGTTGCGCTCCATTTATTGAGCGGTGGCGGAAGATGACGCAGAGGCTTGCCCCGACGAAGTCGACCGACTATGCCACCCAGTCGCATCGCTCCCGCAAATTTCTTGGAGGAGGAAAATCCTGACTCGACGAAGCTCATCGCGATGAGTTCAGGATTATGGGCGTGATCGCGTCGTTTCTCATCGACAACTTCGGATCGAAGGCGCACCAAAATTTTGGGAATCTCAATCTTGACGGGACAGGCTTCGTAACAAGCGCCACACAGCGACGAAGCGTAGGGAAGTGAATTCTCGAGTGGCGTTCGCTCCCCTCGACGAAGTTGGGGGACAAGAACGGCACCAATCGGACCTGGGTAGGGATTGCCGTACGAGTGGCCACCGGTTCGTTCGTACACGGGACAAACGTTGAGACACGCGGAACAGCGAATGCAACGAAGTACGTCACGGCCGTCTGGTTCGGCCAGCGCCGAGGTGCGACCGTTGTCGAGCAGTACTAGGTGGAATGCAGAAGGTCCGTTGCCCGGTGTGACGCCAGAAAATATTGACGTGTAGGGGTTCATTCGCTCACCGGTTGACGAACGCGGCAAGAGCTGCAAGAAAACCTCCAAGCTCTGCCAGTCGGGCAACAACTTCTCAACGCCGACGACGGAGATCAACGTTTCGGGAAGCGTGAGGCACATGCGCCCGTTGCCCTCCGATTCAACGACGACGAGAGCACCCGAATCAGCAATGATGAAGTTTGCTCCCGAAATTCCTACCTTCGCCGAGAGGAAGCGGTCACGTAGGTGGGCTCGCGCGGCGGCAGCTAGGTCGGCAGGCTCGTCGGTGAGATTATTCGGCGCGGGAAGTCCTGATTTACCCATTTCGTCCAAGAAGATTTGACGGATCTGGGAACGGTTTTTGTGAATGGCCGGAACGAGGATGTGCGAGGGAAGGTCGTCACCGAGTTGGACGATTAATTCAGCGAGATCCGTTTCGTAGGCGGTTATGCCATTTTTTTCAAGGGCGACGTTCAGTTCAATTTCAGCCGTCGCCATTGACTTCACTTTGACTACCGACGTTTCACCGGTGGCCTTTACGAGGGCAACAACAATATCGTTAGCCTCTTTGGCGTCGCGGGCCCAGTGAACGACACCGCCGTGATGTGTGACGTTCTTTTCAAGCTCGACGACGAGAGTGTCGAGATTACCGAGAACGTAGTCCTTGATGGCTGCTCCCGCGTCGCGCAATTCTTCCCAGTCACTGAGTTCGGAAACGACGCGCTTTCGCTTGTCGCGAATAGTCGTTGTGGCGTGGGCCAGATTTGATCGCAGTTGTTGGTCTTTGAGAGCCTCCTTCGCCAGTTTGGGAAATGGTTTTTCGGTGTCGAAGACCCTAGACACGAGCGGGTTCCTGAGCTGCCAAAATCTCGGCCAAATGCATGATGCGAAGTTTCGAGTCCTGTCGCGACGAGAGACCCCCAATATGAGTGAGGCATGAATTATCTAGAGCACACAAAACTTCAGCACCGGTCGAAGAAACGCTGGTGAGTTTGTCGTCGCCCATGGCGCTCGAGGTCGCCGCATTCTTTATTGCGAACATGCCGCCGAAGCCACAGCAGGAGTCCTCGTTCGGCACTTCCACGAGCTCTAAACCCTCGACGTGTCGAAGAAGATTCTTTGGGCCTTCGTTCATGCCGAGAACCCGAAGTGAGTGACACGTTGGGTGGTAGGCAACTCGGTGAGCAAAACGTGCACCCACGTCTTCCACCTTTAAAACTTTGGTTAGAAACTCAGAAAACTCGTAGACCCTCGACGCAATGTCTTTGAGCTCTTCTTCGAGGGCCACGTCATTGATAGCGCGCGCGGAGTCGCCGTAAAGCTCACGCACCGTACCAACGCACGATGCGGACGGTGAAACGATTACGTCGTAGTCGGAAAAAACCTGTCGGAATCGCTGGGCGAGATGCAATCCTTCGGGTCGATAACCAGCATTCAGGTGCATCTGGCCACAACACGTTTGTTCGGTTGGGAAAACGACCTCGTGACCAAGTCGTTCGAGGACTTCGACAACGGCTCGCGGCGTGTCGGGGAAAAGTCCGTCATTGACGCAGGTAATGAATAGGGCAACTTTCAACGGGGTGCGTCCTCTCGAGGAAGCCTTTTACGAGTACTGCGCACGCGTGGACCTTCTCCTCGAATTGTCGTTGAATTTGAACAAAGTTCAACAATGAGTGTAATCCTGAGACCCTCTAAGGTTCTGCGCTTCACGGCGTCTTATGAAAGATTGTGACCCGACCAGACGTCGCCAAAGAACACTCGTACGATCACAGTGTGAAGAGGCTTCGACGATTGTTGGTTGCGGAGTTGCTGCTCGGTCTCGTGGTGGTGGTCGCGCAGGGGTTACCGCTCAGTACGTTTTCGTCCGCTTCCACGACGCCAACGACGCTTTCGATCCCGGCAAATACGTGCACCGTCTCGACACTTAACCAGTGGCCTATCACGCAATTGGTAAATCAAACAATTGTTGTTTCAGTGCAGGCCAGTGACGTGGGCGGAATGCAACCCGCCGCACTCGCGGGATATGGCGGCATCCTGCTCTTTGGTGCGACAGCCCCAACGAACATCGGGGCCACGTTGTCGAGCCTTCGAGCCATGGTGCCCAACGGGCTCGGCCTTCTCGTTATGACTGACGAAGAGGGAGGTGGCGTTGAGCGCCTCACCAATGTGCTCGGTTCACTACCGTGGGCGAAACAAATGGCGCAGACGCTTTCTCCCTCGGCCATAACGACGTTGGCACAAAAGCTGGGACGCCGACTCATCAACACCAGCATCAACGTTGATCTTGCCCCAGTTCTCGATGTTGATGGTTCGAGTGTTTATCCCAACGCTAGGAACGCCGATGGACTTCGTTCGTTTTCAGGCAACAAGAAAGTCGTCGCGACGGACGGCGTTGCCTTCATGAACGGTCTCCAAGACAGCGGCGCCCTCGCCGTCATAAAACACTTTCCGGGTCTTGGCGGTGCGTCAGGGAACACGGACAACGAACCTGCTCACACGCTGCCGTGGGCGACGTTGCAAGCATCGGGACTATTTCCATTTCAGTGGGCCATCAAGAATGGAGCGAAGGCCGTCATGATTTCTAACGCCTCGGTGCCTGGCCTCACGAGTCTGCCGGCGAGCATTTCGTCCGTGGTCATCAATCAAGTACTTCGTGAACAATTGGGCTTCACCGGTCTCGTCATACCAGATTCTCTTTCGGCCACAGCAATCAGCGCTGAGCACATGAATGTGCAAGGCGCCTCGGTCGCTGCCTTGAACGCCGGTGAAGATATGGTGATTTACGGACAGCCTTCCATGCTCGCACCTTCACTCTCTATGGCCAAGAGCATCAGCGTCACGTTGATACACGCAGTGCAGTCGGGGAGTCTCGCAAAGAGTCTCGTCGTTAGCGCTGTTCAACAAGTACTAAAGGCCAAGGGCATCTCGACGTGTTCGACGACGTGATTTACAAATAGTGCGGCGGTACTTCGTTGTTGTCTCGTCGGATACGTCGAATCTCTTCTTTTAATCGGGCCACTTCTTCACGCAGTTTCGTAATGGTCGCTAACAACTCGTCGGTCGATTCTGATGCCTCGTCGCTCATCACCAAAACCTACTTACCTCTCGCTTACGGCGTCGCGAGGATTCGCTGGGCGAAGGCGCGACCCATAACCGCCGCTTCGCAGCCAACAGCTTCGAGGGCGTCCACGTCGGCTTGGTCTCGAACGCCGCCAGCGGCAATGACCTTTAGCGACGATGAACAAAGCAGTTCGTAGAGTTCGAGGTCGGGGCCCGCCATGGTACCGTCGCGGTCAATTGCCGTTCCTAAGATGCGCACGACCCCTGAACGTTCGCAGTGCTCGAGAGCGTCTTCGACGTTGAGCGTCGTCTGATCCAACCATCCCGCGATATTGATACGTCCGTCTCGCACATCGAGAGTGACGGCCAATTGTTCACCGAGACGATCGGTGAACGTCGCGAGCGTTGAACGTTCTCGAAATGCTGCTGTGCCTATGAGAACGCGCGAGGCTCCAATGCTCAGTATTTTTTCGGCGGTTTCTAGAGACCGGATGCCGCCCGACACCTGGAGAGGAATATTGCCGGCGGCTTCGACGCAATTGCGAATAATCTCGGGACGAGCCTTCCCTGAACGCGCGCCTTCGAGATCAACGAGGTGGATGAGTGGCGGCTGCGTGGCGGCAACCGCCGCCACGTACGCTTCGGCCGGCGTTCGAAAGAGTTCTCGGTTGAAATCCCCTTGTTCGAGACGCGTCGCGTCAGTTCCCAGGAGGTCGACGGCGGGGATGATTTGCATACCTACGTTTTAGCGTAGTAGCATGGTAGTATGTCAAATCGAGATGCAACGCTCTCCGAAAAGGAAGCGCACGAGGCCCGGGTGGCCTCGTTGATTGCCACACTTTCGAACGTGCGTGGCGAAGCTGAGATGTCCAAGTTTCTTCGTGACCTGTGCACCTGGGGGGAATTGGAAGCCATGGCTCAGCGCTGGGAAGTGGCGCAATTGGTCGATGATGGCGTCTCCTACTTGGAGATTGCGCGTCGAACTGGTGCCTCAACCGCGACGGTGACCCGCGTGGCTCAGTGGCTCCACCACGGCGAGGGTGGCTACCGAGCCGTTCTAGATAGGAAGTCAAAATGAGTGAACGTTTAACCATCGCAATCCCTTCGAAGGGCCGTCTTCGCGAGCCGTCGTGGTCGCTGCTGGAGGCGAGTGGCCTCGCGCCCGAAGAGCCCGGCGAGCGTGTACTCATTGCGCATTGTCGAAACGCCGACGTGGACGTCTTGTTCGTACGCGCCGATGACGTGCCCGAGTACGTGCAAGACGGTGTCGTGGACTGTGGCATCACGGGCCTCGACCTCGTTCGAGAGCGCGAAGGCAACGTGGACATTCTGTTGGAACTGGGTTATGGCACGTGCTCGTTGCAGGCGGCCGTTCCCACTGAGGACACCGCCACCTCTTTGAGTGATCTTGAAGGTCGTCGCATTGCAACGTCGCACCCTCGTCTCGCCGCGAAGGCTCTAGCGGAAGCCGGAGTTAACGCCGAACTCGTGAAAGTTGTCGGTTCAGTAGAAATTGCTCCTCGACTCGAACTCGCTGAAGCCATTATCGACCTGGTCTCGACGGGCAGCACCCTTCGAACGAACGGCCTTCGCACGTTGGGGACGTTGTTCTCGTCGCAGGCGGTGTTGATTGGTCGTCCCGGCGAGGCAGTAAACGAAGAGCGTGCGACGCTCATCACTGTTCTTGGTTCCGTGGTCAACGCTCGCGCAAACCGCTACTTGCTTTGCAACGTCCCCAGTGAAGCTGTTGAAGAGGTGACGGCGTTGTTGCCCACCAAGGGATCACCCACCGTGATGCCTCTTGCGACACCGGGCGTTGTGGCGTTGCACGCGCTCGTTCCCGCGAATGCCATATGGCAATTACTCCCTAAATTAGAGCGCTTGGGCGCTACCTCAATTCTCACTCTGCCCGTAGAAAGAATGGTTCACTAATGTCGCGCACGTTCACTGTCCAATCCATCATTGACGACGTCCGCACTCGCGGTGACGACGCCGTCGCTGATTGGTCCAATTACTTTGACGGTGGCGACATCACGAAGCCCGAGCGTGCAGTGGCGGGTCCTGGACTTCCGACCGAAGCCGTTATTGCTGCCGCCGACGCTGTGCGTCGTTGGCACGCGGCGCAGCGTCCCGTGGACATCACGATGGAAGTGAATCCTGGGGTCGTGCTCGAACGGCGTTGGAAGCCACTACGCAGTGTCGGCGTTTACGTGCCAAAGGGTCTCGTGTCGTCACTCATCATGGGAGCCGTCCCTGCACAGGTCGCGGGCGTTGACCGCATCGTGGTGTGTACGCCACCAAGTGGCGCGCCACTCGTTGCGGCGGCCGCGGAGATATTAGGAATCGACGAAGTATGGGCCGTTGGCGGCGTGCAAGCAATAGCCGCTCTCGCGTACGGGACAGGGACCATTGGTGCTGTCGACAAAATAGTCGGACCCGGCAGCGGTCCGGTGAATGACGCAAAGCTGATTGTTTCTCGCGACGTGTCGATTGATCTTCCGGCGGGTCCGAGCGAAATTGTGGTTGTGGCTGACCCTGGTGTTGAAGAATGGATCATTGATCAAGAGGTGGCGTCCCAGATGGAGCACGGTCACGACTCCAAGGGCTACGTCGTTCGTGTTGGCGACAACCTCGATGATGCACTCGAAGAACTCGAGGGCTACGCCGCCGAGCACGTGTTCTTGCTGGGTGAACGAGCGGAATCACTCGCGCCACGAGTACGTAACGCCGGCGCTGTATTCGTAGGCCGTTATTCGCCCGTTCCTTCGGGGGACTACGCCACCGGAGGCAACCACGTCTTGCCGACGGGTGGCTTTAGCCGGTCGACCGGCGGACTCGGACTCGAGTCCTTCATGAAGACCGTCACCGTGCAACGACTTACGAAGGAAGGCTTGGAATCTCTCGTGCCGACCATTGAAGCACTCGCCGGCATTGAAGGTCTCGCTAATCACAAGGCTACGGCCCGCCGATGACTCCACTACCCGAAGAACTCCGCTCCTACCAGTGGCCCCCATCAACGCAGGACATCGCTAACGAACAAGGTCTTAGCGCGTCACAGATCCTTCGCTTCGATGGCAACACGCCACCAGCGCCACCGGCGTCGGCACGACCGGGCACGATTGCCAAGGCCCTCGCCGACGTTAATGAATACGACCGCGGGCGCTATTTCGCGCTGCGAAGTGCCATTGCTGCCTACCACGACGTCAGTATTGACCAGGTGGTACTCGGTGCCGGAAGTGACGAGTTGATTGTTGTATGTGCTCGCGCCTTTGCTGCCAACGGCACCGTCGCCACGGTCCCCGCGAATTCGTATTCCATGTATTCCTTCGCCGCGGGAATGGCCAACGCCACGATGATTGATAAGCCCAAAAAGGCCGATCTGGTGTTCGTGTGTCGACCGAACAACCCCACGGGTGAATTACCCGATGTTCCAAGCGTCACTGGACAGTTGGTGATTGACGAGGCGTACGCCGAATATGCGCAAGAGAATATGGTGAACCTTATTAATGAAGGCGCGATCGTGCTTCGCACATTCTCCAAAGCCTTTGGTCTCGCCGGCGCTCGTGTGGGGTACGCCCTTTGTGACCCCGAGCGCGCCAAGATTCTTAGTTCGCGCCTCGCGCCACTGTCAGTTTCTTCGTTGTCGGCGGCTCTTGCGCTCGCGGCGCTGTCGTCACCACCTGACGTAACGGAACAAATTGCCGAGCGCGAGCGTTTCGCGAAGGAACTCACGAACCTAGGACTCGAACCTCTGAAGTCCTATACGAACTTTCTCTACATTCCTTACGACGAGCCAGAAAAGTTTGTGGCATCGCTGCTGCCCTTTGGCGTCGTCGTGCGAGCCTTCAAGGGCGCGATTCGTATCTCGGTGCGTGACCGCGATGATGACGATGTTTTGCTCGATGCGATAAAGAAGATTCGAGCTGGCGAATTGCCGGATCCTTCGCCGTACCGCTTGCAGCGGGCCACGGCGGAAACGCGCATAAACATTCGTCTTCGTCTGCGTGGTGAAGGTCGCGTCTTTGTCGATACGGGCAACGGACTGTATGACCACATGCTCCAGCA
>Ga0181519_10001537_pt1 | contig 20302 bp, 22 predicted proteins | sample PEATcosm2014_Bin_26_FD_121102 | JGI IMG/M metagenome (GOLD analysis project Ga0181519, IMG submission 121102) | Peatland microbial communities from MTU Mesocosm Facility, Houghton, MI, USA - PEATcosm2014_Bin02_10_metaG | ecosystem: Environmental > Terrestrial > Soil > Wetlands > Peat | place...
GAGGCGGCGGCTTTGGTGAAATCGCTGACTCAGGCTGCTGCAGAGATGCAAGGGACGGCGAACTCCCTGGCCGTTTCGGCCGATCAGACCAGCGCGCAGTCGCGCGCCGTCGCCACCGCGGCGACCGAGGCGTCGAGCAATGTCCAGACGATCGCGGCGGCAACGCAGCAGCTCGTCAGTTCCGTCGAGGAAATCGGCCGCCGTGTCTCGGACTCGCGCAACATCGCGACCTCCGCCATCACGGAATCGAAAGAGACCGGCAAGACCGTGCGGCAGCTCTCCGACAGCGTACAGCAGATCGGCGAAGTCGTTCAGCTCATCTCGAATATCGCCAACCAGACCAATCTCCTGGCGCTCAATGCCACGATCGAGGCCGCGCGCGCCGGCGATGCCGGGCGGGGCTTCGCCGTTGTCGCCAACGAGGTCAAATCCCTGGCCAATCAGACGGCCGATGCGACCGGCCGGATCGAGAAGCAGATCGGCGGCGTGCAAGGGCTGATGGCAAAGACCGTGTCGGCGATCGAAGGCATCAACAAGACGATCAGCCGGATGTCGGACATAGCGCTCGCGATCGCCTCGGCGATCGAACAACAGAACGCCGCGACCCAGGAAATCGCCCGCAGCGTCGACCAGGCCGCCAGGGGCACGCATGAAGTGTCCAGCAATATCGTCGGCGTCCATGAGGCATCGGCCTCGACCGAAGCCGCCGCGTCGGAAATCCTCGACGCGTCGATCGACTTGTCGCGGCAAGCCGAACATCTCAACGGCGAGGTCAGCGATTTCATCAAGGGAGTACAGGCCGCCTGACCCGAACAGGGGCCCGGAACCCGAGCACGACGGCCTTGGTTCTCTCCCGTTGCCGAAGCGGCGGAGTTTTCGGTTGCAGGAGAGAAGCTGTCGTCGAACGAGGCCGCCGCCGCGCATGCGCCGGTACTTCGCCGAATACCCAATCGGCCGCCGTTGGAATGCCCGCCGCCCGCGGGCGAAGTTCGGAAATTCATGAACCTATCAAGAGATAGGCGATCCGCACGGCTGCCCTCGATGCCTTCACGACTTGGCAATCGAAGATCAACTCAACCCACATTCGAGGTAATGCCGTCGGTAAGACCGCTGTCCGATATGACTACCGCAAAGCGTCGCCGCTATTGGTGCTTCATGCAGCAGAAGATTCCCCATGTTGCTCTTCGCGACTCTATTGCCGCCCGACAGAAGCGCTACGCGCCAGACCCGAGTATTCCGATGGTGTGACATTTTGTGGTTTTGGTCGGGGATGTAAGTAGCTCGGTACCGCGGAACTCGCAGCTTCTTGGTCGCATGGGCCAAATGATCGCATGGCGAGAGTTCGGCGCCCGTCAAGCCGTAGTGATCGACCAGTCTTCACACCCCAACGGAAAGCACGACTTTATAGTGTTTTTAAAGTGGAATATCTCGGCATACAAAATCCGTCATAGATTTCAAGCGGCATCGCGAATGGTTCCGCGCGACGGGCCGGTCGCCGTGCGGTTGTCCGAACCGGCGGCGGGTTTGGACGAACATGACAGGACGCTGCACTGCGCCTGGAGCCGGGAGATAGCGACCCGATCGGTATTGAGCGACGCTGTGCGGGAGCGTGCATCTCTGCGCGGTTAAACGACTTGCAATTGGATGCAATATAACGGTATTCAGCTACTACGATTGCGATTGACACGCAATCTAAACAAGGGGCCGAGGCTGTGGCTAGGATGACCAAGGAAGAGCTGGAAGCGCTCGTCGAAAATGTCGAAGCAGCGGCGCTGCTCGAAGCGGTGGAGCAAATCGATGCGCTCCGCAGCGATCTCGCGGCGGGCGAGACGTCCCCGCGAGCGGAAATCCATAGCAAGCTGATGACGCTGCGCGATCTCGCCGTGGATGTCGTCAATCACGGCATGGCCGGCCAAGCGACGGCATTCTTCGAACTGGCGAACGAACTCGACGACCAGGTCTTCGAGATGCTGGACACACTCGAACGCATTCAGGACACGCTGCGCAACCTGACGATTCTCTACCGCGACAATCCGAGCGACGAAGATTCCGAGGAACAAGATTGAATGGCTTATATCGGCCTTGCACCGCAGGCCGCTTGCGCAAGCCGGGCGCTTATCCGTAGGGTTTGCTCCGTACCGCCGATGCCGAGGGCTGCAGCACGCGGTCGAAGCGCGGCCGCTGCGCACCGAGGCGCATGTCACGCTCCAGACATTTGAAACGGGCATATTGCTGAGGGAAAATTCAGAGTTTCCGCAGATTCTGCCTAAACTCTTCTCGCTCCGGAGATGCGAAGACGCCATGACACCCAACGACATCGCCCGGGTCCAGGATTATCTGCGCCGGACTTTCGCCAATGACCGCATCGCGATCGACGTGCCGAGCAAACGCAACGCTCCGGTCGAGGTGCGCATCGGCGACGAATTCATCGGCGTGCTGCACCGCGACGACGAGGATGGCGACGTATCCTGGTCGCTGATGATCACGATCCTCGACGAGGATCTGCCTCCGGCCAGCCCGGTGACGCCCAAACCGCGCCGCTGATCCCGCGCGGCCATGGCGACCTTGTTCGTGGCGCGCAGCGCCGAACTCAGCCAATGGGCCTCCGATGTCGGCCTGTCGAAGCACGTCTACAAGCTCGGCGTCACGGCCGCGCCGATCAAGGAAGTCCTCGCCGCCGGCTGGGCCGGATTCGCCGGCTGGGCGCTGGTCAAGAAGCAGGACGGCGTCGACAACCTCGACAATGACACGGCGATCGAAACGGCGGCGGCCCGGATCAAGATGGTCGATCCGGCGCTCTATCCGCGCCTGCGCGGCGAGGCAGGGATTTTCAAAGTCACGCCGGCGCAGGTCGAGAACCATATCGTGCTGACCCGCGCCTTGGCCGGACGCCACGACGCCGAGGAGATCAAGCCCAAGCACCCCGATTTCGCGGATTTCCTGATCCACAACGCGCTACGCGGGACCGGCGGCTAGCCTCCTCGTCCCACCGCGCCAGATTTCGGTGAGGCGCGCCGGTTCGGTCAGCACGCCCAGATCCCGCGTCGGATCGCCGTCGACGATCAGCAGGTCGGCAAAGGCGCCCGGGACCAGCTCGCCGAGCCGGCCCTCCTGGCGCAGGATGCGGGCATTCACCAGCGTGGCCGCGCGCAGCACCTCGATCGGCCGTTCGACCTCGCCGCGGATGAGGAATTCGCGGCTCTGGTCGTTCTGCAATTGACCCAGGAGATCGGTGCCGAAACCGATCTCGACTCCGGCCGCCTTGGCCAGCTCGATCGAGCGCAGCCCGGCGGCCAGCACGATCTCGTTCTTGGCCAGGCTGTAGTCGCTCAGCCCGTAGTCGCGACCGCGCCGCTTCAGCGCATCGTAGGCGACGAGCGTAGGCACCAGGATGGCGCCGCGCTCGGCCATCAGCCGCGCTGCCGCCGCGTCGATCAGATTGCCGTGCTCGATCGTGCGAACGCCCTGGCCGACGGCGCGGCCGATCGCCTCCGCCGTATAAGCATGGGCTGCGACATAGGTGCCCCAATGCGCCGCGACCTCGCAGGCGGCCGCGATCTCGTCGAGCCGGAATTGCGTGCTTTCGAGCGGGTCGGATTGCGAGCTGACACCGCCGGAGACCATGATCTTGATGAGATCGGCCCCCTTGCGCAACTCGTCGCGGGCGGCATGGATGACCGCATCGACGCCGTCGGCAATCCGCGAGGTAAAGCCCAAGCCGGAACAGCAGGCGCAGCCCGGGCCGTCTTCGGTGCGCCGCCGGAAATCGGCATGCCCGCCGGTCTGGCTGATCGCCTTGCCGGCGACGAAGAGGCGCGGCCCGTCGATCAGCCCGGTCTCGCTGGCGTGCTTGATGCCCCAATCGCCGCCGGCCACGTCGCGCACCGTGGTGAAGCCGCGCCGCAGCATCGCCCGCATCGCCGCCGCGGCGCGCAGGGCCAGCAAGGTCAAGGGCACATCGGCCAGGCGATGGAAATCGACCTCGCACAGATAGACATGGGCATGCGCGTCGATCAGCCCCGGCATCAAGGTCCGGCCCGCGAGGTCGATCCGCGTCGCCGAGGCCGAGACGATCGGCCGGTCGGCAACTTCCGTCACGCGGTCGCCTTCGATCAGCACCTCGACGCCGTCGATCAGGGCATCGCGCCGCGGGTCGAGGAAACGACCGCCGGCGAAGACGAAACCGCTCATCAGGCGCGTGCGCGCCGCGGTGCCGCGTCTCCGCACTCGTTCGGATGCTGATGCTGCTTCAGGAAATTCAGCAGGCCGAGGCCGGTGCTCTCGATGTGCCGGCGCAGCAGCTGCACGGCCGGCTCGATCGCGCCGATCGCGCACAGCCGCAACAGCTCGCGATGTTCGGTCTGCGCGCGGTCGATGCTGCCCGTGAGCACGAGATGCAGCCGGCCATACCGATCGGCGTTCGACAGCAGCCCGTGCACCATGGTCAGCGATCGCCGCCGTCCCGAGGGCGAATAGAGCGCCAGATGGAACCAGGTATTCATCTGGCCCCAGGCGTGCACGTCGCCGGCTGCAAGCGTGCGCTCATAATCGCGCAGGATCGCGTCAGCAGTGGTGAGATCGTTCGGCCGCATGCGCGGCATCGCATGCGCCAGCAGATCCGGTTCGAGGCGGGCGCGCAGATCGAAAATCTCGCTGATTTCGTCGAGGCACAGGGGCGAAACGACGGCGCCGCGATGGGGCAGCAAGGTCACGAGCCCTTCGGCCTCCAATTGCCGCAGCGCCTCGCGCACCGGCACGCGGCTGGTACCGAGTTCATCGGCGAGCGCATCCTGGCGTAGGTTTATCCCTTCGCCCAATTCGCCGCTCAGGATACGGCGGCGGATCGCTTCCGCCGCCACGGCGGCGACTGAACGCCGTTCGAGTTTCCCGGCCCGCGCCGCAACGATCGTCGCCCCTCCGTCCATCAGACCCAGCCTCTCAACTCAGTGCGGCGATTGATAATTGAAATCAGATATGCAAAAGAGCGAGGAGTCAACGCAGTCGGGCGAGGCAAAAGATGGACATTCCACCACTTTGGGCGGGCGTATTCCCGGCCGCGACCACACAATTCCGGCCCGATTTCTCCGTCGACTTGCCGGCGACACAGCGTGTCATCCGGCAACTGCTGGATGACGGGGTCGACGGCATCATCGCCTGTGGTTCGGTCGGCGAGAACTCGACACTGTCGGCCGGCGAAAAACGCGACATTGTCGCGGCGATCGTCGAGGCGGCAGCCGGCCGGGTCCCCGTGCTGGCCGGTCTCGGCGAAAGCACCACGGAAGCCGCGGCGGCCTATGCGAGGGACATGGCGCGGCTCGGCGCCGACGGGCTGATGGTCATGCCGCCGATGATCTACAATGCGGCGCCGGGCGAGATCCTCGCATGGTTCCGGACCATCGCCGCGGCGTCCCAGCTGCCGATCATGCTCTACAACAACCCGCCGGCCTATCGGAACGACCTCACGCCGAAGCTGGCGGCCAGCCTGGCCGATGTCGACACGATCGTCGCCATCAAGGAATCCTCGGGTGCCACCCATCGCTTCGTCGATCTCGCCGATCTGCTCGGCGACCGCTTCCGCCTGTTCTGCGGCCTCGACGATGTGATCCTTGAGACCGCTTGCCTTGGCGCCGTCGGCTGGGTCTCGGGCCTGTCCAACGTCTTTCCCCGGGAATGCGCCCGGCTGTTCGCACTCGCCGCCGCCGGCAAGCCGCACGAGGCGCTGGCGCTCTATCGCTGGATCATGCCGCTGCTGCATCTCGACGCCGGCGCCGATCTCGTGCAATGCATCAAGCTGTGCGAAGCCTTGGCCGGGCGCGGCAGCGAAGTGACGCGGCCGCCCCGCCTGGCCCTTGCCGCCGAACGCCGGGACGAGGTCGCCGCGCTGATGCGCCGGGCGCTTGCGACGCGGCCTGCTACGGAGCCTTGAACCATGCCCGCCTTCGCCGCACCGCCGCCCGGGAATTTCACCTTCACCTGCCTCGACGGCCATACCTGCGGCAATCCGGTCCGGCTGGTGACCGGCGGCGCCCCGATCCTTGCCGGCGCCACGATGAGCGAACGGCGGCAGGATTTCATCAACCGGTTCGACTGGGTGCGCCGCGCCCTGATGTTCGAGCCGCGCGGCCATGACGCCATGTCCGGCGCGCTGCTCTATCCGCCGACCCGGGGGGATTGCGATATCGGCATCCTTTTCGTCGAGGTCACCGGCTGTCTGCCGATGTGCGGCCACGGCACGATCGGCACGGTCACCATGGCCCTGGAGAACGGGCTCGCGACCCCGGGCGAGGACGGCGTCTTGCGGCTCGACGCGCCGGCCGGGCCCGTGCGCGCCGAATTCACGCGCAACGGCGACTGGATCGACACCGTGCGCATCCGCAACGTGCCCTCCTATCTGGCGGCTGCCGGCATCCGCCTCGACGTCCCGGGGCTGGGCGAACTCTTCGTCGATATCGCCTATGGCGGCAATTTCTACGCGATCGTCGAGCCGCAGCCGCATTATGCCGGCCTCGACGATCTCGGGACCGACGGCGTTCTGCGCTGCTCGCGGCCGCTGCGCGACGCGGTGAACCGCGCCTTCGACGCCGTTCATCCGCTCGATCCGACCATTCGCGGCATTCGCCATATTCTCTGGGCCGATGCGCCGCGGCATGCCCGCGCCCATGCCCGCAACGCCGTGTTCTACGGCGACAGGGCGATCGACCGCTCGCCCTGCGGCACCGGCACATCGGCGCGCATGGCGCAGCTCGCGGCCAAGGGCGAACTCGCCATCGGCCGGGAGTTCATCCATGAGAGCATCATCGGCACGCTGTTCGAGGGAAGAGTCGAGGCGGCGGCGATGATCGGCGACCGGCCCGGCATCGTGCCCTCGGTCGCCGGCTGGGCGCGCCAGCACGGTATCAACACGATTTTCGTCAATCAGCGCGACCCGCTGCGCGGCGGCTTTCAACTGGGCTGACGCGATGAGCCAGGTCGCGGTCATCGGCGCCGGCATCATCGGCATGGCCGCGGCGCGGGCGCTGCAGCAGGACGGCCATGCGGTGACCGTGTTCGATCCGGACGAGCCCGGCCGGGGCTGCTCCTTCGGCAATGCCGGGCATATCGCGATCGATCATATCCTGCCCTTGGCGCGCCCGGCCGTCCTCGCGTCCCTGCCCCGGCTGCTGGCCGACCCGCTGGGGCCGTTGCGGCTCCGCCCGGCCGGGCTGCCGCGCCTGCTGCCCTGGATGTTGCGCTTCGCCGCCGCCTGCCGACCGGCGCAAGTCTCGGCCGGTACCGACGCGCTGGCGGCGCTGCTCACCCTCGCCGGACCGGCCTGGTCGCGCGCGATCGACGCGTCCGGCCTGGCGCCGCTGTTCCGCCGGCACGGTTCGGTGAATCTCTATGAGGGCGACCCGGCCGCGGCCGCGACCGAAGCGGCGCAGCTGGTTGCCCACGGCATCCGCGCCGAGATGTGGAGCGCCCACGAGGTGGCGCGGCGCGTGCCCGGTCTGGCGGTGCCGGTGCGCGCCGGGCGGTTCCTCCCCGACGCCTGCCACAGCGTCGACCCGCATGGCGTCGTGCTGGCGCTGGCCCGGCGCTTCGCCGCGGACGGCGGACGGATCGAGCGCCGCGCCGTCGACGGCTTTGACCTCGCCGAAGGACGCGTCCGCCGGATCCGGGCCGGCGGCGGGCATTTCGTTTGCGACCACGTCGTACTCGCCGCCGGCTCCGCCGCCGCTCCTCTGGCGCGGGCGCTGGGCGCCGCGGCACCGCTCACCCGCGAGCGCGGCTACCATGTGATGCTCGAACCGGGCGCGCTCGACCTCGACCTGCCGGTGACTTTCGCCGAACGCGGTTTCGTCGTGACGCCGATGCAGGCCGGACCCCGCCTCGCCGGCACGGTCGAACTCGGCGCCTTCGGTGCGCCCGACTGGCGCCGCGCCGATATTCTGGTGACCCATGCGCGGCAGCTCTTCGGCCGCACGACGCTCGCCGCCGCCTCGCGCTGGAGCGGCGACCGCCCGACCCTGCCCGATTACCTGCCGATGCTCGGCCCCGCGCCCCGCGCCGGCAATGCGGTGCTGGCGCTCGGGCATCAACATCTGGGCCTGACCCTCGCCGCCACGACCGGCGAGATCGTCGCGGCCCTCGTCGCCGGACGGCCTGCGCCGGTCGATCTGCAAGCGTTTCGCGCAGAGCGTTTCGGGGTGATCTAGCCGGTAATCGAAAAGGTCTTGTCGTAGAAGTCGAAGGTCACGACGTCGCGTTTCATCAGCGCCAAGCCGACGGTACCGTCGAACAGCGCGTCGGGTTCATGCACGCCCGGCGTCGGGAAATAGAGCGGCGGCTTGGGCGCGACCGGCTTGCCGGCAAAGCTCAGCGCCGCGGAACCGCCGGTGCGCATGCGCACCCCGCCATCGGTGAAGGGAAACAGGACGGTCGCCTTGGTATCGGCCTGGCGAGATAGGCCGAGCTTGTCGATCGACGCGTTGTAGATCAGCAGACCGCCGGAATAGAGGCTGTCGATCTGGGCGGTGAGTGACTGGCCGCCGATCGAAAATCCATCGGCGACGACGATCGGCGGACCCTTCTGGCCGAAGGTGATCAGCGACAGCGTCGCACAGGCGCCCGTGCAGACGCGCGGCGCCGAGAGCGGCGCCGACAGGCGCAAACGCCGATGCGGAAAATCGAGCTGCAGGACACGGCCCTTGAAGGCGGTATAGGCGAGCGAGCCGCGCGACTTCGGCATCTGGGATTTCCGGATGTTGCTCTTGAGTTCGACCGGAACGACCGGAACATCGGCGAGGTGCACGGCGCCGATCGCCGCGGAGACGTGGGCCGCCTTGGCGACCTTCCCGTCCTTCATATATTCGGGACCGAAGCCGATGCGCGCCTGATCCGACATGTCGACGACGGAGACCAGATCGCCGGTGTCGATCAGCATCCGCCCCGTGACGCCGTTGCCGATGGTGGCGTCGATGCAGGGCATGCCCTGGCAGTCGAGCAGGGGCACATCCGCTTCCCATTGGTCGGCCGCAGCGCATTGCGCCGGCTGCGATAGCGTCCCGAGAATGACGGCAAAAACAATGGCGGTCACGCAACGCATGGCTGATCTCCGACTGATAGGATGCGTGCCGAACATTCGCCGTTTTTCGCGCCGCGCGAAATTAAATCGCTGTCATGTGCAGTATCGGGGGTGGCGTGCAACCCTATTGGACGATCGACGAGGTCGGGAACCATTCGGGAATGTCGTAAGTCGGCGGGGGTGCGCTCAAGGTCGATTGCGGCGTGAGCGGCGCCCTGTCCAGCCGATCCCGGATGAATTGGATCAGCGGGCGGCGTTCGGGATGATGAGCCGGATCGTCGGCCCAGGGCAGTTTCGCCGGTGCATAGGGCGGGCCGAACAGCCGAACCGCCGCCGCTTCATAGCTCGCCGCATCCGCTCGGCGCCGTTGACAACCTTTCCGAGCCTTGGTATCGCTAATTTGCTCTTCTCGTGATAGGGCGTGTGGTCACCATCCAAGAGCCTGGAGATCTCATGGCTGATGCACCGTCCCGAACTGATATCGCTCCTGCCGATGGTGCCAGAATTGTTATAGAAGCAGGTGCGTGGGCCGGTACAGAGTATGCGCCCAACCTTACTACCGACAAATACAAATGAAAGCTTTCGCTCTCGCGCTGTTCTACGCTCTAGAAGTTTCCGCGCCGGCATTTGGAGAAGACACACCGCAGACATTTCTCGCTGAAGTCCTGGCCCATGATTTTGACGGCGACGGCGCCTTTCGAGTCGGCAAGGCAATATTCACCGACGGTCTCCCGGCGAGAGTGGGCGATGAGTGCTGCAGCGAACCTAGAGAGGTCTTCGACGCGAAGAGCGATCCGATCGAGTTGGTCGTCAAATGGGACTTTGCGGCGGCAGGAAAGGTGACCCCTCAGGAAGCGACCGTGCCGGTCCATTTCACCGCCGTCGCCGAGACAATCGGCTTCGGTGATTCAGACCACAATCCGCGTCGCGTAAAGCCCCTCGCCGCGCCCCGCGACGTCACCGTCACCTATCATCTCCAACATCGCGGGGCGGATTGGGTGATGGTCAACCCACCACTCCCGCGCGTCAGCTTATTCGCCCTAATCCACATACTCCGCGATAATATCCAGGAAACCGAGGAAATCATCAAAGCGCATGCCACTGAACCAAACGTTGTTAGATTCCAGGAACGGATGATCGCGATAAGAAACGCTCGGGCCAGCGAACTAGAAAACATCGCACATAAGATGAACCTGTCGCCGGAGGCCGAGACCGGCCAGACGAAATAGCGGGGAGACGCCTGCGCCCTACTGAACGATCGACGAGGTCGGGAACCATTCGGGAATGTCGTAAGTCGGCAGCGGCGCGTCCAAGGTCGATTGCGGCGTCAGCGGCGCGCTATTCAGGCGGTCCCGGATGAATTGGATCAGCGGGCCGCGTTCACGATGATGAGCCGGATCGTCGGCCCAGGGCAGTTTCGCCGGTGCATAGGGCGGGCCGAACAGCCGAACCGCCGCCGCTTCATAGCTCGCCGCATCCGCTCGGCGCTGATCCGGCGAGACCGGCGGCAAGGGCGTCGAAGAATTGGCCGGATTGGTCAGGAGATTGCCGAATGCGTCCTGCTGCAGCCCGCCGGGCAGTTGGAGTTGCGGTGTCGGCGCGATACGGATGGTCGGCAGACAGGACGGGTCTACCGCCCGACCATCTTCCGGCGCAGGCGACGGTGGGCACGGCGCCGCCCGGTGCTTGGGCACGACGATCGCCGTTCGAACCGGCCTGCGCAACCGCGGCATGACGCGTGTGATCGCGATCGGCACCGGATTGACCAGGCCGTCAACCGCGGGCTGGATCTGCGCCGGCTCGGCGATCGGGGCGGCACTCGGTTGCGGCGCCAACAAGGTGACGTAGGTGACCGCCCCACCCGTCTCCGCCGCCGGTGGCGTGCGCAGCTCCCAATAGACGGCGGCGAAAATCAAAAAATGAACGGCGGTGATGACTGCAGCGACAGAGAGCTTCTCCGTCGTCTCACCGATATTTACACGGCGCGCAGCGGCGACCATGGCATCCCAAGTCGAAAGTGGCGGCCGGGCGAAACGAATCGGCACCGGTGGTCCCGTGATCGACCTGAGTAGCCTTGAGCACGATACGCTTGTCAAGTTGCACAGAAGCGCCCGCCCCTTCGCGTCGATTGCCGTTTCCGCCCTCCGCGGCGCCGAGTTTGGCCTTGAACCCGCAGCGAGCCCACCCCTATGGTGCGGCGGACAAAACAGGGGGAAGACGGGGATGCTGGCATTGTTCGTGACCATCAAGGTCAAGCCCGGCAGCGAAGCCGATTTCGAAGCGGTCGCGATGAAGCTCGTCGCCGCGGTCAATGCCAATGAGCCCGGCTGCAAGCTTTACGCGCTCAGCCGATCGGAACAGGCTTCGACCTATCATTTCATGGAGCGCTACGTCGATCAGGACGCAGTCGCCGCGCACCGCGCGTCCGAGCATTTCAAGACCCTCGGCCGCGAAATGGGCCAATACATCGACGGCGGGTCGACGATCCTGCGACTGACCGAAGTCTAAGCGGGCTTTCCCTGGCCTGCTTACATATCAAGAGTCTTAGCAGCTTGAATTTGCTCGTTTGCGAGCAAATTCAAGCTGCTAAGGCGCCTTTCACGGGATAACCGGTCACAGGAACACCGGCTCCGGCGTCAGATGCCGGGCGGTGAAGCCGTGACGGTCGGCCAGGAGGTCGACGATCTGCGCCCGATGACAGTGCCGCCAATCGGCTTCGTAGCAGACCAGACAGCTCGGCCGCGCTTGCGCCAGGGCCGCGACGTCTTCCAGCGCGGCTTGCGCTTCCGGTTTGGCGAGCTGGGCCGCGACGATCCGGTTGAAACCCGCCTGGTCACCGGTCCGATGCGCAACCCGTCCCTCCTTGGGCGTGCCCAGCGGCTTCATGTGGCGATACTCGATCCCCGCCGCCTCGACCGCGGCGGCGAGCTGGCGCTTGGAGAAGCCGGCGCGGCGCGATTGCGGCAGGTCGCGCACATCGATCAGCAGCGCCACGCCGGCCGCCTCCAGCGCTCGGATGAAATCGGCGAGCGAAGCCTGCTCGTAGCCGATGGTGAAGATTTCCGGCATGCGGCATCCACTCCCGGCGGTTCGGTCGCCGCTGCATGTGGCTCAACGCACCGGCGTTGACAAGCCCCGGCAAACATGCGACGCCAAGCGCCGCCATTGAGCCTCGTGGAAGAGATCGGCCGAATGGCCGACGCCGAAGGAGCAACCGCCCCGGAAACTCTCAGGCACAAAGGACCGCGAGGGGACGGCGACTCTGGAAAGCAGACGGGCGCAACGATTTCGCCCGCCTCACCGAAGAGGTAAGCCGGCACGCCGGCCATTCTTTCAGGTTCCGAGACAGAGGGGGCATTTGTCGCTCGAATGGCGGCCGGTGCGGACCACTCTGACTGCGGTGACCCGAATGGATAAGGCTTCTTCCTCGCTGCTCCGGACACCGCTTCACGCGTTGCACGAGGAACTCGGTGCGAAATTCGTGCCGTTCGCGGGTTATGAGATGCCGGTGCAATACCGGCTGGGCGTGCTCGGCGAACATCTGCATTGCCGCAAGGCAGCCGGGCTGTTCGACGTCTCGCATATGGGGCAACTGCGTCTCAACGGCCCGTCGCCCGCGGCCGCGCTCGAAACCCTGGTGCCGGGCGAGCTTCAGGCGCTTAAGCCGGGCCGCACGCGCTATACGCTGCTGACCGATGAGGCGGGCGGGATTCGCGACGATCTGATGGTCACGAATCTGGGCGATCACTTGTTCCTGGTCGTCAATGCCGGCAACAAGCATGACGACATCGCCCATCTTCGCGCCGGCCTGCCGGCCGGGATCGAGGTCGAGTATCTTGAGTCCCACGCGCTCCTCGCCCTGCAGGGGCCGTCAGCACAAGCGGTAATGGCGCGGCTCGCCCCCGAGATCGCCGCCATGCCGTTCATGAGCGCCCGCGACGCGCGCATCGCCGGCCATGCCTGCTTCGTCACCCGCTCCGGCTATACCGGCGAGGATGGCTGGGAGATCTCGGTCGGCGCAGCGACTGCCGAGGCGCTGGCGCGCGCGCTGCTATCCCAGCCCGAAGTGGCGCCCATCGGCCTCGGCGCCCGCGATTCCTTGAGGCTCGAAGCCGGGCTCTGCCTCCACGGCCATGACATCGACCGCACGACGACCCCGGTCGAAGCCGCTCTCGAATGGGCGATCGGCCAGCGCCGCCGGCGCGAAGGCGGCTTCCCCGGCGCCGCGATCATCCTGCAGCAATTGGCCGACGGCGCGCCGCACCGGCGCGTCGGCATTCTGCCCGCGGGCAAGGCGCCGGCGCGCGAGCACACCGAGATCCGGCTGGACGGCCGGCAGATCGGCGAGATCACCAGCGGCGGCTTCGGCCCCTCGCTCGGCAGCCCGATCGCCATGGGCTATGTCGAGGCCGCACACGCCGCCGATGGCGGCGAAATCGAACTGATCGTGCGCGGCACGCCGCGCCCGGCGCGTATCGCACCTTTGCCCTTCGTCCCGCACCGCTACTTCCGCGGCTGACCCCGCCTGTTCCGGAGACCTGCCATGACCGAGACCCGTTACACCAAGAGCCATGAGTGGATCCGCATCGACGGCGGCAGCGCGACTGTCGGCATCACGCCCTATGCCGCCGAGCAGTTGGGCGACGTCGTCTATGTCGAGCTGCCCGAAGCCGGGCGCGTACTGGCGCAGGGCAGAGAAGCGGCCGTCGTCGAATCGGTGAAGGCCGCCAGCGAAATCTACGCCCCGGTCTCCGGCACCGTGACGGAAGCCAATACCGAACTCGCCGATTCTCCGGAACTGGTCAATGAGGACGCCGCCGGTACCGGCTGGTTCTTCAAGATGACGGTCACCGACCCCGCCGAACTCGCCGATCTGCTGGATCAGGCCGGCTATGATGCGCTGGTGGCGGAGCTGCATTGATGCGTTACCTGCCGCTGACCGACACCGAGCGCGCCGCGATGCTGGCGACGATCGGCGTGTCTTCGGTCGACGATCTCTTCGCCGATGTGCCGCGCTCCGCCTGGCGCGACGAGGCTTTCGACCTGCCGCGGCATCAGGGCGAGATCGAAGTCGAGCGGGCCCTCGCCCGCCTCGCCGCCCGGAACGTTCCGGCCGGATCGGTGCCGAGCTTCCTCGGCGCCGGCGCCTATCGCCATCACGTGCCCGCCGCCGTCGACGCGCTGATCCAGCGCGGCGAGTTCCTGACCTCCTATACGCCCTACCAGCCTGAAATCAGCCAGGGCACGCTGCAATATCTGTTCGAGTTCCAGACCCAGGTGGCGCTGATCACCGGCATGGATGTGGCGAATGCGTCGATGTATGACGGCGCCAGCGCCACGGCCGAAGCTGTGCTGATGGCCAGCCGCATCACCCGGCGCAAGGCTGCGGTGCTGTCCGGCGGGCTGCATCCGCATTATCGCGAGGTCGTCGCGACTCATGCGCGCTTCGCCGGCTTCGCCGCCGCAGCGGCATCGCCCGACGCCGATGGCGACGAAGATCTGACGGCCGAGATCGGCCCCGAGACCGCGGCAATCGTCGTTCAGAACCCGGATTTCTTCGGCCGGGTCCGCGACTATTCTCAACTGGCCCGGGCCTGTCATGACGCCGGCGCGCTGCTGATCGTCGTGGTGACCGAGATCGTCTCGCTCGGCGCCGTCATGTCACCCGGCGAAATGGGCGCCGACATCGTCGCAGCCGAGGGCCAATCGATCGGCAATGCCTTGAATTTCGGCGGCCCCTATCTGGGACTCTTCGCCACGCGCGACAAATATGTCCGGCAGATGCCGGGGCGGCTCGCCGGCCAGACCGTCGATGTCAACGGCCGGCGCGGCTGGGTGCTCACCCTTTCGGCCCGCGAGCAGCACATCCGCCGCGAGAAGGCGACCAGCAATATCTGCACGAATTCAGGCCTTTGTGCCTTGGCCTTCACGATCCATATGAGCCTGCTCGGCGAGACCGGCTACACCGGGCTCGCCGCCTTGAATCATGCCCATGCCGTGCGGCTCGCCGACAAGCTGGCCGCCGTGCCGGGCGTCCGGGTGGCCAACGAGACCTTCTTCAACGAATTCACGGTCCGCCTGCCGCAACCCGCGGCTCCGGTCGTCGATGCGCTCGCGGCCCGAGGCGTGCTCGCCGGCGTTCCCGTCAGCCGCCTCTATCCGGACGACCGGCGCTTGGCCGATCTGCTGCTGGTGGCGGCCACCGAACTCACAACCGAGGCCGATATGGACGAATTCGCGACCAAGCTCGGCGAGGTGCTGCGATGAGCGGCTGGAGCAAGGCGGTCAGCAGCTTTCAATCCGGCAGCTTGACCGGCGGCACCTATAGCGGCCATCGCGGGCTGCAGGTCGAAGAGCCGCTGCTGTTCGAGCGCGACTCGCCCGGCAAGTCCGGCGTGGATCTGCCCGAGCCGCCACCGGCCGGGAACCGCCTGGGGCCGGCGCGGCGCTCCGGCCCGATCGGCCTGCCCGGCATCTCCGAGCCGGAAGTCGTGCGCCATTTCACGCGGCTGTCGCAGAAGAATTACGCCATCGACACCGGCCTCTACCCGCTCGGCTCGTGCACGATGAAGCACAATCCGCGGCTCAACGAGCGGCTGGCGCGACTGCCGGGCTTCGCCGATCTGCATCCGCTGCAGCCGGCCCAGACGGTCCAGGGCGCCCTTGCCGTCATCGATCAATTGGCGCGCTGGCTGAAGATCCTGACCGGCATGCCGGCCGTGGCGATGAGTCCGGCCGCGGGCGCGCATGGCGAACTTTGCGGCATGATGGCGATCCGCGCCGCCCATGATGCCCGAAAGGACGGGCCGCGCAATCGGGTGCTCGTTGCGGAATCCGCGCATGGCACCAACCCGGCGACCGCGGCCTCGTGCGGCTTCACCGTCGACCCGGTGCCGGCCAATGCGCGCGGCCGCGTCGATCTGGCCGCGCTCAAGGCCAAGCTCGGCCCGGATGTCGCCGCGGTCATGCTGACCAACCCCAACACTTGCGGCTTGTTCGAGACCGAGATCTGCGAGATCGCCGCAGCGGTCCATGCCGCCGGTGCGTTCTTCTATTGCGACGGCGCCAATTTCAACGCCATCGTCGGCCGCGTGCGGCCGGGCGATCTCGGCATCGACGTCATGCATATCAACCTGCACAAGACCTTTTCGACCCCGCATGGCGGCGGCGGCCCGGGTTCGGGTCCGGTCGTCCTGTCGGCAGCGCTGGCGCCCTATGCGCCGCTGCCCTGGATCGTCCATGGCGAAGCCGGACTCGCCCTCCTCGAACAGGCCGAAGGAGAGGCGGCGGCGGCGCTCGGCCGCCTGAAGGGATTCCATGGCCAGATGGGCATGTTCGTACGGGCACTCGCCTATATGATGAGCCATGGCGGCGACGGCCTGCGCCAGGTCGCCTCCGATGCCGTGCTCAACGCCAATTACCTCTTCGCCAGCCTCAAGGACACGCTTTCGGCGCCGTTTCCCGGGCCGTGCATGCATGAGGCGCTGTTCGACGACCGTTTCCTCGCGTCGAGCGGCGTCACCACCCTCGATTTCGCCAAGGCGCTGATCGACGAAGGCTTCCACCCGATGACCGTGTATTTCCCGCTGGTCGTGCACGGCGCCATGCTGATCGAGCCGACCGAGACCGAGAGCAAGACCACGCTCGACCGCTTCGTCGCCGTACTGAAGTCGCTCACCGAGGAAGCACAATCGATGGGCGCAGACCGGTTTCAATTGTCGCCGACCCTGGCGCCGCGCCGGCGCTTCGACGAGACCGCCGCGGCGCGGACACCGGTGCTGCGCTGGCGGCCGCCCGAAGCCGAAGCGGCAGAATAGCGCGCCGCCCGGTTTTTCTGGCATCGCCGCTGCGTTGCGGCGATGATCCGGCGCAACGAGCCCGAGAGAAGCGGATGCCGAGCGAGGTCAGGCACCTGTCGTTTCGATCGCGCGAGATCATGCTCGCGATTACGGAGTATTATTACCGCCGCGGCTTGACCCTGCCGGCCGGCACGGCCGCGCGCATCCTCATCGCGGAGGGACCGCCGGTCAGGGCCGTGCTCGACATCGACACGGATCGGGGTGAGATGATCGAAGTGCCGATCGACGCCGAGACCTTGGCCGCATCGCTCATCCTCTTCTGCATCAACCGCAAGATTCCGCTGCCGGCCGAGTCCGACAAGCGCTTGCGGCGGCTCCAGGCCGATGCCGTCGCTCTCGTCATCGTCAAGCACGGCAGACCGTCGCCATGAGCGGGCGCGTGTGCCGGATGGCGGCACTGCTGCTGCTGGCCCTCGGCCTCGCGGCATCCCGAGTTTCGGCGCAAGGTCTGGCGGTCTCATTTCCGAGCCTCGACGGTTTGGCCGGCAAGCCGCCCACTCAACTGACGGCGCAGCTGCTGCTGCCAGAGGGCGACGGACCGTTTCCGGCGATGATCATGCTGCATGGCTGCGCCGGTATGATGGCGGGCGAGCATTTGCGCTCGCGTGATCGGTTCTGGGCCGAGCATTGGCAGAGTCTGGGCTATGCGGCACTCCTCGTCGACAGCTACACACCGCGCGGCGTCGGCAGCCTGTGCCGGACGCCGGTCAAGGACCGGCCGCTGACCTCGGCCCGCGAACGGACGCGCGACGCGTATGCGGCCTTGCGCTTTCTGGTCGCCCGGCCGGATATCGATGCCGGCCGGATCGCGCTCATCGGCTGGTCGACCGGCGCCAGCGCGCTGCTCAATATCGCCCAGCCGGCGACGCGCGCGGCCTTTGCCCCCGCCGGCGGCGCGTTCCGGGCCGCCATCGCCTTCTACCCCGGCAATTGCCGGGCGATCGAGCGGCTGGGCGCCTGGCGCCCGTACCTGCCGATGCTGATCCTGCTGGGCGGCGCCGATGACTGGACGCCGCCCGAGGATTGCGAGGCGCTCGCCGATCAGGCCCGCGCCCAGCAGGCGCCGGTCGAGTGGAAGCTCTACCCCGGCGCCTACCACGATTTCGACGCGCCCGCCGCCCCCTTGCGCGAGCGTTCGGTCGGGACGCCATCCGGCTCGGCCCATACCGGCACCGACCCGGCGGCACGCGACGATGCGGTCGAGGCCGCGACCGCGTTCATCGCCCGGGAATTCGCCGCCCGGCGGTGATCCGGCGTCAGCCCGCCCAATCGACGATATGCCGCGGCAGATCTTCCTCGTCGACCTCCTCTTCAGAGATGATCTTGTGGCGCACCGACATGCCGGCCTTGTGCACGCTATCGCGGCGGCCCGAGACCAGCGGATGCCAGTCATAAAGCTCCCGCCCCTCGGCCAGGAGGCGATAGGCGCAGGTGCGGGGCATGAAGCCCAAGCCGCCGATATTTTCCGGCGTGACCTTGACGCAATCGGGCACCAGGCGCTGCCGGTCCTTATAGCGTCGGCAGCGGCAGCCATGGACATCGAGCAGGTAGCAGGCGACATCGGTGTGCAGGATCGTGCCGGTATCCTCGTCCTCGAGCTTGACCAGGCAGCACTTGCCGCAATTGTCGCACAGCGACTCCCATTCCGCTTCGGTCATCTGGCCGAGCGTCTTGGTCCGCCAGAAGGGCTGCTCGGTCATATCCGTCTCGGCCGTCGCACAGGCTTGATCGGCATCTTGTAGGCTGAAACCGCGGCGCCGGAAAGCGCCTCAGCTCCGCTCGATCTCGCCGGCCGCCTGGTCGAGGATGGCGACGATGCTGCGCAGCTGCTCCTCGCTCAAGGCGCCGCGCGACAGGCGCAGCCGCAGGGCCAGCTTGAAATTCTCGACGGCGCGGATGATCTGCGGCGAGCGCGCGCCGCCATGGGCGACGCCGGTCTCCTCGATCCGAGCGAACACGGCATCGACCGCCGCCTTGTTGGCGGCGAGGAAGGCCCGCCCCTCTTCTGTGATGGTATAGAGCTTCTTGCCACCCTCGCTCTCGGCGACCGAGGCGTGGCCCAGCTCTTCGAGCATGGTCAGGGTCGGATAGACGACGCCGGGGCTCGGGCTATAGGCGCCGGAGAGCTTTTCCTCGATGGCCTTGATGAGCTCATAGCCGTGCCGCGGCTTTTCGGCGATCAATTGCAGAATGACCAGGCGCAGATCGCCATGGTCGAAGACGCGCCCGCGCCGGCCGCCGCGGCCGCGATGCTCATGGTCGTGCCCATGACCATGGCCGTGCAGGTGCCGCTGCAGGAAATCGAAACCGCGCCGGGCGAAGCGCCGGCCGCTGTCCTCGCGTTCGAAACGATGTGAACCGAACATGAATACCTCTGATGTAGGTGATAAATCGGCCAATCCGATATATCGAAATATCAGATATATCGAATTCATATCGATTTCAAGCCCGATTTTCCGAATCTTGGCGGTCACGGGGAAATCGGTGTAACAAGCCCGCGGCCAAGAACTGCGCACCGCCCCGATCATGATCCTGACGCCGCTGGACCCGGACGAACTCGCCGACACGCTCGACCGATACCGGTCCAGCCTGCCGGCGGCGGGGCTGGCGCAGCTTGTGTTCGACCGCATCGCGGCCAGCGGCGCCGACGACGCGGCGCCGCATTGGCATGGCGACGCCGTGGCGCTCGCCGAGACATTCGGCATGCGCCCGATCGACGAGGCGCCGCAGGCGGCGTTTTCCTGGGATGGCGGGGCGGTGCGGACGGCATCGGAACCAGCCGTGCTGCTGCACGAAGTCGCGCATTATCAGCTCGCGAGCCCGGCGCGCCGCGCCTTGCCGGATTTCGGCCTGGGCGCCGGGCCGGAGACCGGCAGAGTGGCGGAGGCCGAGGCCGCTCGGCGCCTGGACGACAAGGCGCGCGAGCGCGAGGAGCAGATGGCCTCGCTGCTGGGGATCTTGTGGGAGATCGAGCTCGGCCAGAACGGGCTGGCGGCCTTCCAGGAGCAGAATTGGCTCGAAGGCGCCGGCCGGCCGAGCGCCGCCGCATTCTTCTGCGCGACCCTGCAGCGGCTGCAGGATTGGGGCCTGGCCGGCGCGGATGGGCGGCCGTTGCACAGCCTGCGCATCACCGCCGATCCGTGACGGGAAATGCCGGAGTGCCGGCCGGATACCTCACGGCGGTCGCGGCTTCGGGGTGTCGCTGTCGGTATCGGGTTCCGGCGAAGCGCGGTCGGCGGTCGCGGGATCGGCGGTCGCGGGATCGGCGGTCGCCGCCCGTGCCGCCGCGCGCTCGGCGCGCGTGGGTGGCGGCGGATAAGTCGGCTCCGGCAGGCCGCGCGCCTTCGCCGCCATTTCATCGTCGAAGATGCGGCCCCAA
>Ga0181519_10001538_pt1 | contig 20289 bp, 17 predicted proteins | sample PEATcosm2014_Bin_26_FD_121102 | JGI IMG/M metagenome (GOLD analysis project Ga0181519, IMG submission 121102) | Peatland microbial communities from MTU Mesocosm Facility, Houghton, MI, USA - PEATcosm2014_Bin02_10_metaG | ecosystem: Environmental > Terrestrial > Soil > Wetlands > Peat | place...
CGGCTACTCGCTCGTTCGCAAGATCATCGAAGTCGCCAAGCCGGATCTGGACGCCGACTTCCACGGCCAGCCGCTGCGCGACGTGCTGATGGCGCCCACGCGCATCTACGTCAAGCCGCTGCTCGCGCTGATGCAGACGCTGCCGGTCAAGGGCATGGCACACATCACGGGCGGCGGTATCGTCGAGAACATCCCGCGCGTGTTGCAGGACCATCTGACGGCCGACATCTCGAAGGACGCCTGGACCCTGCCGCCGCTGTTCCAGTGGCTGCAAGCGCACGGCAAGGTGGCCGACGCCGAAATGCACCGCGTGTTCAACTGCGGTATCGGCATGGCGGTCATCGTTTCGGCGGCGGATGCCGATGCTGCCGTGAAGCACCTCGAAGCGTCGGGCGAGACGGTGTACCGTCTGGGCACGATTCGCGAGCGCAAGGAAGGCGAGGCGCAGACGATCGTGTCGTAAGACACGGGGAGGGCACGCCCTCCCGGCATGAGGAATGCACGGAAAGCCCACCGTGAACTGAAAAGCCCCAAGCGTTGGACACAGATCCGATGCTTGGGGTTTTTTCATGGCAAAGCGCGACGGCGCGACGCGCATGGAGAGTCGCCATGCCGCGCGGCAACCGGGGAATCGGCCCGGCAGCCGGGGGGGCAACGAGGCATCGGCGGGCAGCGGATGCGTGCGCCGTTAGCGCTTCATGCGCGCCTCGACGGCTCGCATGACATCGTCGAGCGTGGATTCCATGACCCGTACCAGATCGTCGAGTTGCGCGCTGGGCGCGGCGGCGCGGGGCGTAATGCGCAGCGTGTGAAACGGCATCGACGGTTCGAAGCGGCGCAGCACCAGATCGGAATCGAGAAAGTCGTACGCCGACACGGGGTGCAGCAAACCGATGCCAACGTTCTCCTTGACCATCGTGCCGATGTTGATCGAGTAGCGCGCCGTGGCAACGACCTGTTGATGCAGATTGCCGTCGGCGAAGAGCTGGTCCATGCCCCAGCGCACCATGTCGGTCGGCTCGTACGACAGAATCGGCTGCCCCTTCAGATCGGCCAGACGAATCACCTTCTTGCGCGCGAGCGCATGACCCGCCGGCAGGGCACAGATCGCATCGAGCTTGGCGAACGAGACGGCGTCGGTCGCCGCGACATCGATGGTGTCGGTCACGAGGCCGAGGGCAAGCTGATGCGTGACGACCTGGTCGCGAATCAGATCCGACGCCCCCGTGGTCAGCGCCAGTTGCACGCTCGGATGCTGCGCGCGGTAGCCGGCCATCACGCGCGCGAAGAAGCCGAGGCCGAACGACACGACGCTGCCCACACGAATGACCGCCTTGTCGGGGTTGCGCAGATTGAGCGCGAATTCGCGAATGTTGTCGAGCCCGGCGTAGCGGCGCTCGACTTCTTCAAAGAGGGCGAACGCCTCGGCCGTGGGTTCGAGTCGGCCGCGCGCGCGGTCGAACAGCGTGAGACGCGTCGAGCGTTCGAGATCGGCCACGAGACGGCTGACCGCAGACTGCGACGTGCCGAGCACCTGTGCCGCTTTGGTCGTCGTGCGCGTGAGCATCAGCGCACGAAAGGCGTCGACATGCCGGAAATCCATCGATTCTCCACGGAAGGGTTTGCGCTTGTGCCACACCTGTGCCGAACCCGAGCGGCACTGAACTGCACCTCGTGCGGCACTCGCCTTACAGCGCGAAAGCGTGGATTTTACCGCCCTTCATCACCATCGGAATTCGCTCCCCCTGACCGAGCAGACAGTCGAGCGACGCGAGCGGATTGCCGTCGACAATCAGCACATCGGCAAGCGCGCCGGGAACGATTTCGCCCAACTGTCCCGACTGGCCGAGCACCTCTGCGCCAATGACCGTCGCACTTCGCAGAATCTCCGCAGGCGAGAGCACTTCGGCTCGCAAACGGAATTCGTCGCTTTGCAAACGCTGCGACTCGCCCAGCAGATCCGAGCCATAGCCCATCTTCACACCGGCTTCGCGGAAGATCTCCAGCGAGCGCAGACCGGCCGCGTGTACGTCGGCAATCTTCGCAACGCTATCGTCGGGCAGACCGAGCGATTTACCTTCGTTCGCAAGTGCGTCGTACGTCACCAACGTGGGTACGGCATACGCGCCCTGATCGGCCATGTAGCGCGCGGTGGCGGCGTCGACGAGATTGCCGTGCTCGATGGTGCGCACACCGCAGCGCACGGCGCGTTCGATGGCCTGCGCCGTGTAGGCGTGGGCGAGCACATAGGTGCCGCGTGCGCGGGCTTCGGCGACGATGGCGCGGATCTCGTCTTCCGAGTAACCCCAGGCGCCGACGGGATCGGTCGGCGATGCCACGCCGCCCGACGCCATGATCTTGATCTGGTCGGCGCCCATTTGCAGTTCTTCGCGCACGGCGCGGCGCACTTCGTCAACGCCGTCGGCCACACGCGAGAGTGCCCCGACGCGCACGCAGCACGGGCAGGGACCGTCGGTGCCGATGTAATCCGTGCGTGGGCGTCCGTCGCCGTGTCCGCCGGTCTGACTGATCGCGCGGCCCGAGACGAACAGGCGCGGCCCCTCGGCCAGGCCGCTGTCGACTGCGTGTTTGATGGCATGCCCGGCACCGCCTGCATCGCGCACGGTGGTGAAACCGCGACGCAGCATGCCTTGCAGAATCGGCACCGATTTGAGCGTGACGAGCACGTTCGGCATGTGCGCTTGCGTGGCGAGATTGAGCTGCGTGGCGTGGACGTGAACATGCAGATCGATCAGCCCCGGCATGACGGTGCGGCCGTGGGCATCGATCTCGCGCGCGGACGCGGCGCGAATGGGCTTATCGGATACCTCTTTGATACGGCCGTCCTCGATCAGGACGGCGTGATCTTCGCGCAGTTCGCCCTTGACCGGGTCGAGCAACGCGCAATTCGACAGCAGAATCGACTCCATGACTTCTCCTCCGCAAAGATGTGTCGGGCCTTGCTTCTTCCTTTCAGGCCACCCGGCGAGCGTGCGTCGCGTTCAATCGATCGTGGCGTGGGCGAGCGTGCGCGGCGTGTGGGTGAGCATCACGGGGGTGTCGCCGGTGACGACCGAATCGTCCAGACGGAAGCCGCCGAGGCCGTAGACATAGATGCCGGGCTCTGCCGAATAGACCTCGTTCGCCAGCAGCGGACGATGGTTGAACGCCATGTCGTCGGGGTACTCGTGGCCGATGATGCCCATGCCGTGTCCCGTGCGATGGCGGATGTACTCGCCACAACCGGCCTTCTCGATGACGGCCTGCGCGGCGGCGTCGATGCCGGACACGGGCTTGCCGGTCACGGCGGCGCTCACTGCCGCCTCATTGGCCGCGCGCGCGACTTCGTAGAAGCGTGCCTGCTCGCTCGACGGCTTGCCGCAGAACCACGTGCGTTCGTTCTCGATGACGAGCCCGTTGAGTCGCGGGATCACGATGTTGACCATGCCGTCGCCCTCGCTGATGCGTGCGCCGCACGACGCGCCGTCGCCATGCGGTGAGGCCGACGCCGGGCCGGAGAGTGTCCAGCAGCGCATCACTTCAAGGTTTTCGCCGGGGAAGCGCTTCGCGCCTTCGGTGACCATGAGCGCAGCCATCGAGTAGTCGAGTTCCTGCACAAGACGCCCGGGACGAATGTTCTCGCGATAACGATCCTGCACCCAGTCGGCCAGCTCGGCCGCGGCGCGCATGACGGCGATTTCCTCATCGTGCTTGACCCAGCGCAGCGCACGCATCTCGGCGAGCATCGGCACGAGTTTCGCGTCGGGCAGCAGCGCGCTGGCGCGTGCGAGCGGGCCACCGGCCGCGTCGACACCGATGCGCGAGGCCGCGAGCCCGGCAGCGCGTAGCGTGTCGGCGATCAGGGCCGGGACTTCCGCGAGCAGCGGCTGGCGTTGCGTCACACGCGGATGCTCGGCGTAGAGCGTGACGTGATCGAGATCGAGCCACAGATGCCCGCGCTCGCGCGCCATCATCAGGTGATGGGTGGACAGCTCGTTCATCACCGCGAAAGGCTCACCGTTGCGCGGCACGCAAATCGCAATGGGGCGCTCCCATGTCTGCACATCGACGTGAAAGTTGGTGGCCCACTGGAAGAAGTCGGCTGCGGTGAAGATGAGCGCATCGACACGCGTGCGGTCCATCAGGTCGTTCATCAGACTGCGGCGGTACTGACGTGTGGCGTGTGAGAGTGTCGGCATGGCGAAATCCTTGTCTGCAAAGGGTTGCAAAAGGTCACAGAGCGCAGACGCGACGCCCGACGTGGGCGACACGCGGGCGACACGTGGGCGACACGCGGGCGAACCGGAACCGTACGGCGCGTCCGACGCAGTCGGGTTAGTCACATGAGTGGCATGAGTAGCGCGTGGCGTCAGGTCATCATCGTCTTCGCGTAACGGCGGTGGATGACCCAGTGCGAGGCGATGGCCAGCGCGAACGTCACGACCATCGACACGATGGAGAGCACCGCGCCGAACGGCCAGTTGTTCGCCTTCGCGATCTGGTCGTAGATCGTGGGCGTCATCATCGTGATGCCGGTGCCGCCGAGCAGTACCGGCGTGGCATAGGCGTTCATGCAGAGAATGAATACGAGCATGGTGCCCGCCGCGATGCCCGGCGCAGCCATCGGCAGGATCACGCGCGTGAGCGTCTGGCCGAACGTGGCGCCGAGATTGCGCGCGGCCTCCTCGACGGAAAAGTCCATGCCTTCGAGCACACTTTGCAACGTGAGGATCATGTAAGGCAGCACCACGGCGGTGGTGCCCACCACGACCGCGAGCGGCGTGTACAGCAGTCGAATCGGCTGCGGCACGATGCCCAGCGACACGAGCAGCGAGTTGACGAAACCGGCGTTGCCGAGCATGACCATCCACCCCGCTGCGCGCACGACATTGCCCACGAGCAGCGGGAAGACCAGCAGCATGACGAGCAGGCTCTTGAAGCGGCTTTGCGTGCGAGCGAGCACGTAGGCAACGGGAAAACCGAACACGAGCGCGAGCACGGTGCACAGCGAGGCGACCTTGATCGTCGTCCACAACACCGACAGGTAATACGGATCGGTGAAGAACTTGAGATAGTTCTCGCCGGTCAGTGCCGCCTGCATCATGTCGACGGGATCGAACCGGTTGAAGCTGTAGCGCAACAGTTGCAGCCCCGGCAGCACGATGACGAGCAGCACGACGAGCGTGGCCGGCGCCGCGAGCGAGCCGCCGGTGAACGCGCCGCGCACCGCGCGTGCGGTGGCGGCCCGGGAGGCGTGGGACGCAGCAGAAGAGACGGGGCGCGAGGTCATCGCGGGCTCCGGGGTGTCGGCAACGGTCACAGACCCACCTTGAATTCCTTGTTCCAGAAGTCGAGCAGCGCCGGCTTGTCAGCGGTGAACTTGGCGTAATCGAGTTTGACCATCCGGTCGAGTTCGGCCGTCGTGAAGCCCACGCTCTGTTGCAGCGACGGCGGCAGGTTCGCGTTCTTCACCGTCGGCGCGTAGCCCATCGTTTCCGCGAAGCCGATCTGCGCGCGCGGGTCGAGCATCGCGTTCAGATAGTTGAAGCCGCACGGCTTGGACTGCGAGTTCTTCGGCACGGCAGCTTCGAACGTCACCGGCACGGCGCCTTCCTTGGGCACCACATACTCGATGGGCACACCGGCCTTCTTCCATTGCAGCGCGCGCGCTTTCCACATGCACGTGAACCAGATATCGCCGCTCTTGAGTGCGGAGGCCACCGCCTCGTTCGACGGGTAGACCTTCGGCTGCTGCGACTTGCGCAACTCGCGCAGGAACTGCATGCCGCCGGCGGTGTCGCCGTCCTTGTGACCTGCGGCGAGCGAACTGATCACGACGTTGAAGTTGTAGAGGATGTCGGAAAAGCCGACTTTGCCCTTGAGTTTCGGGTCGAGCGCGGCCATGAACGAATCGGGCTTCGTGCCGAGCTTTTCCGGGTTGTACACGATCACCATCGCGCTGAAGATGTGCGGAATCGAGTACGGACGGCGCAGTGTTTCGAGCGTGTTGCCAAGGTTCGGTACGAGCTTCGCATCGACCGCTTCGAGAATGCCCGAGCGGTTGATGTCGTACATATCGAGATCGGCCAGACACGCCACGTCGAGCGTGCCGCGACGCGAGGCTTTCTCGGCGCGCAGCTTGGTCATGCGCTCGACCTGCCCGGCGGAGTCGTAGGTGACTTTGCCGCCGGCCGCTTCGATGATCGGCTTGCCGATGTTCTGCTCGAGCAGATTCAGGTAGTCGCCCCCCCACGTGCCGACGACCACATTCGGGCAGGCGTCGGCCGCGCGCGCCGAGAGCGCTTCGAGGCCGAGTGCGGGAGCGATCACCAGACCGGAAGCGGTCTTCAGGAACGTGCGGCGGTTCAGGGCGTGCGTCATGTCGTCATCCTTCAAAACGTTGGCAACAAGGTTGGCCAATGCAGAGGCCGAAGCGTGGGTGGGAGTCAGGCAGCGTCGTCAGGCGTTGAAAAACAGGCAGTCGGTGCTCGCGAAACACGCCTTGAGCGCGCGACCCGGCGCGTAGCGGCTGGCTTCGTCACGCGAGGTGTTCTGCAAGTGCGCCACGAGCATCTCGCCCTGCGCACTTTTCAGACGCAGTTCGAGCGTGGCGCCCAGATAGATCGTCTGATCGACGGTGACCGGCAACGCCGTCTCGTCTCGCGTGGGCGCGTCGTCGGTCAGGCGCAGGCGTTCGGGGCGGATGCCGAGGGTCGTGGCTTGCGGCGAGGCGCTCGCGAGCGCAAGACGTTCCCCCCTAGCGGTCACGAAGTGGCCATCGGCCATGCGTCCCGCGAGGAAATTCATCTTGCCGAGGAAGTTTGCGACGAAGGGATTGGCGGGGCGTTCGTAGAGCGCATCGGCGGTGCCGATCTGCTGCACGCAACCGTCGTGCATCACGGCCAGACGGTCGGCAATCGCCAGCGCCTCTTCCTGATCGTGCGTGACGAAGATCGTCGTCAAACCCAGCCGGCGCTGCAAGGCGCGGATTTCTTCGCGGACTTCGGTGCGCAGCTTGGCGTCGAGATTGGAGAGCGGCTCGTCGAGCAGGAAGACGTCGGGACGGATCGCGAGGGCGCGGGCAATCGCCACGCGTTGCTGCTGACCGCCGGAGAGCTGACGCGGGTAGCGGTCGGCGAGCGGTGTGAGGCGCACCATGTCGAGCGCCTCGCGAATGCGCGTGGTGCGCTCGGCGCTGGACACGTGGCGCATTTCCAGCCCGAACGCCACGTTCTCGGCGACAGTCATGTGCGGGAAGAGCGCGTAACGCTGGAACACCATGCCGGTGTTGCGACGATTCGGTGGCAGGCGTGAGACTTCCTTGCCGCCGATCCAGATTTCACCGGCCGTTGGCTCGACGAAGCCTGCGACCATGCGCAGCGTCGTGGTCTTTCCGCAGCCGCTCGGGCCGAGGAACGCGACGAGTTCGCCGTCGGCGATTTCCAGCGAAAAGTCCGCCACGGCAGCGGCGTTGCCGTACTGCTTGCACAGTGAGCGAAGCGAAACGTTGGCCATGTCAGATCACCTGGCTAAGTTTGACGAAGCGATCGGTGATCAGCATCACGATGCCGAGCAACAGGATCTGCGCAGCGGAGACCGCTGCAATCGTCGGGTCGAGGTTGAATTCGAGGTACTGCATGATCGCGATGGGCAACGTGGTCTTGCCCGGCCCGACGAGCGGCAACGTGAGTTCGAGGTTCTCGAACGACACGATGAAACTGAACAGCGCCGACGCCACGATGGCCGGACGCAACATCGGCAGCGTGACGCGCCAGAGCGTGCGCAACGGTCCCGCGCCGAGGTTGCGGGCGGCTTCTTCGATGGTGCCGTCGATTTGCGAGAGGCTCGCACCCACGAGGCGCATCGTCCACGGAATGGTCAGGCAGATGTGCGCGACCACCAGACCGCCGAAGGTGCCGACGATGTCCACGTCGAACGCGTTTTCGGCGCGCAGGTAGAAGAGGTAAGTGGCAATGCCCGCGACAATGCCCGGCACCACGAGAGGCAGCAGCAACACATTGCCCAGCGTGCGGCGGCCCGGGAAGCGATAGCGTGCGAGTGCGAGAGAGGCGGCAACGCCGAGGATCACGCCGCCCACGGCCGCGCTGGCGGCGAGTTGCAGCGAGAGCAGGAAACCGTTGGCGAACGCGGCGTTGCGCCATGCGTTCAGGTACCACGACACCGTATAGCCGCTCGGCGGGAACGTGATGATCGCGTCTTTGAAGAAGCTCAGCCAGACGACGAAGATCAGCGGGCTGAGCATGAACAGGTAGATCAGCGTGACCCCTGCGCGCACGGCCCATTTCGCCACCGGCACGCGCCGCGGTCCGCCTGCCGGCAGCCTCAGCACGTCGCCCGTCACCCCACTTGGCTCCATCGAAGTCTGCGTCATTGGCGTTCTTCCGGGTATCGTGGATTCGATGCAAATTTGCATTGATCGAAACGTTGATATGCAAATTAGCATATCAAAATCGTCCTGCAAACCGGAAAGCTGTCAGGGTTTCAACGGAGGCGCGAGCGAAGTTGGCCGTGCACGCGCAGCGGTTGGCGAGCGTGAGAGGGAAGGTGGGGGCGAAGGTGGGGCAGCGGCGAGAGGTCGCGAGCGCGGGCGAGAGAGCGCGCCGCAAGCGCGCCGCAAGCGCGACAGAAGCGCGACAGCAGCTCGACAGCAGCGCGACAGCAGCTCGACAGAAGCGCGGCGGATGGACGCTTCGCCGCAGCGGCAGCGAAGCGTCGATGGCGGGACTCAGTCCTGCCAGAGTGCGCGCACGGTCGCGAGGGCGCGTTGCGGCGCGTCGGTCGCGGTGCAGTCGACGATGTGACGCTCGGGCATCGAGCGCAGCCATGTGAGCTGACGCTTGCACAACTGACGCGTGGCAAAGATACCCTTGTCGCGCATGGTGTCGTAATCGGTTTCGCCGTCGAGGTACTCCCACACCTGACGGTAGCCGACGCAGCGCATCGACGGCAGTCCCGGATCGAGATCGCCGCGCGCGCGCAGGCGTTCGACTTCTTCGATGAACCCCGCAGCGAGCATCCGGCGGAAACGTTCGGCAATGCGCGCGTGGAGCACTGAACGGTCACTGGGCTCGAGCGCTACCGGCACGAAGGTGTGAGCCGAAGGCGCTTGCGGTGTCTGCGCCTGTTCGGCCAGCCACTGCGACATGGGCTTGCCCGACAGTTCGAAGATTTCCAGCGCGCGCTGAATACGCTGCGAGTCGTTCGGCGCGAGGCGTGCGGCCGTCACGGGATCGACACCGGCGAGGCGCGCGTGCATTGCAGGCCAGCCATCGCGGGCGGCGTCTTCGTCCAGTTTCGCGCGCACCTCGGCATCGGCCGAGGGCAGCGGCGAGAGGCCCTGTGTGAGGGCCTTGTAATACAGCATCGTGCCGCCAACGAGCAACGCACGGGATCCGCGCGCGGTGATCTCGTCGACAAGGCGCAGCGTGTCGTCGCGGAATTGCGCAGCGGAATAGGCGTCGCTCGGATCGATGATGTCGATCAGGTGATGCGGCACGGCGGCCAGCTCTTGCGCGCTGGGTTTGGCCGTGCCGATATCCATCTCGCGATAGACGAGGGCGGAATCGACGCTGATGATCTCGAGCGGTGTGTCTTGTGCCAGCGCGAGCGCGGCGGCGGTCTTGCCGGAAGCCGTCGGGCCCAGCAGACAGACGATCGGGGGATTGGCCTTCATGAACCGCTCAACGTCCGCGCATGAATAATTTATCGAGGTCGCCGAGCGTGAGCTGGTACCAGGTGGGACGTCCGTGGTTGCATTGGTCGGCGCGCTCGGTCGCTTCCATCTGACGCAGCAACGCGTTCATCTCCTCGTGCGTGAGACGCCGGTTCGCCCGCACCGCCGTGTGGCACGCAAGCGTGCCCAGCAGTTCGTGCTGACGCTCGGTGAGCACCTGTGAGCCACCGTACTGACGCAGGTCGGCCAGCACGGCGCGCGCGAGCGCTTGCGCGTCGGCGCCGTCGAGCAGCGCGGGAATGGCGCGCACGGCGAGCGTGGTCGGCGACATGACCGCGAGGTCGAAACCGAGCGCGGTGAGCGTCTCCTGATGCTCTTCGGTCGTGCCGATTTCCACCGGGTCGGCGAAGAACGTCACCGGAATGAGCAGCGGCTGCACCGGCACGCTGCGCGCGACCAGCGCTTGCTTGAAGCGTTCGTACAGAATGCGCTCGTGCGCCGCGTGCATGTCGACCAGCACGAGACCGTGAGCGTTCTGCGCGAGGATATAGATGCCGTGCAACTGACCGAGCGCGAAGCCGAGCGGCTGCTCCAGCGACATGGCGTCGGCCGTGCCGTTGGCGCTGGCCGGCAACGCATCGAGGCCGGCGGTGAGCGCGGCGCCGTCTTGCGTCGCCCCGGTATTGCCGTACGGGGGCGAGGGGGCATCGGTGACGCCCGGCTGACCGTACGGACGCGCAGCAGGCGGCGCCGTGCGTCCGAACAGGTTGTCGTAGACGGACATCGGCTGCACCATCGGCAGCGAGCCTTGCTGCATGCGCGGGCTCCAACTGCTGCCGCCCGGCGTGCCGAAACCGGCGGCCGGACGCGCCCCCATGAAGCCACTACCGCCACCACCACCGGCGGCGCCCGGCCCGGCGGCAAGCCCCCCGCCATCGGTCAGGTGCGCCGCGTGCGTGGCGCCGCCACTGCCCGCTGCCCGCGCGAGCGCGCGTTGCACGGCGTGGAACACGAACTGGTGAACGCTGCGGGCGTCGCGAAACCGCACTTCGATTTTCGACGGGTGAACGTTCACGTCGACCAACTGCGGCGGCAGCTCGAAATACAGCACGTAAGCCGGGTAGCGGTCGCCGTGGAGCACGTCTTCATAGGCGGCGCGCACCGCGTGCGTGAGCAGCTTGTCGCGAACGAAGCGGCCGTTCACGAAGAAGAACTGCTGGTCGGCACGGCCCCGGCTGGCGGTCGGCAGACCGACGAAACCGGACAGGCGCAGCTCGGCCGCGCCTTCGTCCAGCGCGAGATGGGCGTCGGCAAAGTCATTGCCGAGCACGCGCGAGACACGCGTGGCGGCATCCGACGCGTTCCAGTGCTCCACCGCCCGGTTGTTGTGCAGGATCGAGAAGCCAACATCCGGGCGCGCCAATGCGCTGCGACGGATGACGTCCATGCAATGACCGAATTCGGTCTGCTCGGTCTTCAGGAATTTGCGTCGCGCGGGGGTATTGAAATACAGGTCGCGCACGTCGACCGTAGTGCCCACGGGACCGGCCGCGGGCGTGAGCGCGCCGGTATTGCCGTCGATGGCCGTCGCGTGGGGCGCATCGGCCTGCCGGCTCGAGAGCGTGAGTTGAGCAACGGACGCAATGGAGGCGAGCGCTTCCCCGCGGAACCCGAGCGTGAGCACCGACTCCAGTTCGTCGAGCGTGCGAATCTTGCTCGTGGCGTGACGGGTGAGCGCGAGCGGCAACTGCTCGGCGGACATGCCGCCGCCGTCGTCGGTGATCGCAATGCGGCGCACGCCGCCTTCCTCCAGCTTGATCTGGAGGGCGCGGGCACCCGCGTCGAGCGCGTTTTCGAGCAATTCCTTAACGACGGACGCCGGGCGCTCCACCACCTCGCCGGCGGCGATCTGGCTGATCAACTGATCGGGGAGGACACGGATGGCGCGAGCCGGGGCGAGGCCCGCCGGCATGGGGCCGGGGCGGCGCTCGGGCGCGTCGGTGCTGGCGCCGCCGGGCACGGCGGCCGGGTCATGCGCCGCGGGGGCGGAGGTCGGGGTGGCAGACATGGGAACCATTATAAAGGTTGCCCTCAAAGACATAGGTCGATCGACGTTTCAGCCTGCAATACCTATGACACCCCCTATGGCAACGCCCATGACAACGTGTTGCTTCCCATCATGGGAATGGCCGGGGCGGGAAGGGGTGTAAAGGGGGGGAAGGGGCGGTCGATGCACCCGGTCAGGTCGATTCCGACCGTCACGGGGACTTAACGACGCCCGACGTTTGCACTGGTATGATGCGACACGTCGCGCGCCCGCGGGGACGGGCCGGCGTCCTTTATCTTGAGGAATCGTCTTGGATACTTTGGTGCAATTGCTGGAGATGGTGCTCCACATCGATAAACATCTGGGGGTGTTCATCGATCAATACGGAAACTGGGTGTATCTGTTCCTGTTCATGATTGTGTTCGTGGAAACAGGGCTGGTGCTCTTTCCGTTCCTGCCGGGCGATTCCCTGCTGTTCATCGGTGGCGCGTTCGCCGCGACCGGCGCCATGGATCCGTGGCTGCTCGGCGTGCTGCTGTTCATCGCCGCCGTGACCGGTAATACGCTCAACTACTGGATCGGCGCGAAGATCGGAACGCGCGTGTACGAGAAGAACTGGCGTTTTCTCGATCGCGACGCCTTGCGCAAGACCCATGACTTCTACGAGCATCACGGCGGCAAGACCATCGTGATGGCGCGTTTCGTGCCGGTCGTGCGCACCTTTGCACCGTTCGTGGCCGGCGTGTCGGCCATGTCCTGGGCGCGCTTCCAGCTCTATAACGTGCTCGGCGCGCTGATCTGGGTGGTGCTGCTCGTGGGCGGCGGCTATCTGTTCGGCAACCTGCCGATCGTCAAGCAGTACCTGAACGTCATTGTGCTGGTCGGCATCTCGGCCGCCGTGGTGCCCATCGCCCTCGGCGCGCTCTGGAAGCTCTTCACCCGTGGCCGTCGCCGCGTGGCGCAAGGCCAGAGCAAGTAAGCAGGCTCAGCCGGCTCAGGGCAGGCAGCACAGTCCGGCCCGGTCAATGAAAAATGGCGTGTCCCGTTACCGGGACACGCCATTCTCATTTGGGCTGTCCGGATCGTCTGGCCCGTCGTGCGGCGCCAGCGATCAGGCCGTACGATTTTTCGCGATCGGCGGATTCTTGGCGAAATAAGCCTTGATACCCTTGAGCAGTGCGTTGGCAAGCCGGTCCTGATAGGCCGGATCGTTCAGATACTGCTCTTCCTTGGGGTTGCTGATGAAGGCCGTCTCCACGAGCACCGACGGGATGTCGGGCGCCTTGAGCACTGCAAAGGCCGCCTGTTCGACGTTCTTGCTGTGCAGCCGGTCCGCGACGGTGCCGATCTCGGCCAGCAGTGCCGAGCCGAACACCTTGCTGTCGCGGATCTGCGCGGTCGTCGACATGTCGAGCAACGCATGCGCCACGGCGCGGTCGTTGGTCTTGATATTGACGCCACCGATCAGATCGGACGCGTTCTGTGTCTTTTCCAGCAGGCGCGCCGTCGCACTCGTGGCACCGCGCTCGGACAGCGCGAACACCGACGCCCCATTCGCCGACGGCGACGTGAACGCATCGGCATGAATCGACATGAACAGATCGGCATCGACACGGCGGGCCTTCTGCACACGCACGCCGAGCGGCACGAAGAAGTCGGCGTCGCGGGTCATCATCGCGCGCATGTTGGGTTGCGCATCGATCTTCTCGCGCAGCCGCTTGGCGATCTGCAACACCACCACTTTCTCGTACGTGCCGCTGCTGCCGATCGCCCCGGGGTCCTCGCCGCCGTGGCCGGGATCCAGGGCGATGGTGAGAAGCCGGGCCGTCTTCGGACCGCGTGACGGCGGCGGCGCGGACAGACCGTCGTCGTCATCGTCCTTGCGCTGGGCGAGTGGCGGTGTCTTGTCTGGTGCCGGTGTGGGCGTGGGGGCAGGACGTGAGGGACGCGGGCCCTGATCGCGCTGCGCGTAGCGCTGGAAGAACGCTTCGCTTTCTTCCGTGCTTTGCGTGCCCGCGCTGGACGGCGTGGACGGTTGGGACGGTGAGGACGGTGAGGACGGTTGCGACGATGAGGACGAGGGCGGCGTGTTTCGCGCCAGTGCCTCGGCCTTGTTGCCGGACTTGGCGAGCAGCTCCATGAGCGGATCGGGCTCGACGGCCGGATACAGATCGAACACCGTGCGGTACTTGTAGCCCGCGACCGGCGGCAACGTGAAGGACTGCGGCTTCACGCCGGCCTTCAGGTCGAAGACCATGCGCACCACGCCGGGCTTGAACTGCCCCACGCGCACCTGCATGATCTGCGGGTCGTTCGGCTGGATCTTGGAGACGAGGTCGCGCAGCGCAGGGCTCAGATCCACTTCATCGAGATCGATGACGAAGCGGTACGGGCCCTCCATCAACTGCTGCTGGAACTTGACCGGATTGTCGGTCTCGAGCGTGACGCGTGTGTATTCCCTCGCAGGCCACACACGCACTGCCACGATGGCATTGGCGAATGCGAAGCGGGGGCCGGTGAGGGCGAGAATCAGCGTGGATGCACCCGCGCGCAGTGCGCGGCGGCGGCCGGCATTGGGCGAGGAAGCGTCGTCGGTACGGGCGAAGCGTTTGATCAGCATGAGTTCAGGCAGGCAAGACCGGCTGGCGTATAGGCGCTCGTCGTCAGACGACGGCTGTTGCCAACAGGTTCCAGCCAAAGGCTCAAATCGGGGGTGCCCAGGAGTCCTTCGGCCTTCTCCGGCCACTCGACTAGGCACAGGGCGTCGCCGGCAAAGTGCTCGCGAAAGCCCGTGTCATGCCATTCGGCCGGATCGGCAAAGCGGTACAGGTCGAAATGATAGACCGGCAACACGCCTTGTGTCGTGTCGATGTTGTAGGGTTCACACAGGGCGTACGTGGGGCTTTTGACGCGTCCTGTGTGGCCGAGCGCACGCAGCAGCGCACGCACGAGCGTGGTTTTGCCCGCGCCGAGGTCGCCCGAGAGCTGCACGTGCAGCCCCGCGTGCGAGGCGTCGGTGTGTGCCATGCGTTCCACGATGGCGCGCGCAAGCGCTGCGGCGAAGGCCTCGGTGGCAGCTTCGTCCGGCAGCGCAAAGATGCGCTCGCCCAGCGGTGACGGCGTCAATGGATCGGGCATTGCGTAAAATGGAGTCGATGAAAGCTTCCGTGATTTTCCCCGCTACCGCCGCACAAGTCGAGCCATTGGCACATCCGAATCGCTCGGAAGTGTCTCCCTCGCGCGACAACGCGACGCGTGAGGCCCTCGATGCCGAGGGCCTGAACGCGCTTGCGCGCCAGATTCGTGAATGGGCGAGCGAACTCGGTTTCGGCCGGGTCGGCATCACGGACATCGATCTCTCGCACGCCGAAGCGGGGCTGCAACAGTGGCTCGACGACGGCTGTCACGGCGATATGGACTATATGGCGGCGCATGGCATGAAGCGTGCGCGGCCTGCCGAACTGGTGCCCGGCACCGTGCGCGTCATCAGCGCACGCATGAACTATCTCCCCAGCGACACCGATATGACGACCTGGCGCCAGCGCGAAGCGGCGCGCGTCTCGATGCCCGCCGAGGCGGTCGTGTCGGTCTACGCCCGCGGACGCGACTATCACAAGGTCATGCGCCAACGGCTGCAACAACTGGCCGATCGCATCGCACAGGCCATCGGGCCGTTCGGTTACCGTGCGTTCACCGATTCGGCGCCCGTGCTCGAAGTCGAACTCGCGCAGAAGGCCGGGCTGGGCTGGCGCGGCAAACACACGCTGCTGCTCTCGCGCGACGCCGGCTCGCTCTTCTTCCTCGGCGAGATCTTTGTCGACATACCGCTGCCGCTCGACGTTGATGACGTTGATGACGTTGATGACGTTGGCGATGCTGGTGGCGCGCCGGCGCCGGGCAATGGCAAGGGTGACGGGCGCGGCATGCAGCGCGGCGAGCACTGCGGGCAATGCCAGCGATGCCTGGACGTCTGCCCGACGGGCGCGATCACCGAAGCCTTTCGCGTCGATGCAAGGCTGTGCGTGTCTTACCTGACGATCGAGCACAAGGGCGCGATTCCCGAGAACCTGCGCGCGAAGATGGGCAATCGCATCTACGGGTGCGACGATTGCCAGCTCTACTGCCCATGGAACAAGTTTGCCCAGCCGTCGCCGTTGCCCGATTTCGCCCCGCGTAACCGGCTCGACTGCGCGTCGCTGGTCGAACTCTTCGCATGGAGCGAGACGGATTTCATGGATAAGCTCGCGGGCAGTCCGATTCGTCGCATCGGTCACGAACGGTGGCTGCGCAACCTCGCCGTCGGGCTCGGCAATGCGTTGCGCGACGCGTCGGACAGCGATGCGCGCAAGCCGCTGCGTGAGGCCCTGCTGGCACGACGCGATCACCCCTCTGCGCTTGTGCGCGAACATGTCGAATGGGCGCTGGCCCAGGAAGGAGGTGCGGCTTGAGCACGCGCGCACGCAAGGCAACCGGCAACGAGGCGTTGACGGACGAGGCCGATAACACGAACGACAGCCGTCTCGAGGCGTTCGACGACGCAGACGAGCCGTTCGAGCAGGCAGCGCTGGATGTAGCGCATGCCGCCCATGCCGCTCACGACGACGCCCGCGAAGACCCGTCGGCGCCGCTCGAATTCGATCCCGACGGCGCCGCGTACCTGCGCAGCCTCACCCTGATCGACCAGTTCTGCGACACGATCTGGCTCGAAGATGGTCTCTCGCGCAATACGCTGGACGCTTACCGTCGCGACCTGCGCCTCTTCGCGCAATGGCTGGCGGCCAAGCGCGAGACCGCGCTCGATGGCGTGGACGAAGCGGCGCTCAGCGCCTATCTGTCATGGCGCCGCGATAGTCTGGCGAGCAGCGTGAACCGTCGTCTGTCCGTCTTCAAACGCTTCTATCAATGGGCGCTGCGCGAGCACGTCGTGCAGCAGGACCCTTGCTTGCGCATCGCGTCCGCCAAGCGTGCCCAGCGACTGCCTTCGACGTTGTCCGAAGCGCAGGTCGAGGCACTGCTGGCGGCGCCCGATCTGACCCAGCCGCTCGGTCTGCGTGATCGCGCCATGCTGGAGGTGATGTACGCGAGCGGGCTGCGCGTGTCGGAGCTGGTCGCGCTCAAGACCATCGAAGTGGGGTTGAACGAAGGCGTGCTGCGCATTTTCGGCAAGGGTGCGAAGGAGCGGCTGGTGCCGTTCGGCGAGGAAGCCAATGGCTGGCTCACGCGCTATCTCGCCGAGAGCCGTGGTGTGCTGTTAGGAGGGCGCGCGTGCGACACGCTGTTCGTCACGCAGCGCGGCGAGGGCATGACCCGGCAGGCGTTCTGGTATCTGATCAAACGCTACGCGTTGCAGGCCGATATTCGTGCGCCGCTCTCGCCGCACACGCTTCGTCATGCGTTCGCGACCCATCTGATCAATCACGGCGCCGATCTGCGCGTGGTGCAGTTGCTGCTCGGCCACGCCGATATTTCCACCACGCAGATCTACACGCATGTCGCGCGCGAGCGCCTCAAGTCGCTGCACGCGCAACATCATCCGCGAGGGTGATCGTCTCGCGCGGGGGGGCAAATGCCGCGCCGCGCCATCAAAGCAACGCTTTCAGCCTGTGCTTGAGCACCTTGCCCGTCGAGGCGGCGGGCAGGGCGTCCAGTACGCGAATCTGCGCCGGACGCTTGTACGGGGCGAGGCGTGTCGCTGCCCACGCGGCCAGCGATGCCACGTCGATCGCATGCCCCGGGCGCGCTTCCACGAACGCGATGACCTGCTCGTCACCGGCTTCGGGACGACCGAGAACGGCGGCCTGAAGCACGTCGGGGTGGCTCGCCAGCGCCTGCTCGACTTCGATCGGGTAGACGTTGAAGCCGGAGTGGATGATGAGGTCCTTGGCGCGTCCCGCGAGGAAGAGCGCGCCGTCAGGGGCGCGACGGGCCAGATCGCCGGTGCGTAACCAGCCGTCTGCGCTCACGGTGGCGGCCGTCAGCTCCGGCGCGCGGTAGTACCCGAGCATCACATTCGGGCCGCGTACCCAGAGCTCGCCCACTTCGCCCTCGGGCACGTCCTGTCCGTCCTGACCCACAATGCGCACCGCCACGCCGGGAATGGCCGGCCCCACGGCGCAGTCGTCGCGCGGGGCGTCGAGCAATGTTTGCGAGACGGTCGGGCTGCTCTCCGTGAGTCCGTAGCCGTTGTGAACCGGCAGGCCGTAGAACGCTTCGGCCCGCGCCTTGAGCGCGGCGTCGAGCGGCGAGCCGCCCGAGTAGACGAAGCGCAGACGCGGCGCGACGAGCGATGCGCCTTGCGTCGCGACATAGGCCATGAGCCGCGCGTGCATGGCCGGCACGCCTTGCAGGATCGTCAGTCCGTCATGCGCGAGCGAGTCGAGCACCGCCTCGGGGGTGAAGCGCGCGGCCAGACGCAGCGTGCCGCCGGCGTACAGCGTGCCGAGACACACGGACGTCAGCCCGTAGACATGCGAGATCGGCAGCACACCGTAGGCGATGTCGTCGGCGCCGACGCGTCGCAGCGTGCTCGACACCGCCGCGATGAACAGCAGGTTGCGATGCGAGAGACACACGCCCTTGGGCGTGCCGGTCGTGCCCGTGGTGTAGATGAGCGCGGCGCATTGTGCCGCCGGATCGGTCTGCACCGGTTCGGCGAGGCTCTCGGGATCGGCGTCGGAGGCCGCAATGGCCCCTAGCGCGAGTTCGGTCCAGACGATCTTGGCCGCGTCCGCGCGAGCGTGCGCAGCGGCGTCGGGCGAGGCGTCGACGGTGTAGATCGTGCAGCGCGGCCGGGCGTGCTCGCGAATGACGCCCAACTCCGGGGGCGAGAGTCGCGCGTTGCTCAGCAACGCCCAGGCGTCCAGAGACGCCACGGCGAGCAGCAGCACCACATAGGCGATGCCGTTCTCGCCGACGATCATCACGCGATCGCCCGGGCGCACGCCATGCTTGCGCAGGCGCTCGGCGCAGGCGGTCACGGCGCTCGCCAGTTCGCCGTAGGTCAGACGGCCGAAGTCGTCGATCAGGGCGATGCGAGCGGGCGTTTGCGCGGCGATACGCGCGGGCAGGATGTCAATGCGTGCGGGCAGATTCGCCAGCAGCGTGGCGGCGAATGCGTCCTGAAGCGAGGTGTCGGTAGCGGCAGACATGGCGGCATTGTAATGCGAGTGACGTTGCTGGGCAGTGCATGCGGCAGCAGGCGGGGCAGCGCGCGGGCGGCCGGGCATGGCACGTACATCGCGCGTACATGGCACGTAAGGCGCGCATTCCGGGACCGCAGCCGCGATGCGTTTCATTACAATAGGCGCCCATGAGCAAGACCAAACACGTCTCGGAAACGCCTGCCACGCAGTTTCTGAAGCAAAAGAAAGTGGCGTTCACGGAACACGTCTACGAGTACGTCGATCATGGCGGCACCGCTGAGTCGGCACGTCAGTTGGGCGTGGACGAGCATGCCGTCGTCAAGACCCTCGTCATGGAAGACGAAAAGGCCCGGCCGATGATCGTGCTCATGCACGGCGACCGCACCGTCTCGACGAAGAACCTCGCGCGTCAGATCGGCGCGAAGCGCGTCGAGCCGTGCAAGCCGGAGGTCGCGCAGCGCCACTCCGGTTATCTGGTGGGCGGCACGTCGCCGTTCGGCACGAGGCGGGCCATGGCGGTGTATGTCGAGGCGTCGATTCTCGATCTGCCGCAGATTTTCATCAATGGCGGACGACGCGGCTATCTCATCGGCATCGCCCCGCCGGTGCTGCTCAATACGTTGGCAGCCAAGCCGGTGTCGTGCGCGTTGAGCGACGAATAACGTCTGAAAACACCGCCGCCTGCCCGGCACTTTGCGCCCCGGCGCAACCCCGTGTTTGCCAGAATGGGGTGACTGGGCGGGTCAAGTAGAATGGCGGCCAACACAAATCCTGCTCACACTCGAAGTTCATGGCCACACTGGTTTTTATCGTTCTCGCGTATCTGATCGGCTCCGTGCCGTTTGCGGTGATCGTCAGCCGCACGATGGGGCTTGCCGATCCCCGCAGCTACGGCTCGGGCAATCCGGGCGCCACGAACGTGCTGCGCTCCGGCAACAAGAAGGCCGCGGTGCTCACGCTGATCGGCGACGCCCTCAAGGGCTGGCTGGCCGTGTTTCTCGCGCAGCGCTTCGCCGACGCCTGGGGCGTGAGCGACTTCGGTCTGTCGGCCGTGGCCCTCGCGGTCTTCATCGGCCATCTGTACCCCATCTTCCTGCGCTTCGCAGGCGGCAAGGGCGTGGCGACGGCGGCCGGTGTGCTGATTGCCATCGATCCGATTCTGGGGCTGGCGGTGATCGCAACGTGGCTCATCATTGCGATCTTCTTTCGCTATTCGTCGCTCGCGGCGCTGGTGGCCGCCGTGTTTGCGCCGCTTTACTACGTGTTCATGTTCGGCTTCGGGCCCTATGCCCCGGCAGTGATCGTCATGGCGATGCTGCTGATCTACCGGCACCGTGCGAACATCGGCAAGCTGATTGCGGGCAAGGAAAGCCGCATCGGACAGAAGAAGTAAGGCCGTCAGGCAG
>Ga0181519_10001539_pt1 | contig 20285 bp, 12 predicted proteins | sample PEATcosm2014_Bin_26_FD_121102 | JGI IMG/M metagenome (GOLD analysis project Ga0181519, IMG submission 121102) | Peatland microbial communities from MTU Mesocosm Facility, Houghton, MI, USA - PEATcosm2014_Bin02_10_metaG | ecosystem: Environmental > Terrestrial > Soil > Wetlands > Peat | place...
GAGATCGTCGTGAACAAGGCCGCCGCCGCCGATAGCGGCGTCAGCTTCGCGGCCTCCTTCCGCATGATGATTACGGAACTCTAAGTCGGCCGATGCACAGGCACCGAAGTGAAGGACCTTCTATAATGAACAGAATGCTCTTCGCCGCCGCATCGCTGGCGGCGCTCGCCGTCGCCGCCCCCGCGGCCCGCGCGCAGACCATCGACTATGGCTCGCTCGAGCAATTATTCGGCGAGCCCGTGACCACCAGCGCCACCGGCTCGCCGCAGAAGGCGACCGAAGCCCCCGTCGATATGGAAATCATCACCGCCGACGATATCCGCCGTTCCGGCGCCCGCGACATTCCGGGTGTGCTCGCGCATGTCTCCGGCGTCAATGTCGAGCGCTGGACCAATGATTCGACCGATATCAGTGTCCGCGGCTACGACCAGGGTTTTTCGCCCCGGCTTTTGGTCCTGATCGACGGCCGCCAGGTCTACGCCGACTATTTCGGCTTTACGCCGTGGAGCACCCTGCCGGTCGAGCTCAGCGAAATCCGTCAGATCGAGGTCGTCAAGGGTCCGAACAGCGCACTCTTCGGGTTCAACGCGGTCGGCGGCGTCGTCAATATCGTGACCTACAACCCGCTGTATGACGATGCGAAGACCGTGACATTACTCGGCGGCACGCAAGGCCTTGCCGAAGGCAATGCCGTCGGCATTGCCAAGCTCGGCGATTGGGCGGGCTTGCGCATCGGCGTCGGCGGCCGCTCGGACGATGATTTCACCACGCCTCAGTTGGCTGCGAATATCGGCACGAGGCGTGGCGACAATCGCGGAGAGATCAATATCGAGGGCGTCTTCCGCCTCGCTGACAACGTCCAGGCAACGATCGAGGCGACGCGTTCCCAGGCCGCCGAGGATGCGGTCGTCGAGGGCAGCAACAACGATTATCAGAAATATCTGACGAGCTCGGTGAAGGGACAAATCACCGCGGACACCAATTTCGGCCTCATCACCGGCACCGTCTACAGCAACTGGATCGATGCTCAGACGTTCAACGCCGCCGTGCTCACCCCCGTGGTCACGGTCGCCAACCAGGTCACAGTCGTGCAGTTGCAGGATCTGTACAAGATCGGCACGGATACCACGCTGCGCGCCGACCTCGAATACCGTCACAACACCGGCACCGCGCTGGACACACCCGGCGCCAATGTCTTCTACGACGTGCTCTCCGCTTCCGTCATGTGGGAGTGGAAAATTGCGCCTGAATGGACGCTTACCAACGCCCTCCGGCTCGATGATCTCATGCTTGGGCGCGATGGCACGGCGCCGCCTGCTCCCTTTACTAATGCCGACTGGAATCGGACCACCGTCGAGCCCAGCTTCAACAGCGGCGTCGTGTGGCGGCCGGACGATGTCAATGCCTTCCGCGCCACCGCAGCGCGCGGCGTGCAGGTGCCGAATCTCGTTGAGTTTGGCCTGCAGAATTTTGTGGAACCTGGCGTCGCCCTGCGCGGCGTCCCGGACATCGCGCCAACGATTGTGACCAATTATGAATTTGGCTGGGATCATCAGATCCCGTCGCTCGACGGGCAATTCCGCTTCGCGGCATTCCACGAACAGACCGATGAACTCTCTGCTATCAACGCGACGGCGAGTTTCGGTCCGACCGGCTTGGTAGTCTTCGCCGGCAATATCGGCAGTTCCACAGCCGACGGGCTTGAACTCGAATTCAGCGGCAAGTTCCTCAAGGACTGGCATTGGGATCTAAGCTACACGCCGGAAATTATCACCGACCATTTCAACCCGGCTTCACCGACCGCGCTGACCTCGGCCGATTTCCAGCATACCAACCCGGACCATATCGTGAAGGCGAATATCGGCTGGGCGCATGACAAATGGGAGATCGATCTGCACAGCCAGTACCAGTCGCAGACCTTCGGTCTGGTACCGAACGGCCTGGGCGCCTCGCTGACGCCGATCTCCGACTGGTTCTCGACCGATGCCAGGGTCGCCTACAAAGTCACCGATTGGGCGACATTGGCGCTCGACGGGCAGAACATAACACAATCGACGCAGCAGCAGACCGCCGGACCGAAAGTCGAGCGCGTCGTGTTCGGCAGCGTGACGTTCAACTTCTAGAGCGGCGCCGAAGCGGCGGAGCGCCGGCTGGAGCCGGCGTTCCGCCCGGTCTTTGACAACCTGGCTCCGATCGGCGCAAGAGAGTTATACGGTACCTCCCGACGCTCCTCGAGCGGCACTTCAGAGACGAATATTAATAAAACCCTCACAGTGAGAAATACAGCTTTTTGACATAATCGCCATCAACTCTTTGAGGATGGGCAGTAGACGGGGTTTGATACAATAAATAGTATTTTCTTTAGGATTTCTAAAATGTACGTTAGTCATTGGGTAATATATTTGTTCGAAAATAGAGTTTAGTTAAATTCATAAGACTAGAATATGACGCCCATCAAGAGCACACCTGATTCCATTGATGCCGTTTTCATCAATTTCGCTTCCGGTTTTGGAGTTTGTAAGCATGGCGTCGGACGATTCGCGCCATCATTGCATACCATACAGTGGGGAACCATGGACGCACGAATCTTCAGTCTCTGTCTCCTGTCCGCAAGCATCGCTTCGGGCATTGCCGGCCCGGCGCGGGCCGACGTCACGGCGAAAGACGTCCAGGTCATGGCACGCGCGCTGGGCTTCACCGAAAAACCGCCGACCGGTGATGTCACCGTCGGTATCGTCTATCAGCCGAGCAATCCGCAATCCGCAAAAGAGGCGGACGATCTGCAGAAGATGCTCGGCGACGGACTCAAGGCCGGCGCCCTGGTGCTCAAGCCGGTCCTCATCAAGATCGACGATGCGGCCGGCGCCGACCCCGGCGTCTTCCTGTTGACGGAGGGGGTCGGCGCCGACGCTGCAAAGCTCGCCGCCGCCACCAAGGCAAAGCACAAGGCCTGCATCACCGTCGACTTGGCGCAGGTCCAGAACGGCAGCTGTGTCATGGGGGTCAAGTCCGAGCCGAAAGTTGAAATCACCGTTAACGGGACGCTTGCCGCCGACAGCGGCATCGCCTTCGCCGCTGCCTTCCGAATGATGATCATCGAGCTGTGATCGGACCACAAGCTGGAAGCTTGACTTGAAGGATCTGTCATGACGTCGAGAAAGTATCTTGCGACCAGTTCGGTCGCCATTTTGGCGCTCGCGACCTCAGCGGCCCGTGCGCAAACGATCGATTATGGCTCGCTTGAGCAGTTGTTCGGCGAGCCCGTGACCACCAGCGCCACCGGCTCGCCGCAAAAGGCCACAGAGGCCCCGGTCGATATGGAGATCGTTACCGCCGACGACATCCGCCGTTCCGGCGCCAACAACATTCCAGAGGTGCTGTCACATGTCTCCGGCGTCAATGTCCTGCAATGGGCCAACGACTCCTATGACGTCGGCATTCGCGGCTATGACCAGGGGTTCTCGCCGCGTATCCTAGTGTTGATCGACGGCCGCCAAGTCTACGCCGATTATTTCGGCTTCACGCCATGGGACGCATTGCCGGTCGAACTGAGCGAAATCCGCCAGATCGAAATCGTCAAAGGGCCGAATAGCGCACTCTTCGGATTCAATGCGGTCGGCGGTGTGATCAACATCGTGACCTACAACCCACTCTACGATAAACAGAATACGGTTACCGTCCTGGGTGGCACGCAAGGCTTGGCCGAAGGCAACGCTGTCGGCACCGTCAAGATCAGCGATTGGGCCGGCTTGCGCATCGGCGTCGGCGGCCGCTCGGACGATGATTTCTCGACGCCTCAGCTCGCCAATAATGTCGGCACGCGGCGCGGAGATAATCGTGGCGAAATCAACGTAGAAGGTGTGTTTCGCCTTGCCGACAATATACAGGCAACACTTGAAGCAACACGGTCTCAGTCCAAGCAGACCGAGAGCAACGTCAGCGTCTTTAGCTCATCCGCTGATTATCGAACAGATTCGCTGAAGGGTCAGATCAGCGCAGACACAAATCTCGGCTTGCTCACGGCCACGGCCTATACCGACTGGATCAAAAGCGATTCGTTCAGCGAGACCTCGAATACGCCTGGTATAGTCAGCAATCAGGTGACGGTGGTGCAGTTCCAGGACCTGTACAAGATCGGCACGGATACGACTCTGCGCGGTGATCTCGAATATCGTCACAATGCCGCGAACAACAGCACCCTTCCCGGCGCAAGCGTGTTTTACGACGTCCTGTCGGCTTCGGCCATGTGGGAATGGAAGATCAAGCCCGATTTGACCTTGACCAACGCATTTCGAATCGACGATCTGATGCTCGGCCGCGATGGCCCCGCGCCGCCCGGCCCTTTCACTAACGCCAGTTGGGACCGCACGATCGTCCAGCCTAGCTTTAACAGCGGTCTGGTCTGGCGGCCCGACGACGTCAGTACCCTCCGCGTCACCGCGGCGCGCGGCGTACAGGTGCCGAATCTGATCGAGTTCGGGTTGAACTTCTTCAAGGCTCCGGGTTTCCTGGAACTCAGCACACCGAACCTCGCGCCGACGGTCGTGACCAATTATGAGCTCGGCTGGGACCGTGATATTTCTGCGATCAATGGGCAATTGCGAATCGCTGCATTCCACCAGCAGACCGACGAACTCGCGAGCATTTTCGGCACTGAAAGCTTCAGTCCGGCCGGCTTGCAGATCATCTCTGCGAATATCGGCAGCTCGAAAGCCGATGGCGCCGAATTCGAGCTCAAGGGCAAATTTCTGAAGGATTGGCATTGGGACTTGAACTACACGCCGGAATTCGTGACCGACCATTTCAATCCGGATTCACCACCGACGGTGACGGAGACTGAATTCCAGCACACCACCCCAAACCATATCGTGAAAGTGAATGTCGGCTGGGCTCAGGACAAATGGGAAGCCGATCTCTTCGGTCAGTACCAGTCTCGGACGATCGGGCAAGTGGCCGGGGCAGGCGCCGGCGCGGCGTTCGTGCCGGTCCAGGATTATTTCTCCGCCGATGCCAGGGTCGCCTACAAGGTCACCGACTGGGCGACGCTTGCGCTCTACGGCCAAAACATCACGCAATCGACCCAGCAGCAGACAGCAGTGGCGAAGGTCGAACGCGTTGTGTTCGGCAGCCTGACGTTCAATTTCTGAGCGGTATTTCAGACAACGGAGCGCCGGACGAACCGGTGCTCCGTCGTTGTCCGGGACCAGCTCGACGCTTCCGCGGACCGGCAAGGACTGCCCGAGGGCGGCGGCGCTGCCGACCCGCAGGGCCCGCTCAACCGAGAATTCAATAAGTAATCATGTATGTTTTTTAATAACCTCGCAATCGTTTTTCAAATATACAAGGACCGGATACCACGATTTCCGGCCTTGGACGATCCGAGTGTGAACAGCCTACGCCTGAGAGACTCACCTCCGATTGCACCATCCAGGAAGCGTGGCGGCTTGTCCTGCCGCCGCTGCGCGCCGGTCGAGACGCAGGGCGCAGTAGAGAGGATTGATGCAAGCACGACAGACCAGCTCCGGCTGACCGTTCGCGCGGACCGCAAGGATCGTTCTGCACACGACTTCCGCGCGCGGCGTGCCCCGCGCTGCCAAACCCGTCGCGCCGGGCAGGGCTCAGCCCTAACCGCGCCCATAACAGATCGGACGCCCTCACAGGGATCGCGAATATGAAGCACCTCCTCCGCATCGCCGATTGGCCCTTCCTCCTCAAGCTCGGCGCCGCCCCCGCGGTCGCGGTGGCTTTGCTGCTTGTCCTTCTGGTTACGGGCAACAACGGCATTGAAACGCAATCGACCAGCATGGCGACGATCGTCGGCACCAGCGTCGAGGGCAACGGCTTGCTCGCAGAGGTGCAGCAAGGCGTCCAATCGATCAATGGCGGGCTCTATCGCGTGCTCGCGCTGCAGGCCGCCAAGACGGCGGGACTGGATTCGGCGGGCGAGCTGAAGCAGCTCGGCAGCCGGATTGACGAGGTCGTCGCCAAATTGACGAAATACCGGGACCACTACGCAACGGCAGCGCAAAAGCCTGAAATTGCCAAGCTGATCGATCAGGTCGGCCAGTACAAAGGCGCGGTCGATTGGGTCTCGCAGATGCTGGAAATCGACTTCAACTCCGCCGTCTCGTTCCTGGCGCCGTTCGATCAGAATTATCGCTCGCTGAGCGACGCGCTCGACCATATGAGCGCCGACGGCGAACGCGCCTCGCATGACAGTGCCGCTTCCGCTGCAGCCGTCGGCCAGCGAACCTTGCACACCTTCCTTTATACGACGATTGCGGCCGTCGTGGCCGTGCTGGTGCTGGCGACGCTGATCGGCCGGAGCACCATCCTGTCGATCAAAGAAATAGCGTCGGCGACACGCGCGCTTGCGGCGGGTGACACCGGCATCAATGTCGAGGCGCTCACGCGCGCCGATGAACTCGGGGCGATCGTCGAGAGTCTGCATGTCTTCGCCGACTCGCTGCGCCAGGTGGCGGCGCTGCAGACGGAGCAGGAAGAACAGAAGCGCCGGGCCGACGCCGATCGGCGGCGCGCGCTGCTCGACATGGCCAGCGCCTTCGAAGGCAGCGTGCGCGGCGTGGTCTCGGGCGTATCGAGCTCGGCCGGCCAGGTCAAGACTTCGGCGGCGACGCTGCGCCAGACCGCCGAGCACACCAGCCGTGAAGCCGTGGCGGTGACCCAAGCCGCGGACGAAGCGTCCAACAATGTGCAAAGCGTCGCCACGGCCTCGCGCCAGCTCAGCGCCTCGATTCAGGAAATCAGCCGGCAGGTCGCACAATCATCCACCATCGCCGGCCAGGCGGTCGACGAAGCCGACCGGACCAACCAGATCGTCCGTGTGCTCGCGGACACCGCGCAGAAGATCGGCGACGTGGTCCGACTGATCAGCGACATTGCGAGCCAGACCAATCTCCTGGCGTTGAACGCCACGATCGAGGCGGCGCGCGCCGGCGATGCCGGCAAGGGCTTCGCGGTCGTCGCCAGCGAGGTCAAATCCCTGGCCACCCAGACGGCGCGCGCAACCGAGGATATCGGCGTTCAGATCGCGGCGATCCAGCAGGCTACCGGCACCGCGGTCGAGGCAATCACCGGCATCGGCAAGACGATCGGCACCATCAACAGCATCGCCGGCGCCATTGCCGCCGCGGTCGATGAACAGGGCGCCGCGACCCAGGAGATCGCCCGCAGCGTCGATCAGGTCGCAAACAGCACCAGCGCCGTGTCCCAGCGCATCGCCATTGTGAACCGAGAAGCCGGCGAGACCGACCGCTCGGCGGAGCACATGCTGACCGCCGCCGGCGATTTGTCGCAGCAATCGGAGACGCTGCGCCGCGAGGTCGACGGCTTCCTCGCGAAGATCCGCGCGGCGTAACGTGTCGACCCGCTAAACTCGGCGATGCCCGTCATCATCCCCGGTGCGTTCCCCCGGGGATGAGACAAAGGCAAGCGGCTAATACAGCCCGGTCGCCGGCGTCGCGGGGGGTGGCGTCGCCGGCCGCTGGTTGACGATCGTGCCCGGCGCCGGCGGCCCGGCGTTGGCAGGCACGCCCTGGCCGGGAACGTAGTCCGGCGAGGCGACAAAGGCCGGAGTCGCGTCGTTCGAAACGGTTTGCGCATCCTCGCCGCCGTCGATGATCTGGTCGGAAGGTTCGGTGCCGGGCTTGAAGGCCTCCCAGATCACATCGCTGCCGCCGCCTTCGGCGAGCTTGCCGGTTTCGCGGTCGACGCGGACCATGCGGATGCCCGGCGGGATGCGGAAACCCACAACCGGCTTGCCCTTGAGCGCCTCGGTCATGAATTCCGTAAAGGCCGGAGCGGCGGTGTCGGCGCCCTGCTCGCGCGGTCCGAGCTCCTTGGGTTGGTCGAAGCCGATATAGACGCCGACCACCAGATCCGGCGAGAACCCCACGAACCATGTGTCATTCGGGCCGTTCGTCGTCCCGGTCTTGCCGGCCAACGGCACTTTCAGCTTGGCACCCACGGTCGGGGCCGCCGTCCCGTGCTGCACCACGCCTTCAAGAATATGCACCATCTGATAGGCCGTGCCAGGATCGAGCACCTGTTCGCGATCATCAGCCAGGATCGGCACATCGCCCTTGGCGGCCCAGTCGGGATCGCCGCAGCGCGGGCATTGGCGGGCATCCGCGCGGAAGATCGTCTTGCCGTAACGATCCTGCACCCGGTCGATCAATGTAGGCGTAATCTTCCGCCCGCCATTGTCCAGCATGCCATAGGCCGCCGTCAGCCGGAGCGGCGTCGTCTCGCCCGCCCCCAGCACCATGGAGTAATAAGGTGGCATCTGGTCCATGATGCCGAGCCGTTCGATATAGGGTTTGATCTTTTCGATGCCGATCTCGGCCGCCATGCGCGCGGTCATGGTGTTGACCGACTTCTCGATCGCGAAGCGCAGCGTGTGCACGCCGCTGCCTTCCTCGCCGCTGAAATTCTTCGGTTCCCAGACCGGCAACCCCGGCCCCTGATAAATCTGCACCGGATCGGCCTGGATAAGCGTCGACGGAGTCATGCCGTTCTCGAGCGCGGCGAGATACGCGAACGGCTTGAAGGTCGAGCCGATCTGCCGCTTCGCCTGGGTCACGCGGTTGAATTTGCTCATCTCGAAGGACCAGCCGCCGGCCATCGCCAGCACGCGGCCGGTATGCGGGTCGAGCGCGACCAGCGCGCCCGAGACGTCGGGAATCTGGCGCAGCGCGAAGACCGGCGGCTCGCCCGGCTTGACCGCCGCCCCGGTCGGTTCGACCAGCACGACGTCGCCGCGCTTCACCACCTGGTCCGGCGTCTTCGGCACGTTGTAGCTGAGCCGCTGCCCATCGAGCCACGGCTTCGCCCAGCTCATTTCCGCCATCGGCAGATAGCCGGCGCCGCCATCGGCAAAGCCCAAGGTCACGCCGTCATGGCCGATCTCGCGCACCAGCGCCGTCTGCCACGGCGCGGCACCCGGCACTGGCGGCAGCGCCTTCAGCGCCTGCACCCAGCCATGCTCGTCGGCGGGCAGATCGAAATGGGTGACCGGCCCGCGCCAGCCATGTTTGCGGTCATAGCCCATCAGCCGGTCGCGCAACGCTTTGTCGGCGGCCGCCTGCAACGTCGGCGAGAGGCTGGTGCGCACCGACAGCCCGCCTTCATAGACTGCCTTCTCGCCGTAGCGCTGGACCAGCTCGCGCCGGACTTCCTCGGCGAAATAGGGGGCGGAGAAGACCTGGCTTTCGTCGCGCTTGGCCGCCAGGGTGATTGGCTCCGCCTTGGCGGCATCGGCTTCGGCCTGCGTGATCGCGCCGATCGTGGCCATGCCGTCGATAACATAGTCGCGCCGGTTCTTGGTCGCTTCGGGATGCCGGCGCGGATCGAATTCGCCGGCGCCCTTCAGCTCGCCGGCCAGGAGCGCGGCCTCGGCGACGCTCAGCTCGTCCAGCGATTTGTTGAAGTAGCTCTGCGCGGCTTCGGCGATGCCGTAGCTGTTCTGACCGAAGAACGGCTCGTTCAAATAGAGTTCGAGAATCCGGTCCTTGGACAGGGCCTGCTCGATGCGGACCGCGAGAATCGCCTCCTTGATCTTGCGCGAGATCTTGTACTCGTTGGTAAGCAGCATGTTCTTGACAACCTGCTGCGTGATTGTCGAGGCGCCGACGCCGCGCTTGCCTTCCCCGACGCGTAGCGCGTCCTGCACCAGCGCGCGTAGGATCGCCGCCGGGTTGACGCCGCCATGCTGGTAGAAATCGCGGTCCTCGGCCGCGAGCACCGCCTGGATCACGCGCGGCGGAATCGCCGCGATCGGCACGAAAAGGCGTTTCTGCGTGCCGTACTCCTCAAGCACCCTGCCGTCGCCGGCATGAACACGGGTCATCGTCGGCGGATAATAGTCGGCCAACTGCTGATAATCCGGCAGCTCCGCAGCGTAATGCAGATAGACAACGACCGCGGCGGCGCAGCCGAGCAGCACAAGCAGCGAGAACAGGCTGAGGATCGATACGACGTGGCGCATAATGGGTCGCCGCTCGGTTCTTCTCGACAAGAAGCGCCCCGCCGCGGATCGTCGACGACTCACCGGCGTCGCGGGGCATGGCCCTGGTATGGGCGCGCGTGCCGGCTTTGCCAAGCGGAAATGCGTCGCAGACGGTCAATGCGCGGCCGGAATGCCGGCCGCGGTTGCACGAGCGCGCCACTATTTACCACAACATGGCCATACGCGCATTAAGGGATTGTCGCCGTTCACAGGTCCGGTTATGTTCAACCTTGCGAAAATCCAGGGATTGCCTGATCGGCCGAAAGGCGTGACGGCGACGCCGTTTTCAGATCATCCGCGGCCGGCAGCCCTCAGCGAGGCGCTGCGGCCGGATCTGCAAAGGGCGTTTCCTCACTGGATCGGTACAGAAACCCCGAAGCCTGGTCCGGACAATTCCGGGTTGCGGCGACCGGACCGAGCCCTGCCATGGCAACCTTTGTGGGTGGCCGTTCGGCAGGATGACCGCGGGTCCCGCCGGCTTCGCACAGCTAGGGAGCGAGTCGCTTCGCCGTTTTCGCACGGCGTGAAGCAGGGTTCGTTCCGGAGAAATGCCGTATGGCGCGACGTATGCTCATTGACGCGACCCATCCCGAAGAGACTCGGGTCGTCGTACTGAATGGTAACCGGCTCGAAGAGTTCGATTTCGAGACGTCAACGAAGAAGCAGATCAAGGGCAACATCTACCTCGCGAAAATCACGCGGGTCGAGCCCTCGCTGCAGGCGGCCTTCGTCGAATATGGCGGCAACCGCCACGGTTTCCTGGCCTTCAGCGAAATCCATCCGGATTATTACCGGATCCCGGTCAGCGACCGCGAGGCGATGCTGGCCGAGGAGCGCGCTGCGCAATTCGAAGAAGAACAAGCCGATTCGGTCGATCTCGACCATGAAGGCAACAGCCACTACCGCGAGGATCACGCCGCGACAGGCCATGACGGCGACGAGGACGTCGGCCATGATCGCGGCGGCGATGACGGCGATGGTCACGAGGGCGATAGCCACGACCATCCCACCCAAGACGGCGACGACCATGGCCATTACGACGATCGCGGCGAGCCGTATGACGCCGCCGCGCTGCCGGCAGAACACGCGACGGAATTCGTGGTGCCAAGCGAAGCGGCGCCCGATGCGAGCCCCTCGGAGTTAGCCTCCAGCGGCGGCACCGACCCCGCCGAATCGCCCCTCGATATCGCGGCGCAGAAGGCCGATGACGGCCTCGTCGTCGCAACTTCCTATGCGCCGCGCGCGGTTGAGCCCGGCGACGCCGCGCCCGAGTCGGACCAACCGCCGGTGTTCGGCGACGCCGACGAAGCCGCGCCAGCCGCGCCCGAGCCCGTCGAGTTCGACGCTCTGCCGGTCGAAGGCGATGGCGCGGTCACGAGTGTCGTCGAGGTGCCGGACGAGCCTGTCCACGTCGAGACGGTCGGCGGCGAGGACGAGTTCGAAGAGGTCCAGGCCCGCCCCCGCGTGCGCCATTACCGCAATTACAAGATCCAGGAGGTCATCAAGCGGCGGCAGATCCTGCTGATCCAGGTGACCAAGGAAGAACGGGGCAACAAGGGCGCGGCGCTTACGACCTATCTCTCGCTGGCCGGCCGCTATTGCGTCCTGATGCCGAATGCCGGCCGCGGTGGCGGCGTGTCGCGCAAGATCACCAGCGCGGCAGATCGCCGCCGGCTGAAGGAGTTGATGGAAGAGCTCGACGTGCCGGAAGGCATGGGCATCATCGTCCGCACTGCCGGCAGCGAACGGTCGAAAGCCGAGATCAAGCGCGACTACGAATACCTGCTCCGGTTGTGGGACGATATCCGCGAGCTGACTTTGCGCTCCTCGGCCCCGGCGCTGATCTATGAAGAAGGCAATCTGATCAAGCGTGCGATCCGCGATCTCTATTCACGCGACATGGAAGAGATCCTGGTCGAAGGCGAGGACGGTTTCCGCACCGCCAAGGAATTCATGCGGATGCTGATGCCGAGCCACGCGTCGCGTGTCAAAGCCTACCGCGACCCGACGATCCCGCTCCTGCACCGGTTCCAGGTCGACAGCCAGATCGACCAGATCCACAACCCTGTGGTCCAGCTCCGCTCCGGCGGCTACATCGTCATCAATCCGACCGAGGCGCTGGTGTCGATCGACGTCAACTCCGGGCGCGCCACCAAAGAACGCAACATCGAGGAGACGGCGACCAAGACCAATCTCGAAGCCGCCGAGGAAATCGCCCGTCAGCTTCGCCTGCGCGATCTCGCCGGGCTGGTGGTCATCGACTTCATCGACATGGAGGAGATGCGCAACCAGAAGGCCGTCGAGGCGCGGCTCAAGGACGCGATGAAGACCGACCGGGCGCGCATCCAGCTCGGCCGGATCAGCGCCTTCGGTCTCCTGGAATTATCGCGCCAACGCCTGCGCTCGTCGCTGATCGAGGCGTCGACTCAGACTTGCCCGCATTGCAACGGCACCGGCACGATCCGCTCGACGGAGTCGACGGCGCTGGTCGTGCTCCGCGCGCTCGAAGAAGAGGGCATCCGCCGCCGCTCGGCCGAGCTCACCATTTATGTACCGACTCAGATCGCGCTCTATGTGCTGAACCAGAAACGCGACGCGCTCAGCCAGATCGAGCAGCGCTACGGCTTCCGCGTGACGGTCGCGCAAGACGATGAGCTGGTGCCGCCCGCCTTCCGGCTGGATCGCGTGCGCGCGCTGACGCCGCAGGAGCTGGGCGCACTCCCGCTCCAGATCCTGGCTCCCCTGCCGGTCGAAGAAGAGGAAGAAGAAGGCGACGATATCGAGGAAGAAGCCGGCCCGGTCGAAACCGCCGAGACGCGCATCGAAGGCGAGGCGCGGCGCAAGCGGCGGCGGCGGAAGCGCCAGCGCGGCGGCGGCGAGGAGGCTCTGGCCGCTCCGGGCCAAGAGAACACCGAGATGTCCGAGCAGGACGCGGCTGATAGCGACGAAGAGGTCGAGAGCGAGGACGAATCGGCCACGGAGGATAGCGAGACGCCTTCGGCCGAACTGACTCCCGAGGGCATCGCCGAGCGGAAGCGGCGGCGGCGCGGCAAACGCGGCGGCCGCCGGCGGCGGCGCGAGGACGAGGCGCCGCTCGGCGCAGTGCCGGCCGAGGCACTGCCCGAAGCGGTGGCTGTCTACGTCGAAGAATACCCTTCGGCGCTCGATTACGCCCGCGATGGGCGCGAGCATCTGTTCGAACAGATCGAAACGTCCCCCTCTGCCGGCGAAGAGGTGCCGGTTTCGGAGAGCGCACCTGCCGAGTTGCCCGGTGCCGAAACGGCGCTCGAGCCGACCGCGACCATTGAGATGCCGCCGATTGAGCCCGCGGCTGCCGAAACCGCAGGGGCGGAGATCGCCCTCCCCAAACCAAAGCGGAAGCGCGTGCCGCGCAAGACACCCGCTCTGGCGGAGGCCGCCGCCGACGACGCCCGATTGACGGCGCCGGAACCCGCGGCAGATGCAGTCGAAGCCGTGCCGCCGAAGCGACGGCGGACACGGAAGGTCGCGGTACCGGTGGCCGAGGCCGCTGCCGAAGCACCAGCGTCCGAGGTCGCAGTCGACGCACCGGTCGCATACCTCGCCGAGCCGGCAATGGCGATCGAGCAGCCGGGAGCGACAATCGAGACCGTGCCCGCATCCATCGACCCGGCGGTCGCGGAGCCTGCACCGGCCCAGTCCGCTGCGGCAGCGGCGCTCGAAACCCCGCTAACCTCTGCTGACGCCGAATCGACGGCGCCTGAGGTCCAGGGGCCACAGACGGCGGAACCCGAGGCCCAGACGGCGCAGCCCGACCGCCCGCGCAAGACCGGCTGGTGGAAACGGCTGGTGAACTGAAGCGGAAACCGCTGCGCGGGTGACGACCGACCAGACAGCCGTATCAAGCGCGGCGTCTGGTCGGGGTAGCGCAGCCGCGCGCCGAGCCGCCGTGGGATGAACGTGACGCAGGCTTCGTCGCGTCGGCGGTCATGTGAGGTCAGTGAAGGGATTGAACGCGACTTCCCATAAAAATCCATCCGGATCACCAATGTAACCGGAATAGCCGCCCCAGAAGACATCCTGCGGAGTCTTGATGGATGTCGCGCCCGCGGCGATGGCCTGAGCGAAGACCAGATCGGCGTCCGCTTTGCTCTTCACATTATGCGCCAGCGTGAAGCCGGGGAAACCTGAGCGCTCTGGAGGCACTTGGGCGTCTTCGGCCAAGCTGTCGCAAGGGTAAAGCGCCAACCACACCCCTTCCAGCCGGAACATGACGCAGAGCTCTCCATCCTTATAGTTGTGCGGTTCGAACCCCAGCCAGCGACGATAGAATGCGAGTGACCGCACCAAGTCCGATACGCCCAAGGTGATCATGCTGATCTTTGGCTTCACGGCTTGCCCTCTTTCGCATGATCCGAACGCTATGACGCCCGGGGCGCCGCGATTCGGCAGGGCCGTCCCTTCAGCGCCGCCAGTCGACGAGCCGTTCGGCCGCCGCCGCCACGGTGCCGGGCGCCCCGGCAAATGAGAACCTGACGTAGCGATGGCCGCGCTCGGGGTCGAAATCGAGACCCGGTGTCGCGGCCACCCCCGCCTCGTGCAGCATCCGCCGGCAGAACTCCAAACTGTCATTCGTGAGTGTGCCGACATCGGCATAGAGATAGAAGGCGCCATCCGGCGGGGCGAAATGCTCGAACCCGGCGTGCGGCAAGCGGTCGAGCAGCATCGCTCGGTTGGCCGCGTAGCGCCGGACATTGGCATCGAGTTCCTCGATGCAGTCGAAGGCTTCGATCGCGGCGTGTTGTGACAGGCTGGGCGCCGAAATTACCAGATGCTGCGCCAGGCATTCGACGGCGCGGATCAGATCCGGCGGCACGATCATCCAGCCGAGCCGCCAGCCGGTCATCGAAAAATATTTGGAAAAGCTGTTGATGACGATCGCCTCCGGCCAGTGGGCCAGCGCCGTCACCGCCGGCTCGCCATAGGTGATGCCGTGATAGATTTCGTCGGAGATCAAGCGGATGCCGCTCTTGCGGCAATACGCGGCCAGCTCTGCCAGCGCCGCATCGCCCAGCATCGTGCCGGTCGGGTTGGAAGGACTCGCGACGATCAGCCCGTCGAGCGGGCCCGCCTGCTCAAGCAACCGCACGCTCGGCTGGAAGCGGTCAGCGGGCATCGCCGGCAGGGTGACCGGCTCGATATCGAGTGCCGTAAGGATATGGCGATAGGCGGGGTATCCGGGGGCGGCGAGCGCCACCCGGTCGCCCGGATCGAAGGCGGCGAGAAAGCCCAATACGAATGCGCCGGAAGCGCCGATCGTGACCGCCACTTGGGAAGGGTCGACCGTCACCCCATAAGAGACGGCATAGTGCCGGGCGATGCGTTCGCGCAGCGCCGGGATGCCGAGCGCGTCGGTATAGCCGAGCGGGCCGGCCCGCAGCAGCCTTTCGGCTGCGGCGAGGACCTTGGCGGGCGCGCCGGTGCCGGGCTGGCCCACTTCGAGATGCAGAATGTCGGCACCGGACGCGTCGAGGCGATTGGCCTCGCGCAGCACATCCATGGCGATGAAAGGCGGGATCCGGCCGCGCCGGCCGAGCTTCAGCATCGGCGCCTCGCTATCGCGCCAATTGCTCGACATGCATCGAGAAGCCGCCGCCGCGCGGATCGTGTTGCACGAAGCAGGCGCGGGTCTGGGCGGTCAGGCCGCTCGGGCAATCGAGCGCCATGATCCGGTCGGGCACCAACGTGCCAACCGACTCGGCCGGCGTGCGCGGCTCCGAGAGGAGTTCGGCGAGCCCGCGGCCGCCATGCAGGACGGATGCGGCGATGGCCGCGGTGTCGGCCGGGGCGGCATAGCTCCCGGCGCCCGCGAGTGCTGCGCGCAATTGCCCGCCGGTCGTATCCGTGACGAGGATCGGGACCAGCGACCCGGCCGCCGCACCATCGAAGGGAACCGCCGCAAAGATCCCGAACGGCTCGATGATCTGGCCGCTGCCGAAGAGGCGCCCCATGCCGATGGCGCAGGTAACCGCGGTCCCGGCCGCGTCGGTGGCGAGGAAGCCTGTCGAGCCGGCGGGCTGATCGATCCCGGCGGATCCGGCCGGAAACGCGGCGACGCGGGCCACGGCGAAACGCGCGGCGGGATCGCCCGCCGCTTGCGCCGCCGGCGCCTGAACGGCTTGCCAGCTCGCCAGCGCGGCGGCGCCGGCCGGATTTTGGGGAAAGTATAGGCGATCGGTGCCGCTGGTCACGCTGGCCGGCGCGCGCCAGACCGGCGCATAATTCGCCAGCGCCCGCCCCGGCACGCCTTGCTCGACGAGCTCGCCGCCGGCCGATCCGGTGTAGAACACGGCTGCACCGCCGGTGCGCAACGTGGCGAGGCTGGCACTGACCGCGCGCTGCGGCAGGATGTCGCCGACCTTGAGCGGCACGCCGCCGGGGCCGCCGGTACCGAGCCCGGCCGCTTGCAGATCGCTCAGCAGGTTCGGCGTCACCGTCATGCCGGTCGTCGCCAGCGCCTCGACCGGCGCCACGATCTGCTGCCAGCGCAGCCGGCCGTAGCGCGCCTCGAGCGCCGCCAGTCCGCGCATCAAACCTGGCACAGGCAGCGTCCCGCCTTCGGCCTTCTGCGCCGGAAAATCGAGTTCCTCGACGGCGCCGCCGCCCGGCGGCTTGACCAGACAGGCGCCGCCGCCCGCTAGGCCGGCGCGACCCGGCTGCGTGACCGTCAGCGCCAGCGCCATCACGCTCGCCGCGTCGGCGGCACTACCGCCGCCAAGCAGGGTGCGACGCCCAAGGTCGACCACCTGTGTGTCATCGGCGGCGATCGAGCCCAGATACCGCGTATCCAGCACATTGGCTTGGGCGGCGTCGCCGGTTTCGAAGCCCAGTACCGTCTTGACCAGATCGCCGGCCTGGTTGAGCCGATGGCCCACCTCGGGATCCGAATCACAGCCGGCCAGCGGCACCGCCAGCAAGGCCGTCGCCAACAGCGTAGGAACCGCCCCCCTGCGCCGCCGCGCGCATTGACGCGGACGGGCGTTCGGCCGGATATTGGCGGGCGTCGAAAGGATGCCGCTTGTGTTGAATTCCATGCTCTGCCGGGCCTTTGCTCTGGTCTTGCTGGCCGCGTTCGCCACCCCCCGCTGGGCCGCCGCACAGGACGCGCCTGGGTTGATCCGCGATGCGGAAATCGAAAATCTGGTCCGCGACTACGCCACGCCGCTGTGGAAGGCGGCCGGATTGGACGCGGATTTCGTGAAGGTCTATTTGGTCAACGACCAACAGATCAATGCTTTCGTAGCAGGCGGGCAGCGTCTGTTCATAAACACCGGGTTGCTGATGAAGGCCGATCGTCCCAATATGGTGATCGGCGTCATCGCGCACGAGACCGGCCATATGGCCGGCGGCCATCTGCTGCGAATCCAGGATGCGCTGGAAGACGCCACCGCGCAAAGCATCATCGGCTATGTGCTGGGGACGGCCGGCGCAGTGCTGACGAAGAACGGCGCCGTGGCCGCGGCCGGCGCCAGCGCCGGCGAATCGATCGGATTGCGCTCGCTGCTGCATTATTCGGTCGGCCAGGAGGCGCGCGCCGACCAGGCGGGCATGGGATTTCTCGACCAGACAGGCCAATCGGGCCAGGGGCTGCTCGACTTCTTCCGGGTCCTGGACAAGGAAGAGCTGATGCTGCCGACGCAGCAGGATCCGTATCTGCGCACCCATCCGCTGACCGAAGACCGCATCGACTGGGTCGCCGAGCACGTCAAGACTTCCAGCTTTTCCAATGCGAAGGATCCCCCGACGCTGATCGACCGGCATCAGCGCATGCTGGCGAAGCTGCGCGGCTTCCTCATGTCGCCGGGCCAGGCGCTGAAGATGTACCCGGAAAGCGATACGAGCAGCTACGCCCGCTATGCGCGGGCTGCGGCCTATCATCGCGTCCCGATGGACGATCGGGCGCTGAGCGAGATCGACAGCCTGCTCAAGGAACACCCCGACGACCCGTATTATAACGAGTTGAAGGGGCAGATCCTGTTCGAAAGCGGCAAAGTCGCCGATGCCGTAGCCCCCTATCAGAAGGCCGCCAAGGAACTCCCCGATTCAGCCCTGATGCGCGTCGAACTGGCCCAGACCGAGCTGGAAAACAGCAATAACGACAAGATTCTGAAGGACGCGCTCGAGAATCTGCGCAAAGCCGTGAAAATGGACAATTCGAGCGCGGACGCCTGGCATCAACTCGGCATCGCCGAAGGCCGGTCAGGCAATCTGGGACCTGCGGCACTTGCACTCGCCGAAGAAGGCATCCTGACCGGCGACCTGCGCCAAGCCTCGCAGCAGGCGACTCGGGCGACGCAACAATTGCCGCGCGGCTCGCCGGGCTGGCTCCGTGCCGAAGATATCCGCCGCGACGTCAAGGCCGAGAAGGACAGTCAGGAATAGGCGCCGCGGTCAGCGGAACAGTCTGACAGCGATTCCGCTTGGCGTCGATCTCGTTCGTGTTCCGTTCATGAAGGATGGCCCCTACAACCCAGCCGCGCCGGCTCGGTGTGTCGGTTGAATGGTTCCGGCTGCGTAAATCCAGGAAAGCGAAGGCCACGGACTGTCGACTCACGGTTCGGACGTCCTGCCATTCGCCGATCCCGGCTAACGAGGTCCGTTCGAATGACGGTATCCGGCAAACAGGCTGCGGGTGCAGCACCACGCGATTATATACAATTTATACATGTATTATCATTGGATTCGCTCTCTATGATTGTCCGGCACCGATGGCTGAGCTTGGGCTTCGTCGTGCTTGTCCTGGCTGTCGCGACGCATTGGCCGGTCCGGAAGGGATTCTTCCAGACCGACGATTTCATCTGGCTTCACCTCGCGAATTGGCGAAGCGTCGCCGAGTCTTTCGTCGGCAACCAGGGGTCCAATCTCGCTTACCGGCCGATCTTCCGCCTGAGCACCTATCTCGACGTGCTGGTGTTCGGACGGAATGCGGCCGCCTGGCATTTCGAGAATGTCGTCTGGCACGCGTCCAACGCGTTGCTTCTTGCCGCATTGCTGCGAGCCTATCGCTTGCCGTTCAGCCTCGCTTCAGGCGCCGCAATTCTGTTCGTACTGGCTCCCCTCAGCGGCGAGAGCGTGAATTGGATCTCCGGACGCGGTTCTCTCCTGTGCTTCACCTTCATGCTGTTGTCGCTGTGGCGCTGGACAGTAGCGTTGCATGACGGGAGACGCCCTTGGGCGGCGTTGTTCTGGATGGTGCTCGCTGGGATGACGTATGAGGCAGCGATCGCGTTGCCGGCCGTGCTGGTCTGCCTGACGCCACTGGCATGTCGCCGCTTCGCGCTCGACCCCTGGTTAGCCGCACGGCAAGCGGGGCTTGCGATCGGCACGTTCGTAGGTTTCTGGCTGGTCCGGTCGGCGTTCCTCGGCACGCTCACCGGCGAGGTCGGATCGGCCAATTCGGATCTTGCGGGCAATTTCCTCAGTCACATGCAGGCGCTCGGCGTGTTCGCCCAACTTCTCGCAGGCAAAGGATCGCTGCTTCTGCTCTCCGCCGCGACGGCGATATGCCTCCTCTCGCCCCGCCTCCGCCCGGCCGGCGCGGCCCTGCTGCTCATCGCCGTTATTCTCATGCTGCCCTATAGCACCGTCATCGGGATCGGTGGACGGTACTTCTACATGTTGCAGGCGCCGGTTTGCGTCATCGCGGTTCTGCCTGCCCTGCTCGTCCCCAAGAGCGCCGGCGGACCGACCATCGTCCTGCTGCTGGCGTTGGTGCTGCCGAAATTTGCGGCCTCCGACCTGCACGAAGCCTTCTCCTTCACCCGGGCCGGAACCAGCACGGAAGCTCTGATCGGCGCAGTCCTGAAGGCGATCCCGTCGAATGACGGCGCCTCCAACGTGGTCGACAATGTCCCAGATTTCGATAACGGGCAGATGATGATGGGTGATTTCTTCGAGCTTTGTATCGGCGACTTCTATGAGGCGGCGCCCGCGCCCTGGATCGCCCGGACCGAAGCCGTACTCAGGAACAAGACGGTGCTGCACGACGTATTGTCCCGTCCGGCGCATTTCTGGCAGTACGACCCGGAGACCAGAAGCCTACTCCCGCTGGACCGCCGAGCCTGGCTGGAAGCCCATCCCGAAACGCTCTGATCAGTCAGCGGTTCTCATTTTGAGAAAAGTGCTTCCCGTGTGACTCGGATTATGAGTCACTCTTGGGGTGGAGCGGCTTGAACGATACATAGGTGTCCTGCGGGAGCGTTGCGGCGCGTTGCCTGAC
>Ga0181519_10001543_pt1 | contig 20262 bp, 12 predicted proteins | sample PEATcosm2014_Bin_26_FD_121102 | JGI IMG/M metagenome (GOLD analysis project Ga0181519, IMG submission 121102) | Peatland microbial communities from MTU Mesocosm Facility, Houghton, MI, USA - PEATcosm2014_Bin02_10_metaG | ecosystem: Environmental > Terrestrial > Soil > Wetlands > Peat | place...
AGTTACAAAGCTTACATCAAGAGATCCATGCGAGGGCCCAGCGTCGATTACATTGTTTCAGGCGGCGGCGCGCGCAACGCCACGCTGATGGCCATGCTGGCGCAAAGGCTCGCTCCGCTGGGCTGCGAATTGGCTGCAAGTGAAGAGTTCGGCTTGCCCGCCGAGGCCAAGGAAGCCGCGGCCTTTGCACTGCTTGCTTGGCAAACGTGGCATCATCTGCCGGGTAATTTGCCGCGCGCCACCGGCGCATTGCGCCCAGCGATTCTGGGGCAGGTGACCAATGCGTAAGCTGCCAAAAGTTCATTGTCTCCCCGGTCTCAAAATCGAGACCGGGGGCACCCTGATTTTGTTGTTAGTATTTGCAATTCTCTTCGGTTGCCGCTCTACGCCGCGCGATCCGCGCACGGTCGTTTTTCTCATCGAGAGCAGCCCGGCGAGCCTTGATCCGCGGGTGGGAACCGATGCGCAATCCGAGCACATTGACGAACTGCTTTTTGATGGCCTTGTTGCACGCGACGCAAGTTTTCATTTCACTCCCGCGCTGGCCGAGCGATGGGAGCAGCCCGATCCTCTTACGCTCATCTTTCATCTGCGCAACGGCGTCCGCTTCCACGATGGCCATCCGCTCACTGCGCGCGATGTAACGTGGACCGTCAACTCCATTCTCTCCGGTGTGGTGCTCACACCCAAAGCTGCATCCTATGCATCCATTGATTCCGTTGCAACTTCCGATACGAGCACTGTTGTCTTTCATCTGAAGCATGCGGATAATTTTCTGCTGGCCAATCTTTCCACTGGCGCATTCGGTGTGGTTCCTGAGGGCAGCGGGCGCGAGTTCTGGCGGCATCCGGTCGGCACCGGGCCTTTTCGCTTCCTTAGTCAACAGATCGATCAGGATGTAGTTGTCGAGCGCAATCCGCAAAGCTGGTCCGTGATTCCGAAGATTGAACGCGTGCGCTTTCGCGTGGTTCCCGATGCAATCACAGAGTCACTCGAATTGGAAAAAGGATCGGGCGACGTGGCTGTCAATGCTCTTCCGATGGATTCGCTGGAGGTACTTGCCTCGCGGCCTAATCTGGCAATCGAAGACGTGGCTGGAACGCAGGTTCAGTACATGGGCTTCAACCTCCGCGATCCACTGTTAAAGGACGCGCGCGTGCGTCAAGCGATAGCCTGCTCCATCAATCGCAAGCTCATCATTCAAACTCTGCTGCGGGGCCATGCGCAACCGGCCGAGAGCCTTCTTCCGACAAACCACTGGGCATGGAATGGCGATGGTGCGCACTATGATTTTGACCCGGCGCGCGCCGCGCAACTGCTCGATGAGGCCGGCCTGCGTCCTGGCGCAAACGGCGTTCGTTTTCACCTGGCGATGAAGACCTCAACCGACCTCGGCACGCGCGCATTGGCCGCGGTCTTGCAGCAGCAACTGGCTGCGGTGGGCATCGCGCTCGACCTGCGCAGTTACGAGTACGCCACATTTTATTCCGATGTGACACACGGCGTCTTTCAAATGTACTCGCTGAAGTGGGTCGGCGGCGAGCAACCGGATATCTTCAATGTCTATGCGACGAAGAATTTTTCTCCGCGCGGAACCAATCGCAGTCATTACTCGAATCCGCAATTGGATGCGCTGCTCGACGACGCTTCTCAAAGCGTAGACGATAATAAGCGCCGCGAGGATTACAGCCACGCGCAACAAATTTTAGCCCGCGATCTGCCCGCCATTAACCTTTGGTACTTGGACACCATTGTTGTGCATAACAGGCGGCTCATGCACGTGGTTCCCACGCCTTCGGGCAGCTTTGCATTTCTGGAGACGGCGGAGTTGCGTGCGAACTAATCACAGGAAAACTTCTCGGAAATTTTGTAATAAATAGATTGAATTCCATTATTTTTGTCAGCGCTTTCTAAAAATGAAAGACTTCCCTCAACCTTTTGGCGGTTTGCTTCGTCTAGTGAAGTAGTGATGATCCTATGCCCCTCGGGCGAGGAAAACAAAAGCCTGACAGGGAGATGAGTTGATGAGGAACACCATGAAGGTTCGACACACAATTGCGCAGTGGGCCGTGTTGGCGGCTTTGGTGGCAGCCGCGGCGCTGATGCAGGCGCAGACGCCCAAGCCCGTTCAAGGCACCATCACAGCCATCAATGGCACAACGCTTTCGGTCAAGACGGACGGGGATGGAGTACAACAAGTTGAAGTTCCTTCAACCGCTACAATCCTGCGCGTTGCGCCGGATGCCAAGAATCTGAGCGCGGCGGAAAAGATTCAGTTCAGCGATCTGGGTGTGGGCGACCGCGCGTTGGTCAAGCCCGACCCGAATGGCAGCGGCCCCACGGTGCAAGCGATGCGTATTATCGCCATCAAACAGTCCGATATCGTGGCGAAGCATCAGAAGGACCGCGAGGATTGGCAGCGACGCGGCGTAGGCGGACTGGTGAAGAGCATTGACCCCGCCTCCGGCGACATTGTGGTGAGCAGCGGCGCTGGCGCAACGGCCAAGACCATCACCGTGCACACCAGCAAGGCGACAATTCTGAAGCGCTATGCTCCGGCTTCGGTGAATCCTGATGAGGCGCTTGCGGCACCGATTGATGCCGTCCACGTGGGCGATCAGTTGAGCGCGCGCGGCGAAAAGAATGCGGACCGAACAGAGATAACCGCTGAAGAAGTATACTCCGGCAGCTTTCTCAACATTGCCGGAACCATTACTTCACTTGATGCGGCAGCTTCCACATTGGTGGTCAAGGATCTGGCCACCAAGAAGCAGGTCACCATTCACGTCACCGCCGAGGCGCAGATGCGCCGATTACCGGATCGCATGGCAACTTTTCTGGCCATGCGCCTGAAGGGAAGCGCGAGCGGCGGACAAGGCATACCGAGCGGCGGCACCAGTCCGGCGGGTGGCGCTTGGGCCGGCGGGCAGCACAGCGGCGGCGGACAAGGCGGAGGTCCGTGGGGCGGGGCAGGCGGTCAGCCTCCCGATCCACAGCAGATGCTCAGCCGCGCACCGGCCATTCAGTTCGCCGATCTGCAAAAGGGCGAGGCCGTCATGCTGGTGGCCACTGGCGGCACCGCTCAGGTTACGGCTGTTACGCTGCTGGCCGGTGTGGAACCGCTTCTAGAGGCACCCGCAGCCAGCCAGAACCTGCTTTCCAACTGGAGCATGAACGGCGGAGCCAGCGCGGCGGAATCAGCAGCTCAGTAAGCGAAATCAACCCATCAGTAAAAACAAGCGAGGGACTCGTGTACTCAAAATTGCATTGCCTCACTCTACTTTTGATTGCCATGTCATTCGGTGTCGCCGGAGCCGCCGCGCAGGATCAACCTGCCGCCGCGCAGCCCCCTGCTGCGGCTCCTTCCGTGGCAACTCCTGCAACCAAGGCTACCTTGCGCGGTCATGTTGCCGATCCCACCGGCGCATTGATTCCCGGCGCGGCTGTCAGCGTCACCAACGAGGCAGGCGTCACAGTGGCCACCACCAAATCAGATGACCAGGGCGCTTATCAGGTGACCGGACTTGCTCCTGGCAAATATATTGTGCTGGCCTCCTTTGAGGGCTTTGCTCCCTTTGCCTCGCAGCCCATTCAGTTGGCCGCAGGCCAGGCGATGCACATCAAGATCACCATGGCCATGGCCGTGGAACAGCAGAGTGTGACGGTCACCGACGAGACGCCCACGGTCAACGTCGAGGCCGGCGGAAACGCCAGTTCCATGGTCCTCAAGGACAAGGATCTGGACGCGCTCTCTGATGATCCCGACGAGCTTTCCAACGAACTGACCGCGCTGGCCGGCCCCTCGGCAGGCCCCAACGGCGGCCAGATTTATATTGACGGCTTCAGCGGCGGGCAGCTTCCACCCAAGTCAGCGATCCGCGAGATTCGCATCAATCAGAACCCATTCTCGGCGGAGTTTGACCGCATCGGCTTTGGCCGCATCGAGATTCTCACCAAGCCCGGAACCGACAAGCTGCGCGGCCAGTTCTTTTTGCAGGGTAATGACAAAGCTTTCAATACCGGCAATCCATATTCAACTCAAAACGGGGAGGTGATTCCTCCCTATTACAGCTATCAGTTCAACGGCACACTCAGCGGTTCGCTCTCCAAGACCGCTTCCTTTTTCCTCAGCGCCGAACAGCGCAACACGGAAATCCCCGACGCCTGGTTGATCTATGATGCGATCCTGGATAACGACGAGGGTGCGAACTCAAGTTGCGCCACAGGAACCGGCCCGTACTACTTATGCCCGACCTTCGGCGTCAATCTTCTCAATCGCCGCATCCGCGACAACGCCTCGGCGCGCATCGATCTGCAACTCGGTCCCAAGAACACCTTCACCGCGCGCTATGGTTTCTGGGCAGAATCCGAGCACGGAGATCTGAACTTCGGTTCGCTCTCCAGCGCCTCGACGCATGAGTCCAACACCGATCACACCGTACAGTTGAGCGACGCTTACGTGATCAACGATCACATCGTCAACGAGAGCCGCTTCCAGTTTGAGCGGCAGAATGAAAATCATTATCCCGATTCGGACGCGACGACGATCAATGTTCAAGGCTATTTCAGCGGCGGCGGCTACAGCGGGCAAGAGAGCCGCGACCACTACACGCGCCTTGAATTCCAGAACATGACGACGATGAGCCACGGCGCGCACGCCATCAAATTCGGCACGCGAATGCGTGATTCAGAGGATGCATCCTACACCGACAGCGGCTTCAAAGGCTCCTACACATTCGCCGATACGTTGAACGGCAACTCAACAATCAACGCATATCAGAAGTACTTGGCGATGGCCAATGCGTTGTATACCAGCAAAGTCAAAACAACATTCAATGACCAGGTAACCGATGGAAATGGTCCCTCCTCGGCCGGCTACACCGCTTGCATCAGCGGCTCCAACTGCTATTCATCCGTCGCCAATGTCTTTGACATCGCGCTCTACGTGCAGGATGACTGGAAGTTCAACCCCCGGCTCACTCTCAGCGGCGGCCTGCGCTGGGAGGCGCAGAATCACATCGCCGATCACGATGATTGGGCCCCGCGCGCCGCCCTCGCTTACGCCCTGGATGGAAACGGCAAGGACAAAAAGGCTAAGACCGTGCTGCGGGTCGGCTATGGCTTCTTCTACGACCGCATGGGAACCGGCAATCTGAAAAGCGTTCATTACGCGGGCATCCAGAACCAGTATGTCTTCGTCAATCCAACCTGCACATCATCAGAGACCGCGCTCGATCTGAATCTTCTGGAGTCTGGCAACTGCACCGGTTCATCCGCGCCAGTCTCTTATCAGATTGATCCCACCTATCACGCGCCCTACAACGAGCAGGGCAGCGTGAGCTTGGAGCGGCAGATCAATTCGAGCCTCAGCTCTACGCTCACTTATATGCACACCACTGGTGTTCATCAGACAACGACCATCAATGCCAATCAGCCAGCCGATAGCAATCCGGCAGAGAACACGAACGGATTCAAGAATGAATACTTTCCCGAAGCAGTCTTCAAACAGAATCAGATTATAGCCAGCCTGCGCGGCAACATCACAAAGAAGTTTAATCTCACCGGCTTTTACACCCTCTCGTATGCCAACGGCAACAACAACGGCAGCGCTGTGGATAGAACGGATCTGGACAAAAACTACGGGCGCTCGGGCTTTGTGACGCGCAACAACCTGTTCATGATGGCCAACTACACCGCGCCTTGGGGGATACGCCTCAATCCCTTCCTGGTGGCGCAATCCGGGCGGCCATTCAACATCACGCTGCCCACTGATCCGCTGAATAACTTCTTCAATCAGCGGCCAACGTACGCAACCGATCCGACGGATTGCCAAATAACTGGCGATGTCCAAACCTCTTACGGATGCTTTAACACGGTGGCCGGAAACGGCGGGGCGATGATTCCCGTCAACCTGGGCAACGGTCCGGCGGCAATCGCCGTGAACCTGCGCATCAGCAAGGCCATCGGCCTTGGACCCAAGCTGGTCTCCGCCACTCAAGCAGACAACGGACAGCCCAATGGCCCACCCCCCGGACCGCCTCCGGGTGGCGGCGGCGGACGTGGCGGGCCGGGCGGCGGTGGGCCGGGCGGCGGCTTCGGAGGACCAATGGGCTTGGGCGGCAATGGCAACAGTACAGGCCACAGGTACTCGCTCACCTTCAGCGCCCAGGCGTTGAACCTCTTCAACGACATCGACAAGGGAACGCCGAATGGAACCGTCACCGCGCCGAACTTTGGAAAATCCACCAACCTGGCGGGCGGAATCTTTTCTCAAGGCTCGGCCGCAAGACGCATCTTTGTGCAAGCGGTCTTCTCGTTCTGAGTTCTGGTATTTGAAGAAATATTTGGGTGCCCCAGGTCCCGATTTTGGGACCTGGGATTCCACCCCTTACCGCCCCGCTGTCAACGCAGGCTTCTGCCCATCTCCATCAAACGCATCCGTCAGTGAAATCACTTTCATCTGCGCCTTGATCTGGTCGAGTGTCGCCGTGCCGGTGACGCCAACAATGGCTGAATCTCTGGGCAGAATGTCGAAATAGTTATCGGTGACCTGCGCATCGAGATCTCCGAAGGAAAGATAAACATCCCGCGCCAAAACCTGAGAGCTGATCCTGATCACGTAATGGCCGTTTGAACCTGTCGCCTCCACCTTCAACTGCGCCGGCTTCAGATGCACGCCTTTGGTGGGCGCAAGATAAATCAAGTTGCGGGAGAGCTGCTTAACGCCCGCGCTCAACTCGGCCACCACAAAGACCTGCGAGGTATCCGCAGCACCCGCATCGGTAATCTTCTTCAGCGGCCAGTCCAAATAAACCTTGCTCGTGAGTGGCGCAACATCCACGGCCTTCGTCTCATCCAAAAGCACATTGCCATCAAAGTCCATCAGGCGCACGCGCAGCGTGTCGTGTTCAGTCTTCACATGGTCGCTGACGATGTAGACCTTCAGCGCGCCATCCTCCACGTGCGGCAACGCCAGCACCGGCGCATAGAAGCGGCGCGCATAGTATTGCAGCGCCTTCCAGCGGCCGTAGTAGTCAATCGACGACCACGAGGCCACCGGCCAGCAATCATTCAACTGCCAGAAGATGGAGCCCATCGTCTCCGGGCGCGAGCGGCGGAAGTGCTCCGCGCCGATCTTGATCCCCTCGGCCTGCAAGACCTGGCTCACATAAAGGAAACTGGCAAAATCCTTCGGCTCCGCGTAATCCTTCAGCAGATAGTTGTGAATAATGTCATTGCCTTCGTTGTTCTTTTGATGCGCGAGCATCACCGGCGTAAAGATATTGGCGCGATCCTCTGGCTGCGTGAATGCCTCCACCGTCTTCATCTCCGGGAAAGACTGGAAGCCATACTCGGTGACAAAGCGCGCGTGGTGCGTCTCGTAGGTGGAGAAGGGCACGCGCCCATGCCAGACATCCCAGATGTGCGCGTCGCCGCTCTGGTAGTGGTCGCTCAACTCCTCATAGTCGGAGCTGGGCGAACTGGGCCAGTAGGGCGTCTCCGGATTCAGCCGCGCCACCACACGGGGCAGAATGCCGCTGAAGACGGTCAGATAATCCTGCCACATCTGATACTTGACTTCGGCTGGAAAATTGGGGCGTCCAGCCCATTGGATGGCGCCCTCTGTTTCGTTGTTGCCGCTCCAGATCACAATGCTGGGATGGTTGCGCAGGCGGCGCACCTGGTCCTCGGCCTCGGCTTCGACGTTCTGCTTGAAGGCATACGTCCCCGGCTGCCAGTCGTTGCCGAACATGAAGTCCTGCCAGACCATGATGCCCAGCTCGTCGCAGATCGCGTAGAACTCGTCGGTTTCGTAGTAGCCGCCGCCCCAGTGGCGAATCATATTCATGTTGGCGTCGCGCGCTGATTCGAGAATGCGGCGATAGTCAGCGGTCTTGACGCGATTGGGAAAGCTGTCGAAGGGAATCACATCCGCGCCCTTGGCAAAGACGGGAATGCCGTTGACAATGAACTCAAAGCTGCGGCCCCACTTGTCGAGCGCGCGATGCAGTTCGATGGAGCGGAGGCCGGCCTTGACTGTGCGCTGGTCGAAGTTTACTTCGACCGTTCCCACGGCAGCGGTGAACTCGTAGAGCGGTTGTTCTCCATAACCAGCCGGAAACCACAGCTTCGGTTTCTGGATCTCGATTGGAATGTCAATTACATTGCGACCGGCATGGAAGCTGACCCGCTTGGGCAACATGACTGGACTGCCGTTGTCGGAGTAGCGCACAAACACAGTGCCGTTGCCTGCATCGGCGGCCTCGACTTCCACCTCCGCGTCCAGATGCGCCACGTCCTTGCTGACATCGCGCTGATGGATGGCGAAGTCGGCGATGCGCGCATTGTCCCAAGCCTCCAGCCGCACCGGCTTCCAGATACCGCTGGTGACAAAGCGCGGACCCCAATCCCAACCGTATTCATAGGCCGGCTTGCGCAGATAGGTCTTGCCCTCGGTCTTGGTCTTGGGCTGCCATGGATCTTTTGCAGCCGCTTCGGCGGCGGCTTTGACCGGCGAAGGAAAGACGACGAAGAGGTCGTTTTTCCCGAGGTGCAGGTGAGCCTTGACCGGAACACGCCAGACGCGGAAGCTGTTGCCGGTGTCGAGAATGCGCGCGCCATTCACGTACACTTCCGCAACGCCATCCAACCCGTCAAAGACCAGATCGAGATTCTTGCGGGCAAGCAACGCCGGAGTCACGTCAAAGTACGTCCGATATTCCCAGGCCTCCTGCTCAATCCATTGCAGCTTAGCCTCGTTGTCACGGACGAAGGGATCAGGAATCTTTTTGTTGGCCAGCAGGTCCAGATGCACGTCGCCGGGGACGGTGGCCGGCAACCAGCCGTTTTCGCTGGTCTGCGCGCCTGCCGTAACCTGCCGGAACTCCCAGCCGTGATCGAGCGCCAGAACCGTATTCTGCGCTTGTGCCTGTCCCATTTTGCCCCCCAGGCCAACCGCCGCAACCATCAGGCTGCAACACACCATCAAAGACTTCCGCATTCAACTTCCTCCAAGCCTCCTGCACGCCGCAAATTCCGCGCGGAAGGACCATTTACCAGATCGCTTTTTAGGGTATCACTTGCTCATAGGCTGGCGCTCTGACGATTTGAATGGGAAATTGCTTCAGGATAGGCGCGGACGGGGACGTCCGCGCGACAGTTCCATGCGCGGCGGGCCGGCAAGGGTTGTGGAGAACTAAAAACTGACCTTGCGCTCCGGGTACCAGGTGAGCTGAATGGTGGTGGCCGTCACCGTTTGCTGGCCACCGACCTGGGTGTAAATCGGCGCCTTCCACTTTTCCCAGGTGAAGCTGCCGTTCACCTCGAAGTCCCTCGCAAAGCGCTTGACCACCTGGAAGCTGAAGTCATTCAACGTCGTTCCTCCGGGCGGAAGGCACGGGCTCTTGACCGAGCAGGGTGTGCCGGTATAGGTCGCGCTGGTTGAGCCGGGAATGAAATTGCTGGTGGCTTTTTGATTACGATAGCCCGCCTGAAGCCATTCGTTGCCGCTCAAATGATAGGTCAGCCAGGCCTGGCCGCCTTTGTCTTCGCGGCCTATCCAGTCACCAAAGAGCTGGCCTTGGTTGGTATAGCCCTGCTTTTGGATGCCTTCCCAGTACATGAAGTGGCCGTAATGACTTGGATAAGCAGGCGGATTTTGAAAGGCATGATCTGAACTGGATGGATCGGTGGAGACGGCTTCCACGCGCAGATCCAGCTTGGGCACGCCGGGCACGTGGGAGAGATAGAGGCCCGGCCGATAGGCTGCGCGCCGCGGAGCGTCGATGGGCGAGACGTCGTCATGCACCTCGGAATCGGTATAGAGTGTGAGCCACTTGCGGACAAATGGAAGCCGGTAAGAGAAGTCAAAGGCGCCAAAGCGCGCGCCAGGATCCATGGAATCGTTTTTATCGGCGCCGCTGGGCGAGGTGACGCTGAAAAAGCTCCTGAGAAAGCTGTCAACATTGACCGCGCCGTGGCCCTTGCCCGCCCAGATCACGGTGCGCTCGAAGCCAAATTCCAAGTCCCGCGTGGGCCGGAAGCTGACCTTTTCGATGTGCACCCAAGGGTCGCCGGGAGCAATCACATTGGGTAGATTCGCCTTAGGATTGGCGATATAGGCAGGGTTGGGAATAAAGTTATGGCCGCGCAACCCGCCAATCAGAAATTCATAGCGGAAGGGTCCGGTCAGACGCGAAAGCCCCGGAACACGCAGCGGCTCCACGCGATTGATGCGGAAAGAATAGATATTCGCCGCGTTGTTGGAGTAAGCCATGCCGCCACCCAGTCCGGGCCCGAGCCAGTCGTCTTGCCGTCCCAATGAAATTTCGTGGTTGAGAACGTGCGCCGAGGCGAAGGCCTCGATGAGCCGCACATTGGTGGTGGCGGCAATGGGCCCTTCGGGGATGGTGGCCTGCGGAAGGTAATAATCCGTCACGTGAGTTTTAGGATCGGTATAGGTCGTACCGTCCACCGTGGCGAGCGCCTGGGCCAGATCGAGCGAGTAGCCGTCAGCGCTCGGCGCCGCATCCATCTCGGCGCGCGCATAGAGCACAAAGCGCCCGGCCGAGGCAAAGCCGCTGGCGCCGGTGTAGTTATTGAAGCCGCTTTGGTAGGGGCGACTGTAGTCGTTGATAATCGTCGATCCCAGATGGAAACTGTCGCGCAGCGGAGTGCCGCTGATGCCCCTGCCGACCGTATAAACCGATTCCACGCGCGAGCTGCCTTTGAGCGCCTTGCAGGGGCCTTCCGTGTCGTTGCGCAACTCGCGCAGCAATCTGTCGTAGATGCCTTGCGCCTCGTCGGTGGCCGCGCTCTGGTCCGCATCCTCCAGCAGCGCTCCGGCCTGCTCCATCATATGGCTCACACTGGCGCGGGTCCACGGGCGCATACCCAGGTAAACCGTATCTACATAACCCAGAGAATAGAGCCGCAACACGGCCGGATAGATCCAGCTATCCACCGAAATATAAGGCGAACCAAGCTTGGAAGGCACGCAGGCGTGCGGCGCGCTGACCACTGCGGGCTTTGGCGAAGCAGTCTGCTGCGCGGTCTGCGCGCCGGCCAATTGCGCCCCCAGCAGCGCCGTGCTGAAAACAAGGACAGCCATGGACTTGTGTTTGTTCAAAATCATATACCTCACTTTATCACTGGCTTAGGCTGGTTGGATGAAGAAAGACGCCAGTCTGGAAGCCTGTTCGTAGACTAGCGATGCAATCCAATCTGTTAAGCGACGGCCTCCGCTTGCCTGTCAATGTGCAATGAGAAGAGCAAAGCATTGTTAAAGCGGTCCAGCAACTCAGCAGCTTCGGCCAATGTAAAACCTGTCCGTGTAGCGAACTCTTCCTGTCCTAAATCGAGCATTACGACTTCGACTGAATTGCGCAAGGCGCGAATCTGCGCGAGCGAAAGGGGTTGGTCAAAGGTTGCAACAGGCAAGCCGTTCGCGTCCATTTGTTGCATCCGTATCCAGGCATTCAAAGTGTCGAAGATCTCTTTCAACGCCGGCTTGCTTAAGCCAACCTGTGAATAAATATGAACTCCATGAATGCCGTGCAAAAGTTCATTCAACGACTGATGGATGAGCAGTGTCTGCGGACCGGCAATCGGGAACGGCACAGCCTCAGGAGAGACAGGGAACGACGCCGCGCTTTTTGTTGCACCCGGATTAGAATAAGTTCTCGAATTCATTCCGCCCCTCTGCTGGCCAGTAGGCTGTACCACAATCAGGGTCGACAGGGTTATAAATCACCAAGAGACCTTCGGCTGTATTCCAAAACGCCTGTCGATTCCACCGCAATTGCTTGAATTTCTCCGGTTCTAAAATCGTTTCCAAAACAAGTTGCTCGAAGGTGCTTTGGGTAATCAGTTCGCCAAACTCATTGGCGTCGGCAACGTGTTTCCAGTAAGCATGGCCGAATGCAATTGCATGGGCTATCTTCCGCGCATTTTCACCGGTCAGACTCATGCATACCTAAAGGTTATACTGTTTGCGCCCTCGGCGCGAGGGGATTCCTGGATTTCTGTTCCGGGCTGGTTCCTTGTAACTGCTATTGCGAAATGGAACGGTTACACCTTGACCGGAACAGCCCCGTCCAAGCTCCGCGCAAAGCCGTCCGCCTCTTTCCGCTTCCACTCCTCGCTGAAGAGTCCTTTGCGGGTGAGGTAGGCTTCCATCTTTTGAATCGGATCGAGAGCCTCCGTGGGGTCAAAAACACATTCAATCAGCGTGGGACCGTTGCCTTTGCGGGCGTGGGTGATGGACTCGGTGGCCACGCGATAGATGGCCACCACGTCCCTGCCGTCGACGGGAATGACGGGAATGATGGTGGCTTTACCTTCAGGTATTTCGGAGAGGAGATTGGTGTGGCGGACAAAGAGGATGGGCAATCGTTTGGCGCCGGCTTGCTTGAGCAGTTTTTCAGAGAAGCCGGAATCGCTCTCCGAAAAGACTGCGGAGATCGTGCTCTTCTTGGCTTTTTGATTGGCTTGGGCCGTTTGGAGAGCGAGTTTGAGTTGGCCGGCGAAATCCGGTTCTGCGCTGCGGTTCAGAAGTTCCGCCAGCGGATTGCCCTGCAACTCATTCTTGAGGAAGCGAACGACGAAGTCGCTGTGTGCGGCAGTAACAGCATCCTCCGCCAGCACGCCGGCCAGCACACCCACTGCGGCTGCCTCGCGGCCAGTGCTTGCCCCTAGGCGCGCCTCAAGCAGGCGGCTCTTCACCATGGAAATGTAAAGCTGGCGCAGCGTTTCGTTGGAGATGATGGAGAAGCCCTGGTGCCCGGCCAGTTGCGCGGCGGCTTGATCGATGGTCGTAGTTGTCATGCTTGCTGTTTCCTCACCGTTTGCTGCGATTGTAAACGGGCAGGCGAATCCGGCGCACGACAATGGAGTGGCCGGGAGTAAAATCCATTGTGACGGCTTATGGTTAGGCAGCATGATTGGGGATTGATTCTCCAGCAGGCGCGGGCGAAGACGCCGCACTACAGCCGGTCTGGAGACCGGCGCTACAATCCGGGCCTCAAGCAGTTCTGGCATAAGAACAAGGAGCATCCTATGCAATACCGCAATTTTGGCAAACTCGATTGGAAGGCCTCGGCCCTCGGCTTTGGCTGTATGCGCTTTCCCACCACCGATGGAGACCGTCTCAGCCCCAACATCCGCGAGGATGAAGCCATTCGCATGGTGCGCCACGCCATTGACAGCGGCGTCAATTATCTGGACACGGCCTATCCCTATCACGGAGGGCAGAGCGAAATTGTGGTCGGCAAGGCGCTGCGGGACGGCTATCGCGAGCGGGTGCGGCTGGCCACCAAGCTACCCGTCTGGATGGTGGAGAGCGCGGATGACTTTGATCGCCTGCTCGATGAGCAGTTAGTCAAGCTGCAAACGAGTTATATCGATTTCTATCTGCTGCACGCGCTCAGCCATGAGCGCTGGCATGATGTGGTTCTCAAACACAAGTTGTTGGAACAAGCCGAGCGCGCGCTGGCCGACGGCCGCATCCGCCACTTGGGTTTCTCCTTTCACGATGAGTACGACGCCTTTGCGGAGATAGCGAGCGGCACCGAGTTATGGAGCTTTTGCCAGATTCAATATAACTTCATGGACACGGAGAATCAGGCCGGTGTGCGCGGGCTGAAGCTGGCTGCGGAAAAAGGCCTGGCCGTGGTGGTGATGGAGCCGCTGATGGGCGGACGGCTGGCCGATCCTCCCAAAGATATATTGGCTCTGATGAATGCCTTTCCGGTGCATCGCTCGGCGGCCGGTTGGGCGCTCGATTGGCTCTGGAATCAGCCGGAAGTTTCGGTCGTCCTAAGCGGCATGAGCACCATGGAGCAGTTGGATGAGAATCTTATCTTGGCCGATCAATCGCGCGCTGGAAGTTTCAGCCCCGCCGAGGATGCGCTGATCGCCCAGGTTAGTGATATCTACCGCCAGCGCACGGTGATTCCATGCAGCAAGTGCGGCTACTGTATGCCCTGCCCCAACGGCGTCTATATTCCGGCTAACTTCGAGTTTTATAACTACGCCCATTTGTTTGACGATCTCAACGCGGCGCGCTTCCGCTACGGGGTTTTTCTCAAAGAGGAGCAGCGCGCGGGTGCCTGTATCCAGTGCGGCGAATGCGAACAGAGGTGCCCGCAGGCGATTCCTATCAGCGAGTGGATGCCCAAGGTCTCCGCGCTGCTGGGTTGAGCGTGAGCATTGATTTCGAAGTTGTGACGGGCCTATTGCCGACGGTTATTGCAGAGCGATTTGCCCATTATTTTCAGCCATGGCACCGGCTGTAAAGCTTTCTATCGGTGCGGTTGCGCCGGAGGCATTCGACGCATACGCGGAGACGGTTGAATTATAGCTATTGCTATAAGCCTCGATTTGAGTGTGTACAAAAAGGATTCCATTCGAGTCTGCTACGGGCGGCGCAACTCTGACCCGCCCGATTTTTTCGGCGATCATCGCGCGCTGTGCGTTCGCCCTTGAAGTCTGCCGGCTCATCACAGTTGGTCGAAGATGTCGCGGAACTCCCATGCGCCTTGTTTGCCGCTGACCCATTCGGCGGCGCGGACGGCTCCATCGGCCAGGCAGCGGCGGCTTTGAATTTCGTGGCGCAGTTCAAGTGTGTCCACGTCGCTGACCGCGGTGACAATGTGCTCGCCCATGGCGTCGCCGACGCGATGCGAGGTGATCTCAACCTCCGCGCCGGGCCGAGCGGCCTGGATGATTTGGCGCAGCGTGGCGGCAGTGCCGGAGGGCGCGTCGAGCTTGGTGGTGTGGTGCGTTTCGGTGATGGAAAACTTGTAGCCGTCGAGCTGGGCGAGCGAGGCGGTGAGGCGGAAGAGCTTTTGCACGCCTATGGAAAAGTTGGTTCCGTAGAGCAGCGCGCCGCCGTGTTCACTGGCCAGCTTCTTCATCGCGTCCAGAGCGCCATACCAGCCGGTGGTGCCGACGACGATGCGGCCGCCGTGGGTGAGAACGGCGGTGATGTTTTGCACGGCGGCTTGGGGCGCGGTGAAGTCAATGACCGCGTCGATGCCGGCGAGCGCGGCGGCGGTGAGCGCCTGGGCATTGGGGTTCTCATTGATGTCGAGAGCGGTGACCGCGTGGCCGCGCTCGCGGGCGATCTCGGCGACCAGGCTGCCGGTCTTTCCTTTTCCTAAAACCAGAAATTGCATGATGACCTCGGAAAGTTAGGGTAATCAGAGAAGAACAACTGCAGGTCCTTCGACTCCGCTTCGCTCCGCTCAGGATGACAACATAAATGCAGTATTCATTTTATCTGGTCGGCGGTGGGCGCGGCGTTATTCTGGAGTGAACGCAGGAGCGACTCCTTGATCGATCTGACAAATGCATCTTCCGCCAAAGGCCGCAAGCGCGGCTGGCCGCAGATTCTGCTCTATTGCGCGGGCGGTTTGCTGGCTCTGCTGTTTGTGGGCGCCGTTGCGGGCGTGTTGTGGCTGCGGGCTACGGCGCGTGCGGCTCTGCCTCAGTTGGACGGCGATCTGCGCGTGGCGGGACTCTCCGCGCCGGTGACCGTCCGCCGCGACGCGCATGGCGTGCCGCACATTGAAGCCGCCAACGATATCGACCTCTTCATGGCGCAAGGCTACGTGACGGCGCAGGACCGCTTGTGGCAGATGGATGCTCTGCGGCGCAACGCCAATGGCGAACTGGCCGAGGTGATGGGCGCATCGCAGGTTGAGCACGACCGGGCGCAGCGCGTGCAGCAATTCCGCAACACGGCGCAGCGCGTCTATGCGAATCTGCCGCCTGCCGATCGCGCGCGCTTTGAGGCCTATGCGCGCGGCGTGAATCTGTACATTGCACAGCACGGGGATGCGCTGCCGCCGGAGTTCCGGCTGCTTGGCTACCGGCCCAAGCCGTGGAGCGGCGTGGATTCGATCAGCATCGGGGTGATGATGGCGCAGATACTGGATACGCACTGGGAGACGAAGCTGATGCGGGAGTATGTCGCCGCCAAGCTTGATCATCTGAATAATCCCAAGCTGGAGCAGGATTTGTATCCGGTTGGATCGTGGCGCGATCATCCGCCGACCGGGGTGCGGGTGGACCTGACGCAGCCTCAGCCAGCGCCGCCGCCTGCCGACGATGGTGAGGATGAGGATGATCGCAGCACGGCGGTCGTTCAGCCCGAGGAGCAAGACCGGCTGGGGGTCGTGGTATCCCACCCTAGCCGCAAAAACAAAGACGCGGCGAGGGTGGGGCACCCACGGTTAATGATTCAAAGAAAGTTGGGTGCCCCAGGTCCCGATTCTGGGACCTGGGAATCCGCGAACTCCAATCGGCAGCCAACGGAAACCGCACAGGAAGACCCGCAGGCGCTACGCGCGGCGCTTGGCCTGTCGGCGTGCGCAAGCTGCGCTCCCGGCTCCAACAACTGGGTGATTGCCGGCGCGCACACAGCCAGCGGCAAGCCGTTGCTGGCCAATGATATGCACCTCGGACTGACGGAGCCGAATATCTGGTACACCGCCGATCTGAAAGCGCCGGGTTATCACGCCGCCGGGGTGACGCTGCCGGGAATGCCGTATATCGTTGCCGGGCACAACGACCGCGTGGCCTGGGGCTTTACCGCGCTCTACGCCGATGTGCAGGACTTGTACCTGGAGGCGCTGGACGGCAAGGGAAACTTTCAGGCGCTGGACGGCAGTTGGAAGCCGCTCGCCGTGGATCACGAGATCATCAAGGTACGTGGCAGCAAGGATGTGGTTGTAGATGTGCAGTTCACCGATCACGGGCCGCTGCTGAATCCGATCTTTGTGCATGAGAAGCGGCCGATCTCGCTGAAGTGGACGCTCTACGATCCGGCCCTGAGCGGACTGCAACTCTACCAACTTAACGTGGCGTCGAATTGGACGGAGTTTTCCGCTGCACTGGAGCAGTGGAGTTGGCCCACGCTGAATGTGGTTTACTCGGACGATCAGGGGCATACTGGCTATCATGCGATTGGGAGGGTGCCGCTGCGTGGAGGTGGAGTCGGCTTAGCTGATGTGCCTTTGACGCAAGGCACAAAAGACCCACGCTCTGCATGGGGGTATCCAGTCTGTGCAGGTATTTGTCCGATTTATATCACCTTTGACCTCATGCCGCACGCCTTCGACCCGTCTTCTGGATTCCTAGCAACGGCAAACTCACGAGTCACGGCCAACAATGCCATGATTTCGCTCACTCACGAATGGGCCGAACCCTATCGCGCCGAGCGCATCTACAAGCTGCTCGATGGCCGCGATCACCTTACGCCCGCCGATATGCTCGCCACGCAGACGGACATCTACAGCGAGGCCGATCAGGAGCTGGGCCATCGCTTTGCCTATGCCATCGACCACACGCCCAGCGCGGACGACCGCCTGAAGAAGGCCGCTGATCTGATGCGCTCGTGGGACGGCAAGCTGACCACGGATTCGGCTGCCGCTTCCGTTGTGACCAAAGCCCGGTACGCCTTTTGGCCGCTGATTCTGAAGCCCAAGCTCGGCGACGACGCCAAATACTATCAGTGGTCCGAGTCCAACTTCGCCGAGGAAGAGATCATCATGCACGCCAGCGCGGATTGGCTTCCGCCGGGCTATAAAAACTGGGACGAGCTGCTGACCGACTCCGTGCGCCAGGGCATGAAAGACGGCAAGGCTCCCTCCGACGTGTCTCGCTGGAGTTACGGAAGCTGGCACGTGGTAGACATTGAGCATCCCATTGCGCGCCTGCTGCCGCTCATCGGGCGCATCGCCGGAACCGGCGCGCAGCCGCTCAGCGGAGACACACTCACCGTCAAACAGGTAGGCCGCGAATTCGGCCCCTCGCAGCGCTTCACCATGGATTGGAGCAACGTGGACGGCTCGACGGAGAACATTGTGCTCGGCGAGAGCGGCAATCCCTACTCGCCCTACTTCCGCGACCAGTGGAACGACTACTACGGCGGCACGACATTTGCGCTGCCCTTCAGCGCGGCGGCGGTTGCCGCCCAAACGCGGCACACGTTGAGGCTGCTGCCATGAAAAAGCAGGGATCAGGGAATAGGGATCAGGGATCAGGGATCGAAGTGGGATCATCAAACGCTCGGGTGCCCCAGATCCCGATTTTGGGACCTGGGAGTCCACGCAGCATTCGCCGCCTCCTCGGCCCCGCAGTCATCCTGATGGCGGCGGCTGTGGCTATTGCGCCGCAGTTGTTGCACGGCCCATCCTGCGGCCACGACTTCCAATTCCATCTGGGCTCGTGGTTTGATTGCGCGGCCAGTTGGCGCGAAGGCATTCTCTATCCGCGCTGGGACGCCATCGCCAACTACGGCGCAGGCGAGCCGCGCTTTATCTTTTATCCGCCGCTGACCTGGATGCTGGGCGCGGCGCTGGGTTCCGTGCTGCCGTGGACGATTGTGCCGGTGGTGATGGTCTTTCTGATTCTGGCAGGGACGGGTCTGGCCACGCGGGCGCTGGCTCGGCTGATGCTCAGCGACGGCGCGGCCACCTTGGCCGGCTGCGCGGCGCTCTTTTCCGGCTATGCACTTTTTAATGGCTATGAGCGCTCAGCCTTTGCCGAGTTTGCCGGGGGCTTTTGGATTCCGCTTGTGTTGCTGTTTCTACTGCGCGAGCGGTTCCCATCCCACCCATTCCGCAAAGAACGCGGAATGGATGGGGCACCCAAGCAGGAAGACGCAGGTCCTTCGACTACGCTACGCTTCGCTCAGGATGACAAGTTAGTAATTTTATGGCGGCGCGCGCAGGATGGCTCCGCCGCGCCCCTGGCAGTGGCCTTTGCCGGTTGCTGGCTCTCCAACCCCACGGTCGGCGTGATGGCCGGCTACCTTTTGGCCGCCGTGGCGCTCACGCTGGCCGCGACCACGCGCTCCTGGGCACCCGTGCTGCGCGCCTTTGTGGGCGGAGTGCTGGGAATGGGCGTGATTGCCGCCTATCTTTTGCCCGCCACATGGGAGCAGCGCTGGGTGGACATTCTGCAAGTCACGCGCGACCCCGGCCAGACGCTGGAAAACAATTGGCTCTTTGCAACACACGCCGACCCGATCCTGGCCGATCATGACGTGGTTCTGCGCCAGGCCTCCTTCCTCGTGGTCGGGATGATTGCCGTGGCACTGGCTGGAATTCTAGGCAGTTGGCTGCGTGGTACGTTCCCGCAGGGCCGTACTCTTCACTCCCGCCTGTGGCTGCCGATGGCGCTCATCCCCTTTGCCGTGCTCTTTCTCCAATTTCCCATCTCGCACCTCGTTTGGAATCTGCTGCCCGAGCTGCGCTTCCTGCAATTTCCCTGGCGCTGGCTGCTGGTTCTGGAGGCGCCTATGGCTATCTTCTTTATCGCCGCCATCTGGCCTGCTCCCTCCGCGCGGCGCTCCTGGCGGGTTGCCGTGAGCCTTGTTTGCATCGCGCTTTTTGTGGGCATGACCGCCTGCGCGGATAAGTTCTTCTATCAAAGCTGTGACGCGGAAGAATCTGTGCCCGGAATGTTGGACGCCTATCGCGCCGGTCACGGCTTTCTCGGCACGGACGAGTACGAACCGATCGGCTCGGAATTCTCGCTGATTCCGACCGGCCTGCCCGCCGCTTGCCTGGTCGGCGATCCCAACACCGCGCTGGGCAAAGCTCCGGAGGCACCCGACCTGCCTTTCACTTGGGATGCCGCGCAGGGCAGTTGCCAGGCAACCTATGCATGGGCTCCTACGCCCGGCCAAGCCTCACACCGACATCTGCGCATCGTGGCCACGATAGATCATCCCGGCACTCTGGTGTTGCGCCTGCTCCGCTTCCCCGCTTGGCAGATCAAAATCAATGGCCAGCCGGCCACTGATCTGCCGCAGCGCGACGACGGCCTGATCGCTGTTCCCGTGGCGCAAGGACCGGTGGAAGTGACCGCCGATTGGCGCACCACGACCGATGTGCTGATTGGGCGCTGGCTGAGCTTATTGTTTGCGTTGCTGCTTGCCGGGCTCTTTTGGGTGGAAAAAAGCTGATTGATTTGAAGCAGAATAGTGTTGTGGTATCCCACCCATTTCACAAAGAATGTGAAATGGATGGGGCACCTGGTCATTTTTTTGCTGGAACGGAGATTGAAAACCTTCAGCCATCCTCATTTATCATCAAAATAATGTCTACCGATGTGAAAATGATCTTGCAAGAAGGCGCGGCGCTCACTGACCGGGCGCTGGAAGAGCTGATTCCCAGCGTTGAAACGGTTCCTGCCTCGATCCACGGAGCCATGCGCCACTCGGTCTTTGCCGGGGGCAAACGGCTCAGGCCG
>Ga0181519_10001544_pt1 | contig 20256 bp, 17 predicted proteins | sample PEATcosm2014_Bin_26_FD_121102 | JGI IMG/M metagenome (GOLD analysis project Ga0181519, IMG submission 121102) | Peatland microbial communities from MTU Mesocosm Facility, Houghton, MI, USA - PEATcosm2014_Bin02_10_metaG | ecosystem: Environmental > Terrestrial > Soil > Wetlands > Peat | place...
CAGAGCAAGGCGACGCACCCTGCGCTGACCAAGGACCAGGCAAAGGACCTGTTTAGCCGAGTCGATAAAATCCTCTCCTTCGTCAGCACAGACACGGGACTGCCGATTGCGCACAGCGTGAAGCGGAAGCTGATTTCGCGCGACGAGGTGAACAAGTTACTGCGTCAGAAGTTCGATGAGGATGCGGGAGCAAAGCGGCTGGCGCGAGAAGAGATTGTGCTCAAGAAGTTTGGGCTGCTGGACCGCGACTTCCACCTGCGGCCGTTCATGATCTCGTTGCTGACCGAGCAGGTCGCGGGTTTCTACGACGACAAAACGAAGACCGTGAACTTGTTGGACTGGATAGAGCCGGACGAGCAGGAGCCGGTGCTGGCGCACGAGTTGACCCACGCATTGCAGGACCAGACCGTCGGTCTGACAAAGTGGTCGGAGGTAGGTTCGGACGCGATTGCCGGGAACGCGCTGGAGGACAACCAGCACATCCAGACCGACGAGGCAGACGATGCGCGCGACGCCGTGACCGAGGGCCAGGCAATGCTGGTCTACTGCGACTACACGCTGCGCTCCACCGGTAAGACGCTGCAGAACTCGCCCGAGATGATGCAGCGGCTGAAGGACACACTTTCGGACACCAGCGGATCGCCCATGCTGGCGCGCGCTCCGCTGCTGCTGCAGAAGTCGCTGATGTTTCCCTACAACCAGGGCTTGGGCTTCGAGGACGCCATCCTGGTGAAGGGCGGGAAAGATGCTGCATTCAGCGCGGTGCTGGCTAATCCTCCGGCTTCCACCTTCGAGATTCTGCATCCGGCTGCGTACATGGCCCATGTGCCGGTTCCCGTGCTGCGTCTTCCCGACATTCATCCGCTGATCGACGCTGAGTACGCGCCGTACGATGTGGGCGTGATGGGCGAGTTCGATGTGCAGATCCTGACCGAGCTTTTTGGCGGAGATGCAGCCTCGGAGGCGCTCACGCCGCAATGGAAGGGCGGCATCTACTATGCGGTGCAGAAGAGGTCGGCGGTGACAGACGCGGAGAAAGAATCGACCGCATCGATTGCGCTGCTGTATGAGTCGAAGTGGAGGGACCAGTCCGCGGCGCGGGCGTTCCTGCAAGTGTATGCGGGCCAGTTGCCGCGTAAGTACTCGGGGCTGGTGCGTCGCGCCGCGGATGAGGCGGACGATAGCGAGCAGATCTACACCACCAACGAGGGTGATGTGCTGCTGTCCATCGACGGCACGGGCGTCTTCATCAGTGAAGGATTCCCCCTGCAGCTTGCACGCAAGCTGCGCGATAGCATTGTGAGCGTGCAGTCGGATGGGCCTCTACAGTTGGCGCGCTTAAAGATAGAACAAAGCCCCGCTGCATTCGATCCTGGACAGTCGCTCGTGCATATTTTTTCATCGGCAGGAGTGATGAAGGCGGCAATCCGCCCGGATGGCCCTGCTGCGGAACGATATACTTTAGACAAGCGATAATCACATTGCCCACGGAACCGGTAGCCGGGAAGTCATCGGTAGCGACGCATTGCGGCGTGACCGGATGAGGAGAGAAAGAATTGCAGACGGCGGAGATTGGCATCATCGGAGGCAGCGGCCTGTACGCCATGCCTGGACTCACGTCCGTGCGTGAACAGCGCGTGGAAACGCCCTTCGGCGATCCTTCGGACGCATTCATCCTGGGCGAGTTGGAAGGGCGCAAAGTGGCGTTTCTTGCTCGCCATGGGCGCGGCCACAGAATTCTTCCCAGCGAGTTGAACTTTCGCGCCAACATCTATGCCATGAAGAAGCTGGGCGTGGAGCGGATTCTTTCCGTTTCGGCCGTGGGATCGCTCAAGGAAGAGCACAAACCCACCGACTTCGTGATCCCCGACCAGTTCATCGACCGCACGTTTGCCCGTGTCGGGACATTCTTCGGCGAGGGCGTGGTAGCCCACGTCGGTTTTGGCGATCCGGTCTGCGCCACCGTGTGTTCGGCCATTGAGCAGGCCTGCGCGCAGGTTGGCGTGGTGGGTAAGCGCGGTGGCACCTATGTCTGCATGGAGGGGCCGCAGTTCTCCACCCGCGCCGAGTCGAACCTCTATCGCAGTTGGGGCGCGGACGTGATCGGGATGACCAATCTGCAGGAGGCCAAGCTCGCTCGCGAGGCTGAAATCTGCTACGCCACCATGGCCATGGTGACAGACTACGATTGCTGGCGCGCTGGGCATGACGACGTCACCGTAGAGCAGGTGGTCGCGGTGATCCACCAGAACGCCGATAATGCCGCGAAGGTCGTCCGGGCGGCGGTGGCTTGTATGCCGAAAGAACGAGGCTGTGCATGTGCCAGCGCGTTGAAATACGCCGTGATGACCGACCGGGCGGCAATCCCCCAGGCAGCACGGGAGAAACTAGGATTGCTTCTTGGAAAGTATATGTAATGCTTATTGTTACATCAATGATCGATATTGAAATATTTGCTTCTGAAGAAGTTACATAATCAATCCATAAATCCATAATGAGTTACATATTGGCTTCAAGAAAGCGGTAGCATGGCAATTCTAGTGGTTGGATCGGTGGCGTTCGACAGCATTGAAACGCCGCACGGCAAAGCAGACCATTGTCTGGGCGGCGCGGCGACGCACTTTTCGCTGGCTGCGAGCTACTTCACCCAGGTGCGCGTGATCGCGGTGGTTGGCGAAGATTTTCTGCCCAGCCATGAGGCGGTATTCAAGGCGCGCGGCATCGATATTCAAGGCATCGAGCATGCGCCCGGACTGAGCTTTCATTGGACCGGGGCCTACGCGGGAACCATGAGCGAAGCGCAGACCCTGGGCACTGACCTCAACGTCTTCGAGCGCTTCGAGCCGAAGATCCCCGAGGCTTACACCGATAGCGAGTACTTGTTTCTGGCCAACATCGACCCCGTGCTGCAGGCGCGTGTGCGCAGCCACATGCCGAAGGTGCGCATGGTCTGCGGCGACACCATGAATTACTGGATCTCCTCCCATGCCGAGAACCTCGCCAAGGTGCTGCGCGACCTGGATGTGCTGCTGATCAACGATGGCGAGGCGCGGATGCTCTCGGGCGAGCAAAACGCAGTGCTCGCCGCGGAGAAGGTGCTGGCCATGGGCCCCAAGTCTTTGGTAGTGAAGCATGGCGAATACGGCGCGACGGCGTTCTTCGGGCAGCATTCGTTTCCCGCTGCTGCAGCGACGCCAAGGCCATTTCGTGCGCCTGCTTTGCCGCTGGCCGAAGTGGTCGATCCCACCGGCGCGGGCGATTCGTTCGCAGGCGGGTTCTACGGCTACATCGCCTCGCAGCCGGAGTTGACGCCCGCGGTCTTTCGCAGGGCGATGTTCTACGGCGGCGTCATGGGGTCGTTTGCCTGCGAACGCTTCGGTACAGAGCGCCTACAGGCTGTAACCCGCGAAGAGATTGACGCGCGCTTCGAAATCTTCCGGGAGATATCGCATCTTGACTCCGCGACGGTCTAAATCGGAACGAACGATCACGGCGCCACGCGGTGCTCTCTCGCGCGGCCCCTGGCGCCCCACAGCAGCGGTTGTTCCGCCCGTCTTCGATCCCGACGAAGTGCGTCCCGCCGCGCGCGAAGAGATCTACCAGGTCGTGATGGGAGCTGTGTTGCTTGGTTTCATGGCGCTGATCCTATGCTTCAGTCGCGGCTACGGTTTGTTGTATGGCGACGCGGTGGCACACCTGGGCATTGCTCGGCGGATTTTGGACTCGCGCAATCCAGGACTGGTACAACTCGGCAGTGTGTGGCTGCCTCTGCCGCACCTGCTGATGCTTCCGTTTGTGCAGAAGATGGAGTGGTGGCAGAGCGGGCTGGCCGGCGCATGGCCATCGTTGGCATGTTATGTACTGAGTGTGGCGGGGTTCTTTCGATTGTGCCGGCAGATGCTGGTGCCGCGCTGGGCATTGCTGGCGACCGCGTTCTACGCGCTCAATCCCAACCTGTTGTATCTTTCCACGACTGCCATGACGGAGCCGCTGTTTCTTGCCCTGATGATTTGGACCGTGCTGATGACGATGCGTTGCGTCGACGCTATTCAGGCGGATCAACCTTCGCAGGCCTCTCTTCGGATGGTTGTGCTCGGGCTGCTGATCTTTGCCGCGGTGTTCACCCGCTACGACGGATGGGTCTTGGGTGCGGCGGTGTGGTGCGTGGTGGCTTGGCAACTGGGTCGCGCGCAAGGTCTGGCTCGTAGCGTTGCCCCGGCGTTCGCGGCGTTTACCCTGCTTGCCATCGCGGGGCCAGTGCTGTGGTTGTGGTACAACCAGCACTTCAGCCACGATCCGCTGGACTTCATGCGCGGGCCCTACTCGGCACCGGCCATCGAGAAAAGGACCTCGCCGCCGGGATCCAAACACTATCGCGGTTGGCACAATCCGGGGTGGGCACTGCTGTTCTACACACGCACGGCGCAGGTGGTTGCGGCGGTGTGGGAGACAGGCTTCGCGGTGATGGCGGCGGCAGTGGCTGGGCTGTGGATTGTTCTGCGGCGGCGAATTGCGCGCTCTTCGCTGCTGCTGTGGGTTCCGCTGGCTTTTTATGTTTATTCGGTTGCGTACGGTTCGGTGCCGATCTTTATTCCGCAGCTTTATCCGCACTCATACTACAACGCACGCTATGGCATGGAGATGTTGCCTGCGCTGGCTCTGTTTGCTTCGATGGCGGCAGCCGAGATGGAGCAGCAGATTGCAAGGGCGCGCGCTGCGTCGGCAGATGCTGCCTCAACGAATACCCGTGCCGGGACATTCGTGCGCCCACTGTTTCTGACGGCGCTGGTGCTAGTGCTGCTGAACCCGCTGGCGATGGTCTACGGGACAGCTCTGGTGCAGCAGTGCGCGAAATTGATCGAGCGCCACCCCAGCAATTTGCTGGCGAACTATGCGCCTCCGCTGGTGTTGAAGGAGGCGCTGGTGAACTCGACGACGCGTGTGCCGTTTGAGCGGAACCTGGCCCTGGTGCTACAGGACCTTCCGCCGGGCGCGCCGATCCTGATGCAGGAGTCAGACCACATCGGGGCACTGCAGGACGCTGGTATCCCGCTGCGGCAGACCATCAACGAAAGCGATTACGACAGTTGGCACGCAGCCTTGCAGGCGCCGGCGGACCATGCTGCGTTCGTCGTGGCGCTGGCTGGAGACGCGGTGTCGAAGGCGGTCGAGCAGCATCCCCAGGGGTTGCAGGAACTGACCATAATGTGCAGTACAGGCCAGCCATGCGCACGGATCTACCAGTCCGAACACTTTGCTGTCGCAGGTTCCCTGGGAGACAAATAATAAGAGTGCTACCATCGCAGCGAAGAGAAAATCCTATGATTGCGACGTTGCCTATTCACTTCAGCACGATTGAACAGATGGCGTTCTATCAAGGCGCCGCTACGCAGTTGTTGATGGCGAGCAATGCCACGGATAAGGTGGTGGCGTTCAACGATGAAGAGGAGGACTGAGATCAACTCGACTCTACAGACGACGGTCCCGTTTGTGAAGGCGCATGCCTGCGGCAACGACTTCCTGATTCTTCAGGAGGCGTCAGCGGGCGGCGCTCATGCTGAGCTTACGCGCAGGCTGTGTGCGCGCAACACCAGCATTGGCGCAGATGGAATCGAATTTTTGCAGCGCCGCGCCAACGGCGAGTTCTTCCTGCGTCTCTTCAATGCCGATGGCAGCGAGGCAGAGCTTTCGGGCAATGGAACGCGCTGCGTGGCTGCGTGGCTCGCGCATAGCGAGGGCCTGCGCCAGGTTGCGCTGGGCACACAGGGCGGCGTGAGGAACTGCCGCGTGATCGAGGCGAATGAACCCGTGTATCTAATTGAGAGCGAGATGGGCGTGCCTCGCGTTGAGGCGCGGACCATTGAGATTCCCGGCGTGGGCGCGGTTGCTGGGGCAATCGTAGACGTGGGCAATCCTCACTTCGTTCTGTTTGTGGATCGTGAAGACTTTGGCGCGCACGGAATCACCTGGCAGGAGCTGGGTGCGAAGATTAGTTCCAATCCTCTCTTTCCCCAGGGGACCAACGTGGAATTTGTTCAGGTGCGCGCGGCAGATGAGATTGCCTTTCGCATCTTCGAGCGCGGATGTGGGCCAACCATGTCTTCCGGCACAGGGACCTGCGCATCTTCCGCCGCAGCCATGTCTCTACGCGGAACATCGCGCGAACTGACCGCAATCGCCGAAGGCGGTTCGCAGCACACCGCCTGGCCCTCGAACGGTGCCATCATGCGCCTCACCGGACCAGCGGAGATCGTCTGCCAGGGTCACGCATTTCTCCTCGAACCTCCCGCAGGGGTGGCCAGTTGAGCGCGTCACCCGTGCGTGTCAAGCCCGCCGCGCTACTGCCCGGCGCGACGCTGGGCGTGCTCTCCCCCGCCAGCACGCCCAAACCCGATCTGGTGCAGGCCGGAATGGATTGCCTGAATCGACTTGGCTATAAAACGGTATTGTTTCCGCACGCGCTCGATCGCGGGCCGCTCTATTACGCCGGAACCGTACAGCAGCGTGTCGCGGACCTGCATGCCGCGTTTTCCGATGCGTCCATCGATGGCATCGTCTGTACCCGCGGCGGATGGGGTTCGGCAGAGCTGCTGCCCCATCTGGACGCGGAGCTGGTCCGCGCCAACCCGAAGGTCTTTGTGGGATACAGCGATCACACTTCGCTCCATCTATGGCTTGCCCGCGAGGCGGGGCTGGTGACTTTCTATGGGCCCATGGTAGCGGCGGACTTTGCGCGTCCGGATGGCATCGACCACGCCAGTTGGGGCCATGCGATGGGCAGCGATGAAGCATGGTCACTGTGCTCCGAGGCCGGACTGCGCATGTTGCGCCCCGGAACCGCTGAGGGAACGCTGTCCGGCGGATGTCTTTCCATCCTCGCCGAGTCACTGGGCACGCCCTACGCCGCACTCCCAGCCAGCGCGGACGCGCCGCGAATCTTATTTCTTGAGGATGTTGGGACCAAACCATATCAATGGGACCGCATGCTACTGCATCTGCGCTACGCGGGGCTGCTGAAGCATGTCAGAGGCATCGTCTTCGGCGATATGCATCAGTGCGTCGCGCCGGAGGACGAAGCTCCGCTGGAGGCTGCAATCCTGCATGCACTCGCCGATTTTTCCGGGCCGATTGCCATCGGTCTGCGCTCTGGTCATGTTGAGTCACCGAACATCACCCTGCCGCTGGGAGTGCGTGTGCGGCTGGACTTCACCGTAGCAGGCAATCCGAGGATTGATTTTCTCGAAGCAGCCACTAGCTTCTAGCTAGTGGCCACGAACTAACGGCTATCAGCTTAGTCACTGGAGATTATGCCGAGTCCTAAACATATCCATCTGATTGGCATCTGCGGAACGGCAATGGCGTCGCTGGCGGGCATGCTGCAGGCGCGCGGGCACAGCATTACAGGCTCGGACGCGGCGGCTTATCCGCCCATGAGCGACCTGCTGGCCGGGTTGGAGATTCCCCTCCACCAGCCGTATTCCGAGGCAAATCTGACGCCACGTCCGGACCTCGTGATCGTGGGCAACGCCATCTCGCGCGGCAACGTCGAGCTGGAATTTGTGTTGGACGCGCGCATTCCATTTACTTCGATGGCGGCGGTGCTGCACGACGAATTTCTGACAGGACGCGAGTCGCTGGTCGTCGCCGGTACGCATGGCAAGACCACCACCACCAGCATGTTGGCATGGATCTACGAAGTGGCTTCGCAGACACGATCGGAGTTTGCACCATCGTTCCTCATCGGCGGCGTCGCGGAGAACTTCGGCACCAGCTTTATGGTGCGGCCACTAGTGGATGGAGTCCTCCAGCCCTTCCTTCTCGAAGGCGATGAGTACGATACGGCCTTCTTCGACAAGGGGCCGAAGTTTCTGCACTATTTCCCCGACGCGGCGATCCTGACCCATGTGGAGTTCGATCACGCAGACATCTATGTCGACCTTTCAGCCGTGAAGACGGCCTTCAAGCGTCTGGTGAACATGGTCCCGCGGCGCGGACGGCTGGTGGCGTTCGACGGCAGCGAGAACGTCAGCGAGTGCGTGGCGCGTGCCTTCTGCGCGGTGGAACGGTATGGCTTTCAGCCGGACTCGCATTGGAGGCTGACGGAGTTTCGTCAGCAGGGGTCGGAGTCGCACTGGACGCTGCTGCGCGCGGGCGAGCGGTTTGCCGAGCTGCGTTTGCCCATGGCTGGCGAGCACAACGCACTGAATGCAACGGCTGCGGCAGCCCTGGCTGCGGGACAGGGAGTTCCTGCGGCAGCGATTGTGCATGCGCTGGCCACCTTCCGCTCCGTGAAACGGCGGCTGGAGGTTCGCGCCGAAGTCAACGGTGTGACCATCATCGACGATTTCGCGCACCATCCCACCGCAATCCGCGAAACGCTGCGCGCGCTGCGGAAGGCTTACCCTGGCCGCAGACTTTGGGCAATTTTGGAACCGCGCTCGAACACCTTGCGCCGCAATGTCTTCGAGGCCGATCTGGTGGAGTGTCTTGCCCTGGCCGATCGCAGCGTTCTGGCAGCGGTCTTCAACTCGGAGGCAATCCCGGCGGGCGAGCGGCTGCATCCTGAAAATGTTGTCGCGGCATTGTGCGCGCGAGGGCTGGAATCGGCGCTCTATGCCGACGCCGACGCGATCGTTGCGGCCATTACTCCAGAACTGCGCGCGGGCGATGTGGTGGCAATCCTCTCCAACGGCGGCTTCGGCGGCATCTACCAGAAGTTGCCGCAGGCGCTTGCAAAACAGCGCTAACCGACAGAGGTGAGCAAGGCTGATTCGATGGCCTCTGCCACGCCGTCGTCGCGGTTGGAGCGGACGATGCTCCATCCGCTCGCCCGTGCGATTGCTTTCAGGTCTTCCGGTGCGTTATCCATCACCACCGCGCGGCCGGCGGCCTCCAGCATGGATACGTCGTTCCAGTTATCGCCGATGGCCAGGATCTCAGCCGCGTCGATTCCGCGCGCGTGGGCCAGCGTCATCAACGCAGCGCCCTTGGAACAGCCCGCCGGAAGTATGTCCAGGATGCTGAGGTCGCGTGCTGGATACTCCGTGCGGTGCAGCGTCAGTTGGTGCTGCGCAGACTCGGATTCGTGGCCGGAGACGGTGACTCCGGGATGCTCCAGCAGGCGCGCTTCGGCGCGAGCCATGCGCTCCAGTGTGCCGCAAAGCATGGCCTGAATGGGTGGGTCCGAAGGATCGGCGAGGGCATCTTCAATCGGAGTGACTTGGGAGAGGTAGGGCTCGTTGGCGGCCATCCATCGGCTGATGCTCACAGTCAGATGATCGAGGTGCTCCACCACCAGAGCGCCGCGCGAGTCTTCCCCGTCCGGCTGGGTACGGTCGAAGGTGAGGACGAAGGCGTTGCGAAAGTTTTGCTCTCCCTCGCCGCAGATCGCTTCGCACAGCCACAGTGCCGTGGCCTGCGGCAGGTGGGTGCGGGTAAGTAGCTGGGAGGGAATCGTCTCTGCCCCGATGGTGCGGGTCACCGTGCCATTCGAGCTGATTAGGATGGAGTTGTGGTGCAGGCCCAGCGGGCGAAGCACACGCATGGCGAAGCTGTGGCGGCGGCCGGTGGCAACGGCGAGTTGGATGCCGCGGGACTGGGCTGCGTGCAGAGCGGCGAGGTTTCGCGGGCTCACCCGTCCTTCGTCGTCCAGCAAGGTGCCGTCCATGTCGATTGCGATCAGGCGCGTCGAGCTGTTGTGAGTCGCTGCCGGCAAATTGCCCCCGAGCTTTCAGTATAGAGGGTGGGGACTGCCGTTGTGACGTATGGCACACACCGCGTAGGGTTAAGTTGCTATTCTGATTGGACGTGATGGATCTACCGGAAAAACTCGTGGAACTGCGTGCGGCGCTGGGCAAGCTGGACTCGCTGATGGTGGCGTACTCTGGCGGCACGGACTCGGCGTATCTGGCGTATGAGGCGCACCGGGTGCTGGGCGACCGGATGCTGGCCGTGATCGCCGACTCGCCCTCCCTGCCCCGTGGCGAGCTGTCTGCTGCGCTCGAATTCACGGTCGAGCACGCAATTCCTTTGCACATCCTGCAGACGCGTGAGCTGGAAGATCCCAAGTACGCGCGCAACGACAGCAACCGCTGCTTCCACTGCAAGGACGAGCTCTTCACCCAGATGGAGGCGGCGAGGGTGAAACTTGGCTTCACCCACATCGCCTATGGCAGGAACTTGGACGACGACGGCGATCTGCGCCCTGGGCAGAGGGCCGCCGCGAAGCACCAGGCGCTGGCTCCGCTGGCTACAGCCGGGTTGACCAAGCTGGAGATCCGCAGCCTGGCCCGCGAAGCTGGGCTGAAGGTGGCAGACAAGCCCGCCAGTGCATGCCTGTCATCGCGCATTGAGTACGGGCGCACCGTAACGGCGGAGAACCTCAGCCAGGTGGAACGCGCCGAAGAGGCGATGCATGAGCTCGGCTTCCTCCATGTCCGGGTGCGCCACCACGGTGAGCTGGCGCGAGTGGAGATCGCCAGAGAGGACCTGCCCCGCGCACTCAACCTTGCCATGCTCGACCGCATTACGGAGGCGCTGCGGCCGCTTGGATTCGTATACGTTACTCTGGACACCCAGGGCTACAGGCCGGGATCGATGAACGACGTGCTTCCGGTCTCCGCGATTGCATCCGCTCATTAGCGCATTTGCGCACCCGTTACAATCCGCCGGAGCAGGATAGAGTTTCAGGAGAATGAGAGTTTATGCGCGTTGCATATCTTGACTGTTTTGCCGGTATTGCGGGCGATATGTTCCTCGGTGCCCTGATCGATGCAGGGGTTCCGGCGCAGGTGCTGGTGGACGCGGTCGCCGCGCTGGGCTTGGGGGCAAGTCTGCGCATCGAGAGGGTAGACCGCAGCGGGATTGCATGCACCAAGGTCAACGTCTTCGAGGGCGACCACCTTGCGGATGCTCCCCCCGAACCGGTGCAGACGCAGCAGCAGGTTGAATTGAAGGCCGCTGCCCACACCCATCAGCCCAAGACGCAGCACCTGCACAAGACCGGACACCCGCACAGCCACGATCACGAACATACCCTCGCAGAGGGCGAAGAGCACACACATTCACACGACGACCACTCGCACTCCCATGACGATCATTCGCACTCGCATGACGAGCATTCGCACTCGCACGCACACGGGCGTTCTCTGACGGCCATACGCAGGCTGATTCATGATGCAGCGCTGCCCGAACCGGTCAAGAAGACCGCAATCCGCGCCTTCGAGCTGCTAGGCCACTCCGAGGCGAAGATCCACAACGTCCCGCTGGAGCAGATCCACTTCCACGAGGTGGGCGCGGTGGACGCAATCGTGGACATCGTCGCGGCCAGCGCCGGAATTTACCATCTGAACATCGGCGCGTGGCACTGCTCCCCCATCAACGTGGGAGGCGGAACGGTGGTATGCGCGCATGGCACCTTCCCGGTGCCTGCTCCGGCCACGGCAGACCTGCTGCGCGGGCTGCCCACCTACTCGGCCCATGTGCAACAGGAGCTGGTAACGCCGACCGGGGCAGCGCTACTGCGCGCCATCGATCCTGTCTTCGGCCCGCAGCCGGCCATGCGCGTGGAGCACATCGGCTACGGCGCGGGCACCCGCAACTCCAAGGACTTTCCCAACGTCTTGCGCCTCAGCGTAGGCGAGACGAGCGACGCAACCGAATCCCACTCAGCCCACAGCGATACAGTCACCGTGATGGAGACTGCGCTGGACGACCTTTCGCCGCAGGTCCTGGCCTATGTCGCCGAGACCGCGCTGGCACGCGGCGCGCTGGACGTAATGCTCACCCAGGTCATCATGAAGAAGGGACGCCCCGGCACGGTGCTCACCATACTCTGCAATCCCGCCGACAGCGCGGCGCTGGAGAGGCTGCTCCTGTCCGAGACAAGCACGCTGGGAGTACGCATCCGCCAGGAACGGCGCTCGTGCCTGCAGCGCAGGCATATTCCCGTGTCGACGGAGTATGGCGAGATTCGCATCAAGCTCGGCTCGTTGGGCGGTGAGACCATGAACGCCGCACCCGAGTATGAGGACTGCCGCGCCGCCGCCGCCAAACATCGCGTCGCCATCAAGCAGGTGCAGCAGGCCGCCGTTGCCGCATACCTGCGACCGGGCACCGCGAAGCAAGGTGGATCGGAATGACCTCCTCCGATCTGCTCAAACTACTGGGCGATGTAGAACGCGGCGCGCTTACGCCGGATGCCGCGGCCCAGCGCCTGGCGACTCTTCCCTTCGAAGACCTGGGGCATGCTCGTGTGGACCATCACCGCAGCCTTCGCACCGGCTTGCCTGAGGTGGTCTTCGCGGCGGGCAAAACGGCGGAACAGACAGTGGCGATCTTCACCAGCCTGGCCGGCGACGGCGTGGATGTGTTGGCCACGCGCACCAATCCCGCCACTGCACAGGCCATTCTGCAGCGCCATCCGTCAGCGGTCCATAACGAACTGGCGCGCACCGTCGCACTGCGCCAATCGCCCAACCCACCCGACGGTCAGGGCCACGTCGCAGTCATCTGCGCGGGTACCAGCGATCTTCCCGTCGCCGAGGAGGCTGCGGTCACCGCCGAGACATTCGGCGCGCGCGTCACCCGCCTCTACGACGTTGGCGTCGCCGGATTGCACCGCCTTCTGGCCGTCCGCGATGACCTCAAATCCGCCCACGTCGTTATCGTCTGCGCCGGCATGGAGGGCGCGCTACCGTCAGTCGTAGGTGGTCTGGTCGCCGTTCCCGTCATCGCCGTGCCAACCTCGGTCGGCTACGGTGCATCCTTCGGCGGAGCGACAGCTCTGCTTGGAATGCTGAACTCCTGCAGCCCCAACGTCACCGTCGTCAACATCGACAATGGCTTCGGCGCGGCCTACACCGCCGTCCTCATCGCCCGCGCCTCCGCCCACGCGCAGCGGAGCTGAAGTGGTTCCCTAGTCAGAACAGAGGCTCACTTCAGCATCTTGCCGAACTCCTCGCCAAACACCGTATGCCGCTTGTCGAACCGGCCGCCGTCAAACTTGTCCGGCCCCTTCAGGTGTCCGATAGCCAGCAGAGCAACCACCCAGTAGCTCAGTGGAAGGCGCAGCACCTCATGCACCTTCTCCTGCTCAAAGCCCTCCATGGGAGCGGTGTCATAACCCATCACCTCGGCCATCAGCATCATGTGTGTGGTGGCGATCATCACCATCTTGTTCAACCATCCGTGCATCTCGTCGGTGGAGAAGTGCGAAAGGTAGTTGGGAACGCTGTTGCGCGCCTGTGCCGCGTAGCCCTCCGGCATTCCGCCTTCGCGCCCCTGGTACAGCATCATGTCGAGGTCCTTGCGCCAGCCATCCGCGTCGCCGCAGGCCACAATCACCGCCGACGCCTCCTCCACCTTGCCCTGGTTGTACGAGGCGGCGCGCAGGCGCTTCTTCTGCTCCTCCGACTGCACCACGATGAAGCGCCAGGGCTGCATGTTATATCCGCTGGGCGCGCTCAGTCCAGCCTCCAGGATGCGATGCAGGTCCTCGGCTGGTATGGGAGTACCGTCGAAGCTGGGCGTCGCGCGCCGTTCGCGGATCGCCTGGCTCAATGTCTTCTCGTGCTTCGCTGTCTTTGCCGTCATCGCGCTTTCTCATCCCGACCGCGTCTTCGATCTAACCCTGGCGGTCAGCTCAATCTCAACAGCAAACGACTCTCAAGATAACACTCCTTCCCCTCTCTCTGCATAAAGGAATCCCTTGGGTAGCGGGAAGAACCGTCGCCAGACTGGGTGCGAGTGAGCTTCAAACTGGAATCGGCGCTGTCAATCATCCGCAAACAATACCTTCGCGCACGGCCTGCGTCCTATACTGTAGGGAACAAGTGAACCTCACCCACACTATGCGTCGCTCTGCCCTGCTCCTCGTCCTGGGGACGGGGTTGGGGTACGCCCAGTCCCCTGCCCTGCCTGCAACGCCGCCCACCGCTGCCCAGCCGCCCGCGGCCGTGTCTGTTCCCGCCAAACCCGTTGTACATCGCGCGCAGATTGTCTACGCGCAGGGCCAGCTTCAAGTCGTCGCCGACAACTCCAGCCTGAATCAGATTCTGCGCGACATTGCCCAGCAGACCGGAATGAAGATCACCGGCGGCGTGATCGACCAGCGCGTCTTCGGCAAGTACGGCCCCGGCGCGCCCGCCGAAATACTGGCCATCCTGCTGGATGGCACAGGCAGCAACATGCTGCTGCGCGAAAGCCCAACCCACGCGCCCTTGGAGCTGATTCTGACGCCGCGCAATGGTGGCCCCACGCCGCCCAGCCCGAGCGCTTCCAGTTTCGACGATCAGGCCCCACCCAGCAACGAACTCTCCGCCGGGCAGTCTGCTCTCTCCGGCCAGCCCGCGCAGGCAGCCCAGCAGTCGGCAGCTCCGCAGTCGCCCAACGATACGCCCGGCCTGATCCGCCAACCTGGCATGGTTTCGATCTATGGCCCGGGAGCGGCCGCTGCCGTCGCTGCTCCGCCATCCACGAATAGCAATCCGCAGTCGCCCAACGGCGTCATGACGCCGCAGCAGATCTACCAGCAGTTGCAGCAATTGCAATCGCAGCTCCCTCCAAATTAAACCCACAACATAACAGTGGGCGCCGCATCCATTCGCACTCTTGCGACCCGATTCCACATCCTCAATCGCTGTTGCCGCTCAGGAACAACCGCAATGGGCAAAATATGCATCTAAGCGAACATTGGCTATCCCGGTAATGGAACGCGCCATGAATGGCTCGCTTTACGCAGCGATGAGCGCAACTCAATCCCGGCCGCACGGGTCAATCATTCAGTAGCTCGGTCAAGCGTCATTCACAGTAAAGAAACAATTGAGGTGTGCATGTACCGCAAGCTCGAGCGAAACCAGGGATGGTATATCTGGAAGCCGCTGCCCTCAAGTCGACGCGACCTCAAGGAGCGACGACCTGGCAAGGAATTTCCGGGGGGACACAGTTTCCCTGGTTTTGCTCTAAAGAGCAGACGGCCAGGTCTAATTCTGTGCCACAGGCTGGGCCTGGCGGCGGTTGTGCTGATGGCGATTTTGCTGGCCCAGGCCGGCTTGGCCCATGCATCCGTTGCGCTGCTTATGGAAGAGCCCTACGGTGATCTCGGCAAGCTCACACCCACCGGCCACTCCGCCGTCTATCTGAACCATGTCTGCGCGGCATCGCCCACCGAGCTGCGCGCCTGCCGTCCCGGCGAGTCCGGCGTGGTCATCAGCCGTTACCACAAGATCGACAAACTCGACTGGGTTGCGGTTCCCCTCATCCCCTATCTTTACGCCGTGGATGATATTAGCGAGGTGCCGCAATCGGCGGACCAGGCGCAGGTGAACGCACTGCGCGATGCCTATCGCAGAACACACTTGCTGGACCTGGCGCCGAATGGCAGTGACGGAAGAACGCCCAAGGGAGAGTGGACGGAATTAGTCGGAGAGTCTTACAACCGCACTATTCATGGCTTTGAAATCGTCAGCACAGCCGAACAGGACGAGCGATTCATCGCCATCTACAACGACCGCCACAACACCGGTCACTTCAACATCATGTTCCACAACTGTGCGGATTTCTCCCGTGTCGTTCTCGACATCTACCTGCCTCACGCCATCCATCGCAGCGTCGTTGCCGACCTGGGGATGACCACGCCCAAGCAGGTAGCCCGCTCGCTGGTCCGCTATGGTCAGAAGCATCCCGAACTCGAAATGTCGGCATTCGTCATCCCCCAGGTGCCCGGAGCCTTGCCGCGCAGCCATCCCGTGGACGGAATCGCCGAGTCCCTCGTCAAAAGCAAGAAGTACCTCATCCCTATGACCATTCTCACCCCGGAGTTGACCGGCGGACTGGTGGTGGCCTACATGACCGAGGGCAGGATGAAGCTACCCAAGAACGTCATGGTCTTCAACGTGAACGATAACGAGATGGAGCCGGGAGCGCCCTGGCCGGCGCAGCAAGTCAACACCGACCCGGATCGAACACTTCTCCCTGCGCCTGCGGCTGCAGCCGCGCCTTCGCCCGCCGCTTCCACCGCGGATGCGCCTGCGGCACTGGCCACATCGACACCCACACTACGCTAATACGCTTTCCTGGCCAGCCGAACTACCGCCTCTGGCTCCGCGCAATCGCTGCCTTGGCCTCGTTGTCGGCCTCGCGCTTGCGTTCCGTGGCGCGCTTGTCCCATTCCTGTTTGCCTTTAGCCAGCGCCAACTCGCACTTCACCCGTCCGCGGCGGAAGTAGAGTCGCGTGGGGATCAGGGTAAAGCCCTTCTGCCGCGTCGCTGTCTCCAGCTTGCGCACCTCGTTTTTATGCAGCAGCAGCTTGCGCGTGCGCAACGACTCGTGGTTCATGGCATTGCCGTGCGAGAAGGGGCCGATGTGCGCGTTCAGCAGATAGCATTCGCCGTCCTTCAGCAATCCATACGCGTCCTTCAGGTTGGCCTTGCCCTCGCGGATACTCTTCACCTCGGTGCCGCGCAGCGCAACCCCTGCCTCGAAGCGGTCGAACAGCGCGTAGTGGAAGCTGGCTGAGCGGTTGAAGGCAGCGTCGCGCATACCCGCCGCCACCGGGTCGCGCTCCTTCTGCTTCACTGCCGGCTTGGGCTGCGCGGCAACCGTCGGATTGGAAAGAGATCGGGGCATGGGGTCGGCAGTAGGAACGGCGGCTATAGCGCGGGCGGCGGCGCGCTTGGAAACATCTCAGTTTAACATGCATCGCAAACCGTCTCGGTAGTGGTGCGGTTGAGCCCTTTTGAAAGGGCACGGCTTCAGCCGCGCCGACACAGCTAACAATTCACAGGGGACTTTAGTCCCCGAGGGAATGCCGATCTGACAAACTGACCCATGACCCGTCTCACCTGTGGCCACTCGCAACGTCTAACCTACACCCCATAGTCGCAGCATAGTTCTTTTCGTGCGGGGAGATAGGTTTGAAGACAGGTAAAATGGAGCATAAGTTCAAAAGGCCGAACGCGTTCCGAATGCTATACTCGCCAGAGTCCCAGGTGTCCCGGAAGTGCGCCTGTCCCCCAGCCGTCACGGCCATGGACGACGCAATCCGGCCCGCTTCCCGGCCTGGTTCACTCGACACAATGCAGAATCTCGACATCCATCCGAACTTTGGCGTAAAGGAAGCACACCGCATCGGCATGACACGCAGGCACCCAATCTTGCTCCCTAGACTCTCGTTCTGCAACCCGCGCGGATGCGCCGCTGTGCTCATGGCCGCGCTGTTGGCCTTGGCAGGCAACCTCTCTGCGCACGCCCAGACAGCGGGCGGCTGGGAGAATCGCGGCGTGAAAGCCGAGTTGAGCCAGGACTACGACGCGGCCTACGAGGCCTATCTGAAGGCCCACCAGAAAAAACCCTCCGACTTGCGCTATCAGGAGCGGCTCGATCGCATGAGGTTCCAGGCCGCCGCCGTGCATGTGGACCGCGGCCGGGTGATGCGACAGAGCGGAGACATCGCCGGGGCGCTCAACCAGTTCACTCGCGCCCTGCAGATCGATCCCGGCAACGAGGCTGCCGCGCAGGAGATCCAGATCACACGCAACCTGGACCAGACACCTGGTGCCTCCAACGCGCCCGCTGGATTCAGCGATACAAGCTCCCAGTTGCGCGATATCTCAGGCATCTCCGCTCCGCTGGAACTCAAGCCCGTCTCCGACGACCCCATCACCCTGCACATGGTGGAGGACAGCAAGAACATCTATCAGGCCATCGGCAAGATGGCGGGACTCAACGTCCTCTTCGATCCCGACTACATCTCCAAGCGCATCCCGGTCGACCTCACAAACGTCAGCCTCAGCGACGCTCTGCGCATCGTGGGCGACATCTCAGGCACCTTCTACAAGCCGGTCACCTCCGATACCATCTTCGTCGCCACAAACAATTCCACCAAGCACCGCGACCTGGACGATATGGCGGTGCAAACCTTCTACCTCAGCAACGCCAGCCAGCAGGCCGATGAGAACGAGATCGTCACCGCTCTGCGCAACGTGCTCGGCACAGACGACAAGGTCTTCCCCATACCATCGCAGAACGCCATCGTCATGCGCGCACCGCCGGACCATCTTGTGCTGGCCGAGAAGCTGCTCAACGACCTGGACCGCACCAAGGCGGAGGTGGTGGTCGATGTTGCCATCCTGGAGGTCAACCGCGACAAGATCCGCAACCTCGGTATCAGCCTGCCGCAGTCCTTCGGCATCACACCGCAGGCCAGCAACAGCACCGCCACCACGTCCTCATCCACCGGTACCACCGGAACAGCCGGCACCACCAGCAACGGCGCTTTCACCCTCAACACCCTGGCCAACATGAACGCCACCAACTTCGCCATCACCATCGGCGGTGGCACCCTCAACGCGCTGCTCAGCGACACCGACACCAAAGTGTTGCAGAACCCCAGCATCCGCGCCTCCGACGGCCAAACGGCCACCATGAAGATCGGCTCCAGAATCCCCATCGCTACCGGCTCCTACTCCGCCGGTGCGGCCACCGGCATCACCGCCGGCATCGGTGTGCAGACCCAGTTCACCTACATCGACATCGGAGTCAACATCGATATGACCCCCACCATCCATCTGGATCGTGAGGTATCGCTCAAGCTCAGCGTCGAGGTCTCCACGGAAGCCGGATCGGTCTCCATCGAGGGCGTAACGGAACCCATCATCGGCCAGCGCTCCGACAAGACCGTCATCCAGCTCAAGGACGGCGAGCCATGCCTGCTGGCCGGCATCCTCAGCAAGCAGGACAACTACAGCAACAGCGGCACGCCCGGCCTCTCTGACATCCCCCTCATCAAATACCTCTTCGGCAGCATCAACAAGGAGATCCAGGATGATGAGGTCGTCTTCATTCTGATCCCCCACATCGTCCGCGAATCCGTGCTCACGCAACTGAACACGCGCGCCATCGACACCGGCACAAATGCCTCCATCGAGCTGCGCAAAGCTCCGGTCAGTGAATTGCCACCAGTCAGTTCCGTTCAGCCCGCCCCAGCGCCAACCTCCAATACCACCGCCGCCAACGTAGCCGCCGCCATGGTGCCGCAGATGAGACAGCAAGCCATGCCGCCCACCGCCGCGGTAAATCCGCCGGCCAAGCCACCCGCCGCTGCCGCTGTCACCGGCCCGCCCGTCACCCTCATGATGCTTCCCATTACCACCACGCAGACCGTGGGCAGCACATTCCAGGCCTCGGTGTATCTCACCGGAGCGCGCGATGTCTTCACCGTGCCGCTGCAGATCCAATTCGATCCCAAGATACTGCAACTGGTGAACGTGGACACGGGAGGACTACTCGGCGGCGATGGCCAGCCGGTGTCCCTGGCGCACCGTGACGAAGGCAACGGCATGGTCACCATCTCCGCCTCGCGCCCGCAAGGCGTCAGCGGGGTCAATGGAGAGGGCCAGGTCTGCATCCTCACCTTCAAGACCCTCGCCGCCGGCGACTCCAATATCGCGCTGGTCAAGGTGGCGGCCAGAAACAGCCTGCAGGCCAGCCTGCCCGCGGTCGGTTCGCAGCAAACCGTCGTCCATGTGAAGTGAGGTAGAGTATGAGATCCAAGGTTCATGGTTCGTGGTTCGATGAGCCGGGAAGGCGCTGCCACCTTTGCCGCGCCTCTCTCGAACTCCAAACCTCGAAGCCTGTACCTCCCCTCGAACCTCGAACCTCGGACCTTGAACCTGCCGCAGGCCTCAGGCCTGACGCGGGCCTTACCCTCGTCGAACTCATCATCTGTGTCACTATCGTTGCCATTCTGGCCACCGCCGCGCTTCCCGTGGCGCGCTTTCAGGTCAAGCGTGAAAAAGAGCGCGAGCTGCGCCGCGACCTCTGGGAGATGCGCGACGCCATCGATAAGTACAAGGACGCCGCCGACCGAGGAGGTATAGTGATGAAGGTCGACAGCGTGGGCTATCCGCCCGACCTGCAAACCATGGTGGATGGCGTCGAAGTCAAGGACAAAAAAGTTCGCTTCCTGCGCGCCATCCCCATCGACCCTATGACCAAATCCACCGACTGGGGCGTGCGCTCCAACCAGGACGACGCCGACGCAGACTCGTGGGGAGGCCAGAACGTCTTCGACGTTTACTCTAAGAGCCAGGACACCGCGCTGGACGGCACAAAGTACGACACATGGTAAACCTCCGCCCAATTCGCACACGCTCTGACCGCACCTCGAACCTCGTACCTCGAACCTCGTACCTTGAATCCGGCTTTACCCTGCTGGAACTAATGATCGTCATGGCCATCATCGCCACCCTGGCCGCC
>Ga0181519_10001546_pt1 | contig 20235 bp, 30 predicted proteins | sample PEATcosm2014_Bin_26_FD_121102 | JGI IMG/M metagenome (GOLD analysis project Ga0181519, IMG submission 121102) | Peatland microbial communities from MTU Mesocosm Facility, Houghton, MI, USA - PEATcosm2014_Bin02_10_metaG | ecosystem: Environmental > Terrestrial > Soil > Wetlands > Peat | place...
CAAATATCGCACCAAGGCCCCGGATCGCCTCGGCAATCGCGTTGGTCGTCGCCGTGTTGCCCTCGCGAATCGCAGCGATGATTTCGGCGTCGGAGTTGGCGCGCGCGCGCTGCGACGCCATCGGGTCGGCGGCCAAAATTACTTGGCGGTTGACGACGAGGCGATGGCGCACGTACATGCGCAGCGCGTACTTCCCCGGCCCGTACTCGTCGCGGATGCGCCGCTTCAGGTTGTATTCGCCTTGCAAGGCGCTCAGCGGGTAGGACGTACAAAATTCCCCCTTGCCGACGCCGTTGATTCGCTCGACTTGCAATTCCGGCTCTTCGTCGAGCTCGCCTACCTGCTGCTTAACGCTGGCGATTGCGTCGTCGAATTGCCGGACGCGCTCATCCTCTTCGCCCTCGGGCGTCAATGCAGCGTCGAGCGGCGACGGAATGGCCGCCGGCGGCAGTATTTCGGTCGCGCGCGGCTGTCGCGCGGCTTTCCTTGCGGGTTGCGCCATAGCTACTTTTCCCCTTTGTGGTTGGTTTGCAGTGCCGTACAATTATGCAACGTCAAAGAGCCGCTAGCCGATGAATCGGCAAAAGAAAAGGCCGGCGGGTGCTACCCCGCCGGCCTGTTCCGTCCCGCAAAGTCCCTTGGCATCGCAGGCGCACTAGCGGCGCTGAATATGCCTCCGGGCGCCCCTCCCGAGCTATCCAATTACCAAGGCGGAAGCCACGGTAGGGGTTTTTTGAACTGCGCGAGCCGACCGTCCGCGCAGGATTTCCAGCGCCGCACCACGCGCACGGCGAACCATTCCGAATCCCAATCGTCGAGCCAAAAGCGAATCTCAGGGTCGACGGCCAGCACGCGGCGCAATACCTCGGCCGCCTGATCCTGTTCCATGTCGTCGGTTGCCAGGCGCACGCCGCCATCGCGTAGCGCGTCCATCAGCTTGCATGCGCGCAAGCGCTGGCCCCACCCGATGCGATCCGTTAGCGGCTGCACTGACTCGCCCACCTGAACGAATCCGGTCGCGCAATCGCGCAGCGTGTCGAGCCGGATATCGTCATCGGGCAAGCGTTTTCCGTCAGGCATGGGGAGCTCGTGGCAAAGTTGGGCGCGTCGCCTATGGTATGCCGTCCAACATGATTGCGCGATGGCCTCGGCCCAATCCTCCCCCACCCCCGAGGCCCGCAGCGCCGCGCGCCATCGCGCGATGTACTCCGGGCGGCACGTCGCAATGGCGAGCTCGGCCATGCTGTCGGGCTTGGCCGTTTCTGAAAATTTTTTTGCCGCCTTGCCCCCGAGTAGCGCCGCCACGGCGGTAGTTATCCACAATGCTTTTGCGCGCTCGGCGCGCTTAACCCTATGACGGAAAAGAAAGCTCATTGGTCGCGTACAGTTATTGACACGGGTCCGAGGGGCCAACCGCGACGGCCTGCGCTGCTGAAAAATTCTTGCCTTGCGTGACAAGGTGGCCGCATGCCGGGTGGTCGCAAGCGAACCATTCGCCAGGCCCGAGGCCGCAGATATGGCAATGCGCCGGCGGCGGCTCCAACGTGACCGCTAGCCACGCGCTCGGGCAATTGTGGAGCTCGCCCGAGAGCTCACCATTCGGTGCGAATAGCTCAACGATTGTCTGATCGTTCGCGGTTGGCATGATGAATCCCTTAACGATGCCCTCCCGCCCGTACTTGCTGCCGCGCGTGACGCGGACATGCGCCCACGTCCGCACGCGGGCGCCTAGGCGCTTTTCCTCGATTGTCACGATTGCCCCTTGGCCCAAAGCACCACGCAGATTGCGCAGAGTGCCCCGAGCACGATTCCGATGCGTATCGCCCAAATCATTTGCCGATGCCCTCCCGAAGTCTCCAACCTAGAAACGCCCCGCCCACGAATAAGGCGAGCGTGACGGCGCAGTGCGCGAGCACGGATAGCGCGACCATTTGTAATGCCTCCACGGGTGTAGGTGCGCCGGCACCACGTAGCCGGGCAGCGTCGCGCAGCACGGGCGCACCATTGGGAAGAGAACGAAATCGACCAGCGCCGCCGCCAGGCAAAGCAGCAGCAGCACCACGGCGGCGGCGCGGATCACTTGGAGCCGCCCGAATCCCGGCGATCCAAAATCATCAGGATCGCAAGGAAAGCGATGGCGATAAGGACGAGGGGCAAAAATCCGGCGTGGTGCATGGCTTGTTTCCTTTCGGGTTGAGGTGAATCGTCCATTCGTGGCGCACCGAAGGGACGAGGGCTGTAATTGACCTTTCGACTATGCGGCCAACGATGCCGCCATAGTCGCGCCAAAACCTATTTCGGTCGCGCAGGCCCAAAACTTTAGGCCGCTGGACTTCGCCGTAACGGTTGCACACCACTGCAACATCCCTTTGCAATTGGATGTCCTGGCGTCGCCAACGGTAGGGCTTTAGCGCGAGCATGAAGGCGCACCAATCGGCTTGCCGCTTGTCTTGGAGCTCGCCGAAATCGTCGTGACTGCGCGTGTTGACATAGCGGTTTGCCGCGAAAAAGCACGACGCAAATTCGTCCGATAGGTGCGCGGCCTTTTCCGGCGGCAGCACGCCGACGCGGCGAAACTCGCGCCACAGTCCCACGGCCGGCCCGCCGATTTGCTGGAATTGCCGAATCCCCCACGTCGCCGCCCATGCTTCGACGCGCGGCGCCAGGTTCAGCGTTTCATCGCCGACCAAATCGCCGTCGATTCGCCATTCCCCGATGCGAAAGCCGTCGATATTTTTGCTTATGTACTTGATCGCGTAGCCGGTCGCGCTGCCCTTTTCGGCCTCTATCGGAATGGCCGTCACGCGATGCTCGCGCGCGCCAGGCTCTTCCGGCTCATCGGCGAGCCCGTAATGCAGGAATGCACTGCGGATCGCCGCCGGCCCCGATAGCGGCGGCCCGACGAATGCCAGCGCTCTAGCATTGGGCGCCTTGAGCTCATGGCGCGCTCCCTCGGCGAAGAGTACGAAATGCCAATGCGGCGTTCCGTCGCCGTGCGGCTCGGCGATCCGAAAGCCGTAGTAGTTGACGCCCATGCGCGCGAGCTTTGCCCGAATCCGCGCCCACACCTTGCGCAAATATTCCTGCGCGTCGAGCGGCGTTAGCCGGCCATCCCACTTCGGATTTATCTCCCCGGTGCGGATGCGCGCGTGAAACCGCGACGGACAAGTGAGGGTCACAAATTGCGCGTCATGCCAATGGCGTTGCGCGTACTCTTCGAATCCCTTTAGCCGAATGATGAGCTCGTGGCGACGGATGTCCTTTGCCGCCGGCGACACGCCGGCGAGCTCGGCTAGCGTGTACTGCTGCGCCCATTCGTTGGTCGCTGTCGTGGCGTCCATCATGGCGGCGCTATTGGCAAGCTGCATTCGCCGGCGCGACAGCGACACGGCCGAAACGTAGGGATCGCGCCGCTTGCTCACAAATCCTAGCGCAATGGCGTTGGACTCGACCGCGCGCGCAACCTGGCGGCGACACTGACGACGCCACCATGACGGGCAGACAGCACGCGCCACGACATGCGCCACGCGCTTGCCGGGCGGAATGGGTACGCCCTGCGAAAGAATCCAGCGGCAAAGCGCTATCGGGTAGGCGCCGGCCTGCACGGTCGGCGCATCGCGCGCGGCCATGTCCAGGCAATGGCGCGCGGCGCGCTGCGCCCGAATCCTTATGTTTTCCTCGTCGGCGTCAAGGCGCGCCGTCGACCGGACGATTTTCCCGATTGCCCTTTCGTAGTCGAACCACGCGGCAACCTCGGCGGCCTCGGTCGGCGCGGCCAGCACGGCCTCGCAGGTTTCGGCAATGATGGATTGCGCCCACCCTCCCGGCAGCGTCGACAGGTCGGTTGCGAACTTGCGCGCGTGCTGGGCCGAGGCGCCGCGGCCGCTCGCGTGCATCCTGGCAAGCCAGCGCGGCAAGCCTTGATGCAGCGAAGCAGCGTCGACCGGACGCCCGTAGTCGCGCGGCATGCTAGAGCCCGAGGGCCTTTGTCAACTCGTCGGCCGCCTGCACGGCCAGGCGCGCGGCCTGCGCGAAATGGACATCCGGCACGGGCGTTGCGCCCGTGATCTCACGGACGAAGAGCTCTATCGCGATGTCCTCGCGCATTTTCTGGCGGTAGGCCATCGCGTCGCGCTCGGCCGGCGACACGTAGCGGCGGCGCATCGCCGCTTGCGCGGTCGCATTGTGGGCGTCGATTGCATCCTGCATTCGCTGCGGCCTCGGCCCGATCTTGTCGAGTAGCGCGCGGAATTTTTCGGATAGTTTCAAAGCAATTCCTCCGGTAGTTTTTCAGGCCCGACGCGCTCAAGGTAGGCGCGCGCCACGATGCCAAGCCAGCCGCGATCCTCAAGCCAGGCCACGGCTTTTGCGCGCCCGTCGACCAATTGCATGTCGCGCGCCCGCTCTAGCTCTATGCGGTTTTCAAACGACTGTTCGCGCGTGATAGGCGCCAAGCGCTGGCGGATCTTTGCGCGCGCCGCATCCTGCACGCTTTCGGGCGGCGGGAAGCTGCGCCCGTCCCATTCGTCGGTCACGGCGCCACACTCGCATATTCTTCGGGCAGGTCGGCCGCTTGCTCCAACCCCCAACGGATCTCATCGCCGACCAACTCGCGCACGTCCGGTTCTCGCAGCGCTACAACCAACGCGGTGCGCTCGCGCAGCGTCAATTGCCCGTAGCTCTTTACGGACGCCTCGGGAATGCCGGCCATTGCGCAAAGCCGCTCAGTCGTGGCGTCGTGCAGGCAATGCCAGGCCGCGCAGGCATCGCGGTTGCGCGCCTCGATTTCGCTCGGGGTGCGCGTGACGGTCGAGGGCTTGGCGGCGGCGCCGTACTGCGGGCCGGCCACGCGGCGGCGGCGGGGCATCAGTGACCTTGCGCGAAATTCGTCGGCGCCGGCGCCACGTCCAGCGACGCGGCAACCGTGCCCATTGCCGTCGACAAGGCGCCATTGGCGCCCTGCGCAATGCGCGCCATTGCAAAGACGCCGCGCGCCTTGCCCTGCAAATCCTGGCGCACGTGCAGATTGCCGACGATGCCGCCGGTATCGTCGACCAGCACCAACAGCACGCCGGCCGCCGAGCTCTTTTCGATAATGCCCTTGAGCGTTTCGACGACTAGCCTTAGTCCGTTATCCATGGGTTCCCCTTTAGGATGCGCGTCGCTCAGTGCGCGCGCGCGTTGAGCGCGGGCGATTGCCGCGCCGATTTTGGAAAAGCGGGATTCGTCCGACTGCGGCGGCCTCCGCGACCTTTTCGTAATTCTCTTTTTGGGCATCGGTCACACTCGGCAGGTAGGAAAACAGCGCGCCATTGACCAGCGCTTGCAGGATGGCGTTACCGGCAAACACGGGCCGCCCCTTCGCGTCGCTCGGACTCGCGCGCTAGGCGCTCCCTCACAACGGCCTCGGACAGAAACGCAACGCAGTGCGCCCCGTGTTGCGTGGCGCGCCAGCGCACGCCGCTCGACGTTTCCTCGCACTGAACGAGGCCCCGCGCCTCAAGCCGCGCAAGCTGGCGCGGTACTTGCACCTGCTGGCGCCGGCCCGGTTGCCGCTGCACTATCTCGCGCAGCGACTTCGGCCCCGAGGCGATGTAAACCAACAGGTCGAGGGTTTCGGCGGTTATCGCCCAAATTACGGTCGTCATCGCACGATCCCGACAGCGAAGAGCCCCACGCCGGCGATGAAAACCAATGATGCCGTTACCACGGAAGGCAGGCCCCACCACGCCGCGCCGATCAATCGCGCGTTCGCCTCTATCTCTTCGATCCTGCGGTTTGGCCTGTCGTCCTGGCCCCTGGCCGACAGCACCACGGCGACCCATCCGTCAGCGGCGTCTATGCCGCACGCGCCCTCACTCGTCCACGGCCCCGGAGTGTGCTTATCCATGGTAGCGAATCTCCGTGCCGACGATGACGGCATGCGCGACGCGCAGGGACCAGCCGCAGCAGGCCACGTATTGCGCGCCCGCGCGCACCCCGACCGTTTCGATTAGGTCGATCAGGTTTTCCCCCTCGGCGCGCATGCGCCGCGCGGTGCGTTGGTAGTCGGCGACCGAAAAGCATTGGTCGCGCAGGATCAGAATTTCGCGCTCGACGCGGGCGCGGATGGCGGCGGCGCGCTCGGCGGCGCCGGGCGTTGCGGCATGAAGGACCACGGCGGGATTTGTAGCGTTGCCGGCGATGCGTGCCGCGATTGCGGAAAGGTAGCTCATTGGTTCCCCTTAGCAGGTTGCGGCGTCGGTTGCGCCGTCCTGCATATCTTCGGCGCGATTGGCCGAAAATTGAACCCCCGGAAACAAATTTTTTCAACGTGACGAAATTTGTCACTTAGCAAAAAATGGGCCGCCCGAAGGCGGCCCGAATCCTGCTAAGGAGGGTCGAAGGGGATTCGACCTAGCTGGATTCTATGGGCTATGGAGCGCCGGCACAATCGCCGCCGACCCCCGGCATGCGTCATAGCGCGCCACGCATTCGGCTAGCCGCAAGCTGTTGCGCTCAAATGCGCCGCGCGCTACTTCGCAGGTTGCGGCGATGTCGGCGGCGCTGACGGCTCCGGTAGGCTCGGCCACGGCTCCGCGTTGCGGATTTCCGGCGGCAGGTCCGGGCAGCGCGGGCACGGCGCTATCGCCTGGCACGGCGGCGGGGCGGTAGAGCACCCCAACGTCAGAAATGGGGACAGTGCAAACAGCGTGCGCGCGCAAATCCTGCGCATGCGCTTGGAGCTCGGCAGCATAGGCCCTCCGGGATTGGTCGAGTTGCCCGGCCAGGTCCGATGCCGCCTTGTCGGCCGCGTCCTGTAGGGCTTGCGTTTTGGCGTCGGCCGCGCTCGTTGCGGCGTTGACCGCCAGCGCCGCGCGCTCGGCGATTTCGGTCTGCGCCGCCGACACGGCGCCGGCGTCTTGGTGCGCCCGGTAAGCGTAGCCGCCGCCAAAGGCCAGCAGCAGCAGCACGGCGCCGATTGCGAGCTCTTCGACGAGGGTCATTTGTCGGGCAGCGCTTGGCGGGTCTTGAAGCGAAGCGCGATGTTCAGCAGCGCCACGGCGGCGGCCACGTGCAGAAACTCGTTGCGCGGCAAAAAGCTGGCAAGCTGCGGCACGATTTCCTGCGCCCACGGCATCGCCTCGGCCAGTATGGCGATGACGACATTTAGCACCACGGTCCAGGACTTGGCCGCGCCGAGCGCGTAAGCCTTGACCGCAGCGCGAAAGCGCATGTATTCCGTGATCGCCTCGGCCTCGGCCGCCGGCGCCCCGGCTAGAGCGGCCTTTACCCGCGCCTCAAAATCGGCGATGTCGTCGGGCTTTGGTGCATTGGGTTGCTGCGTCGGTTCGGTCATAATGCCCCCGCTTGAGTCCTGCCCGATTATCCAACGAAAAAAGGGGAATAGCTATGACCGAACATCAGCGCTTTGAGCTCCAAAACCTGTGCGGCTTTATGGCGCAGGCCCGCAACATGGTCCGCGCCGGCGCCACGGCCTGCACGCCCTCGCGGCCCGGCAAAGGGGCTCCCACCTTAGAACAAGTCCTAGACGCGGCTTGCGTGCGCGCGGCAAATCTACTCGCCGAGGCGCAAGCCGAAGAGCGCAAGGCCGCCTAATAGGTCGAATACCCCGACAGCGAAATCACAATCGGGGCATAGGTCGCATAGGCCGGATCGCCGGCCGCCTGCGCTAGCGATTGCATCAGCGCTTGGATTTGCGAGCCGTAAAGCGCGACCCACGGCAGGAAAAACGTCGAGCCGCCGGGGCTGCCGTGCGTCGCGCCTAGCAGAATCGGATAGCCCGCGCCTAGGCTCGGATTGGCCGAGGCCATCGCCGAGCCCGCCGGGATCGCCGTCAGCGTGAGGTCGCCCGAGGCCGAGCCGCCCACGTTGGCATAAAGCGAAAACGGCGCGCGCGCCGCGACGATTGGCTGCGCTATTTCCAATTCGTTTGGGTAGGTGGTGCCCGTGGTGTAGAGCACCGACTGAGGCGCCTCCGCGATTTCCCAAATCCCGATGGCGTTCGCCTTGGTGGTATGGAAAACCGGCACGGGCGCGTAATTGGCGAGCACGGCGACCGCCGGCGACAGCGCCAGCGCTGCCGGCCCCGGCGTCGACCACACTGCGGCCGGCAAGATCGCCAGCGGCTTGATGACGGGCGCAGCGATGCCCACGGATAGCGGCTCGGTCGCCGCCTTGCTGCCGGGGTGCGCGGCGTTGTAGGCGGCAATTTCCGCCGTGGTCGCGTCGCGCAGGTAGGCCACGGCCAGGTCGGCGCCGGCAATGGCGCCCGTCGATACCACGGTCGCAACGTAGCCCGTCGCGTCGGAGCCGACGAAGCCCAATTGCCCGGCGCAACCAACGTGCGCGGCGTAGAGAACATGCCTCGGGCCGATGAGCGCGTTTAGCGCGAACGTGTCGAGCTCGCGGGTTATCCCGGTATCGTCGACGATGCCCGAGCACCAAAGCGCCGAATTGCGCGTGTTGGTCGCCAGCGACGAGAAGCGCGCGACCGTCGAGGGCGCGGCGCCGCCGCCCGTGGCGCCGTCGACAAGCGAGCTCATGGAGAGCGAGAGCGCGCCGGCAATGTAGCTCGCGAATTTGGTCACGGCCGACATGGACCGGCCCACGGGCGCCGTTACCAAGCGCGTGCCTAGCGTCGGGTTGCTCGCCTGCACTTGCGCCAGGCCATCGGCCACGAAGGACGCCACGGCCGAGCCCGAAAAGGTCGCGACGCCCGGCGTTAGGTTGGTAATCGTCGTTGAATCGGTCGGAGTGTCCGAGAATTGCACCGAAAAAACCGTGTCGACCGTGGCGCCCGATAGCGCAAGCGTGTCGGCGTCGCGCAGCGTGCCGGGCGTGCCGGCAGCGGTCGCCGTGACCGTCGCCGGCACCAACTCGATTGCGAAATCCTCGGCTTGGTCGAAGCCCCGGCAAATCGGGCCGGCGCCAAATTGCAAATTCATCGGCTAGGCATTGACCAAGGTCGATTCAATCGTCGCGCACCAATTGATTGTCGTCGCGGCCAGGCCCGTGACTTCCACGTCGACGCTTTTTTGCGTGTTGTTTGCCACCACGGAAAACGGCGGCGACGCAACCCACGTGGTGGTCCATTGCGTGGTGCCGAGGCCAACATCCGTGCCCAGGCCCGAGAGCGCCGACAGCGTGACCGTGCCGCCATTGTTGACCACTAGGAACGTGCGCAGGAACTTGATGCAATTTTCCGATCCCGCTTGCTTGGCGACGATGCGCAACAGGCATTCGCGCGCCTCGCCCGACTGGATTTGAAAGCGGTTCGAATTGCCCGCCTCCAAATTGGTATTTGCCGCCGTGGCGTCGGTGGTCAACACCACGGACGCGGTTGCGTCGGTGGTCTGGATCGCAAGCCATGTCGTCGACGCCTGCCAGTCGCCGGCGGCGGCGATACTCGATCCGGGGCCAATCGCAAATTCGCCTTTGTTTTGCGTGACCGTGGCCGGGCCGATGGACGTAGAGAGTTGCCCGCCCGAGCATTCGTAAAACGATCCGCCCGGACGCAGCGAAGTCACGGCGGCATTACTTGGCGCCGTGAGGCTCGCGGTTACTTGCCGCGTGCCGGTGTTGATCGCCGTGATTGTGCCGGTAAGCCAATAGCTATTGGCGCTCGACCCTATCGTCAGCAAGCCGGGCACGTTGATTTGCTGGCCTACCTCTAGCCCGGCAACCGTGTTGGCGATCAGCGTCACGGCGCCAGGGAATGCGCCGCCGGGCGTCGTGTAGGTAAATGCCTGCCCCTGATTCCCCGAGCCGCCGCCGTTGACTTGGAGCCCCGAGAACCCGTATTGCGTGCCGCTGCCAACGCCGATGCCGATCGCGTAGGGCGCGACAACGTTGACCGCTATCCCTAGCGCGCCGGGCGCGGTCACGCCATTGCCCGCGCCTATGGCGATGCACTGATCCGCCTCGGCCAGCGCCGACGATCCGAAGGCGAACGAACCCACGCCCGTTGCCGTGGTGTTATTGACGCCCACGGCCACGGACGTTGGGCTTAGCGCCTGGCTGCCCTGGCCGATGGCGTTGCTTTGCTTGCCCACGGCCAGCGCGTTGATGCCGACCGCCAGGGATTGCAGCGCGGTCGCCTCGGCGCCCGGCCCTATGGCGATGGCGGCCACGGAATCGGCCGCGTTGCGCAGGATGTCGGCCGCGCTCACCTGCTGCCAATCGGCGCCGGCCTCGTTCCACTTGTAGCGCACCACGACAGCGGCGGCCGGCGTGACGCTATGGGCCAGGATGTCGGCGCCCGTGCCCGCAACTAGCGTGCCGTTGAGCGTGTAGGCCGCCAGGCCCGCCGGGCTTGAAATGAGCTCAACTTGCAATTCCTGGCCGTCGATTGATCCGGCGGCCAGCGTGCCCGTGTAGCCCGTGACGCCAGCGGCGACCGTCACGCGAACAATGTCCGACTCGGCCGGGACGGTCCCGGCCACGGCGCCGGCGCCGGCCACCGACAGGCTGACACTCGATCCGTATGGATAGAAGGCCACGGCCTGGCCGGCGGTGCCGTCGAACTGCACTATGGCCGGCGTGTCGGTCGCGCTGGCGATTTGCCCCGAGGTGCCGGCCAGCGCCAGCAGGGCGGCCAGCGTGCCCGTGCGCGGGATCCAATTGCCGACGAAGTTTCCGGCGGCGTCAAGCTGCGCGAAGCCCGTCACGCCCGCAACGGTCGCGGCGTTGCCGCGCAGCGTTTGGCCCGTCGATAGCGTCGTGCCGGCGGCATTCTTGACGGTAAGCCCGGAGCTCGGCCCGCCGCCTGTGCTTGGGACGTAGATAAAGGACATTACGCGGTCTTGTCGACGGTCAAATTCCCGATAACCAATTGCGTGCCGTTGGGCGCGCTTAGGTTGATCTGCACGCTATCGGGATTCGTGCATTTGACGTACCAGGTCCAGGAAAAATTGGTGTAGTCGGTCACGGCGGCGGCGATGGCGCGCTGTTCGAACGGCGCCGACACGTTGCCGCTTCCGCTCATTTGAGAGGTCGCCGGATTGTTCGGCCACGAATCAAGAATCAGGATGTCGCCGGCCACGGGCGGCCGGAATTGCCCCGATAGCGTGAGCCGGTAGAACCCCGGCTGCAACTGAATGGCGCCGCCTGTCGGCGCGCTCACGTAGACGCTATCGGCGTCAATTTCCAGCGTCGACGAATCGGGCGTATAGAGGCCGCCCGAAACATTGATGATGTCGCCGACTGGACTCGACGCCAACAGCGATTGCAGGTTTGTGTTAGCCGGGAAAAGGACGAAGGACATAGGCGCCGGGGCGCGCCTATGCGGCTACTGCCCCGCCTTGGCTTTGGTAGAAGGATTGCAGGTCGGCCAGCGTGTTGACGGGCTGCCCGTATGGAGAGCCCGGCAACGATGCCCATTCCTTGCCGAGTAGCGCGACGGCCTGCGCGAATTGCCCGGATTCCATCGCCGAGGTTGCGCCTCGGCGCTCGATCAGGTCGAGGGCCGCGCGGTCCTGCGCGTCGTCGGAAAAATCGCCGTAGTGCGAGCGCCCGCCTAGGTCGGTCCAGGTCGTTTCCTCGATTTGGTAGGCGCCGGCCGCCGTGGTCGGGCCGCTCGGCCCGTCGACGGCTTGCTCTACCCCCGTGATTGCCGGGTGGTCGGACTTGTCCGAGAACTGCGCGCCGCCGTAGTAGGTGCCCCACGGGTCGGCGTATTGGTCGGTGCCCTCGGAATGGCGCAGCATCGCCAGAAAGGCGGCCACGTTGGCGCTTGTCGGGTCGGCGTTGGAACGGGCCATGCTCTTCCAAATGTAATAGCCCACGCCGGCCAGGCCGGCGAGTAGGGCAAGGGTCAAGGTGCTGCGGCTCATCCGGTCACGTTGGCGGAAATCGGATAGGTCGAATAGCCTAGTACCGCGTTGACGGTCGACGCGGTGCCGCTGATATAGATGTCGTCCTGCGGCACCCGCGTATCAAGTAGGATGATCCCGCCAATCGGGATTTCGAACCACGCATTGGTCGCGCTCGGCGCGTTGCCAAGCGCAACCAGCAGCGTGCCGTTTGAGCTCGCATCGCAGCGCATCAGCAGCAGGCAGCGCGGCTGCTGCGGGCTTGCGCGCGGGATCGCCAGGACGGCGCTAGCCGTGCTTACCGTGAAGTTGACCGTAACCGCGCCGCCGGGAAAGTCCGACACGTCGACCACGGTCGTAGGGACCGCAAGCCCTCGGATGCTCGGCCGGTACGCGGTTAGGTTGCCGTCCTGCTGCGGGCCTTGCGTCGGCGACAGCGGGAACGGGATGCGCGCCGGCGCGCCGCCCACGGCGCCCGCAAGCACGTTGAGCGGCGAAGCCGGAACCGCGACCGGCCCCGGCATGGCGCGGCGGCGCGGGAACACGGTCAGAGCCCGAAGGTTTTGACGAGAACCCCGATCAGCACGAAATCGACCGAGTACGTATTGGCCGCCTCGTAGCTCGTTACCGCAAGGTTCAGGGTCGAAGAGCCGGAAATCAGGCGCGGGTAAACCTCGTCCGTCTTTTCGCCGCTGAGCACGGCATTCGTTGCCATGACGTTGAGGTCAATCGGCTGATTGCCGTACTGTTCATCGGTGCCGCTGTCGGTGATCTGGATCCGCCATTGCGGCACGATGGCCGTTGACGCGGTTTGCGCGGCGCCGGCGTTGGTCGCAATGAAGGCCATGCGGCAGAGCACGAAATCGCCGTTCGCGCTGATCTGAATCGGCTGCGTTTGCGAGCCGCCAGGCGCGACCGTCGCAAAGGTCGCGGTGTAGCGCTTGGGCAGCACCACGCGGCGCGGCGGATTCGGCAGGCCGGCATCGGCAGCCGCATAGCTTTGCTGGATGAAAGCCCAAATTTCGGACGGCAGGAACATGGCGGCCTCTTCGTTGAATTGGTGCGCGAGCGGGTGAAACCGGGGCCGGCGGCTCGCGCCCGCCGGCCCCGCCGCGTCCTGGCGGGTTACTGCGTCGCGCGCAGCACGTAGCCGTCAAGGCGGACCTTGACGCGGCCATTGAAGCCGGACGGCAGCGCGACCAGGCCCGGCCAGATCAGATTGACGGAGAAGTTTTGCGTCGCCGTCAGCGTGAACGGCGCGCCGATGGCGTAGGGCCGGCCGATTGCCCGCGACATCATCAGCGCCGAAGAGCCGACCGTCGCCGAATTGGTGGCAATCGCGAAATCGCCGGACACGCCGCACTGCTGCGGGAAGTTGAGCAGCGGGGCCTCGTCGATGTAAATCTTGTCCAGGATTTGGAATTGCAGGCGCCCGGAGTTGTAGAACGTCCAGACATCGGCAATTTGGTCCGACAGCGCGGCCGACGCGGCAGCGTTGAACACGGACGGATTGGCCTGCACAAAGGTATTGGCCGCCGCGCTCGTTCCCGGCCAGAAATACACCTCGATGCCCTGCACTTGCACCGACTTGCCCGAGGGCAGCGTGTTGGCGATTTGCAGATTGGTATCCCATCCGGTCTTGGGCGTGCCGACCGTGGCGCCCGGCTCGGTCGTGACGCCCTGGCCGATTTGCTGGCTGAAAAACGAAAGCTGCGCCTGCCCGGCCTGCGCGTACAGCAGCGAATCGAAGAGCCCTTGCCGCGTGACTTCGGATTGGTTGGGGTCCGTCACCATGCCGGCGGTAAAGTCACTTGCGCGCGGAATGGGTTGGTTGGTACCTGCCATGATGTTTTCCTCGTTGATGTTTCGGTGTTGTCAGTGATCCGCCGGCGGCGCGCGCCGCCCTAGCGGAAACCCATCCCGGACGCCGGATAAACCGACGCCAGCTTTTGCGACGGGGACATCGCCCCCGGCCGCGTGAGGGCGCGCAGGCTCGGGGAATTTCCCGTGACCAGCGCACCCACACCCCGCACGCCCGCGCCGCGCATGTTGCGGTTGGGCTTGTTCCACGTTTGCAGATTGACCACGGCCGAGGGCTGCACGTAGCCCACGCCGGCCATGCCCGACGACATCGTGGCGGGCATCATGCCCGAGGCGATGTCGTAAAGCTGGACGGTAAGCGCGCCGGTCGCCAGCTTGCGGCTCATGCCCTTGGTGGGCTTGTCCAGCAGCGCGCCGAGCGCCACGGCAATGCCGAGCTTGACCGCATCGCCGGCGCCGACCGTCGACGCATTGACTTGCAGACTCGTCGGCAACATGCCATTGATCTGGCCGTACAGCAGATCGAAGCCCACGGCGCCGGCCGCCATGATGCCCGCGTCGGTCAGCAGATGGATAATCCCGCCGCCCATCGCGCCGATTGGATTGCGACGCCGGCGCGCGCGGTGGTGGTGGCGCAGCGCAATCGGATTGCGGCGGCGGTACCGGCGGGCCGGGTTGCGCGCCACGGCCGAGCGGCGCGAACTGCGGCGCTTTTTGCCGAAGAGGAACGGATTGGCCTTGCGCGAATGCGCGCGGCGGGTCTTGGCGCGGCGGCGGCGCCCGCGCGGATTCAGCAACAGCATGGAGGCCATGAACTTCCCTTTCGTCGTCTAGCGCGCTTGCGCGTGTTTTTGGTCCGAATCGTCCACAATGCCCAACTCCGTGAAGCGATACGAACCGCCCAAAATTTGCACGGTCATATCCGGGTACACCACAAGATAAGGCCGGTCGGCCTTCGCGAATCGGTGCCGATAGCGCTCGACCTTTCCATCGCGTTCCGTGGTGTACTCGATGGCGTCGCAATAGCCTATCACGCCCGCGACGGCCGGTGTTGCTGGCGCCCGAATCTTGGCGATAGCGACAGGATCGCGGCCCGTGAACCGGGCAAACACGTCCGAGATTTTCGCGCGCTGCGAAGGCGGAACCCTGCCGCTCATCCCCCGTATTCCTTGACGATGGCTTGCTGATTGAGCTTGTCGGCGTATGCCTGGCCGATCTCCACGGCGCGCGCCTTGCTGGCGAACGTGCCGAGGAATTTTCCGCCCACGGTCACGTCGAAAAACGGCTTGCCGCCCATGCGATAGGCAGAGCGCACGTGCTGGACCTTGCGCGCCGCGACGCGCTTTTTTAACTCGCGCGCGGCCGGCGACGCTTTCTTTTTCGGGTTGGCGGCGCGCTTGACCACTTTTGCGCCCTGGCGCGCGTAGAGCGTGACCATGCGCGCGGATGCCTTGCGCGGCGCGGCGCGCTTGCGCTTCGGATTTGCGGCGCGCGCGCCCTTGGGTCGCAGCGCGGCCGGCAGCGCCTTGCCCGGATGCTTGGACTTGAAGGCGGCACGCGCCGAGAACAGCGACGCGGCCACGGCTTGCGCGCGCGAGCGGCCGGCGCGGATGAGCTCGGCCACGTTGCCGCTGATCGTTGCGCGCGAATAGCCCTTAGCTAGCGGGTTGCGGCGCTGGCGCGGCGTGCTCTTTGCTTTCATGCCTGAGCCCTTCGAAAATGTCTGCCATTTGAACGGCCAACCAAACCGCCGTCAGGATGATTAGGGCGTCGATGACGGTATCCCACCAATTGCGACCGCGCATCGACTAGCCGCGCTTAAATTCGTGGTGCCACGCCAGGTACAGCAGGCCGGCGCCGCCGACCCACACCCACCAAGGAATGGTCGGCAGCAGGTTGCCCAGGCCCTTCGCCAATTGCTGCGCGCCGTAGGCCACGCCCTGGCCGGCGGCCTGCACGCCCGGCCCGTAGTTGCTGGCGGCGTCGTAAACCGGATTTGCGTTCGGATCGTATGCGGTCGTGAGGTCCGCATTCGAAAACGAAGTAAAGCCCTCGTCGGACGTGTACGCGGTTTGCGCGTTGGGGTCGGTGGTGGTCGGGTCGGTCGAGGCCGCGTCGCCGAGCCCGGCCAACGGGCGCCGGGGCCTCATAGGAAAGCCATCAGCGCCAGTGCGCCGGCGGCGGCCAGCAGCAGCGGCAGCGCCGCGCTTGAGCCGGTCGCGCCCACGCCCGAGGCCGCGCCGGTCGTGGTGTCCGGCGCCGGACCATAGGCCACCTGCGCGGCGGCGTCCGATGCGCTGCCAATGACGCTTGACACTTGCGACAGCGCATCGGTAATGCTCGGGTCCAGGCCAGCGGCCGATGCCAGGTCGCCGGCATTGTCGACGGCGGTTTGCGCATCGTCGAGGCTCGATACGGCATCGGCAGCGCTTTGGCCGAGGCCGCGCAGCCTGTTGGTCGGTAGTGCGGAAACACGCATGATGCCTCCCTAGTAGCGGCGGGTTTTGGTCAACGCGAGCGCGGCCACCACGGCCAGGCCGCCCAACGCCCAAAGCATGGTCGAGCTCGACCCCACGGGGCCGCCGGCGACGATGGCGCCGGACGGCAGAACGGTTTGCAGCGCCTTGCCGTTGGTGCCGTAAATCGTGGTCGAGCCGTCCGAGTTGGTCACGGCGCTGTCGCCGTTGGGTAGCACGGTTCGCGTGCCCGGCGTCGGATGATTCGCCGTGGTCGGATGCGCGGCGCCGGTCTTGGCCGCCGTGGTCAAGGCGCTGTAGATTTTCGCGACGGCGCCAATGTAGCTTGTCAAGTTGAAGTTGCCCGACGAATCGGTGGCCTGGCCCACGGCGGCCTGCTGCGCATTGTCGGCGGCGCTCGTATCGGTGCCCGTGGTCGCCGTGTCGGCCGGCGTCACGGTCGAGGGATCTTGCGGCGTCACGTTGACGGCCTGGCCGTCCGTCACGGCCCCGAGGTCCGCGCCCGAGGTTGGGTCAATCACAGTGACATCGGGCGGCGTGACGAAAATTTGGCTCGTCAATTGCGTTTGATCGACCACGGAATTTGCCACGTCCTGCGAACCGGATAGGCCGCTCGTGTCGATTGTCGGGTCGCCCAGGCTCGACAGGTCAAGATTGGTCGTGTCGATTGAGCTCGTATCGACTGAGCTCGTATCAATGCTGTCTAGGCTCACGGTCGGCGCTCCAATGCTCGCAAGGGTCGGCGTAACGATGTCCGGCGGCGTTACGGGAACGGTCGGCGCAGCGCTCGACATGTCAAGCCCGGAATCGGCCGCGAATGCGTCGAGGTTCAGCACCTTGCCGGCTATCAGCACGTCGCCCAGGACCGGATTCGTGATCCCCAAGGCTCCCTGCAACGCCGATGCAATACTAATCCCATTTGCCACAGTTAGGGCGCCGGTCGCCGCTAGCGACGCGCCGGCAGTGAAGAGCGCCACAAATACGCTGATCGCTTGAAGCATGCTCGACAGCGCCTGCGCGGCCTCGGCCGAGTAGAGATTATTTCCGAGGGTTTGCAGCGCGTTGGTAAAGGTCGACGGCATATTGGTTGGATTGTCCAACCATGACGAATTTGGGTCGCTCGCGTCGAAGTCATCCGAGCCGAGCCCCAAGCTGGTAAGCGTGCCGCTGCCGGCGCCGCCGGGCGCGATTGGCACGGCGGCGAACGGGCAGTAGAAACAGGACCAGAACGAATCCTGCACCTTTTGGGCGAACGTGTCGGTAAACACGAACCCAAAGGTCGCGTCATAGCGCAGGAACCGCAGGAACGAGAGATCGCCGCGCCAGAAAAAAAACGCGAAGTAGGCCGGATGCACCGACCATTTATCGGTCGCGCGCTGCTGAATCGGCGTCGGTATGTTGGTGCTGCCGCCGGCCGAGCGCGTAAACATGCCCTTGGAATTGTCCCACGTGGTGAGCGGCAATTGCAGGATCTTGGCGAGCGCGCCTTTCCAGCCGAGCGCCTTAACCGTCGAGTAAGGCATGTTGAGGCAATAGACTTCGATTGCCCGCGCGATGGCCTGCACTTGCGGATTGGCGTTGCTGTCGTCGCCGATGTCCACGTGATCGGCGCCCGAGCGGTCGAACGTGTCGGTCGATTGCTTGATGAGATTGCGCGCCAGGTAAAGCGCGATGACATCGAATTGGCGATAGAACTGCGCTTCGGGCGTTTGGTCGGTGGCCGGCGGCGGCGTCATCAGGCTCACCCAACACGGCGGCAGGTCGAGCGGGGGATTCGCCGAGCACGCGCAAAGCGCCTGGCGTTTGGCCGCCATGATCGCGTCCCATGCAATGGTCGTCGCGTCGTGCTGGCTTGCGGTCGGCTGCGCAAGGTTGGGAACCAGGCTCGGCAATTTGGCCTGCACCTGCGCAACGGCGGCGTTTGCTACCGCCGCGCTCATTACGCCGGCGGCGGTGTAGCTACTCGTTGTTTTCTGGACGAGGGCGAGCGCGGCGGCCTTGGCCGTCGCCAACGCCGACGCGGCCTTGGTCTTTGCCGCGTTTTCCTTCGACGACATGGCCTAGCGCGAGAGCGCGTAAGCGCCGGCGGCGGCCAGCACCAACCAAAGCCAGGCGCTCGACTTGGCCGGCGACGCGGCGGCGTTCGCCGCCACGGCGGCGGCCTCGTTGCTGTAGCCGATGCCGTATTGGTAGAAGTTGGCGCCGCCGCTTTGCCCCTGCTGCCATGGCCCGGTCGGCGACGCCGGCGATTGCGGCCCGATGTAGCCGCCCGATGGCGGCGACGGCGGGACCAGCGACGGCGGCGGAATCGTGGTAGGCGCAGGCCCGGACGAAACCGGCGCGCCCACGCCAACGGCCACGCCGCCGCCCGAGGATCCGCCCGACGAAACCGGCGCCGCGACGCCGAAGGATAGGCCGGGCGCCGACGACGATCCGCCGCCCGATGGCGTGACGGCCGAAGTAATCACGCCGCCGCCCGGCGCGCCGCTTGAGCTCCCGAAGCTCAAGCCCAACCCTTTGCGCAGGCGCATGCTAGTTGCCTGGCTGACTCAAGTCAGCGAACGAGGCGCCCGATTGGTCTGATACCACGGTCGGGTCATAGGGCGGCGCGGGCAGCAGCGAAGAGGTCGGCAGCATCAGCGGCCCCGAGCTCGACGCGGCCGAGCCGCCGCCTGACGAGGATTTGGCCTGGCTTGTCCAGAACCAAACGATGGCCAGCAGGCCGAGCCCTGCGGCGACCAAAATTTGCGTGTCGGCGTTTTTCATGGCGGCAATTGTTCCACGTGAAACATTACGCGAGCGGCTCGACCCACCTTGTCACGTAGTGCGCCGCTTCCCATCCCGCCGGCTGATCCTCGGTCGGGTCCAAGGCCACCCCGTTGCCCTCGTCGTCGACGGCCTCTAGGTAGACATGTTCGAAAACTCGCGGGTCAGTGTACCCCGCCAGGACAAAGCGCGTCGGAATGCCGATAGCCTCAAGCATCGAGGCGAGCATTACGGATTTGTCGTCGCAATCGCCGCTGCGCGTGTGCAGCGTGTACCAGGCCGGGGATAGCGTTTCCTCGTCCAGCACGTCCGACACGTAGCGAACATGATCGCGGGCAAACTGGAAAAGCGCGGCAACTTCTTGCGCGCGCGCCTTGGCCGGGCAATTCAGGACGATGAGCCGGGCGGATTCAATCACGAACGGATCGGCGCGGCCCTCGGTGGTTAGCTCGCGCATTTTGCGCACTGTCTGGAATATCCCCCGCTGCCCATCGGCCAGTACCACGCGCTGCATTGCCAGCGCGACGGGCTGCGGGTGATAGACGCGCATTATTAGGCAGCTTTCGGCGCCGGCGCGGCGTCGGTGCCGGCGCCGTTGGCGGCGGCCTTGGCGTCGCTCGCCTCTTCGTCCATGATTTCCAGCACGTCGCCGCGAACCTGGCGGTACCACTGTTCATACTGGCGCATGTCCGGCGCAAAGGCCGCCAGCTTTTCGAACCAATCGGCCGCGCGCAGCATTTTCAGCATATCGTCGGGCGCGCTTTCGTAGACGCGCTCGGCCGCCTCTTTGGTTTCCATCCCGAAGGACGCGGCCAGGTTCAATTGGCCGATTGCCATTGCGAGCGGCTTTTGCTCTTCGCTGTACATTTTCGGGTCCATTTCGATTCCCTCCGGTTGCGGTTGCGGGTTTTCGGCCGGCGGCGCACCCATCGTAGCGCCTTGAGCCGGCGGCGGCAACGCGGCCGGCGCCTGGCCGCCGCGCTGCATTAGCCCGGCCTGTATCACTTCCAACACCTTTGGCGCGAGCTCGGACAGCAAGTCCGGCTCTTTTTCGCTGTTGCCAATGGTCCGGCGAATTTGCTTGGTCGCGTCCATAAGCTGCACGATTTCGCCCAACTGTTCCGACGCCGATTTGGGCGCGACCACGGGACCGAAAGCCTCGCGCGCGATTTTCATCATGTTGAACATTTGCATTAGCTGCAAATTCGGGTCGACCGCCGGCGCCGCCGGCCGCGCAAATATCGCACCAAGGCCCCGGATCGCCTCGGCAATCGCGTTGGTCGTCGCCGTGTTGCCCTCGCGAATCGCAGCGATGATTTCGGCGTCGGAGTTGGCGCGCGCGCGCTGCGACGCCATCG
>Ga0181519_10001549_pt1 | contig 20198 bp, 16 predicted proteins | sample PEATcosm2014_Bin_26_FD_121102 | JGI IMG/M metagenome (GOLD analysis project Ga0181519, IMG submission 121102) | Peatland microbial communities from MTU Mesocosm Facility, Houghton, MI, USA - PEATcosm2014_Bin02_10_metaG | ecosystem: Environmental > Terrestrial > Soil > Wetlands > Peat | place...
TCGAAATTGCCGATGGCGAGCGCGCATGGCTCGCGCCTTGCCGCGGGCGGCAATCCACGGAATACCTCGAAGTCGGCGCTGGGAAGCACGCTGGGGCTCGGCGAATTCATACGTACCTGCAAGGGCCCGAGTATACCGATCGGGTTCGGAACGCTTTGATTTTCCGGCAGTTTCGGGCCCGGGGGGATCCCCTGCCGGTACAATCGGCGCCCACATGAAAAATATCGTCTGTTTGATTTCGGGCCGCGGGAGCAATCTGGAGGCGCTGCTGCGCTGCGCACGCGAGCAGCAGTGGCAAGGCAAGCTCGATGCGCAAATTTCGGCCGTGATCTCCAACCGCGCCGATGCGCGCGGCCTGGAGATTGCCGCCGCCCATGGCGTCGAGACCCACGTCCTGTCCCATGCGGCCTTCGCCGACCGCGATGGCTTCGATGCCGCGCTGCGCGAGCGCATCGAGCGCCACCATCCCGCGCTGGTGGTCCTGGCCGGCTTCCTGCGCGTGCTCACCCCCGCCTTCACGGCGCATTTCCATGGCCGCCTGATCAATATCCACCCCTCCCTGCTGCCGGCCTTCACCGGCCTGCACACGCATGCACGGGCACTGCAAATGGGCGTGCGCATCCACGGCACGACGGTGCATTTCGTCTCGGGCGAACTCGATGCCGGTCCGATCATTGCCCAGTCGGCGCTGGCCGTGCTTCCCGGCGAGGAGGAGGAGGCCCTGGCGGCGCGCGTGCTGGCGCTCGAGCACGAACTGCTGCCGCGCTGCGTGCGCTGGATCCTCGAGGGCCGCGTGCGCCTGGAAGGCGGGCGCGTTGCCACGCCGGGCGTGGATGCAGGCCAATTGCTGCGGATGGCCGCGTGAAGCCGGCTTCCCCACGGACCGGCGGGCGCAATGCGGCCCGGCCGGCGGGGCCGCGCCCGGTGGCCGCGCGCCAGTCGGCCGCGCCCCTGGCCGCCGACCCGTACACCCGCGTGACCTCGCAGGTGATCGACAGCCTCACCGCCCTGCTCGGGCTGCTGTTGCGCTTCGAGGGTCCGGCCGACGCGATCATGTCGCGCCATTTTCGCGACGACCGGCTGCTGGGCAGCCGCGACCGCAGCATGGTGGCCGAGGCCGCCTTCGAGGCGCTGCGGCACCTGGCGAGCCTGCGCTGGGTGATGCAGACGGCTGATCCGCTGCGCGCGCCGCGCCTGGCCGCCCTGATCGTGCTGGCGCGCCAGTACGGCATCGACAGCATCGCGCCGCGGGCGCTGCGCGGCGACGAGCGGGCCGTGCGCGGCGCGCTCGAGACCAAGCTGGGCCATGCCCCGGCGGCCGTGCAGGCCGAGGCGCCGGCCTGGCTCTACGAGAAGGTCACGGCCCAGTACCCCGATGCCGCGGAACTCTTCGCCGCCCTGGCCACGCCGGCGCCGCTGGATCTGCGCGTCAATACGCTCAAGACCGACCGGGCCAGCGTGCTCACCGAACTGTGCAGCGCCACGCGCGTGCACGCCCCCCTGGCGGCGCGGGCCACGCCCTACAGTCCGGATGCCATCCGCCTGCAGGACAAGCCGGCCCTGACCCGCTGGCCCCTCTACCAGGACGGCCTGATCGAAGTGCAGGACGAGGGCAGCCAGCTCGTGGCGCGGCTGGTCGCGCCCAAGCGCGGTGAAATGGTCGTGGATTTCTGCGCCGGGGCCGGCGGCAAGACCCTGGCACTGGGCGCGCTGATGCGCTCGACCGGACGCATCTACGCCTTCGACATCCACGCGCGGCGCCTGGCCGGCCTGGGGCCCCGCCTCTCGCGCAGCGGCCTGTCCAATGTCCATCCGGCCGCCATCTCCAGCGAAAACGATGCCCGCGTCAAGCGCCTCTCGGGCAAGATCGATCGCGTGCTCGTCGATGCGCCGTGCTCGGGAAGCGGAACGCTGCGGCGCAATCCCGACCTCAAATGGCGCTTCGACGCCTCCGAGCTCGAACGCCTGGGCGGCGTGCAGCGCGCCGTACTGGCCGGAGCCGCGCGCCTTCTCAAGCCCGGCGGGCGCCTGGTCTACGCAACCTGCTCCGTGCTCGAGCAGGAAAACCAGTTGCTGATAGCCCAGTTCCTCGCCGAGCATCCGGATTTCGCCGTGATCGAGGCCGCGCCCATCCTGGCCGCGCAGGGCATCATCGTGGACCACGCGGCGCGCTTTGCCCCGTGGTTCGTGATGCTGCCCCACCTGCACGGCAGCGATGGCTTCTTTTCGGCCGTCCTGGAGCGCCGTCGTTGAGGCGGGTTTGCGTCCACCGGTGCGTCTGCCCATGCGCTCGCTCGTGCGTCCAAGGGCGCGATCGCGGGGCCGGGCGTTGAAGCCGCGCGGGCGCGCCAGCGCGATGCGGCAGCAATGACCACGCCCACGCCGCTCGGGGAACTCGCCCAGGCTGTCGCCGAGGGCCTGTCGCGGCCGCGCCATGAAGCAGAGGCACTGGTCATCGCGCTGGCGCTGGGCGCCGCCCTGCTGCTGGCGCGGGCGCTCGCCGCCGTGCTGGTTGCCCGGCGCGCCACGGTCCTGGCCAAGGCCCACGTGGCACTCGATCCGCGCCACCTGCGGCGCGTGTTCTTCCCGCTGATGGCATTGGCTTTCCTGGGTGTCGGCGAGGTCGTGCTGCGGCGGGCGCACCTGCTGGCGACGGCCGCCGACGCCCGGCTGCTGCGCATGGCCGCCGCGCTCGTCGGCACGCTGGCGGTGGTGCGGGTGCTGCTGGCCTTGCTGCGGCGCGTGTTCCGCAGCAGCACCTGGATGACGCGTTTCGAGCGGGCGATCGGGGCGGTGGCACTGCTGGTGGCCGGCCTGTACCTGACCGGGCTGCTGGGCGACGTCATCGAATGGCTCGATGCGACGCAGATCCCTCTGGGCTCCAACGCGCACGTCACGCTCTGGTCGATCCTGCTGGGCAGCTGCACGACGCTGGCGGCCCTGCTGGCGGCGATGTGGCTCGGTTCGCTGTTCGAGGAGCGCCTGGGCACCGAGCCGGACCTGGACCCGAACCTGCGCACCGTGCTGGGCCGCGTCGTCCGGGCCCTGCTCCTGGTGTTTGCGGTGCTGCTGGCCCTGGGGCTGTCGGGCATCGACCTGACCGTGCTGTCGGTGTTCGGCGGCGCCCTGGGCGTGGGCCTCGGCCTGGGCCTGCAGCGCATCGCCAGCAATTACGTGAGCGGCTTCATCCTCCTGCTCGACCGGAGCCTGCGCATCGGCGACGTCATCACCGTCGACAAGTTCTATGGACAGGTCACGCAGATCAGCACGCGCTATACGGTGCTGCGCGGCACCGATGGCACGGAGGCCGTGGTGCCCAACGAGATGCTCGTCTCCCTGCCGGTGGTCAATGCCACGCTGGCCGACCCGAAGATCGTGCTGGTGCTGCCGGTGACGATCGGTCCGCACGAGGACCTGGACCTGGCATTGCGGCTGCTGCGCGAGGGCGCCGCCGCCCAGGCCCGCGTCCTGCCCACGCCCGCCCCGACGGCCATCCTGCGCGAATTCCAGGGCGGCAACCTGGCCCTGGAGTGCAGTTTCTGGATCGCCGACCCCCAAAATGGCCGGCAGAACGTCATTTCGGACGTTGCCATCGCGGTTTACCGCCTGTTCCGGGCAAATGGCATCGCTCTGGCGCCCCCCCGCGGCGAATACACGCTGGCGGCCGGCGCCGTCTCCACGCCGGAGGCCGTGGCGCCCCCCGGATCGTCCGTGGAACGATAAGGCCGAATTCCCGTCCAACTCCGGCGATATCCGCGCGTTCCCGCGCCCGCCATCCCGGTAGCGTCAAATGGTGCAGGCTGCGCGCAACACCCCCCGCGCTGCGCTGCAGCGGCGCGTCCCGCCCGGTTACAATGTGACCGTCGCATTACCGCACATTCCCCGACAATTTCCGTAGTTTCTGGAGCCTCAATGGATGGAGTACTGAATTTCCTGAGCAATGGCCTGCTGGGCCTGAACGTCTGGCAGCTCGTTCTGGTGACACTGCTATTCACGCACGTGACCATCGCCTCGGTGACCATATTCCTCCACCGCGCCCAGGCGCACCGCGCCCTCGACCTGCATCCGGCCGCAAGCCATTTCTTCCGGTTCTGGCTCTGGCTGACCACCGGCATGCAGACGCGCGACTGGGTGGCCGTGCACCGCAAGCACCACGCCAAGTGCGAAACCGCCGAAGACCCGCACAGCCCGCAGACCCGCGGCCTGCGCGCGGTGCTCTGGACGGGCGCCGAGCTCTACATGGCCGAGCGCGCCAATACCGAGACCCTGGAGCGCTACAGCCGCGGCACGCCGGACGACTGGATGGAACACAAGCTGTATTCACGCTTCGTCTGGCACGGTTGCGGCGTGATGCTCATCTCCGATTTCCTGCTGTTCGGCGTTGCCGGCGTGGCCGTCTGGGCCGTGCAGATGATCTGGATCCCGTTCTTCGCCGCGGGCGTCATCAACGGCATCGGCCACTTCTGGGGCTACCGCAACTACGACAGCGCGGACGCCAGCGCCAATATCTCGCCCCTGGGCCTGCTGATCGGCGGCGAGGAACTGCACAACAACCACCACACCTATCCGACCTCGGCCAAGCTGTCCAACAAGTGGTTCGAGTTCGACATCGGCTGGGCCTATATCCGCATCCTGGAAACCCTGGGCCTGGCCAAGGTGCTGCGCGTGGCCCCCGTGCCGCGCGTGGTCGAGTCGGCCGGCACCCACGCGCCCATCGACCTGCATACCCTGCAGACGCTCATCAACAACCGCTACGACCTGCTGGCGCGCTTCGCCCGCGAACTGCAGCGCGAGTTCCTCGAGGAAGTGGCCAAGCTGCGCGCATCGGCCGCGGTTTCGGCCGCGGACCAGCGCCGCTTCGCCGGCCTCAAGCGCTGGCTGCGCAAGGATGTCGAGAGCATTCCCGCGCCCCACAAGGACACCCTGCAGGACCTGCTCTCGCACAGCCGCATGCTCCACACCGTGGTGGAGATGCGCTCGGAACTGGCCGCCATCTGGCAGCACAGTTCGGCCTCGCGCGAGCAGATGCTGGTGCGTCTGCAGGACTGGATCGCCCGCGCCGAGGCCAGCGGCATCCGCAGCCTGCAGCAGGTGGCCGCGCGCATCCGCCGGTACGAGCCCAGCGCGGTTTGACGCCGGCGCCTGCGGCAAGCGCGCGAAAAAAATCCCGGCCATGCCGGGATTTTTTTCTCAGGCGGCCACTGCTGTCCAGCGGGGCCGCCCGGATATGGCGCCGACTTCCTACGGCGCCCGCATCATGCGACGCCTACTTCAGCTTGGTTTCCTTGTACGCCACGTGCTTGCGCGCCACCGGGTCGAACTTCATGAGTTCGAGCTTCTCGGGCTTGGTGCGCTTGTTCTTGCTGGTGGTGTAGAAGTGGCCGGTGCCCGCCGAGGACTCCAGCTTGATTTTCTCGCGTCCGCCTTTTGCCATGTCACATCCTCTTGCGGAGCTGTCCGCCTGACTGTTCGTTCACTGACTGTTCGTCCGACCGCCCGGCGCGCCGCTCAGGCACAAGGGCGCCCGCAATGCCGGGCTCCGTAACGCCGGACGCCGGATTCCTAGATCTCGCCCTTGGCGTGCAGATCGGCCAGCACGGTTTCGATGCCGAGCTTGTCGATGGTGCGCAGCGCCGCGTTGGTGATGCGCAGGCGGATCCAGCGCTTCTGGTCTTCGAGCCAGAAGCGGCGGTACTGCAGATTGGGCAGAAAGCGGCGCTTGGTCTTGTTGTTCGCGTGCGAGACGCGATTGCCGACCATGGGGCGCTTTTTGGTAACGATGCACACGCGAGACATTGGGGTTCCTCTGGCGCCATGAAAAAGTGGCGCCCACATTCCGGGGCCGCCTTCCGGGGATGCGCTATGCGTTGCCGCTGTGCGTTGCGCCCGTCCGGAGAAGCAAAGCCTGCGATTTTAGCCTAAGCCGCAGGCAATTTCCAGCGCCCCCTGTCGCGGCCCGCGGCCGGCCCGAATCGTCGCTTTTGCCGCGGCCAGGCGCGCGGGCGTGGTGCCAATCGCGAAATCGCCTGCCCGGCCGCCGGAATTCCAGTGATCGAGACAGGGGCAATTGGGAACAATCCGCTCCTGCCGGTGCGGGCTTGCGCAGCCAGTGCACCACCAAACGATGGGCTGCCTTTCTTCGATATGCCGGAACGATTGCGGATGATTCCCTGGGCGCGCTACCTGGTCAGCCTGCTGATGCTGGGCGGCGCCTACCTGCTCGCCGGGGGCCTCAGCGTGCTGCTGGCCGTGCCCGGCGCGCCACCGGGCGCGCTCTGGCTGTGTTGCGGGTTGGCCGTTGCGGCCTTGAGCCGCGGCGGCCTGGCCTTGTGGCCGGCGGTCCTGTGCGGTGCCCTGGGCATGCACCTGGCGCGCTTCGGGGTTCATTTTTCCGGCTTCGCGCAGTTTGCCGCCACGCTGGTCATCGCCCTGGGCAAGACCGCCGAGGCCGTGCTGGCCGCCTGGGCGCTGCGGCGCGCCTCGCTCCATGTGCTCGATACCTTGTGGGGCGTCTTCAAGTTCCTGGGAATCGTCCTGGCGGCCTCTACCGTGGGGGCGCTCTCGGGCGCCGCCGGCCTGCAACTGGGCGCCTGGGTCGCGCCGTCCGCCGTTCCGGCCATGGCGTGGACCCGCTGGCTGGGCGACGTTGCCAGCACCTTGCTCATCGTGCCCCTGGTCTTTGCCTGGTCCGATTCGCGCCCGGTTGCCGGTACCGCCGCCAGCCAGGATTCCGGCCTGCTGCTGGCAACCGCCTTTGCCGCGCTTTGCCTGGGCATTTTCGTGCTGCCCGAACCCAGCGTGCTGGGACGCCTGGCCGTTTTCCTGGTCTTCCCGGTAATTGCCGTCGGCGCCTATGCCTACGGGGGCCGCGGCGCGGGCCTGGCCGTGGCCACCGTTGCGGCCTGCGCGGTGGGCGGCGCCATGCGCGGCGGCGGCCCCTTCGCGGGCGGATCGCCCAGCGATGTGGCCGCAGGCGTGGACAGTTGCATCGCGTTTTGCGCCGTGATCGGAATGACGCTCACGGCCGACCGCATCGAGCGCGCCCAGGCCGACGTGGCCCGTTCGCGCACGCGCGACATCATGCCCTGGCTCGCCCTGCTGGGCTCGGTGGCCCTGACCGTGGGCGGCTGGGCCCTGGTCGCCCTGAGCACCGAGCAGGAAGGCGCGGCGCGCTTCGCCCAGCTGGGCGAACAGGTGCGCTGGCGGCTGCAGGCCCGCATGCAGGAATACGAACGCATCCTGCACGGCGGGGTGGCCCTGTTTGCCGCCGCGCCGCGCGTCGACCGCGCGGCCTGGCACGAATTCGTGGCGGGCCAGCAGATCCCGGAGCGCCTGCCGGGCGTGCAGGCGATCGGCTTTGTCGCCCGCGTGGCGGCAGCCGATCGCGAGCGCTTCGTGCGGGCCGTGCGGGCCGAGGGCTTTCCCGGATTCCAGGTGTTCCCGCCCGGCGCTCGGACCGAAACCATGCCGGTGCTCTACATCGAGCCTTTCGATGCGCGCAATCGGCGCGCCTTCGGCTACGACGTGTTTTCCGAAGCGGTGCGCCAGGAAGCGATGCGCGATGCGCGCGACCGTGGCGAGGCCGTCCTCACGGGGCGCGTGCGCCTGGTCCAGGAAGACGACGAGCGGCCGCAGGCCGGATTCCTGCTCTACCTGCCGGTCTATGCCAAGGGCGCGGCGCTGAACAGCGTCGCCCAGCGCCAGGCGGCCCTGCGGGGCTTCGTGTTCAGCCCGTTTCGCATGGGCGATCTGGTCAACGGCGTCCTCCAGTCGGACTGGCCGCAACTGCGCGTGCAGGTCTTCGACGGCAACGAGGCCGACGGCGATTCGCTGCTCTACACGGATCCGCAGTTCGTGGCGGCCGCGCCGGGGCGGGCGGCGCCGCGCATGCTGGACCTGGCCTCGCCCGTGCTCGGGCACGCGCTCACGCTGCGCGTGCAGGCAACGGACGCCTTCGAGGCGACGGTCGACCGCCAGAGGGCGCAGTTCGTCTTCCTGGCCGGAATCGTCGTCAGCCTCCTGATGTTCGGCGCCGTGCGCGCGCAGACGCTGATGGGCGAGCGCGCCGCGGTCCTGGCGCGGCGCATGACGCGTGAACTGGCCGCCAGCGAGGCGCGCTACCGGCTGCTCTACGAGGCCTCGCCGGCCATGCTGCACTCCATCGACCGCCAGGGCCGCCTGGTTGCCGTCAGCGACGCCTGGCTCCTGCGCCTGGGCTACCGCCGCGACGCCGTGCTGGGACGTTCGTCCACCGATTTTCTCACCCCGCAGTCGCGGATCCGGGCGCGCGATATCGTCCTGCCCGAACTGTTCTGGAACGGCCAGTGCGAAGGCGTCGAATACCAGATGGTGTGCAGCGACGGCAGCGTGATCGATGTGCTGCTGTCGGCCGTCGTCCTGCCCGGCGAGAATTCCGACTCGCTGGGCTTCCTCGAGGACATCACCGAGCGGCGGCGCGCCGAGCGCGAGGCCGGCGCGGCGCGCGCCCGCGCCCGGGAAATCACCGAGCGCCTGGCGGCGATCGTGGCCTCCTCGGGCGAGGCGATCATCAGCCAGTCGCTCGACGGGCGCATCGAGACCTGGAACCGGGGCGCCGAGGCGCTGTTCGGCTACCTGGCCGAGGAGATCGTCGGCCGCACCGTGGCCAGCCTGCTTCCCGCGGACAAGATGGACGAGGAGCGCCGGCTGGCCGCGCGCGTCGCCGCGGGGGAGTCGGTCGTCCAGTACCAGGCGACGCACGTGCACCGCGACGGGTCCGTCCTCGATGTCGCGGTGACGCTGTCGCCGATCCGCGGCGCCGAGGGCACGCTCGAAGGCATCTCCAAGGTCGTGCGCGACATCACCCCGCAGCGCCTGCTGCGCGAGATGCAGGAGCGCCAGGCGGCCATACTGCAGAGCGCCGGGGTGAGCATCATCACCACCGACACGCGCGGCATCATCCAGAGCTTCAATGCCGAGGCCGAGCGGATGCTCGGCTTTGCCGCGGGCGAGGTGATCGGCACCTCGCTGCCCGCCATGGTCCATGTGGCCGGCGAGGTGCAGGAGCGCGCGCTGCAGCTGAGCGCGCAACTGGGCCACTACGTTCCCGCCAACTACGAGGCCCTCTTCGCCTGGGCGCGCCGCGGCGCGGTGGACCAGCGCGAATGGACCTACCTGCGCCGCGACGGCAGCGCCGTGCCGGTCTCGGTCTCGGTGAGCGCGACGCGCGACGCCGATGCGCAGATCAACGGCTTCATCAACATCGCGATCGACATCTCCGCGCGCAAGGCGCACGAGAGCCTGCAGCGCACGGCGCTGCTCGAGAAGGAGACCCTGCTCAAGGAGGTCTACCACCGCGTCAAGAACAACCTGCAGGTGGTGTCGAGCCTTTTCAACCTGCAGTTGCGGGGGCTCCCGCCCGGACTGGCGCGCGCCACCCTCCAGCAAAGCGCCGACCGCGTGCGCGCCATGGCCCTGGTGCACGAGAAGCTGTGCCGCTCCAACAACCTCGAGACCATCGACATCCTGGCCTACGTGGGCGAACTGTGCGATTCGCTGGCCGCCGCCACCGGCGCGCGCGAGCGCGGCATAGGGCTGGAGCTCGAGATCGAACCGCTGGAGATCGGCCTCGATGCCTCCGTGCCGCTGGGCCTGATGCTCAACGAGCTCATCTGCAACAGTCTCAAGCATGCCTTTCCGGAGGGCCGCCGCGGCACCGTGCACGTGCGCCTGGCCTGCGATGTGCCCGGGGTGGCCATCCTCGAGGTGCGCGACGACGGCGTGGGCATGCCCGCCGAGGTGCTCGAGGGCCGGGGCGCGTCACTGGGCCTGCGCCTGACGCGGACCCTGGCGCGCCAGCTGGGCGGCAAGCTCGCCCTGCTGGCGGGGCCCGGCACGACCGTGGTGCTCAGTTTCCCGCTGGCCGAGGGCGTGCGCACCGCGCGCCTGGAGCGCATCGGCATCGAACACAGGAACGCGGCCGATTCGGCCGCGGAAGTGACCGCGTGAGGCGCGGCGGCGGGCTCGCGCCCGGCCGGCAGGCAACACCAAGGAGCGAGGGGTCATGAGCGTGGACGCAAGCGAACAAAATGCCGGGGTTGCGGGCGGCGATGCCCCGGGCATCGGCAACGGCATACTGCTGGTCGAGGACGAGGCCGTCGTGGCCATGGATCTGGCCGACCAGCTCGAGGAGATGGGTTACCGGGTGTGCGGCATCGCCGACAACGGCCGGGACGCCCGCGCCATGGCCACGGCGCTGCAACCCTCGGTCGTCCTCATGGACGTGGTCATCAAGGGTCCGACCGACGGCATCGAACTGGCCAGCGGCCTGGCCGAGGTCTGCCGCGCCCCGGTGATCTTCCTCACGGCCTTCAGCGACCTGCCCACGGTGCGCCGCGCGACGCGCAGCGCGCCCTACGGCTATCTCACCAAGCCCTTCGGCCGGGGCGAGGTGCGCGCCGCCATCGAGGTTGCCGTGCACCGCTACGCCCTGGAGACGCGGGCCCGCGAAACGGAGCGCTGGACCAGCGCGACGCTGCGTTCGGTTGCCGACGGCCTGATCGCCGTCGACATGGACGAGCGCGTGCGCTTCATGAACCCGACCGCGCAGCAGGTGCTGGGCATCGCGGGCAGCGAGGCCAGCGGACGAAAGCTCGAGGACATCCTGGTCATCGAGGACCTGGATGCGGCCACGCCGGCCGAGGCGCCTGTGGCGCACGCGCTGCGCGACAACGTGCGCTTCGAGGCCGGGCTCGGGCAGCACCTGCTGACGGCCGACGGCGAGGCGCTGCCGATCGACCACTGCGCGGCGCCGATCCACGACGAGAGCGGCCGCCAGATCGGCGCCGTGGTGGCCATGAACATCGCCGGGCGGCGCATCGCCGCCTACGAGGCGCTGCGCCAGAGCGAGGAGCGCTTCCGCGCCGCCTTCAATTTCGCGCCCATCGGCATCGCGCTGATGTCGCTGGACCTGCGCTTCCTGCAGGCCAACCCGGCGATGTGCGAGCTCCTGCAGCAGCCGGCCGGGCCCCCGGTGGACCTGCACCGCGACGCGATCACGCACCCGGAGGACATCGCCATCGAGGACGCCCAGCTCGCCCGCCTGCTCGCCGGCGAGGCGCCCTTCGTCGAGTACGAGAAACGCTTCTTCACGTCCGGCGGCGAGGCCGTATGGTCGCTCGTGAGCGCGGCCGTGCTCCGGCGCAACGGCACGCCCGTGTGCTTCATCTACCAGGCGCACGACATGCGCACCCGCAAGGAGGCCGAGCAACGCCTCTCCGCCCTGGCGCGCACCGATGCCTTGACAGGCCTGGCCAACCGCCGCCACTGGCGCGAGGTGGCCGACTGGCACATCGAGGCGGCGCGCGCCGCCGGCCGCAAGCTGGGCGTGCTGTTCCTGGACCTGGATCATTTCAAGCAGGTAAACGACGGCCTGGGGCACGGCGCCGGCGACCAGCTGCTCAAGCTGGTGGCCCAGCGCCTGCGCGCGGCCGTGCGCGACAGCGATCTGGTGGCGCGCTTCGGCGGCGACGAGTTCGTCGTGCTCATCTCGGAACTGGCCTCGCGCGCCGATGCGGGCATCGTGGGGCGCAAGCTCATCGAGGCCATCGGCGCGGAGTTCGAGCTCGACGCGGCGCGCGCGCGCGTGGGCCTGAGCGTGGGGGCCGCCGTCTTCCCCGACGACGGGGCGGATGCGCGTGCCCTGCTGCAGGCGGCCGACAGCGCGCTCTATGGCGCCAAGGCGCAGGGGCGCAACCGGGTGGCGTTCAGGGACGCGTGAATCAGGGACGCGTAGCTCAGAGCAGGCCGCGCTCGGCGAACGAGACGCTGCGGCCCCCCGCCACGACGATGTGGTCGAGCACGCGGATGTCCACCAGGGCCAGCGCGCTTTGCAGCGTGCGGGTGAGGGTTTCGTCGGCGCGGCTGGGTTCGGCGACGCCCGAGGGATGGTTGTGCGCCAGGATGACGGCGGCGCAGTTGTGCCGCAGCGCGTGCCGGACGACTTCGCGCGGGTAGACCGAGGTCTGGGTGAGGGTGCCGCGGAACATTTCCTCGCAGGCGATGAGCCGGTGCTGGGCGTCGAGAAACAGCACCGCGAAGACCTCGTGCCCCGGGTGGGCCAGGGCCATGCACAGGTAGTTGCGCACCGCCTGGGGCGATTCCATGGGCGAGCTGCGCCGCGTCTCCTCGCGCAGCATCCGCTTGCCCAGCTCCAGGACGGCCTGCAGACGCGCGGTTGCCGCCGGGCCCCAGCCGGGCAGGGCGCCGACCGCCGCCGGCCCTGCGGTGAGCAGCGCCCGGAGCCCGCCGGCATGTTGCAGTGCGGCGCGGGCCGAATCCATGGCCGAGCAGCCGGCCGTGCCATTGCCCAGCAAAACGGCCAGGAGCTCGGCGTCGCTCAACGCCGCCGCGCCCTGGGCGAGGAGCCGCTCGCGCGGCCGCTCCGAGACGGGCCAGTCCTTGATGGGCATGCGAGTCGCGCCTCCGGGTGCGTGCCCCGGCACGCCGCAGCGCGGCAGGGGCAGCTTGGCTAGAATTGCAGGGATGGATGCCAGCCACGAAACGCCGCAAGGCCCATCGATCAACGCCGACTCGCACGTGACGCTGCATTACCGCATGTGCGTGCGCGTCGAGGGCGAGGAGCGGGAGCTAGTCAATACGTTCGAGGCGGCGCCGGCAACCCTGCAGATGGGAGTCGGCCAGTGGTCGCCCGACATCGAGGCGCGGCTCCTGGGCATGACCGAAGGCCAGCGCCTCGACGTCGAAATACCCGCGCAAGAGGCCTATGGCGCGCACAATCCGGACCTCGTCTACACGATGGACCGGGAGCAGCTCGAGGAGCAGTGCGGCCCGGAGCTCGTCTACGCGCCGGGCGAGACGGTGGAACTGCATTTTGCCGGCGACCTGCCGGTTCGTGGCATTCTTGCCGCCTGCGACGCCGACAGCGCCGTCGTCGATTTCAATCACCCGCTGGCGGGTATGCCGATGCGCCTGACCGTGTCGGTCATCGGCATTTTGTGAAGGGAAGCGCGCGTATGGAAGTACTGCTGGCCCAGCCGCGCGGCTTTTGCGCCGGCGTCGACCGGGCAATCGAGATCGTCGAGCGCGCCTTGCAGCTGCACGGCGCCCCGATCTACGTGCGCCACGAGATCGTCCACAACACCTATGTCGTGGACGACCTGCGCGCCAAGGGCGCCATTTTCATCGAGCACCTCGACGAGGTGCCCACCGGCGCCACCGTCGTTTTTTCGGCGCACGGCGTGGCCCGCTCGGTGCAGGACGATGCGCGCCGCCGCGGCCTGCAGGTCTTCGATGCCACCTGCCCCCTGGTCACCAAGGTCCACGTCGAGGTCGCCCGGCTGCGCGCCCAGGGGCGCGATATCGTCATGGTGGGGCATCGCGGGCACCCCGAAGTCGAGGGAACCATGGGCCAGGCCGACGGCGGCATCACCCTGGTCGAAACCGTCGAGGACGTGCAGCGCCTCGAGGTTGCCGATCCGGGCGCCCTGGCCTATGTCACCCAGACCACCTTGTCCCTGGACGACGCCAGCGCCATCATCGCGGCGCTCAAGGCGCGCTTTCCGGCCATCGTCGAGCCCAAGCGCGCCGACATCTGCTACGCCACCCAGAACCGCCAGGACGCGGTCAAGGTCATCGCGCCCCAGGTCCAGGTGGTCATCGTCGTGGGCAGCCGCTCGAGCTCCAACTCGAACCGCCTGCGCGAGGTTGCCGAACGCATGGGCGTGCCCGCCTACCTGGTGGACACCGCCGCGGGCGTGGACCCGGCCTGGCTCGAGGGCGCTACGCGCGTGGGCCTCACGGCCGGCGCCTCGGCGCCCGAACTGCTCGTCCAGGAAGTTGCGCAACGCCTGCGCGCGCTGGGCGCACGCTCGGTGCGCACCATCGACGGCGTCATAGAAGATATCGTCTTCCCCCTGCCCAAGGGCCTGGGCGGCAATTCCGCGGCGCCGCCCCGCGCCACCGGCGACACGCTGCCCACGTCCGGCAAGGCGCCGTGAGCGCACTGCCAGGGGCCGCGGCCGGGGCGCTGTCCTCGGCGGCCGGCTGGCTTCCGGTGCTGCTGGCCGCCTACCTGCTGGGCGCCATACCGTTTGCCGTCGTGGTGAGCCGTGCCTTCGGCCTGGCCGATCCGCGCAGCTTCGGCTCGGGCAACCCGGGGGCGACCAATGTCCTGCGCAGTGGCAACAAGCTTGCCGCGGCCCTCACCCTGCTGGGCGACGCCAGCAAGGGGGCGGTTGCCGTGCTCCTGTGCCGCGCCCTGGCCGAGCCCTTGGGCCTGGGCGAGGCGGTGCCGGCGTGGGCGGGCGCGGCGGCCTTTGCCGGCCACCTCTATCCGGTCTTCCTGCGGTTTCGTGGCGGCAAGGGCGTGGCAACCTTCCTGGGAACCCTGCTCGCGCTGGTGCCGCTGATCGGCGTGGCCACCTGCCTGCTCTGGCTGGCCGTTGCCGCCTTGTCGCGCTATTCCTCGGCCGCCTCCATGGTGAGCGCCGTTGGCGCGGCGCTGGCCATTTCGCGGGTGGGCGGCCCGCCCGGTGCGCTCGCGGCCGTTGCGCTCATGACGGTTTTCCTGCTCTGGCGGCACCGGGCCAACATGATCAAGCTGCTCAAGGGCACGGAGTCGAGGATCGGCCAGCGCGGGGCGCCCGCATCGGCTGCCGGGCACGCCGGCGCGGCCCTGGACGAGGTCAGGCACGAGGGTTGAGCGTTTCCTGATCGATGGCGCACAGGTCCCAGCGGGGCCGCACGCGCAAGGGCGGGGCAGCAGGGGCGTTGGCGCCCGTGGCGCCGGCCCGCGCCTGCAGCTGCGTCAGCCGCACAAAACCCGCATAGGCGATCATGGCGCCGTTGTCGGTGCACAACTGGGCGGGCGGGTAGTAGACGCGTCCGCCCCGCGCACCCACGGCCGCCTCCAGGCCCGCGCGCAACTGGACATTGGCGCCCACGCCGCCGGCCACGACGAGTTCGCGCAGGCCGGTGCGCGCCAGCGCCTGCATCGACTTGGCCGTGAGCACATCGACCACGGCATCGACGAAGGCCCGCGCGATATCGGCCCGGGCCTGCGCGTCGGCGGGGTCGGCCCGGCGCACCGCGGTAAGCACGGCCGTCTTGAGTCCGCTGAAGCTCAGTTCCAGGGTGCCGCTGTCGATCATCGGCCGCGGCAGGCGCAAGGCGCCCGGCCGGCCTTCGCCTGCCAGCCGCGAGACTTCCGGGCCCCCCGGATACCCCAAGCCGAGCATCTGCGCGGTCTTGTCGAAGGCTTCCCCCGCGGCGTCGTCCAGGGTGTCGCCCAGCAGCGCATACTGGCCTGGCGCCCGGACGTGCAGCAGCTGCGTGTGGCCGCCCGACACCAGCAGGCTGACGAAGGGGAACTGCGGGGCCGGCGACGCCAGCAGCGGCGAGAGCAGGTGCCCTTCGAGGTGGTGTACCGGGACGACCGGCTTGCCCAGCGCGTACCCCAGGGCCGCCGCCGCGCCGCAGCCCACCAGCAAGGCGCCCGCAAGGCCCGGGCCGGCCGTCACCGCCACGGCGTCGATGGCCTCGCGCTCGCAGCCGGCCTCGGCCAGAACCGCGCCCACCAGCGGCCACAGGCGCTGCACGTGGTCGCGCGAGGCCAGTTCCGGCACGACGCCGCCATAGGCCCGGTGCAGGTCGATCTGCGAATGCAGGGCGTGGACCATCGCCCCGCTGCTGCTGTCGTACAGGGCCACGCCGGTCTCGTCGCACGAGGATTCGATACCCAATACGCGCATGGGGGCAGTGTAGCGGCCGCTTTACCCCGGCGCCCGCTCTAGGCAACGCGAGCCCGACTGGGCTATAATCCCCGGCTTTGTTGCGTCCGCAACCCTGTGAATCCGGTTTGAGAGAGCATTTGATGCCGACGATACGAGTCAAGGAAAACGAGCCCTTCGAAGTGGCCCTGCGCCGCTTCAAGCGCACCATCGAGAAGAGCGGCCTGCTCACGGAACTGCGGGCGCGCGAGTTCTACGAGAAGCCCACCACCGAGCGCAAGCGCAAGAAGTCGGCCGCGATCAAGCGTCATTTCAAGCGCCTGCGCAGCCAGATGCTCCCCAAGAAGATGTACTGAGAAGGCGCGCGGGTCATCCGCGCCGGGCCCGCCGAAGTTACCCCGCCGGGCCCTGGAGACCGCAAAAAAAGCGCGCCGCCCGGCGCGTTTTTCGTTTGTTTCGGGCGGCGGGGCGAACCCGCAGTACGGAGAAAGCAGATGAGCGAAACGACATCCCTGAAGGACCGCATCACCGAGGACATGAAGTCGGCCATGCGGGCGCGCGAGGCCGACCGCCTCATGGCCATCCGCATGCTGCTGGCCGCCATCAAGCAAAAGGAAGTCGACGAACGCGTGGTCGTGGACGACGCGGGCGTGGTGGCCATCGTCGAGCGGCTGATCAAGCAGCGCAAGGACTCGATCGAGCAGTTCGGCAGGGCCGGCCGCGACGACCTCGTCCAGAAGGAAACCGCCGAGCTCGTGCTCCTGCAGGGCTACCTGCCCGCTGCCCTCTCCGAGGCCGAGGTCATCGCGGCCATCGATTCGGCCATCGCCGAAGTCGCCGCGGGCGCGGCCCTGGCGCCCAGCGCCATGGGCAAGGTCATGGCTCTGCTCAAGCCGCGCCTGGCCGGCCGCGCCGACATGTCCAGGGTTTCGGGCCTGGTAAAGGCGCGCATCAGCGCCTGACGGCGATCGGCGCGGGCTGCGCGACCCGGGCCCGGCCCGGGTCGCCCGGCCGCGTGCAAAAAAGCCTCGCGCCCACGTGGCCGGGCGGATAATGGACACCGTGATTCCCCAGGGCTTCATCATCGATTTGCTGGCGCGGGTCGACATCGTCGATGTTGTCGGCCGTCACGTCACGCTCAAGAAGGGCGGACAGAACTTCCTCGGACTGTGCCCGTTCCACGGCGAGAAAACCCCGTCCTTCACGGTCAGCCCCACCAAGCAGTTCTTCCACTGTTTCGGCTGCGGCGCCCACGGCTCCGCAGTGGGCTTCCTGATGGACCACCGGGGCCTGGGTTATGTCGAGGCCATCCAGGAACTGGCCCAATCCGTGGGCCTCACCGTGCCCCAGGAAAGCGCCGGTTCGGGGGCCGACGCGGCCCGGACGCGCGGCCTCTCCGAGGTGCTGCAGGCCGCCGCCGAGTTCTACCGGCGCCAGCTCAAGGAGGCGCCCGTCGCCATCGAATACCTCAAGGCGCGCGGCCTCACCGGCGCCACGGCCGCCCGCTTCGCCCTGGGGTATGCCCCGGACGCCTGGCAGCCGCTCAAGGCCGTATTCGAGAACTATGCCGACAGCCGGCTTGCCGAGGCCGGGCTGGTGATCACCGGCGAGGAGAACAAGCGCTACGACCGCTTCCGCGGACGCATCATGTACCCGATCCGCAACCGCCGCGGCAGCGTGATCGGCTTCGGCGCCCGGGTCCTGGACGGTTCCGAGCCCAAGTACCTCAATTCCCCGGAGACGGCGCTCTACCACAAGGGCCAGGAGCTCTATGGCCTGTACGAGGCCCAGGAGTCCATCCGCAAGCGCGGCCGCGCCATCGTCTGCGAGGGCTACATGGACGTCATCCAGCTCTCCCAGGCCGGTTTTGGCGAAGCCGTTGCCGCCCTGGGCACGGCGATCACGGCCCACCACGTCACCGCCCTGTTCCGCCTGTCGACACACGTGGTTTTCGCCTTCGACGGCGATGCGGCCGGGCGCAAGGCGGCGCGCCGCGCCCTCGAGGCCACGCTGCCGGTGATCGGCGACGACCGGCGTGCCAGTTTCCTGCTGTTCCCGGAAGGCGAGGATCCCGACAGCCTGATCCGCGACCATGGTGCGGCGGCCTTCGAATCCGAGATCGGCCGGGCGCTCAGCCTGTCGCAATGGTTCCTGCGCTGCGTGGGGGAGGGCCGCGACCTGGAGCAGCCCGAGGACCGGGCGGCCATGGTGTCGGCGGCCAAACCCCTGCTCGAGTCGATGCCCACGGGGGCCCTGCGCATGCAGCTTGTCCGGGCCCTGGGCGAAGCCGCCCGCACGCCGGCGCAGGACATCGAGACCCTGTTTGGCCTCGCGCCCTGGCGCCGCCTGCCGCAGCGCGACGAGGCGCGCAAGGGCAACGGCCGGACGGCCAAGCCGGTGGAAAGCCTCAAATTGCGGCTCCTGCAGCGCCTGCTCGCCTTTCCTGCGCTGGCCCGCGAGTTCAACGCCCAGATCGCCGCCCTGGCCGTCGATGGCGACGCCGACCTCGACCGCCAGCTCGCCGAGGTGTGGCGCGCCGCCACCAGTGCCGCGGCGGCCCATAGCGGTTCGGTGCTCGAGGCCCTTTCCCAGAGCCAGTACATCGACGAATACCGCAGCCTCGCCGCGCGCGACCTGCACGGCGAGGACGACGCGGAACTGGCCAAGGAAGAGCTGCGCGCGGGCTTCCTGGCCATCGAGGAGGAGCGGGTGCGCAGCGAAATGGACCGCCTGGCGAGCGAGGAGATGTCGCCCCAGGCCCAGCAGCGTTACCGCGAGCTCTCCGCCCAGCGGGCGGCGCTGCAGCAGGCCCGCAAGCCGGCGCCCTAGCCGCCGCGCTTTTTCTGCTCGCCGGCGCGGGCAAAATGACAGGATTCTGGTAAACTCCCGCCTCAAATCGCATTCGCCATCGCGCGAATTGCCAGGAGGCCAGCGCCTCCCCACGCGCCCCGTAGCGGCGCATCAGCTAGGCAGGGTAATCGGCATGACAGGCAGCGTTGCCGCGCGCGGAACTTGGTTTCGCGGGCGCGGTCAACACTTTATGGCGTGTAACGCGCGCCGGGCTGCCCGCCTTTGCCGGACATACCGCCTATCGGCCATATCCAGAAAACCGGCAGTTCCGGAAGCCCCGTTGGCGCCCTTTTGGCGCCCGTGCGCCTCCGGCAGCCACGTGATGTCCGGATTTTGAATTTCATTGGGGGACCGCTAGATGACCAAAGCCAAGACCGCAGTGCCGAAGAAAAAAGTTTCCGCGCTAAAAACGGTGAGCGCTGCAAAAAAGACGGTTGCCTCGGCCAAACCGGCCGTCAAGGCCAAGGCGGAACTCGCCGTCGGTCAGGCCGTGCCGGCCGACCGCAAGGTCGTTGCGGCCAAGGGCACGGCGACGCCGGCTGCCAAGGCCGCAGTCAAGGCACCGGCTGCCAAGGCCAAGTCCCAACGCTCCGACCCCGGCGCTGCCGATGGCGGCGATGCCGTTCCCGAAGCGCGCGACGACGGCGTCGATCCGGGCGTCCAGGTCGCCGAAAAGATGAATCCCAAGCAACGCGCCAAGGACAGGCGCGCCAAGGAGCGCGCCCTCAAGGAAGCGCTCGAGCGCAGCTACCAGGGCTCCCAGGAAGACCTCGAGGCCCGCCGCAACAAGTTGAAGGCCCTCATCAAGCTGGGCAAGGAGCGCGGCTTCCTCACCTACGCCGAGATCAACGACCACCTGCCCGACAACCTCGTCGACGCCGAAGCCATCGACTCGATCATCAGCACCTTCGGCGACATGGGCATCCAGGTCTACGACCAGGCTCCCGACGCCGAAACGCTGCTGATGAACGAGAACGTTCCGGCCGCCGCCAACGACGACGACGCCGAGGAAGAGGCCGAAGCGGCCCTCTCCACGGTGGACGCCGAGTTCGGCCGCACCACGGACCCCGTGCGCATGTACATGCGCGAAATGGGTTCGGTGGAACTGCTCACCCGCGAAGGCGAAATCGAGATCGCCAAGCGCATCGAAGACGGCCTCAAGCACATGGTCATGGCCATCTCGGCCTGCCCCACTACCGTGGCCGAGATCCTCGCCCACGGCGAGCGCATCAGCGGCGGCCAGATCCCCATCGACGAGGTGGTCGACGGCCTCGTGGACCCCGACGCCGAGGAGTTCCCCGCGGCCGCGGCCGAGTCCGACGCCGAGGAGGAAGAGGGCGAAGAGAGCGAGAACACCGATATCGGCGCCAGCGGCATGACCGCGGCGCAACTGGACCAGCTCAAGGCGCTGGCCCTGGAGCGCTTCGAGCGCGTGGGCAAGCTCTTCGAGAAGATGCGCGTGGCCTTCGAGAAGGAGGGCTACAAGTCCAAGCCCTACTCCAAGGCCCAGGAGATGATCCTCGAGGAGCTCATGTCCCTGCGCTTCACCGCCAAGATGGTGGAGAAGCTGTGCGACTCGCTGCGCAGCCAGGTCGAGGAGGTGCGCGGCATCGAGAAGAA
>Ga0181519_10001552_pt1 | contig 20189 bp, 22 predicted proteins | sample PEATcosm2014_Bin_26_FD_121102 | JGI IMG/M metagenome (GOLD analysis project Ga0181519, IMG submission 121102) | Peatland microbial communities from MTU Mesocosm Facility, Houghton, MI, USA - PEATcosm2014_Bin02_10_metaG | ecosystem: Environmental > Terrestrial > Soil > Wetlands > Peat | place...
CCAACAGGATGAAGATGAAGGCCAGCCGCATCACGCTCTTGTCGAATTGCGGCGCGTGCGCCACCAGCACCGACCAGTTCAGCGCGCTCATGCTCTCGCCGCCCAGCACCTGATGAGCCGAGTAGTAGGTCAGCACCGTTCCGAAGAGAGCCATCGACAAGCCGACGCCGCCGATCATCGCGTACTTCCAGGCGGCTTCGAGCGAGGTAGGCCGCCCGTAAAATGTCACCAGAAAGATCGAGGCCAGCGTCGTGCTTTCGACAGCCACCCACATCACGCCCAGATTGTTGGCGACGACGGCCAGGAACATGCAGAAGACAAAGAGCGGCGTCAGCGTGTAATACATTCTCAGTTTGGGCAGCGCATCCGTGCCGTGGCTATCGCTGCTCGGAGCCAGGCGCTGATCGGCCTCCTCGCGCCGCAGATAACCGATGGCGTACGGCGCGCAGGCCAGCGTTGCAAAGGCGGTCAACAGCGCGGCCAGCGCGCTGAGCGGATCGGCAAAAAGAAAGCCATTGAACAGGGATACGGTTCCCTGCCGCAAAACCTCTCCAGCCAACAAGACAGCCGCCCCAAACGAAACGACTGCGGACGCCAGATGAATTGCCTCCATCCATCGCCGGTTGCGCACCAAGGCCGTCAGGCCGCAGGCCAGCAAGGGAATCGACAAGAGCAGGAGGATCAACATGGTGCTTCAGCCTTTCAGCCGGCTCAACCGGCTGACGTCCATCGAATCAAAAGTGTCGCGAATCTGGTGAACAAGAATGGCCAGGACGATGCCCCCCACCAGAACATCAAAGAAGATGCCTACTTCCACAATCATCGGCATTCCATAGGTGAGCGAAATCGCCGCCAGAAAGATTCCGTTTTCCATCGAGAGCAGCGCCAGAACCTGGCTGAGCGCCTTGCGCCGGTTCAACATCATGAAAAAGCCGATCAAAAAAATGGCAATGGCGACGGCCAGCGTGTTGTGGCCCAGGCTGGCCGCTCCCACGCGCTCATCGGGACGGTGGAAGGCCTCGGCCACCACATAGGCCAGCAGCGTCAAAAGGCCAGCGGTAATCACCGAGATCGGCGCATTCACCAGCGGCTCAATCTCCTGATGAACCTCAATCCGCTTGGCCAGCCGCTCAAAGTGAACCGGGAGCAGAATCACCTTGACCACGAGCATCAGCGCGGCGGCGGCGTAGATATAGGGGGCGTTGTTGTAGTAGGCGATGGTGTTGGCGATGCAGGCCAGCAGCAGCGATTGCAGCGCGAAGCTGCGGATGCTGGTGATCAGCCAGCGCTGCGTCACCATCATGATTTGCAGAACAAGAAGCAGCGCCGCCATCAGCGTAATCATCCTGTTCCCGAATTGCGCGTCCTGCCAGAAGTGCATTTTTCCCCTTTTGCCGAAACGTAGCGCCGACTGCTGAAACGTAGCGCCGACCTCCTGGTCGGCTGTGGCGCGGACGTCCTCGTCCGCGCTTGTCCATCTTGCATCACCAGATCATGCAGTCCAAACACTCATACATTTCTACCCTTGAAACAAAAATGTTGAAACCAGCGCCAGAGCGCTCAACACAAAAGCAATCGCCAGCAACTCCGGCACGCGGAAGAGGCGCATCTTGGCGTTGGTCACTTCGACCGCAGCCACTGCCACCGAGAGCAAAAACAACTTGAGCAGAAACCATCCCAGACTGGCCGTGAGAGCCGTGGGCGTCCAGCTTGCGCTGAGGCCGAAGGGGAAGAAGACATTCACCAACAGAGTCATCAGCACCAGTTGTTTCATGGATGCCGCCCACTCGATCAGCGCCAGATACGGTCCCGAATATTCCAGAATCATGGCCTCGTGAATCATCGTCAGTTCCAGGTGGGTCGCGGGATTGTCGACGGGAATCCGCCCGGTCTCGGCGATCAAAACGATAAAGAGCGCGGCAAAGGCCAGCATCTGCGAGGGCGCGAGGAAGCGCCAGCTCTGCCCGATGCCCGCGTGGGCTACGATGCTGAGATTCGTCGATCCAGCTCCGATGGCCACCGTAAAGACGGCCAGCATCAGCGCGGGTTCGGCGATGGCGGAGATGGTCATCTCGCGGCTGCTGCCTAATCCGCCGAAGGAACTGCCGGTATCCAATCCGCCCAGCGCCAGAAAAAAGCGCCCCAACGCCAGCAGATAAACCATCGCCAGCACGCCGCCGTACAAGCTCAGCGGCGCCTGCGCGGAGATGGTGGGAATCAGCAGGCTGGCCAGCAGCACAGTGACAAAAAGCACGAAGGGCGTGGCGGTGAAGATCCACGAGGCCGTGTCTGGAATGACCATTCCCTTGCCCAATAGTTTGTATAAATCGCGGTAGGGCTGCAAGAGGCCGGGGCCGCGCCTGGTCTGCACCCGCGCCTTCAGCAGGCGGTTCAACCCTGTCAGCAGCGGCGAGAGCAGCAGCACGAGCACCACCTGAAAGACGACCTGGAGTATTTGCGCGGATATATTTGCAATCATGGGCGCACCCCGAAGATCAGCAGCAGAATCAGCGTGACAAAGATGTACGCCAGATAGGCATGGATGCTGCCGGTTTGAATGCGGCGCATCCGCTCGGCCAGCGCCAGAATTCCCTTCTGCAAGGGAGCGTAGATGTGCGTCTCGAAGGTCGGCTGAATCTCCGACTCAAAGTGAATCGCCTTGGGATAGTAGCGCGAGACATCGAACTCCGCTTGTATCTCGCGCTTGGGGCGGAAGAGCGCGCTGAAGATCATGCGCAGCGGCTTGGAGAAGGCAGTCGCCGTGTACTCGTTGGCCGCCGTCAACCCCGGCAGGCCGCAATCCCAAGTGGGGCCAGTTACGCTCTTGGATCGCGCTCCATTCCGGCGCCCCAGCACCAGCCAAAGGCCCAGCGGGACCAAAGCCAACCCGATCAGCGCCAGAGCGATTACGAGCGGCGAAACGCTTCCATTCTGTACGGTTCCCGCGGACAGCAAAAAGCCGTTCCCGGCCACCAGTTGCCCGGTGATCTGGACGCCCAACGTCTGTTGCGTGATGGGCGCAAAGAGCGGAACAATCCAGGTCGCGCCGAGTCCAAAGGCAACGCAGGCAATGGCCAATCCGGCCATCCCGGCGGTCATGGAAAGCGGCGCTTCAGTCGCCTGCTTGGCATTCTCGCTGCGCGGCAGGGCAAGGAAGGTGATTCCAAAGGCCTTCACAAAGCAGGCTGCTGCCAGCGCCGCCGTCAGAGCCAGCAGCGCTCCGGCGATGGGAAAGGCAATGCGGGTCAACGTCGGCGTAGCGCCAAAACCGGCCAGCAGCCCCTGATAGGTAAACCACTCGCTGACAAAGCCATTCAGCGGTGGAAGCCCAGAGATGGCCACCGCGCCGATCAGAAAATAGAAGGCCGTCCACGGCATACGCCGGATCAAGCCGCCCATCTCTTCCATGTTGCGCGTCTTCGCCCCTTGCAGAACGCTGCCCGCGCCCAGAAAGAGCAGGCACTTGAAGACGCCATGATTGAGGGTATGAAAGAGCCCCGCCACCAAAGCCAGCGCGGCCAGTTGCGGATGCCCGAAGGAGCGGAAGAGCAGCGCCGAGCCAAAGCCCATCAGGATGATGCCGATATTCTCGATGCTGTGATAGGCGAGCAGCCGCTTGAGGTCGTGCTCCATCAGCGCATAGAGAACACCCAGCAGCGCCGCCACCACACCCGCCACCAGCACCAACATTCCCGCCCAAACCGGCGCATCGCCATAAAAGTCAAAGAAGACGCGCGCCATGCCATAGATGCCCGTTTTGATGACGATGCCCGACATCAGCGCGGAGACGTTGCTGGGTGCCACCGGATGCGCGGCAGGAAGCCAGATATGCAGCGGGATGATGCCTGCCTTCACCCCGAAGCCAAAGAAGAGCAGCAGAAAAGCCGCCGCCCCCAACACCGGATCAAGACGCCCTCCCGCGCCGTGCATGGCCTGGAACTCCATGCTTCCGGCTGCCGTCGCCAATAGCAGAAAGCCCAGGTAAAGCATTCCCGTTCCACCGCGCGACATCAGCATATAGAGCATTCCGCCGCTGCGCGCCTCCTCCGATTCGTGGTCGGTAATCACCAGAAAATACGAGGTGACCACCACCAGCTCCCAGGCCACCAGAAAGAAGAGGACATTCGCGGCGGTAAAAACCAGCGTCAGCGCCAGCAGCATGAGATTGAAAAAGCAACAGAAGATGCCCGGACGCCGCGCCGCCACGCCATGGCGCAAATACCCGATGGAATAAACGGCCACGCAGATGGCCAGCAGAGAGAGCGCCAGGAGAAAGAAAGCCGAGAGCGGGTCCAGCCTGAGACTGTATTGCAAGAACGGCAACCCGGAAGGCAGCGTCCAGTTGAACTGCGCGCCGCAGATCAACGCGCCGACCGATGCGCACAGCTCCAGCGCAGCAGCCAGCCCACTCGCTATACACAGCGAAGTGGTAATCCAAGCCGCAGTCGTCTTGCAAAGATGAGCGGCCAGCCCTGCCAATGCCGCAACCGCGTAAAGCAGCAGGCCAGCCAAAAACAATTCAAGAATTGGAGCCATGGGAATTTGCGTGCGGAACGGAGTTAACCGTACACGGTTTCAGCAGCGTACGCCTTTCCTCCGCACCGCTGAACGCGCTTAACTCACTTCTATTTTACTCGCTTTGCCGAAGATCGTCCGGCCTATACCGAGCTTCGACGGGGCAAAGGGTTTTTCTTGCTGTTTTTTAGAGATTTTCCTCTTTTGGGAGGAGCCCGTCGCTAGCAGGGCTGATGCGGGATTCGTCAGAGCCGCGCGCCGATGTGGGTAAGCGCTTTGAATCGGCTTGCTCCAATCCGTATGCCTCCAGCAGATCTTGCAGAGTAATAATTCCCTCCAATTTGTGAATATCGGCCCGGTGGAGAACCGGCAGGACTTCCTGGTGGGTATTACTCATGCGTTCGAGCGCCAAGTGCAAGACATGGTCTTGGTGGAGATGCGCAACATGATGGGTTTCGACGATATCTTTGAGGGACTGCTCGCTTCTCCCGTCCACAAAGGCGCACTCCAGCGTCTCTCTGCTGAGCATGCCCAGAAAGTATTTGTTGTCGGCAACCGGCCAGATACGATTTTGGCTGGAGCGTATCTGTTGAATGGCGGCCTGAACGCTCATCTGGGCCTCTAGAATCTGCGGATCGCGCCGCATGACCTGAGCCACGGTGCGTTCGCTGTTTCCATGGAGATTGTCTGGGTTAGGCAAATGGATGCCATCCTGATGCGCCAATGCCTCGTAGATGGGCTCCTTCTGAAATCGGCGGGAGATGAATAGACTGGTCAGATTGGCGATCATCAATGGAACAATGACCGTGTAATCCCGCGTCATTTCAAAGATCATCAAAACCGATGTCATGGGAGCGCGCACGATGCCTGCAAACAGCGCACCCATTCCTACCAGCGCGTATGCGCCCGGAGTTGCGGTGTATCCGGGGAGCAAAGAGTGTGCGACCGTGCCGATGGCTCCGCCCAACATGGCGCCAAGAAAGAGGCTGGGGCCAAAGATTCCACCGGCATTGCCCGAAGAGTAGCTGATGGTTACGCTGAAGAGTTTGAGAACAACCAGCAGGAGCATGAGCTTCAAAGGCATCGAGCCATTCAAAGCGTTGCCGACGTATCTGTATCCAACCCCCATGGCTTGCGGCACAAACCATCCCATCAGGCCAATGGTGATGCCGCCTGCGGCCGGTTGCAACCAGCGAGTCTTGATGGGTAAATGCAAAAAGAATTTGCGCATGGCCAACAGGAGCCGGGTAAACGCCACGGACAGAAACCCGCCGGCGATGCCCAGCAATGCGTAAATGCCAAGTTCAAGCGGATGCACCAAGGTGTATTGCGGCACGAGGAACAACGGATTGTTGCCTAGCAGAAGGCGCATCACCGCCCAGGAAGTGGCCGAGGCAAGCACCACCGAACCAAGAACCGGCGCGTGCAGATCGCCCATCACCTCTTCCAGCGAAAACAAGACCGCCGCCATGGGAGTGTTGAAAGCCGCAGCAATGGCGGCGGCAGCTCCCACAGGAATCAGCGACTTGACCTTTTCCGGACGCAGGCCGAACCAGCGGCCGAGGACAGAGGCAATTCCCGCGCCGACTTGCACCGACGGCCCCTCGCGCCCCAGTGGAATCCCACTGGCCAGGGTCGTCGCCGTGCAAAAGAATTTGCCCAGTACGGTTCGCAGCGAGATAAAGCCGTTCCGAGCAAAGAGAGCGGCTTTGGTTTGGGGCACGCCGCTGCCACGTGCGTCAGGAAAGTAGCGGAAGAGCAGAATGCCCATGGTCAGTGAACCAGCCACGGGAACCAGCACGCGCCTCCAGGCGGCGCTGTCCACCGGATAAAGGCGCATTCCCAGCCGTTCCGTCACCACAATAAAGCCCACCACAGCCACACCGGTGAGCGCGCCGATCAAAAGCGACAGCAGAAGAAAGACCTGCTCTTCTCGTGGCGCAAGATGAGCAATCCAAAGCGACCGTAGATCCCCAAACCATTTCCGCTTCGGTTTGCTCTTTTGAGAGGGGGCAGACGGCATAGGTCTATTTTACGCGAAGAATCATTTTGCCTTGCCGGAGCATTGGCGTTGGGGCCGCGGCTGATATTCACAGACAGAGATGCATCAAGCGTCGAGGAAAGATTCCGCTGACGCAGAAAAGCAGCCGGCCAACTCATCCGGCTCTTCGGCAGCCAGCCTTCCGGCCAAAGCAATCATGGCCACCAGCAGCCAGGTGGTGCGGCTCTCTTCCACCGTAGCCACGAGCGACGTGATGAACCAGACCGCGAGCGTCAGAGCCATCGCCCATTGAAGCGGCCCGCGCAGCAGCGTAATCGACCAGACGGCAAGGGCCACCATCGCCGTGGCGATGAAAAGGGCGCACAAGCCGCCGGTGACGGCAATGGAAAGCAGCGTGTTGTGTGCCGTGTCAATGGAGGCAGTGCCGGCCGCGCTGACAAAAGTTCCGGCTCCCGTGCCAAGCAACGGCGCGCGCGTAAAGGCCTGCCAGCCGGCGTTCCAGATATTCCAGCGTTGGTTCAGATCGCCGCCATGCAATTGATCGGTGATGGTGGCCAGCCGCTCCAGGCTGCCGTGAGGAATGATGAACCAAAGCGCGGCGGCAAGCGGCGGCAAGGCCAATGCTCCGCCCAGAATCCGGCGCGGATGGCCATGAACCAGCAGAGCGATGCTGCCGGCAACTCCCACCACGGCGGCCAAAAATCCTCCGCGCGAGGCGGTGAGCAGAATCGCAACCAGCCCCAGCGGCAGGTAACCGGCGGCCACCAAGCGCCAAAGCCTGCGCGGTTCACAGTTGAAGAGCAGCGCCGCCAGAGGAAGGCTCAGATTCAGGTAACGAGCCACGTCGTTGGGGTCCTGGCCGGTGGCCGCAAAGCGCACCTGCTCGGCGGCCATGGCGCTGGCCGAGGCGAAGGTCGCCAAGGTGAGCAAGGCCAGCAGCCAGGAGCCGGCCACGGCCGCGCGCATCAGCGCGCGCAGGTCTTCAGCGCTTTCAGCAAACTCCCACACCAGCCAGACAATCATCAGCTCCTGAAAGTAGCCGCGCAATTTGGTCAGCGTGGCATCCGGCGCTATGGTCCAAAAGTATGTGCAGCAGAGCATCAGAAAAAAGGCCAGCACCAGCCATTGCATTGGCCCCGGAGGGCGTATGCGGCCCGCTTGCAAGATCGCTGGAATCGCAGCCAAAAGCGTCAGCAGGCCCAGAATACGCGCGATGTTGCCGAGTGGCTCGCCCAGATCCAGGGAGTACTCCCATGGAATGGCAAAGGCGAAGATCAGCAGCAACAGCCAGGTTATGCGGCGCATCCGGTTGAACCTCGTGTCTCTTCCTCATGGTTCCCCGGTCTCAAAATCGAGACCGGGGCCACCCAACCATTTTGAGTTATTGAGCTGGCGCGGGAGCAAGATTCTTGGCCACCCGCGCCACGGGAAAGTAGCCCGTGCGCGTGCGGACGGTCAGCTTGCCCATGCCTTTGGCTTCCGCCAGCACCTCGACACGCCGGAAGCTCTGGTCGGTGGTCGGCTTGGTCGAGTGGTAGCCCAGCGTGTATTGGTTGCGAATATCCCGCGCCACCTCGGCGGCAATCTGGTCGATCTGCTCGATATTTTTGGGAAAGAAGGCCATGCCGCCAGTCTCCGTCGAGAGCGTCTCCAGCGCCTTGCGCGCGTGTTTGGCATCTTCGTGGCTCATCTCGTCGCCGAAGAGCAGTCCGATCGTATAGATCACCGGCCCGGAGAGCTTGCGCACGCGCTGGATGGTCTGCTCCAGGTTGTAGCCGGTGGAGGCGTTGTCCTCGCCGTCGGTAATCAGGATCAGCACCTGCTTGGGGTGCTTGCCGTCGGCCACCAGTTCGTCCGCCGAAGCCACCACGGCATCGTACAGCGCCGTGGCGCCGCGCGATTCGATGTGGCTGAGCCCCTCGCGCAGCAGATTCACGTTGGAGGTAAAGTCCTGGTCGATGATGGCCTCGTCGCTGAAGTTGACCACAAAGGCCTCGTCCTGCGGATTGGAGGCTGCAATCAGGTCCAGCGCGCTTTTGTTCACCGAAGGCCGCTTTTGGCTCATCGAGCCGGAGTTGTCCACCACCAGCGCTATCGAAACCGGAAGATCGGTGTGCTGAAAGCTGATCAGCGTCTGCTTTACGCCGTCTTCCAGTACCGTGAAATTCTCCTTTTTTAAATCCGGGACCATCCGATTGCCGTCCAGCACCGAGCAGTTCAACTCCACCTCTTCCACATCGGTGTGCAGGACGTAGCCCTCGCCTTCTTTGCGGATGACCACAGACGGAGCCGCATCCCCCTCCGGCGAGCGCACCGGATCGCGGTCCACGGTGAGCGAAGGAGCCTGCGTGGGCGACGGGGGTTGCTGCGCGGAGGGCGCGAGAACCGCTCCGACAAGCAGGAGCGCCAGAGCCGCGGGATGAAGTGTTCGCATGGAAAACCGTTCGAGCATGAATTGCAATGGAAGGCAGCCCTTCACATCCACTTTACGCTAGTTGGAGGTATTTGGATTGCGAAACAAACTTGAGCGAAAGAGTGAAAGAGTGAAGGAGTGAAAAAGTGAAAAATCCGAGCCTTTTTCTTCACCTATTCACTCCTTCACTTTTTCACTATCAAACTGTCACGAAACTGGTTGTTGGCCGGGGCAGCCCGGCGGCGTATGCTACTCTCCAACTTAGTGGCAGCCGATTTTGTTCCCATCTTTCAGGAGGAGTACCGGGCGTTGCGCCCAAGAGCGCCGATGCCGCCCATCGTCCTCCGTTTCCGGCGCTTTACCTCGCTGAACACGCGGATTCGCCTGCGCGAAGGGCAGATCCTGGTCAGCCTCTCCGATCTGCTGGAAGGCGCGCCGGAGTCCGTGCTCCGCGCCATCGCCCACATTCTGCTGGCCAAACTCTACAAAAAGCCGATTGACGCCACACACGAGCTGCGCTACAAGCGCTTCGCCTATAGCGCCGCCGTCACCCGCCAGACGGAGTTAATCCGCGGTGCGCGCGGCAACAAGCGGGGCTTCGGACCAGAAGGCCACTATTACCACCTGGAAGAGGTCTTTGATTCACTGAACACACGCTTCTTCGGCGGCTTGCTGGGCCGGCCGGAGCTGACCTGGAGCGAGAGCGTGGCCAAGCGCTCGCTGGGCCACTACGACGCCGCCCACAACACCATCGTGGTCAGCCGCGTCTTTGACCGCCCCTCCAGCCCCCGCTACGCCATCGAGTACCTGCTCTACCACGAGATGCTGCACCTCAAGCACCCCGTCAAACTGCGCGGAACCCGCCGCTGCGTACATTCGCGCGAGTTCAAGGCCGAGGAGAAGCTCTTTCCGCAGTACAAAGAAGCGATTGCCTTCCTCAAGCGGCTGTGAGCCAAATCAAAAGCAATCTCTTTGCAAGTTGATGCCGTGAAAGGATACAACTTCAGTCGGGCCGTAAATGGCCTGCTATAAACCATGCTATAGTCGTCTCATAGAAACCTATTGAGAATGATTGTTGTTGATTTCAGCCAGATTTTTCCCTTATTCCGCAGCCTATTTAGGGCCACAAGGCGAGTATTAATATATTTTTGTAAGAAACTATCCAAGGAGGTCAATCCATGCCGAAGTCGACATCTGAAACAAGCATCGCGCTTTCCCCAGCCGATGGAACACTCCGCGCTTTTTCCATTCACAACCGAATTCATCTATACCTCTTGGATGCGCTTTCCAATGAGATATGGAGCACGCCGCATCCGGGCGGCAAAGGACGTACGCTGGCTGCATTGGCCAGCCATATTCATGGAGTCCGATTGATGTGGTTGAAGGCTGGTCATGTGAAGGTGCTTCCCGCAACGCTGGAGAAAACAGCAGAAATCACGGAGGCCAAGGCAGCGTTGGAGGCGAGCGGCGCGGCGATCCAGGATTGGCTAGGGCCGATTCTGCATGGGAGCGGGAAGGTCTCCGGATTCAAGCCCGATGCCTGGGCCTTTGTGGCGTATTTGATTGCGCATGAGGCGCACCATCGCGGCCAAATGCTGTTACTGGCGCGCCAGTTGGGCCATCCGGTAGATCAGAAAACTAACTTTGGGATGTGGGCTTGGGGCGTGCGATGAGGTTAAGCCTCGACGTCAAATCAAGACCATTTCTGCAACTGTTTTATGGTATGAAGACTCAAATGAATACGCCGTATTACAGGCGCTAGAATTGAATCGAGGATCGTTCATGTCAGAAATTCGTTCGACGGTAATTTTGGGTTCCGGTTGCGCCGGACTCACGGCAGCCATCTATTCCGCCCGCGCCGGCCTTAACCCACTGGTTCTGGAGGGCCACGAGCCTGGCGGCCAGCTCTCGATGACCACTCTGGTCGAGAACTTTCCCGGCTGGCCGGAGGGCATTCAAGGGCCGGAGCTGATTGACAACATGAAGAAGCAAGCCGCCCGCTTTGGCGCAACCTTCCAGTTGGCCCACGTCCACGCGGCTGACCTGAGCGCGAATCCAATCCGGCTGGAAACCTCAGTGGGCGAGATTCTTACCCGCACGCTGATCGTCGCCTCTGGCGCCAGCGCGCGCTGGCTCGGCCTGCCGAGTGAGCAGGCGCTGATCGGCCACGGAGTCTCCAGTTGCGCCACCTGCGACGGCTTTTTCTTCCGCGGACGCGAGATTGCCGTGGTTGGCGGCGGCGACTCCGCGATGGAAGAGGCCCTCTTTCTCACCCGCTTTGCCTCCAAGGTCACGCTTCTGCATCGCCGCGAGGTCTTCCGTGCCTCGAAGATCATGCTCGACCGCGTCCATGAGAATCCCAAGATTGTGCTGCGCGCCAACGTCATCATTGAAGAGGTGCTGGGCGTGGACGAAAAGGAAGTGAAAGGCGTGCGTCTGCGCGATGTAAAGACCGGCGAAGTCACTACGCTGCCCATTGACGGCCTCTTTCTGGGCATCGGCCATGAGCCGAATGCGAAGGCCTTTGGCGACCAGATTGATCTCGACAGCGACGGTTATATCCGCACCAAGGATAATGTGTTGGTCACCAAAAACGGCATACCGCTGCCGGGTGTCTTTGCCGCTGGCGATGTACAGGATCGGCGCTATCGGCAGGCCATCACCGCCGCTGGTTCCGGCTGCATGGCTGCGCTGGAAGCCGAGAAGTTTCTGGATGAGCAAAACGACTAACTCCGGGTGGCCCAGGTACCGCTATTGAGACCTGGGATACGAATCACCAAGAATGAAAGACGAAGATCGCCGCCGCCACCAGGCAAACACCGGCAGCGGCGTGATTCCAGTGCAAATGCTCGCCGAAGTAGAAGAGAGTGAAGATGGCGAAGACGGTGAGCGTAATAATCTCCTGCATCACTTTGAGTTGAACCGGCGAGAAGCGCGCCGCGCCGAGGCGGTTGGCTGGCACTTGCAGCAGGTATTCAAAGAAGGCGATGCCCCAACTGACCAGAATCACCTTCCACAGCGCCTCCTGGCGAAACTTCAGGTGGCCGTACCAGGCAAAGGTCATGAAGATGTTCGAGAAGATAAGTAGAATGATCGTCCACATACTCAAGTTGGATGCACGGGTTAGGATGAGGACGCAGGAATCCGCTAACTCGCTAACTTGCTATCCACGCGGAGCGTGGCGAACCTGCTGATTTTTAAGAACCTCAGCAAATGGTCAGGATCTCAATGAACGTGCTCAAAGAAAATCTAGAAAGGCTGGAAGCGGAGATTGCGCAGGCCTGCCGGAGAGCAGGCCGTGCGCGCAGCGAAGTTGAGTTGATGGCCGTCTCCAAGACTTATCCTGCCGCCACGCTGGTCGAGGCTTCGGCGCTTGGACTTACTCTCTTTGGCGAAAATCGCGTGCAGGAGTTTGCCGGTAAACTTGCTGAACTCGAACCACTGCGCACAGCTAACTCGATTCGCGTTCATCTAATTGGCCATCTGCAATCGAACAAAGCCGCGCGCGCCGTGGAGTTATTTGATGCTGTAGATTCTTTGGACTCTTTGCGCCTGGCAGAGCGGCTGAATGAAGCGGCTGGCAAACTGGGCAAGCAGTTGCCGATTCTGATTGAGGTCAAACTAAGTTCTGAAGAAACAAAGGCGGGCTTGGAACCTAACTCAGATGAGGCCGCGCAACTGCTGGAGGCTCTGCCTTCACTTGGAAATTTGGAGCCGCGCGGGCTGATGACGATTGCGCCCTTCGGCGTTTCCGAGGCCGAGACGCGCGCCTGTTTCCGCAGCTTGCGCGAGTGGAGTGAGCGTTGGGCCGCGAGTTATCCGCGACTTAGCTTTGACGTGCTTTCCATGGGCATGAGCGGCGACTTTGCGCTGGCCATTGAAGAAGGCGCGACGCGCATCCGCGTGGGAACAAGTTTGTTTGGCAGCAGGCCTGCTCTGAGGAAGAATTGATGTTGCGCGAGAGTGCTGCCGGAGTTACGCTTGCGGTGCGCGCGCAACCGGGCGCGAAGAAGACGGCTATTACCGGCGTCTATGGCGAAGGAGCGGCGGCGCAGTTGAAGATTGCCGTTCATGCGCCGCCGCTTGAAGGCCGCGCCAACCAGGCATTGATCGCCTATCTCGCCGAGTTGTTTTCCTTACCCAAGAACGCTGTGGAGTTAGTCACAGGCGAGTTATCGCGGAGCAAGGTTTTTCTTCTGCGTGGAGTTTCTTTGGAAAAGGTGCAATCGAAGCTCTCCAATTGATTGTTCTCAAATTGGGTGCTCTCCAATGGAATAACCCAAAATTCTGTCATCCTGAGCGGAGCGTTCTTCAGCGGAGTCGAAGGACCCGCGGTTGCTCTTCTAACTCATTCTTCCAAACTGCGCAGCGCATCCAGCGCCTCTTCCGGTTCCGGCCGCACGCGAAAATCGGCGTGGGCCTCCGAAAACAAGATGCGTCCATCGCGGCCAATGACAAAGGTTGCCGGCAGCGGCAATCGCCAGCTTGCTTCGCCATTCACAAAGGGAATATTGATAAGGATGGAGAGATAATAATCGCGCAGAAACTCCGGCACCGTGTAAGCTAGGCCGAATTTCTCGGCAACCGCGCAGCCGGGATCGCTGAGCACAGGAAAGCGAAGCCGGTGCTGATCGACCATGAAGTCATTCTGCCGCGCAGTCTGCGGGCTGATGGCAACCAGCAGCGCTCCCCGCTCGCGCAACTGCGGATAGATTTCGCGCCATTTTTCTAACTCCGTAACGCAATAAGGATCCCACCGCCCGCGAAAGAACTTTATAACTAAAGGCCCCAGCGCAATCATATCCTGCGAGCGAACCAACTTACCGGATGCATCCTGCAAAGCAAACTCCGGAGCCAGAGAGCCGACAGTCAGAATGCGCTCCTCGATGCCCGTCGCGAATAATTCTTCGACCGCCCGCTCACTCACAGCCAGCCGCTCCGCCGGCACCAGCTTGCGCGTGTTGGCTGTGATTTCGTCGAGTTGGTCCTGGAGGGTGGTCATTCCTTTCTATTTTCGCAGATCGGCGAGGGGTGTAGAATACCCGCATGGCGAGCATCGACTACACCCCGCTCGGGAAGGCGATCCAGCGGCTTAAAGAGGGCCTGGAAGCGCTGACGCGCGAGCCGGATAACTCGCTCTATCGGGATGCCGTCATTCAGCGCTTTGAGTTCACGTATGGCCTATGCGCGAGTATGATGAAACGGCATTTGGCTCAGACAGCGGCAGTAGAGCCTGAGAGGGAGATCACCTTCCCCTCCCTGATTCGAACCGCAAGTGAAAACGGTTTGCTGCGGTCGGGCTGGGATGTCTGGTATGAGTTCCGAAAAGCCAGGAATCTTACCAGCCATGTTTACAATGAGGACACGGCTCGGCTCGTGGTTGAACAAATTCCAGCGTTTGCCGAGGAGGCCGATTATCTCTATCGAGAACTGGAAAGGACGGTGGTCTCCGGTGGCGACTGAAACGACAATTTTATCGAAGCCGGCCATCCTGATCGAACCTCACCAATGGGCGGAATTGAGTTCCATCCTGTCAGCTCGCCTGTCGGGGCGCAGGGTTTGGGCCTTTGGTTCGCGGGCAACGGGGCGGCGCGTCAAGCGCTTTTCCGATCTGGATTTGCTGATCGAAGGCGAGAGCCTTTCCATGCGCGAGGCAGCCTTGCTGGATGAGGAACTGGACGAATCGCGTCTGCCCTTCAAAGTAGATATTGTTGACTCATCCAATATCACGCCCAGCTTTCGCGCCCGCATTGAACCGGAGATGGTGCTGGTGCAATAGTAGATCACGCACCGCTGGTGCCAGCTTACAATGCGTGAGCGGCGATTCTTTCGACTTTATTAGGGAAGGTAGTCTGAGTTACGCCTCGACTACTACACAGCGCTCGGGGTATTTGTGTGCGTAATTCACCCAGGATTGCATCAAACCCAAATCTCCAGCCTTCTTGCAGAAGTCCCAGATAATATCATTCATTGGATCGATCTTCTCCTGGGCTCCTATCTCCTCAAGCCAGTCGTAGAAGTTCTCACTGTTGATACTGTCTCCCCGAAGTGTGTCGAGATGCGGCTCCATAATCTTCCAAGCCTGCTCGAAGAGATCAGCGATTTCGAGAAGTCCCAACTCGCGTAAACCATCCAGTGTTTCTCTAAGGTCACGCACGTCGTTCTGGTTTCCGAAGTGCCAAGCCAGATCGTCCATAGCCATGCTGACATCAAATTCGTGTATTCCCGCCATGGCCCGCAGTCCGCGAGGCAAAGAATCAAGTTTTCGGTGAAATAGTTCGCGATTTTCTTGCACGTCGTCTGGTAAAAGACGTTGCAACTCCGCAGTCAACAGATCTACTTGCTTTTCGTCGTTTTCGGCTGCACGGATTGCTTCAACTGTTAGAGCCATCGTCGTTCTCCTTATCGCCCGAAGCGCTGCTTGCCGGCCAAAGCGCCCATGCCGCCGCGCATCATGTTCTTCATCATCCCGCCTTTGCCCATCTGTTTGAACATTTTGGCCATCTGGGCGTATTGGCGGAGGAGATTGTTTACGTCTTGCACGTCGGTGCCGCTGCCGTTGGCGATGCGCTTGCGCCGGCTGCCGCTGATGATCTCGTGGTTACGGCGCTCCTTGGGGGTCATCGAGTTGATGATCGCCTCCAGGCGGGTGAATTGCTTTTCATCCACGTTCTTGGCTGCCTGCTGCATTCCGGCGAAGGGTCCAACCGAGGGCAACATCTTGAGAATCGACTCCATGGAGCCGAGCTTGCTGATCTGTCGGAGCTGGTCGCGGAAGTCTTCCAGCGTGAAGCCGTCGCCGAGCAGCGCCTTTTTGGCCAGATCCTCTGATTTCTTGCGGTCGAGGGTCGATTCGGCCTTCTCGATCAGCGACATCATGTCGCCCATGCCGAGGATACGGCCGACGATGCGGTCGGGGTGGAATGGCTCGAAGGCGTCCGGTTTTTCGCCCACGCCGAGGAACTTGATGGGCTGGCCGGTGACGTGGCGGATGGAGAGCGCCGCGCCGCCGCGGGCATCGCCGTCCATTTTGGTGAGGACGACGCCGGTGAGGCCGAGGCGCTGGTGGAAGTCGAGAGCGGAGTTAACCGCGTCCTGGCCGGTCATGGCGTCGGCGATGAAGAGGATTTCGCTGGGGTTGAGTAGCTTTCTAAGCTGCTCCATCTCGCCCATCAGCTCTTCATCGACGTGCAGGCGGCCAGCGGTATCGACGATCAGCACGTCGCATCCCATGTTGCGGGCTTCGCGGCGGGCTTCCTGGGCGAGGCGGGCGACGAGCGCGGGACCGGGATGCTCGCCCTTCTGATCGCCTTCGTAGAGCTTGGCTTCAATGGACTTGGCAACGACTTTGAGCTGCTCGCGGGCTGCGGGGCGGTAAACGTCGACCGAAACAAGCATGGGGCGATGGCCGCCTTTTTTGAGCCATGCGGCCAGCTTGCCGCTGGTGGTCGTCTTGCCGGAGCCTTGCAGGCCGGCCATCAAGATGACCGAAGGCGGCTGCGAGGCGAATTTGAAGCGTGCCGTGTCCTTGCCCAGCAGCGTAATCAGCTCGTCGCGGACGATTTTGATGACCTGCTCGGAGGGCGAAAGCGCGGTGAGAACCTCGGTGCCGATGGCTTTGACGCGAATCTGCTCGATCAAGTCTCGGACAACGTTGAGGTTGACGTCAGCTTCGAGCAGGGCGACACGAATCTCGCGCAGGGCTTCGGCAATATTCTCTTCGGTGAGCGTGCCCTGGCCGCGAAGGGACTTGAAGGCGCGTTGCAGTTTGTCTGTAAGGTTTTCAAACATAGTCATTCCCAGTGTATCGCAGCGAGAAACGTCTGGCGGATTACACTGATTGCATGGCTCTTCGACTGTATGCCGCCACCACCAGCCAGGGCAAGCTGCGCGACTTTCGCACGGCTGCCGCTGCGCACTCGCTCGTGATTGAACCACTGCCGGGAATCGAAGCGATTGCTGCGCCGGAAGAAGACGGGCTGACCTTTGCCGATAACGCACGGCTCAAGGCCGTTTACTACTCGCGCTTTGCGCCGGGCGAGTGGGTGCTGGCGGACGATTCCGGGCTGGAAGTAGATGGGCTGCACGGCGCTCCGGGCGTGCGCTCGGCGCGTTTTGCGGCGGACGCGGGCATTGTGGATTCGCCCGACGCCAACGACAACACCGATGTGTGGAACAATCTGCTGCTGTTGCGCCGTCTGGCCGGCGCGCCGGAGGAGATGCGCGCGGCGCGTTATCGCTGCGTACTGGCGGCGGCGCTGGACGGCGTTGTGCTGCATACGGCCGAAGGCGCGGTCGAGGGGCAGATTCTGGACGCGCCGCGCGGGACGGGTGGCTTCGGCTACGATCCGCTTTTCTATCTGCCCGCGCTGCAGCGGACGATGGCGGAGATTGACCTGGAAACCAAGCTGAGCCTCAGCCATCGCGGGCGGGCGATTGCGGCGCTGCTGGCTATGCTGCACTAAATCGATTCAGGGATCTATCGCGGTTGACTATCGGGATTACCATTAGGGTTACAAGGAGGAACGATGCCCACTGAAATGTTCAATCCAGCGCATCCTGGCCGCATTCTCCGCGACTACCTGGAAGGGACGAACCTGACGCACTTCGCCAAGCACATCGGCGTATCGCGCGTTACGCTCTCTAAAGTGCTCAACTGCCGCGGAGGCGTCTCGGCGGAAATGTCTCTGCGCCTCTCCGCCGCGCTGGGAACGCATCCGAGTTTATGGCTCGAGATTCAATCCGATTACGATTTTGCCCAGGCCAAACGCAAAAAGCTCCCGAAGATTGAACTCTTCAGCAAAGCCGCCTGAGCCCATCGACATGGTCACGGATCACGGTCTGCTGCGTATAATCGATCTACGATGAAAGCGGTTCTTAACCCCTCTTGTGTTGCCGTTGCCGCATTAGTCTTGCTAGCGGGCTGTCAAAGCGGTCAATTGGCGGTGATAGATCATCCGCGCAGCTTCCCAATGGTCGTAAACAAAGACGTGACCTTCTATTCATCGGCTCTTAACCATAACATGACTTATCGGGTCTACCTCCCTTTTGATATTCCTGCAGGCACGAGATTGCCGGCGGCCTACCTACTACACGGCTGTGGTACCAGTTTTCGAGATTGGTCCAATTACTCGGATGTTGGCTCCTATGCCGCGAAAGGCCTCATACTTGTGATGGTTGATGGCGCCTGCTCGTATTACATGAATGCTGCCCTCAACTCCAAAGATAGGTATGAGGACTACTTCGTTCACGATTTGATTTCCGATGCCGAGTCCCGCTTTCCCGTCCTACGCGGGCGGGAGAATCGCGCTGTCGTAGGCGTTTCGATGGGCGGCTTTGCTGCCGTAAAATTGGCCTTCACTCGTCCAGATTTATTTGCCTTTGCGGGCGCTATCAGTCCAGCCATCGATGTACCCAGTCGCGGCTTTAGTGCAAGAAGGTGGTCACAGAGCATACGCTTCCGAAACATCTTTGGTCCAACAGGAAGCGAAACGCGAGTGCACAGTGATCCCTTCATCCTGATCGGAACCGCTGCCCCGGCCCAAATACCATACCTCTACATCAGCGCGGGAGATCAAGAACCGCTTTTGCCACCGATTCGCCGATTCGTAACGCTTCTCAAGTTGCGAAATTTCGCTTACGAATTCCACACTAAGCCCGGCGGCCACGACTGGAATGAATGGGACGCGCAAATTCCTGGATGTTTTGAGAGCCTAATCAAGCACATCCATCAACACTAAAATTCTGATGCTGAGCAAATCATTGTTTTATCCGTTACACTGAAACCGCATGATGCGTGTTGGGATTGTCTGCAAACCCGAGAAGCAAGAGCTGGCCCGGCTGCTGCCGGAGCTGATCGCGTGGCTGCGCGGGCACGGGTATGAGCCGCTGCTGGATCGAGAGGGCGGGCAATATGCTTCCGAGTCTCAGGAGGCTCAGGTGGTGGAGCGCGCCGCAATGCCGGAGTTGCTGCCGGTATTGGTGATTGTGCTGGGCGGCGACGGAACGCTGCTCTCTGTGGCGAATATCTTTGCCGCGACCGGTACGCCGATCCTGGGTGTGAACTTGGGCTTTCTCGGCTTTCTGACTGAGGTTCGGCTGGCCGAGCTGTATCCGGCGCTAGAGTGCTGGCACGCGGGCTGCCACGATCTGGATACGCGTTCCATGCTGCGCGCCGAGCTGTGGCGCGAGGGGGTGCTGCTTTCCAGCTACGAGGCGCTGAACGATGTGGTTGTCTCCAAGGGCGAGATTGCGCGCATGGGCGGCTTTGCGGTCGAGCTGGACGGCAAGAGCGTGGCCCGCTTCCGCGCCGACGGCGTGATTGTTTCCACGCCGACCGGCTCGACGGCCTACACTCTGGCCGCGAACGGTCCCATCTTGACGCCCAATGTGGATGCGCTGGTGGTGACGCCGATTTGTCCGCATCTGCTTACGCTGCGGCCTATTGTGGTGCGGGGCGACGCCCAGCTCAGCGTGCGCGTGGAGGGCGCTGCCGCCTCCGCGCTGCTGACCATGGATGGCCAGAGGGCGGTGGAGATGCGACTGGGCGATCAGGTGCGTTGCCGGCGATCCGGCCATGTGGTTAACCTGATCCGCATGAGCGAGGGCGGCTTTTTTGAGGCGCTGCGCAGCAAGCTCAGTTGGGGCGAGAGATAGACGGAGTACAGTTCACAGTTTTCAGTTCTCAGTTCTTAGTTCGCGCGGCTAAGGTTAGCGATGCACGAACAGCGATCAGAGATTTGAAAAGACTGCTGGTTAAGATTCATGGTTCCCACCCATTTCACAAAGAACGTGAAATGGATGGGGCACCCAGCTTTTAAGGGTGCGCTTCACGCCTCATCTTTCTCACCCAACTTTGTGGGGGTGCGCCACACGCCGACGCCTGTCGAAGTCAATACGAAGATATGGAGAATATGTTAAGCTAGCTCAAGCTGGATTGTTGGATAAGGAGGAGCCATGCTGCAAATTGGAGCTTTTGAGGCAAAAAATACTTTTGGCGCGCTGCTGGATCGCGCGGAAGCTGGCGAAGATGTTTTGATCACGCGCCATGGCCGCCCCGTGGCGAGACTGATTTCAGAACCCATCCATGATGTAGCCAAGGCGAAAGCCGCTGCCGATCGAATCCGTCAACGAGCCGTGGATCGAAAGGGCGGTTCTTTCAACTGGGAAGAATGGAAGGCCTATCGGGATGAGGGCCGCCGATGAGCCTCGTTTTGGATGGTTCAGCGACTCTAGCATGGATATACCCCGACGAAACAA
>Ga0181519_10001553_pt1 | contig 20183 bp, 19 predicted proteins | sample PEATcosm2014_Bin_26_FD_121102 | JGI IMG/M metagenome (GOLD analysis project Ga0181519, IMG submission 121102) | Peatland microbial communities from MTU Mesocosm Facility, Houghton, MI, USA - PEATcosm2014_Bin02_10_metaG | ecosystem: Environmental > Terrestrial > Soil > Wetlands > Peat | place...
GCGCGTGCCGCGTGGGAGTGCGCCGACCCGGGACTCCAGTTCGACACCACGATCAACAAGTGGCACACGTCACCCAACACGGATCGCATCAACGGATCGAACCCGTGCTCGGAGTACATGCACATCGACAACTCGGCGTGCAACCTGGCGAGTCTCAACCTCATGAAGTTCCTGCGCACCGACGGCCACTTCGACATCGAGGCCTTCAAGGCCGCCATCGAGGTGCTCTTCACTGCCCAGGAGATCATCGTGGGAGCGGCCGACTACCCGACCGAGAAGATCGGCGAGAATTCGCGCAAGTTCCGCCAGCTCGGTCTGGGATACGCGAACCTCGGCGCCCTGCTGATGGCCTCGGGGCTCGCCTACGACTCGGACGCGGGTCGGGCCTGGGCGGCCGCGATCACCGCGCTGATGACCGGTCACGCGTACGCGACCAGCGCACGCACCGCCGGTCGCATGGGTCCCCACGAGGGATTCGCCGAGAACGCCGAGCCCATGATCGACGTCTTGCGCATGCACCGCGACGCGTCCTACCAGATCGACGAGTCGTTGGCACCCAGTGACGTCCTCCAGGCCGCCCAGCACGCGTGGGAGGAAGCGGTCGACCTCGGGAGCCGTCACGGCGTGCGCAACGCACAAGCCTCGGTCCTCGCACCCACCGGCACGATCGGGCTCTTGATGGACTGCGACACCACCGGTATCGAGCCCGATCTCGGGCTGGTGAAGTTCAAGAAGCTCGTGGGCGGCGGCAACATGTCGATCGTCAACCAGACCGTGCCGCGCGCGCTGCACGTGCTGGGCTACTCCGATGACGAGGTCGCGGCCATCGAGGCCTACATCGACGAGAACAAGTCGATCGTGGGCGCGCCGGCGCTTCGACCCGAACACCTGCCGGTCTTCGCGTGTTCGATGGGCGACAACACGATCCATTACCTCGGCCACGTCAAGATGATGGGCGCGGTCCAGCCCTTCATCTCGGGCGCGATCTCCAAGACCGTCAACATGCCCGAAGACGCGACCATCGAGGACGTGGAGAACCTGCACATGGACGCCTGGCGTCTGGGCGTGAAGGCCGTGGCCATCTACCGTGACAACTGCAAGGTCGGCCAGCCCCTCTCGACGGCGAAGAAAGACGGTGAGGAGTCGTCGTCGTCGGTGACCGCGACGGACTCGGTGGCGGCCGAGCTCTACACCAAGATCACCAAACTCGAAGCGGCCCTCGAACTGGCCAAGACCGAAGGTTCGCACGTGCTCGTCGGCGCGGTTCGCGAACGGCTGCCTCGTCGACGCGTCTCGACCACGTTCGCTTTCCGGGTGGCGGACTGCGAAGGCTACGTGACGGTGGGCGAGTACGAGGACGGCCGACCCGGCGAGGTCTTCATCAAGGTCTCCAAGCAGGGTTCGACGTTGGCGGGCATCATGGACGCGTTCTCGATCTCGATCAGTTTGGGTCTCCAGCACGGCGTACCGCTGGCCACGTACGTGCGCAAGTACGTCAACATGAAGTTCGAGCCATCGGGTATGACGGACGACGCCGACCTTCGTATCGCGACGTCACTCGTGGACTACATCTTCCGGCGTCTCGCGCTCGACTACTTGAGCAAGGACGAGCGAGAGGAACTGGGCGTGCTGTCGACCAGCGAGCGCATCCAACCGACGTTGCCCGAGGTGGCTGAACAGGCAACGCCCAGCGTCGGCGTGAGTGCCCAGCCCACGCTGCTCGACGTCACCGAGAAGCCGCGCTCTTCCGAGCGCCCGACCTTGCTGAGCCGTGACGAACAGCGCGACGCCCCCATGTGTTACCAGTGCGGCAACGCCATGCAGCGCGCGGGCTCGTGCTACGTCTGCTCAAGTTGCGGCGCGACCAGCGGTTGTAGCTAGACCCGCGACACGGTCACCGGCTCGGGCGCACTGGTGCCGCGGGTCGTCCTTGGCCTAGCCTTTCGACCACGTTCGCCGACCGGGGCGAGCCGGCGTCACATCGTTGGGGGGATGACAGTGTTGGACTTTGCCTCGGTGTGGGAACACGTGACTGACACCGAGCCCGAGTACGACGCGATCGTCTTCGGTCCGCGACGACTCACCTATCGAGAGTTCGACGACGGTGCGGCACGGTTCGCCTCGGCACTGGAGACCGCGGGCGTCGCCGAAGGCGCCAAGGTCGCGCTGTACCTCCATAACTGTCCTGAATACCTAATTGCGCAGTACGGCGCGTTCAAGCACCGGGCCGTACCGATCAACGTCAACTACCGGTACCTGGACGAAGAGTTGATCTACCTCATCGAAAACTCCGACGCCGAGGCGCTCGTCTTTCATAGCTCGCTCGCGGCGTGCGTCGAACGCGTACGGGACCAACTGATCGCGGTTCGGGTGCTGGTCGAAGTCAGCGACGACGAGTCGCACCTCGAAGGAGCCTGGCGTTTCGACGAACTCCTGGCCGCGCACCCGCCGCAGCCCCGCAAGGTTCGCCATTGCGACGACCTCTACATGCTCTACACCGGTGGTACGACCGGGATGCCCAAGGGCGTCATGTTTCACCAGGGTGAGTTCATTGACCGGCTCTTCGTCGGCGCGGTGGTCTTAGGCGTGGTGAACTCGGTACCGACCGACATCGCGAGTCTGCGCGCGATCCTCAGCGAACTCGCTGAAACCGACCGGGTCGTGAGCATCGCGTGTTGTCCCTTGATGCACGGCACGGGTATGTGGATCGGCGCCATGCCGGCGTTGATGACCGGTGGCACCGTGGTCCTGCTCGAATCGCGTCCCTTCGACGCCGACGAGGTGTGGCGACTCGTCGAACGTGAACGCGCGACGAGGATCGTCATCGTCGGCGATCCGTTCGCCCGTCCCTTGTTGCGGGCCCTGCGAGCACGTGAGGACGAGGGTAGGCCGGTGGACACCTCGAGCGTCGAACACGTACTGTCGTCGGGAGCGATCTGGAGTGCGGAGATCAAGGACCAACTGCGATCTCGGATGACCGCAGTGCTGAGCGATTCCCTGGGGTCGACGGAAGGACTCGGCTTCGGAGCGAGCCGCGCCAGTCACGAGCGCGGCGCCGCGACGGCTCACTTCGCGCTCACGCCCGACACCAAGGTGCTCGGCGAGGACGGCCGGTCGGTCGAGCCGGGATCAGGCGTGGCGGGCGTGCTCGCGAGTCGTAGCGCGGCCTTTGGGTACTTCAAGGATCCCGAGAAGACCGCGCGGACCTTCGTCATGATCGAGGGCGAGCGGTACGTACTCACTGGCGACTGGGCCACGGTCGACGCTGATGGCGCCATCACGCTGCTCGGACGTGGATCGATGACCGTGAACACCGGCGGCGAGAAAGTGTTCGCCGAGGAAGTCGAGGAGGCGATCAAACGTCACCCGTTGGTCGAGGACTGTCTCGTGGTGGGCGTACCCGACGAACGTTTCGGGCAACGGGTCGTCGCGGTGATCGCGTCGAGTGACCCGCCGGCGCTCTCGCGCGAGGACATCGGGGACTTCCTCCGTCCGTCGCTCGCTCACTACAAGATCCCCAAGGACGTCGTCGTGGGCACGTTCGTGCAACGGGCGCCGAACGGCAAGGCGGACTACGCCTGGGCCTTGCAGCGTGCTCTGGCGCACGGCGCCTGAGCGGCGCTCGATGACAACCTTTCGCTGAGTGGCCGATCGAGGAGTGGTGCGCCCCGGAGAAACGGTTCAACCCGTACGCTGCAGTGATGTTCGCCGTCACCAACGAGCGCTTCGAGGAACTGGCGAGTGAAGCCCTCGCGTCACTGCCCGACGAGTTGGCCTCGCAGATGGACAACGTGGTGATCCTCGTCGAGAGCCAGGCGCCGGGACGGAACCTTTACGGGCTATACGAGGGGATTCCCCTCACCAGACGCGGTCCGATCAGCTACAGCGGTGTGATGCCCGACCGAATCACCCTCTATCAGACCACCATCTGCCAGGGCTGTTCGAATGAGGAGCAGGTCCGCGCCCAGATACGAAAGACAGTGATTCACGAGGTCGCGCACCACTTCGGCATCAGCGATCCTCGACTCGACGAACTGGGTTGGGCGTAGAGTTCTGGCTCGGCGTCGCAACCGTGTCAGGAGAGAACCATGAGTGTGCGTAGCGAACTCCATTTCTCCGACGACCGTCGTGCGGCCCTCGCGGCCCTCGAGTCAGTAGGCGCTGGTCGAGGCTGGTGCAACGTCATCCCCGACGTCGTCGACGACGTGCCTGATCTTCAGGTCAACTTTCTCGGTCTCTGGTCGAATCGTGGCGTGGTGATGGCATCGTTGATTACCGCGCCGGACCGTCAGGGCGTCGCCCAGCCGTCGTCGCTCGGCGTGCTCCACTCGCGCGGGCGCCTTGGTCGAGAGCGGGTGGCGCAACTACTGGGCGGCGCGCCGTTCCCGACACGTCAAGACCACTCGCAACGAGGTTTGGTACTGGAGGTCCCGGTCGGCACGGCGGCGAACGAGGTGCTCGACGTGATGTGCACGCTGACCTCGTCGCTGTGTGACTACGAGATGACCGGGAGCTGGCGCCTGGACACCTTTCAGCGAAACTGATCGCCGGGCACGCACGATTGCGGCCCGGAGATCGCTGTGACGTCGGTTACATTCGTCTCATGGGTGTCCGAGACACAGTGGTGGATCTCGGATCTAAGGGACTGGACAGCGTGCATCGTCTGGTCCTGCGCGCGAGTTGGCATCGACTTGGTGGGCGGGCGTTCGAGATGTCCGCCGCGGTACTTCGCGTCGTCGGGCGTCGCAGTGGGATTGTCCGTTCGACGATGCTGACCGGGCAAGTCGAATTCGACGGCCCACTCGTGATGGTGGCGACCACGGGGGTGACGACGATGACCCCGACTGATTCCGCAGCCTCCTGGCCACTGCGCTGGTCGAGGTCGCGCGATGCGCTACGACACGGCCCACGTGCGCTCGCGCGGCGACCGAGTCCGAGAGTGAACGTCGCTGGCCGCGGGTCATCGCGGCGTATGGTCACTACACGAGCTATCGACGTCGAGCCCAACGCGAGTTACCGTTGGTGATCTGCGATCCGCCGTCGTGAGGGCACCGTCTCGTCGGGGTTGGCTCGCCATCGTGGTGGTGGTCGTACTCGGCGTGAGTTCGGTCGCGGTGGGGTTCAACCGCAGCTCGCCGTCCTCGTCGTGGCGTTGGAAGGCCACCGGAGTGCTCGGCCAACCGCTGCGCTGTTCGAAGGAAGGTCGAGCCCAGACAACGGCCACCTGTCACTTCGACGTCGCCAATCCACCGGTGTTGTCGGGCCGGGTGCGCTTTGAGGTACGCGTCTACAACACCGGCACGGGCACCCTCTGTTACGGGTTGAGCATTGCGACGTCCTACCTGGCGGGTCTGCAAGGTTTCTGCGCCAAGGCGAAAAGCTACGGTTCCTACGTCGTCACGAGTCGCGCCGAGTACTACGTCGATTTCGAGTTGGACCTCTTTGACAGCGTCGACGCGAAGGATCAGCCATTATCGCCAATCAGCCCGCCCTGGCCCTCGCGCTTTGAGATCGTCTTCAGCGAGCCGGCGGCGTAGCCGCGCTCGCCTAGGACGTCACTTCCATCGTGTCCAGGTCCAACGTGGTCATGTCGTCACCGAGAACGACTCGTCCGCCGAAGGCTGACGCCAAGTTTCGCCATTCGTCCTCGGTGCCGGGAAACGGTGACGGCACCATGTGGGTAAGCACGAGGGTCTCGACGCGCGCGCGCCGGGCGGTATCGGCCGCTTGCTCGACCGTCGAGTGGTAATCCAGGATGTCTTGCAGTCGAGGACTGGGGATGAGCCGTACCAGGTCCGCACGGATGACCGTCTGCACGTAGGCCGTGGCCCCATTGACGAGTTCGTCCAGTGACGCGCAGGGGACGCCATCCCCGGCGACGACGACGCTGTGATGACGGTCGCTTATCCGATAACCCAACGAGGGTTCGACGGGACGGTGATCCGTTGCCCCTGCTCGCACCTTGAACTCGCCGAGGTCAAACGCCGTCGAGGGGTCCACTTCAGTCACCTCCACGAGCGGACCTTGGTCCAGATCGGCGTGATGAGCAACGCGGTAACCAACGTCGAACGAGAGGGCCTCGAGAGTCGACGCCACGAATGAGGCGGTACCCACCGGTCCGAAGATTCGCAGCGGTGCGGGTACTGGGCTCATCACCCAGTGCGTCGTGATCACGTCGTTCAGGTCACAGACGTGATCGCTGTGGAGATGGGTCAGCAGCACCCCGGTCAGCATGCTCGGCAGCACCCCCGCCCGGGCGAGGCGCATGACGACGCCGCGACCGGCGTCGAAGAGGAGCGTGTCCGTCATGCCCCGCACCAGAATGGCGGGACCAGCCCGGTCGGGATTCGGCAGTGGTGAACCAGTACCGAGCAGGGTGATCTTCACGTGTGACTCCTGACAGTCGAGCGACCAGGTATCGTCGCGACGTCGACGATTGGCCAGGGGCCAGCCTAACCACGCGGGGTCGACGAACCCGAGTAGCGACCTAACGCACGCTCACGAGGGGATCGTCGGCGACGTGGCTGACTTGGCCGTGCAGACCCGTCGCCCGGGTGCCGCGAAGCGTGATGCGCCGCATTCGTCGTTCCGCGTCGCCGTAGTCGTCGGTCGCGTAGTGCAGGGTCGCCCGGTTGTCCCACATGACGACGTCACCCGGTTCCCAGTGGTGACGCAACGTGAACTCGGGCTGGGTCACGTGCTCGTAGAGCAGACCCAGGATGTGCGTGCTCTCGATGCGCGAGAGGCCGACCACGTGGGTCGTGAAACCGGGATTCACGAATATTGCTGGTCGGCCGGTCGCCGGGTGCACGCGTACGACCGGGTGCACGACGGGTGGGACTTTGGCCGCTTCGTCCAGTAGGTACTGGGCGTCGTCGCGCGACAGCGCGGTGTCGAAGGGTTCGCCCCAGTAGGCCAGTGGGGAGATGCGGTGCACCGCTTCCCAGTGGTCGAGAGCATCGCGAAGTTCGGGCGCGAGGGCCAGGTACGCGCCGCGCGCGTCGGCCCAAAGGGTGTCGCCCCCGAAGCGCGGAGAGTGGTCGGATACCAATATCGACGCGGCGGGCGGACTCTCGACGAATGTCACGTCGGTGTGCCAGCGGGCGTTCTTCCCGCCCTGCTGCGCGTTGAGTTCGAGGATCTCGGGGAAGTCGGGGTGCCCGGGGACGACCGGATGCGCGGGGGTCACCTCGCCCATGAGGCGCGCTACGCGCGACTGTTCGGCGGGAGTCAGGTGCTGGAATCGAAAGACGAGGACCAGGTGCTCTTCGAGCAATGACAATAGGGCGTCGCCGCTGTCGAGGTCGCGCAGTGCCACGTCGGATACGCGAGCACCGAAATGTCCGGTGAGCGGCTCGACGAGCCAGGGTGGTGGGGTCGTGGACATGTCGTACCGCCTCGCTGAACAGGCTTTCGATTTTTCAGTATACGAGCGCACTGGCTTCTAGGGTGGTCGAGTGACGCTCGAAGTCGTTGACGCTGCCGACGACGAGTCCTTTGCGCGGTGGTTCCACGTACTTCAAGCCGCCGAGCTGTTTCGCGAGCGGGGGGCCGGACGGGGATGGCAACCCGAGGAGTGGCGCGCGCGGGCCTTTGACGAATTCACGCCGATTCACTTGCTGGCCTGGAGCGTCGAGGACGCGTACGTGGCGGTGTCCGCGCTCCACCTGACAACCGTGGACACGTTGCACTCGGTGCGATGCGACTTGTTTGTCGATCCCGCCCGGCGTCGTCACGGCTACGGTCGTGCCCTGCTCGCAGCGACCGAAGAGTACGCCCGCGACCAGGGACGCTCCGAGCTCGTCGCGTTCGCCACCGAGGGCGCCTACGAAGTGGGTGAGGGCGCTAACAGATTGTTCGCGCCGGTGATGGGTTACGAGATCGGTGACGACACCCGGCGCTTCGACATCTCCTGGCCGGTGCCTCGCGCCGAACGGTCACGACTGCGCCAGGAGTGGACGTCGTACGCGTCGAGCTACGAGATCCTGTCGTGGCTTCGTGACACGCCCGAGGAGTACCTCGAGCAACGAGCCGGTCTCTCGAGTGCGATGCCCGCCAAGGCGCCCCACCTCAACTTGACGAGCGAACGCGAACGCTGGACTGGTGAGCGGGTGCGCGCCGCGGAAGCGACCACGAAGGCGATGGGTCGTCTCTTGATGGTGGCCGTCGCCCGCGAGCGTCGAAGTGGCGAGTTCGTCGCTTTTAGCGAGTTGACGATCTCCGAGACCGCCACCGACACCGCCTACCAGTGGGATACGCTCGTTCGCCCCGATCACCGTGGCCACCGATTGGGTGGGCTGATCAAGCTCGCCAACTTCGACCAACTCGACGCGACTGGTCTAACTCCTCGGCGCATCTCGACCTTCAATTCGCTGGTGAACGAACCAATGATGTCGGTCAATCGACTTCTCGGGGCCGTCGTGGCCGGCGCCGCGGTGCTCTGGCGAAAGGATCTCACGACCTGAGCGCTGCGCACGACAATTTGCAACATCACGTGCTGGTAATGGACGTAGTCGAGAACTCGACCGGCCCGACGAGATGTACCATTCGGTCGTGACGAGCGAGGAACTCCCCACGGACTGGTCGACCGAGATTGACTTCATCCCCAATCCGCTCGCTAAACAGCGAGCGCTCGACGACTTCGCGCGCTACGTGAATCCACAAAAAGTGCGCGTCATGCGTTCGGCGGGACTCGACATTATCGAGGCTGAGCGAAGTGGGCCGTGGGTGTGGGATCTCGAGGGCCAACGATTTCTTGACTGTTTCACCTCGGCGGGTTCGTTCAACGTTGGTCGTCGTAATCCACGAATCGTCGCGGCGGCGAAGTCCGCCCTCGACCGCCTCGACCACGGGAACTTCCTGCTCTGTTCGGCCGAGAAGGCCGCCCTGGCGAGCCGACTGGCCGACCTCGCTCCCGGTGAGTTGCGTTGCACCATGTTCGGCACGGGCGGGGGCGAGGCGAACGACTTCGCCATCAAATTGGCGCGCGGCGCGACCAGGCGGCCCCGCATCGTCTCGACGGTGAACGGCTACCACGGGCACACCGGCTTCTCACTCTCGGCGGCGGGTCGAGCCGCCTTTCGCGATCCCTTCGAGCCCTTGATGCCCGAGTTCGTGCAAGTGCCCTTCGGGGACATCGACGCACTCGAGGCGGTGTTGGACGAGCGCTGCGCGGCCGTCCTCCTCGAGCCAATCCAGGGTGAAGGGGGCATCATTGTTCCCCCTGATTCGTACCTGGGCGCCGTGCGCCAGGCGTGTGACCGGGTGGGGGCCTTGTTGATCCTCGACGAGATCCAGACGGGACTCGGGCGCACCGGCAAGTGGTGGGCGAGCGAGCACTACGGCGTCGAACCCGACATCATGACCACGGCCAAGTCACTCGGTGGCTCACTGGTTCCGATCTCGGCGACGTTGTTCACTGACGAACTTCGCGAGTTCCTCATCCCCAATCCCTTCATTCATCTCTCGACGTTCGGCGGCTCGGACCTCGCGTGCGCCGTCGCGCTCGAGGTCCTCAACGTCATCGAGGAGACGGGCTTGGTGGCGCACGCCGCGGCCATGGGTGCGCGTTTGTTCACGGGTCTCGACGTGCTCGCGAACAAGTACCCCGAGTTCATCAAAGAAGTCCGCGGCAAGGGTCTTATGGTGGGAGTCGAATACGCCGAGGACTCGCTCGGTCCGCGGATGTCCTATCACCTGTCCCAGCACGGTGTACTGGCGATCTACAGCGGTAACCAGCCTTCGGTGACGCGACTGATGCCGTCGCTCGTCGTGGGCGAACCCGAGATTGACTATTTGCTCGACGCGCTGGGCGGCGCGCTCGCCGACCTGGCTGCTGGAGCGGGTCCCGCCGAAGATGCCTCGAGAGTTCGCCGCCGCCCCAGTCGAAAGTCCGACTCCCGCGAACACTGATGGCTGACTGGGATGAACTCGACGAGGCGTTAGCGGACTACACGCGCAGTTGCAACGAGAACGAGCGCTTACGAAAAATGCAGCGCGACTGGTCGCGCGTATTGCACTTCGTGTGTTCGGACAATGACGTTACGTTCTCAATGACGGTCGACCACGGGGAAATCCTCTCGACACCCAGGGGGCTCGAAGGTGTGCCCGACATCGTCGTGACCACGACGAGCGAGACCTTTTGTGACATGTTCTGGGGCGATCTCAATCCAGTTCAGAAGTACCTGCGTGGCGAGATCACGGTGAAGGGTTCCCAAGAGGACGTGATGCGTCTGGACGCGATCAGTTACGTCATCTGGCCCGACTCCTGATGTCCACTCCGACGACGCTTCGCCGATCGGTCGGTACCGCTGCCGCCACGGCCACGTCGGCGGGTCTGGCTTTCGCCGCGATTGATTATCTCGGCGTGGTTTCGATCCTCGCCTACGCACCGGGTACGACCGCGGCCTTGGCGATCTTCATCGGCGGGCTTATCGTGGTCCTCGTATCGTCGATCTTCTCCGAGCTCAACGGCCTTTACCCGTCGGCGGCGGGCATCAGGCTCTACCTCGGTCGAGCGGTGGGGAACCGGACTGCGCTGTCGGTTACCTTCACCTACATGACCACAGTCGTCCTGGTCATCGCGGCGGACGCCTTCTTGATCGGCGCGGCCGTTCGTCACGTTTTGCACGAGCCGAGCGCTCTCGCCTACGTATGGATTGTGGTATTGCTCGGTCTCGCCCTGGCGGCGAACCTGCGCGGCGTGCGGCTGGCGGGCTGGGTCCAGACAATCGTGACCTACACGGTCCTCGCGGGCACGTCGGTGTTGTCGGTGATCGCCGTCGTGCACGTGGGCGGCGCGTTTCGCCAACCTTTCGACCTCTTCGGCAGAGGATCGTTCTCGGGTATTCAGGCCATCGCCTTCGCGCTCTTCTTGTACGCGGCGTTCGAGTGGGTAACCACCACCGCCGAAGAGGCTCGACGACCCCAGGTGATCACGCGGGCGCTCTTCATCGCGCCGGTCCTCATCTGGATCGTGTCCACGCTCTTCGCCCTGGCGCTGGCGCACCTCGTGCCCTACGACACACTGCACGGAAGTGCGACGCCGCAGCTGTTGCTGGGCACCGCGGCGCTGGGCACGGTTGGCGAACTGTGGATGCTCGCGCTCACAGTGTTGACCGCGCTCAACACCTTCAATGGTGGCTTCCTCGTCGCGTCACGCTTCATGTACGCCGCGGCGCGCGAGAACAATCTGCCGCGTCCCTTCGCGAAGTTGAACGTCAACGCAGTGCCCTGGGTCGCGGTGACGTCGCTCACGATTCTGTCGGGGGTCGTGGCGGCGCTAGTGTTCGCGACGGGCCAGTGGCTCATGCTCGTGTCGGTGGGCGCCGCGATCGAATGCGCGATCTACGCCGTCGGTTCACTCTGTGTCGTTCGCCTTCGCGCGCGCGTCACGAGCGAACGACCATTTCGCATGGTGCTCGCGCGCCCGTTGGCGTCCTTTGGCGTCGTGCTCTTCAGCGCCCTCTTCGTGGCGACGGCGTTCGCGGACCCGAAGGACTCGCGTCGGTTCTCCTTCGCTCCGTTCCTCGTCATCGCCGTGCTCGGACTGCTCTCGTCGCTCTACGTGGCGATCGTCGTGCCGAGGCTCCAACGCGCCGCTCAGGCTCGAAGTGCCGAGCGGCGACCAACGCGGCGCCCGTCGCGCCCAGGTGCGAGCGGGCCGCCCTCGAGTGTTGCGGGCGACTAGGGCCCTCCAGGCGGTTGCTTTAATTATGACTAATCCAGTAGGGTTTAGGTCACTTCGTCACCCTTCCGCGAAAGTGAGGCGCCGCCGTGTACGACTCGAAGTCCCTCGCCCTCTTCGAATGCACCGAGCGCCAGCGCGCGAGCCGACGAGGAGTGCGACGATGACCGTCTATTTGGTGGGTGCGGGCCCGGGGGACGCCGAACTCCTGACGCTGCGGGCCGCCCGTCTGCTCGCGCGAGCGGACGTTCTCGTCCACGACCGACTCTGCGGGCGCGACGTGCTGGCGCTCGCGAACGAGTCGGCCGTGCGCTACGACGTGGGCAAGGTTCCGGGTCTCGCGCACTCCCAACCGCGAATCAACGAACTGCTCGTCGCCCTCGGCCAGGACTTCGGGTGCGTCGTTCGTCTCAAGGGCGGTGACCCGTTCGTGTTCGGGCGAGGCGGCGAGGAGGCCGAGGTGCTGATCGCCAACGGCATCGAGGTCGAAGTGGTGCCGGGCGTCACCTCCGCGTTCGCCGCACCGTTGCTGGCGGGCATACCCGTGACCCATCGCGGGCTCTCGCACGGCGTGACGGTCGTGACCGGCAGCTCAGTCGTGGGCTCGCGCGTGGACTTCGCGCGTCTCGCCAACGCCGACCTCACGCTCGTGGTCTTGATGGGGGTCGAACGTCGCGCCGAGATCGCGACCGAGTTGATGAGCGGGGGCCTCGAGCCCTCGACCCCGGTGGCGGTGCTCGAATGGGCCTCGACCGAGCGCGAGCGTTGCGTGCGGTGTCGGCTGGACGAACTCGCCGGCGTCGCCGTGCTCGCTCCCGCGGTGCTCGTCGTCGGCGCGGTCGCCGCGCTCGACGTCGTGAGTGTGAAGTCCTTCGCAGCGACGTGGGCGCTGGCGTGATGTTCCCTCTCGTCGCGGACCTGCGTGGTCGGCGCGTCGTCGTGATCGGCGCGGGTCGGGTGGGGGCCGACAAAGCGGCCGCCCTGCTCGAGTGCGGGGCGCGAGTGACGATGATCAGTGACCGGGTCCTGGCGCCGTTACCCGAGGGACTCGACCAGGTGCTCGTGCGGCCGTACCAACCCGGCGACCTCGCCGGCGCCCTGCTCGTTGTCGCCGCGACCGCGAACCCGACGGTGAACGACGCGATTGTCGACGAGGCCAACGAGCGCGACGTGCTGGTGAACGTGGTGGACGACCTGGCGAGGTCGAACTTCCACTTCACCGCGAATTACCGCGACGGCGACGTCCTCGTGTCCGTCTCGACGGCGGGCGCCTCGCCGGCCTTAGCCCAATGGGTGCGCAATCGCGCCGCGGGGGCCCTGCCGAAGAACCTGGCCCACGTCGCTCGTCAGCTTCGTCGCGAACGCGCGCAGTTGCATGACGCGGGCGAGAGCACCGAGCGCCAGCCCTGGGCCGCGCGGGTGAACGAACTCGTGGGCGAATCCGGGGACGCCGGCGAATCGCCTGCGCGTAGTTAGTTGACGTCGTCAGCGACGAGTCGGCCGTCCTCTTTGGCACTGAGGTGGCGGCGCAAGTTGAGCATCAAGAGGCCACCGCACAGGGCCGTCACGCCCGTGCTGAAGGGCCACCAGTTACCGAGGCCGTTGGCGAAGTAGAGCGCGGTGATGGCCGGCGCGATTGATCCCGACACTCCCCAGGTCACACCCTGGGCGGCGTTGTAGCGACCGCGCAGGTGTTCGGGTGCGATGTCGTTGACGAGCGCCGGACCAACGGGCGACAGCATCGTCTCGCCAATGGCGAAGACCACCATGGCGAAACACAACGACGCGAAGGCAATGAACTTCGGCACCGCCAGGGTCACGTCCAGGATGATCCAGAACGCGCACCACAACAGCGCCGTCGTGGCCATGACCCGCGTGCGGCTCCTGCCGTGGATGCGGTTGAGCACCCAGAGCTGGGCGAGCACGATCGTGGTGGTGTTGAAGAAGAACATCACGCCGATCGAGTGCACCGTGAGTTTGAGGTCATTGACGACGAAAAGACTGAATCCGGCGTCGAGCGATCCGTAGCCGCCGATCATCAAGACCAGCATGGCGAGCACGATCTGGACCAGCCGCTTGTCGCGCAACACTACGCCCCACCCTTGGGCACTCTTGACCGGGTCGTCGTGATGTTCGGTGACCGGCCCGCCGAATCGGCGCAGCGTGAAGACCAGGCCCGCCGCCACCAGTGTCACGCCCGCGTTGAAGAGGTAGAGCATGGTGAAGGTGCTCGGGCGATGGGTGTTGACGATGAAGGCCGAGACGAGTCCACCGAAACCGATGCCGAGGTTCACGAGCATGAAATTGAAGCCGAAGGCGCGTTGGCGTTGTTCCTCGTGGACGAGGCGACTCATGAGTGTCGCGCTCGGACCCCACCCCGCACCCCCGAAGACCGCGAGCAACAGCGCGGCGAGGACGGCCTCGGTCTTGGTGTGCACGAAGGCGAAGAGGACCAGCGCACCCGCGTCGGCGACGTAGGCGACCAGGATCATGCGGATCGGTCCGAATCGGTCGGTGGCGGTTCCCCACAGGGGACCCGAGGCGAGGCCGGCGAGCGCCGAGATCGAGAGCAGCAGCGTGGAAAAGCCCGTCGAGAAGCCGCGCACGTTGTGCAGGTAGACCACGTAGAGCGACAGCGTGAGGCCCATCGCGATGCACGCGATGAACGTACAGGTGTAGAAACGCCGCAGCGGCGCGTCCAGTGACCTTCGAAAGTCCGCTGGCACCAGCGTTTCGAGCAAATTCACAAGACCCCAAGGCTACAAGGGTGACCCGCAGCGGCCTTGTGCAGTCAATCACAAGGGTACCGAGTGGAAGAGAGTTCTCAGCGTTACGCTTGGCACTAGCAGTGTCGTCCCCGTCGAAAGAACCCACTTGAGTCCAAAGCGAGTTACCGCGAGCAGTACCGATCTTCTCCTGGAGATCGCCCCCGACGTCGAGCGGCTCTACAACCGCCACCTCGAGGCACCGCGACTCTGGTTCCCCCACGAACAGATCGATTGGGGAAAGGGTGCGAGCTTCAATGAGCGACCGTGGTCGGCCTCGGACTATCCGCTCAGCGACGGCGTGCGCAGTTCGATCTACGTCAACTTGTTGACCGAGGACAATCTCCCCTACTACACGACGGCCCTGTCCGAGCGTTCGCCCAAGGGCCACCCGATTCGCGACTGGAACAACCAGTGGACGATGGAAGAGAATCGTCACGCCATGGTGATGCGTGACTGGGTCCACGTGAGCCGCTGCATCGACCCGACCTTGCTCGAAGAGGGACGCCGGGTCCAGATGCGCAAGGGCGAAGTTCCCCAACCCCGGTCCTTCGCCGACATGATCACCTACGTCTCCCTGCAGGAACGAGCCACGCAGATCGCGCACCGCAACACCGGGGCGAAGCTGCCTAAGGACGACAAGATCGGGCGAAACGTGCTCGGACTTATCGCCGGGGACGAGACCAAGCACTATCTCTTCTACCGCGACCTGGCCCTGGCGGGTTTCGCGATCGACCCTTCGACCATGATGATCGCCGCGGCCAAACAGATCAGCGCCTTCGCGATGCCCGGCACCGGAATCCCGTCGTTCACCCGTCACGCGGTTCGCATCTCGCGCGAGGGGATCTACGGACTCGCCCAGTATCTAAAGGACGTCTTGGCCCCGGTACTCGGTCTGTGGGACCTCGAACACCTCGAGGGTCTCAACCCCGAAGCGGAGAAGGCGCGTCTTGGCGTGGAGACCGTGGTGAAGAAGATCACCGAGACGGTCGAGCGCATGGCCCAAAAGGCCGCGCTCGCCTCACCGGCGGTGCTGTAGCGCTACTCCTTGGAGTTGGCCACCTTGCGGATGTAGTCCTCGAAGGCTTTCTGCTGGGCGGCGACCGCGTGGAGTTGACGCTCGTGCATCGAGCCACCGCGCACCACCAGGTAGACCAGGCTGCCGATCAGTGGCAGGACCAAGATGAACAGGACCCACGCGGCCTTGGCTACGCCGCTGAGGTCGTGGCTGCGCATGATGTCGACCATGACGTGGAAGATGATGATGAGCCACACGATAAACAGGGCGAAGTAGAGCGTCGAGACGAAGACGTCGAGTAGTGGGTAGTTAGAGGCGAACATGGAATTCCTTTCAACGGTGAGGCCATTGTCCCACAGTTCGCCTTCGGTGCCGCCGCCGCCCAGGGTCGCCGCGCTAGTGCTCGGGCGACTCGAGTAACGCCCGCAGGCGATCGGCGATGACGTCGTCGTCGCCTCGTAGGTCCACCAGTTTGGTGCGCGAGCGAGCGCCTCGCACCAGCAAGACGTCGGCGCGACGCAGTTCAAAGGCGTCGGCGAGTGCCCCGAGGACTTCGCTCGTGGCCGCCCCCTCGTGGGCGCGGGCGCGCACGCGTACCTCGAGCGCGCCGTCATAGCTGCCCGCGACGGCCGCGTGCGTGGCGCCGGGATGGACGTGGACGCGCACGCGCATCATCCACCTCGTCGCGTCGAGGGGACAGTCGAGCTCACTGGACCGTTCTAGCAATGCAACGGGCGGCCGCGTGGTTCTGCGTAGGATTTGTGGACACCAAGGGGGATTCGTGGCACTGAGCGTAGAAGAGGCGATCGCCGCGGTTTCGGCACCGGGCCAACCGTTCGAGGTCGTCGAGGTCGAGCGTGACGGCGTCACGAACCGCGAGTTCAAGAACGCCCCGGCGAACCTGCGTCAGTTCTTCGATCTGGCGCGCGGCGTCACCGAGACGTTCCTCGTCTACGAGGACGAGGAGTGGAGCTTCGTGGACGTGATGCGAGAGGTGGACGCGCTGGGCTACGCCCTCGTGCACCACTACGGCGTCAAGCCCGGCGACCGCGTGGGCATCGCGATGCGCAACCTACCCGAGTGGATTGTCGCGTTCGCCGCGATCATCTCGGTCGGCGCGGTGTCGGTGTCACTCAACGCCTGGTGGACGGAGGACGAACTGGACTACGCGATCAACGACTCGGGAATCAGGGTCTTGATCGCCGACACCGAGCGCGTCGCGCGCGCTGACGCGCCCTGTCAGCGTGCGGGCGTCAGCATCCTGGGCGTGCGCCTGGACGAACTCCTGCCCCTGGCCCCGGGCGTCGAACACTGGAACGAGGTGGTGATCAAGGGCGCGGTGATGCCCCACGTCGAGATCACTCCCGACATGGACGCGACGATCCTCTACACGTCGGGCACCACGGGCTTTCCCAAGGGTGCGGTCTCGACGCACCGTGCGATCTGTCAGACCATCATGGCCTTCTCCTCGGGTGCCGCGATCCAGGCCGCGCGCCGGGGGGCCGATGAGGAGGGCAGCGGCCAGGCGCCGTGCTTCATTCTCATCGTGCCGCTCTTTCACGTGACGGGTTGTATCCCGGTGATGATGTCGTGCTTTTCGTGGCACTTCAAACTCGTGATGATGTACCGCTGGGAACCCGAACGGGCCCTGCAGTTGATCGAGCGTCACCAGGTCACGGCCTTCGTGGGCGTGCCCACCCAGTCCTGGGACATGCTCGAGAGCCCGAATTTCGCCAAGTACGACACGTCCTCGCTCACGTCGGTGGGCGGCGGCGGCGCGCCGGCGCCACCCAAGCTGGTCGCGCGGGTGAACGACTCGTTCGCCCACGGTCGTCCGACTCTCGGTTACGGCATGACCGAGACCAACGCCTATGGTCCGGGTAACTACGGCGACGACTACGTGACCCACGCCTCCTCGACCGGACGAACACCGACGATCGTGATGGACGTCGAGATTCGCGACGAGCACCTGCGGGTCCTCGGTGCGTGCGAGAGCGGCGAGATCTGGTTGAAGTCGCCGACGCTCATCCGTGGGTACTGGCAGAAGCCCGAAGCGACCGCCGACACCATCCAGAAGGGCTGGCTGCGCACGGGCGACCTGGGTTATATCGACGAGGAGGGCTTCCTCTACATCGAGGATCGACTCAAGGACATGATCCTGCGCGCCGGCGAGAACGTGTACTCGGCCGAGGTCGAGTCGGCGATCTACGAACACCCGAGCGTCTACGAGGCCGCCGTCTTCGGTCTGCCCGACGAGCGCCTCGGCGAGGAGGTGGCCTGCGTGATCATGCTGAAGAAGGGCAAGCACCTGAGCAAGGCGGAGTTGCACGCGCACCTTGTTTCTCGCCTCGCCAGTTTCAAGGTCCCCACGCGCGTCTCGTTCACCGATGAGCCGCTGCCGCGCAATCCCGCGGGCAAGTTCCTCAAGCGCGAGATGCCGAGGATTTACTTCAGCTGAGCGGACGCGATCGCCTCGCGCGCGTAGTCGGCCACGTTGAGCGTGTCGAGATCGTCGAGACCGAACCACGCGGCGTGATCGGTCGTGCCGTGGATCTCGTGGCGAAGTTCGCCTCCGGCGAGTTGCACGGTGAAGAGGATTCGCACGGTGTGACTTTGGTCGCCGTTGTCGCGGCTACGCACGTCGCTCGTGACCCCGAGCAGGGCTGGTTCTCGGACCTCGAGACCGGTCTCCTCCTTGAACTCGCGAATCAGCGTGTCCTCGGGGGCTTCGCCGAATTTGATGCCGCCGCCCGGTAACCACCACAAGGCGGGATTGTGGCGGGGATTCGAGGAACGAACCAGCGCGATGCGCCGATCGTGGATCAACACGCCGTAGGCGCGCACGCTGGTGTGTTGTCGGCTCACGGTGGGTCCTCGTTCAATGGTCGCCGAGCCGGGGGGACTGCTCGAACCCGAGGAACGTCGAACGACATCCCGGGCTGCAGAAATAATAGGTCACGCCGTCCGGCCCTCGGGCGCTCGGCGCGTCGCGTGACGACACGTCCATGGCGCACACGGGGTCGACGGCGTCGTGGGAGTGTCGGTTCGACGTCGAGTCGGGCGCATCGTCAAACTTCTGCAAACAACGCGGCGAACAGAAGTAAAAGGTCACGCCGTCGCGCTCCCTCGTCGCCGCGGGCGCATTCGTATCAACGCGCATGCCACAGACCGGATCGGTCGCCCCGAGGTCGGGGTCGCGACGGTGGGCCAGTACCCAGAGCGTCACCGCGACCAGCGCCGCCAGGCAGTTCAGGACCAGAGTCGAGCCGAGGGGGAAGTGTCCGGCGAGCGCGGGTGAGTGACGAGTCGTCGGCACCAGGTGTGCCGATCGAAAGGCGAGGTCCACCAGCACGCCCGCGAGGGTCATGAGTGGCCAGAGCAGTAGGAGGAGACGAATCGCCGCGTTCGAGCCGTAGAAACGTCGGTAGATGAACAGAAGCGGCAGCGTCACGAGGTCGGCGAAGATGAAACTGATGACGCCGCCGAAGGCGACTCCGTGGACCCACAGGGCTGCCGCGAGCGGAATGTTACCCACCGAGCACACGAACGAGAGCACCGCGACCAGTGGCGCCACGGTCGCGTTCTCGAGCAGGGCCCAGAATCCGTGACCCGAGAGAAAGACGTGGGACCACCAGGAGTTGGGTACGTGCACGCTCAAGAAGCCGGCGATGACGAAACCCGCGACCAGCTCCTTGCGCAACATCGTCACGTCGCCGAGGCTGTAACGCGCGCCTTCGCGGTAGTAGCGCGGATCGCGTAATCGTTCACCGAGCCGGACCGACGACGATCGTTCGTCGGGTACGTCGTGGCGAACCCGGGCTCGCAGCTGATCCTCGCGGCGGGCGTCGACGTAGCGCCTCGTCACGAGGGCGAGACCAACGACCATCAACAGACCCCCCGCGAATTCGGCCACGACGAACTGCCAGCCGAGCAGGAAATACAGCACCAGACCGAGTTCGATCACCAGATTGGTGGAGGCAACCATGAAGACGAGGGCGTTGGTGAATGAGGAACCGCGCGCGAAGAGTGCGCGCGCCATGGCGCTCGCGGCGTAGCTGCACGACGAGGAGACGACGCCGAGATAGGTGGCGCGCGCGGTACTCGAGGGCGTCGTACTCCCGAGTGACGCGCGCAACCCGTCGCGGGGCACCATGCTCTGGACCAGACCCGAAAGGCTAAAGCCCAGTACCAGGGGCCAGAACGTGGCCCACAGCATGGCGAGACTCTCGCGAAGTCCCGCGCCCAACCAGTCGAGCGCGTGGCGCGCGCCGTTCGTCACCCGCTAGCGCGTCGTGGGAAACCCGAGGTCAATCTGGGACTCGGACGGCTGGGGCCAGCGAGTGGTGATGACCTTGGCCCTCGTGTAGAAGCTGAAGCCTTCGGGGCCGTAGATGTGCGCGTGACCGAACAGCGAGTTCTTCCACCCGCCAAAGGAGTAGGACGACACCGGCACCGGAATCGGGACGTTGATACCGATCATGCCGACGGTCACTTCCTTGCTGAAGCGCCGCGCCGCGTTGCCGTCTCGGGTGAAGATCGCCGTGCCGTTGCCGTAGGGGTTGGCGTTGATCAACGCCACCGCTTCGGCGTAGTTCGCCGCTCGTGCGACACCGAGCACGGGACCGAAGATCTCGTCGTCGTAGGACCTGGTACCCGGGCGCACGCCGTCGAGCAGGCAGGGTCCGACGAAGAAGCCCGGCGTGCTGGCGAGCGC